>Ga0307372_10010740_pt1 | contig 12341 bp, 10 predicted proteins | sample OX1MG_FD_202533 | JGI IMG/M metagenome (GOLD analysis project Ga0307372, IMG submission 202533) | Soil microbial communities from Risofladan, Vaasa, Finland - OX-1 | ecosystem: Environmental > Terrestrial > Soil > Coastal area > Acid sulfate soil | place: Finland: Risofladan, Vaasa | collected...
ACGATGTGGGACGCTCGACAGTCAGGATTCGGACACGGGGGCAGACTGCTCTGTTCCGTTTTCTCTCGCCTGGTCATGCTTCACCTCCTATCCTCCTATTATATCACCCCTTTCTAGAGTCACTACCCGATCCTGAAGCTGCGCTAGTATTATGGTTGTATGCTGAAAAATCTATTAACCTCTCAAAGACTCCAACATGATGTCTAATGATTTGTTGGTTATTGAATCACATTAGATAGGAATTGATAGATGGAATCTGAAGGAAAATTGATTTGCACGTTTCGCCTCGTTTTTAACGTGAATCAAGTTGCTTGGTCACCTGATGGCCGTTATTTAGCCTTTGCTGGCGAAGGGGGAATAATAGGAATATGGGACATTTTGCGATCTGAACGCCTGTTTGCTGTTATATTTCCAGGTGATGCGAAAGGAGTCGCTTGGCTATCAAAGGGTAAATACATTTTGGCTGACTTTTCACGCCCTGATTTTTCACACACTGATTTTTTTCCTTTCTTGATCCTGGATGCTGCTACAAGAGATATTATCTTTAAAGGTTTTTCAGGCGGGCACTATCATCCTGGTCAGCTAATACCAATAACTGAGAACAGATTTCTCATGCGTCATGCTCTGGAAGTACATTTCTATGGCGTACCTCCAGAGGTTTTGGAAGTGGGTTCCCATGATTTGAGGAACAGATATCTGCCTGCGGGGGTTAAAAAGGACGCTAAAAGTGATACTCAAAGACTTTTAGCGTTCTCCAAAGACAGCTCACAAGTTGCTGCAACGGTTGGCAAGGTAGTTTATGTGACGCCATTGAAGGATGGGCATATTCCTTATCCCGGTGGTATTACTTATAATGGTCATACAAAGATGATCACTCAGATATATTGGATATCTGATAGCAATCAGATTGTTTCTGCTGATAGGGATGGAGTTGTTCATATTTGGGATGCTACTACGGGAAAAACAATTGCTATCTATCATCAGTTTGCGGAACATAAGCTTGTAGTATCGCCTAATGGCAAATATATCGCCTCAGCAGGTAAGGATAAAGCAATACATATATGGGAAATCGTCACGGGGAAATCCATATCTGTTTATCGGGGTCATTCCCAAATTTTCAATGAAATCTGCTGTTTTGCTTGGTCACCAGATGGAACCCAAATTGCTTCAGGTGACAAGAAAGGATTCATTCACGTGTGGCGAGTAAGCTAGCATCTTTAAAAAATAGTTTTTAGATAAGTAGAAAGGATTCATCGCATGTCATACTCAGATCGCGAACAAGCGCGACGCCGGGAAGAAGAACGGCGTAGACAAGAGGAAGAGGACCGACGACGACGACAGCAAGAGGAGGCTGACCGCCGTAGGCGACAGGAAGAAGAGCGACAACGGGCTAGACAACGTGAAGCCGAAAGCCGTAGAAGACAGGAAGAGGAACGACAACGGGTTCGAGAGCGCGAAGCCGAACGTGAGCGGGATCGGCAAAGGCGAATACAGGAGGAGGCTGACCGCCGTAGGCGACAAGAAGAAGAGCGACAACGGGCTAGACAACGTGGTAATAGCCGATGGTGGTAAAAAGGAGATAAGCATATGCCTAACTGGCCATGGAGTCGTAAAACTAATGAAAACCCAAAGTCGATATCCTCATCAGCACCTATAATTGAGGACCTAATAGACCAGTTCTTGTCTATCAGAGGTTATGGAGAATCCCTAGCCGATCTTCGCAGATTTATCGAAAGGCATAAAACCGGACTGCTTACCGGTGATGCAATTACAGAATTGCAAAAACGCCTGAATTATCGCCTTGCTCATCCAAACGAGCAAGGGCTACCAGCAGCTGGACTTCTTCATCGTTTAAACCTTTTACAAAAGGCACGAACGCAGGGAATCTCCAAGGCATGGGAACAGTTTTACGTGCATGAGAACCGTTTCAATGAAAAGTTCATGGCGGCACAGATGAGATCGGGGCTGGCTGCTTCGTTAGAAGCTGAACCTAAACCTATTATAATGGTACAAACGCTAGTACCAAACGTCGCAACCGATAAGGCAACAACGCTATTTGAGATACTAGATACTCTTGTCAATCCTATTCTACCAGATGTTGCCTATGAGGTACTTCACAGTTGGGACGATCTTCTCTATTCTCCAGAAATGTTCGCACTAATCGATAGCAATATTGTCATTTTGCGAATAGGAGGCGATTTGGATGCGGCGAACCGTTTGGAGTTTTACAAAACCATCCTTCAAGATGTCAAAATGGAAGGAGCAGGCGTAGCTTGGAAACGCCTTGTCGAGCAACAGGAAGAAATATGGCAGACGGCTAGAGATGTAGCTTTTGAGGCAACTCAGGCACGGTTTATGCAGAATCCAAACATATTACAAGAGCTAGATAACGTTGATCCTGTGGGCGAAGAAAAAAAAAGACAGGCGAAAGATGCCTTGCTTGAGTTACTTAGCACCTCTAATTGGGACGAGACAAGGCATGTTTTGGAACAGCGTCAATCTTATCTTTTAACCGATGTTACGATAAAGCTCTTGGAAGAAGCTATTACTGATGCAAGGCTTGCATTTGATGAAGATAAAGTCAATTTCTTTTTGATGCATCTGCATTTGATAAAAGATGCTCGGATAAGAGGTATTCCCACAGCTTGGCAGACTTTTGAACGGTCTTTGCACTATCTGAAATCTGAAAATAGCGAATAGAAATTCGCGATCTTATGTGTTATAATTGTAACTACCCAGGTTTCCTAGCGACTTGCAAAAGTCGGCGAAATCTTGTAGAGTAAGAGCATGACAGCAGCAGAAGAACTGATTTTCCTTCGACAAGAGAATAGGGTGTTGCGAGACCCACGATATGCGCAATGAGATAGCAGTAAGCAAGCAGAGGGCGTAAACAAAAGAGTCTGTCAAGTCTTTTGTGTAAGTAATTTTTTCATCATTGGGGAAACCTGTCGGCAAATTCAATGGCGAAGCAATTGAGCGCTGGCTTCCAGTTATGGATGGGCATCGTCCATCGTTTGGCGATATTCTGGATCGCCAGGTAAATGACCTTAAAGACGGCCTCATCAGAAGGAAAAATCCGATGATTGCGCGTCACTTTGCGTAAGGTCATATTGACGGACTCAATCGCATTGGTGGTATAAATCACCTTGCGAATGTCTGCGGGAAAAGCAAACAAGGGGATCACGCGACTCCAATGCGCACACCACATTTTGCTAATCGTAGGGTACACCCGATCCCATTTCTCGGCAAACAGGTCCAGATAGATCTGTGCTTCTGCCTCAGTACTGGCTGAATAGATGAGCCTGAGATCAGCAGCCACCTCTTTGCGATGTTTGTAGGACACATATTTGAGCGAGTTGCGCACCATATGCACCATACAGAGCTGCACCCGTGTGTGCGGATAGATAGTCTCAATGGCCTCGGGTAAACCGGTGAGTCCATCCACACAGGCAATGAAGATGTCCTTGAGACCACGGTTCTGCAATTCGGTGAAGACGGAGAGCCAGAATTTGGCACCCTCATTCTGGGCCATCCACATCCCTAAGAGTTCTTTTTGGCCTTCCATATCGACGCCGAGAGCTAAATAGAGCGCCTTATTGATCACGCGCTGATTCTCGCGCACATTGACCACCAGACAATCCACATAGACAATTGGGTACAGCTGAGCCAGCGGACGATGCTGCCACTGCCGCACCTCATCCATGACCGCCTCGGTGATAGTGGAAACAAAGGTGTGAGACACCTCCACAGCATAGAGATCCTGAACTTGTGCTTGAATATCGCGGGTGGTCATACCCCGCGCATACAGCGACAGAATTTTGTCCTCAAAGCCATCCAGGCGGGTTTGATGCTTCTGCACCAACTGCGGCTCAAAACTCGTCTGTCGATCTCGCGGGATAGCTAGCTCAATTTCGCCCTGGGTTCCTTTGAGCTTCTTGCGGCTGCTCCCATTGCGAGCATTGCCAGTGCTGGTTTCTCGCCGTCCATGTTTGGGATAGCCTAAATGCACGTCCAGTTCTGTCTCTAAACAGCGTTCGATGATGGCTTTGGTCAATTGTTTGATCAATCCTCCCTCTGCCAGCACCTCACGCGGATCTGTGCATTCCTGGAGCAGTTCGTCGATTAATTCGGGTCGAATGGTCATCTCTTTCTCCTTCCATCTTCCTCTTCATCCGTTTTTCAGTTTGACCACTTACACAAAATATTATACACCCTCTAATCTGAGCTCGTATCGCGCACGCCCACAGTAATTCTAGTTGGAGACTCAATGCACGACTCACAAGATTATCGAGTGCGGCAAGAAGCCCTACCCAGTCTTGCTGCTCTTTTGGTTTCTTAGCCTCCTTATGCCAGACGCTATCCACGATATGCGTACACCCGGCTTCCGCGTAAGGTTCGTTAAATGTGTAGCGTCGCTGATCCTCTGTGAGTTGCTCCACCGCCTCAATCCAGTCACGCAACTGGTCGCTGGTCTCAACTTCAGAGGCGCTCACCCAGATCAAGGATTCAGGATGCATATCCTCTGGAAAAACAGAAGCTAGTGGCTTTCCGTTAGGGAGGAGCGCCTGTGACCAGTAGCGGAGTACAGATAAGAGTGCCAGATGAATTCCTTGTACCCTTCCTCGGGCAGCAGCCCAGGCAGCCAGAATGGCCCAGGTCTCGTTGGCGGTGGTCTGCGCGAGCAAAGCTTTCATATCTCTTTCAAGATAGGCGGTATCGTATCCGCGAGCTGATTGCAGGTCGAACTGCAACCCGCGCAGGTACAAACGAATTCCCAGGTCCATCTGAGCAGGAAGCGGATCTTTAGCCCATAACGAGATGAAGCCGTAATCCTCCACCGACTGCACCTGGCGCTGGATATCAAGCAAGACGCTGATCGTGAACAGACCCGCGCGGTTATATTCCTCAGCGTTAAGCAAGTAGTTCAGGATACTTAGCGCTTGAGCAATGTGCAATCTCTCTGTTGAGAGGATTTGTTCAGCGAGTACCCGATTGCAATCCCGCTTCGTTTGACGGGAGAGATCATCAGTTCCCACAGATCGAATCAGTGGCGACAAGCGGTAGTACTCGGGGCGTTCACGCTCGATCCATGGTCCGGTGAGTGTTATCAGTCGTTCGCGAGGATGATCGATCACTGGGTCGACTTCCGCCAATATTCGCACGGCATCAAAAGAAAAATCGCCCAGGATAATTGCGAGACGATAAAGTAAGTCCCTTGTATGCCCATCCTCAACCGTTGCCAGGAGTCGACTCTGTGTTTCTTCGCGGATATCTGCTGCATACTTCTGCTGGAAAAGTTCCGACAGGATCTGCTCGTCGAATTGCCAGTTATGCTGTTCAAGATACTGCGTGATGGCTTCAATGAAAGGAGGATGCCGCATGGCAAGAGTATTAATGAACCGCGCCCTGGCAACAACGGATTCGGGGGCTTCATAAGATTGAAGTAGTTCGACAGCCTCGCTCTGACTAAAGAGTTCAATAGCCCAGGTATGCAATACCTGTTGGTGCAAGGAACGACGAAGCACGCTGGGAAGTTCATGAGCACTGAGAGAGAGCAGGCGGACGCCTTGCGAGCGAAAGGCTCGAACGAGTTGCTGCAGGCGTACTGACAGCCCATCGCGTCCAGGGAGCTGTGGGAGATCATCAAGCACGACAAGTGCATGTTGCCCAAGCTGAACAGCCATCTGTTCATACCAGGGCTGGCGCTCAGCTGGTAGCGGCTCGTTCATCAAGGCTTTGCAAGCTTCGTCCAATTGGACACAAGCCTGATCGATAGAGTAGTCAGGATCGAGGCGAATCCACGCTTTGCAAGTACCAAGCTCTTGTGCTAGCAGGATAGCCAGTGTCGTTTTCCCTGTGGAAGCCCCACCATGAATCGCTGTCCATATCTTCGTTGTCACGATTCGCTTGAGCATCCCAACGGTTTGCGTCCTCCCACTGACAGGATGACCAAGTAGAGGCACATCAAGGATGGGAGAGCTAGGTAGATAGTCTACCGCTATGTTCAGCCTCTGGTCGCGAAGGAGGCCATGTACCTGTTCACGTACGTTTTCCAATCCCTCTTCCACCTCACCAACACGCCCTGTGAGAAGTTGCAGTTCTAGCTCGTGCTGCTTCATCATCTCACGAATGGTATTCAAGAGCTCATGATCAGTTACGGAGAGTGTCGGAAGTGCGATAAACTGCTCAAGATCTTCTACGCGCAATTGCTTGCTCTCAAGAGAACTGTCGTGAGAAGAAAGGACCTCAAGCACATGTAAAAAAAGGCGGAGGTACTGTTCATCCGCCTCCAGCGTATCGGCAGCGAAACCTTTCTCGATGAGCTGCCGCTTCAATTCCTGGTGTAACTCTCGAACTGGCGTTGTGCCAGTACTCCATTCAAAGGTCCAGATGAACTCAAGAAGTTGTGCCTGATCTGCCTGCTGGAGGTAACTTTGGAATCGCTTCCAGCTTTCTTTGGGAATATCCTCAGGGTATCGGCTCTCAGCCAGAAGACGGCGAATGCCCTCTATCGCCTTGTTTTGGTCTGTTTCCTCCAGAACTCCCCTACGGATTTGTTCCCAGGCATCAATGGCGGCTATCCCTCCTGGCATCGGAGAACGCCGTTCACGGCCAACAAAAGCATTTGTTGTATAGCGGAAGAGCAGGGGCATATCTGGGTTGGCCAAACGGTGTTCGTAGAAATTGACGATGGCAGCAACAGCGGCACCGGTTTTCAGTGTGACAGCTTGTTCACGATGTTTTACCTGTTCGAGTAATCGGTATTGTTCGTATTCGTTTCCAGTCGTGATAGCCTGAGCAATGAGATCAATGTCTTCTCCGTGTTCCAACTCAAGAATCTGTCCAGGTTCTAGTTCAAGCCATCGTGCAATGGTCAGTTCGGCTTGATAGACAAACCCTCTGATTGTTGCCCTTGCGTCCCTGTCTCGCGGTGGTCTATAACTCGGCTTCACCCTGACTACCTGGCTCCTTTTTATTTATTGGCATTCTCAATCTGACATCACGGAAAAACTCAATCAACCCTTTCTCATTAAGCAGTATTAGTATGACAGAAAACCGATAAAAAGTAAACGAGTGAAACAAATAGCGGCGACGAGAGCGTCAATAAAAACACCTACTATCGGCATGATAGGAGCACTGATAATATACCGAGGGCGATCAATCCGATAATTATTATGGGACTGGTAATTGTGGTTCTCTATCAAGTAGCTTAGAACGGTAAGGGAGGTCATGTTCACATGTGCTGTTCAATTATCCACATGCATCACCTTTAATATTGAGCGCGATGCTGATACCTAGCCTTATGTGGATTCCAACGCAAGCGTGGACGAACGCACTTTTAACCATTTGCGCGAGAAGCGTCTGCACGTCCGCTCACAAGCGCGATCGTCTATCGACTACCAGCGCATAGTGGCACCCAGCATTCCGCCCTGCCAGGGCGGAATGCTGGGTGCCACTATGCGCTGGTAGTTTGTAGTTCATTGAGCCTCCTACGGTTGCCGAGAGCCACTTTAGACAAAGGTCGTTACTGATCTTTGTCCACGCTTGCGTTGGAGTTTTCCACGTTTCAGCCACCTCGTGAACGCTTCTCTGAGCGGAATCCACGTCTACGCTTACGCTGGAACTCACAATACATAGCCATATCGTAACTGCCCAGGTCCGTTAGGGGCTTGCCAAAGGGTGCCAAATCCAGTAAAATACGGGCATGACACTGGAAGAAGAACTGCTCTCTCTCCGAGAAGAGAATAAAGAGCTACGGGAACAACTGGCGCAGCGAGACGAACTCATTGAGCAACAGCAAGCGTTGCTCACCGAGCAAAACGCCGTGATGCAGCACCATGCCGAGCAGATGAGCGGCTTGAGCAAGCAAATGCAAGCGGTGCAAGACCGATTGGCGAAAGATAGCCACAATAGCCACCTGCCTCCTTCCTCGGATCGTTTTGTGCGCAAGCCGAAAAGCTTGCGCCAAAAGAGCCAGAAGAAAACGGGAGGGCAACCAGGACACCCGGGAGCGAGCTTGCAGTTCTCGTCTACGCCAGATGAGATCATCGTGCAACCGGTCGAACAGTGCGAAGTGTGCCAACACGACTTGCACGCGGTGCCAACCTGTGGCAGAGAAAGGCGTCAGGTGGTGGATGTTCCCACGCCGCGTTTGCTGGTGCGAGAATATCAGGCCGAGCAGAAACGCTGTCCCGACTGCCAGCATATCACCAGTGCCCCTTTTCCTGCCGGAGTGCAAGCGCCCATCCAGTACGGACCCCATGTGGGAGCCATTGCCGTGTATCTGGTCGAACAGCAATTGTTGCCCCAGGCACGAGCGTGTGAGGTGATGCGAGACCTGCTGGGCGTCCAGATGAGCGAAGGCACGGTGTGGGACCTGATCAAACGCTGTGCTGGGCAATTAGTCACGGTGGAGCAGCAAATCAAAGAAGCCCTGATTGCAAGTGCGGTGATCCATCAAGATGAAACCGGACTGTATGTGACAGGCAAACGCTACTGGATGCACGTGACGTGCACCCCGACCCTCACGCACTATCATGTGGATCCGAGCCGAGGGCAAGCAGCATTGGAGGCGATTGGGATCCTGGCCCGGTTCACCGGCATCTCGATCCATGATCGCTGGAGTGCGTACTTCTTGTACGAATGCGAGCATGCTCTCTGCCTCGTGCATCTCTTGCGTGAGTTGGTGTTTCTGGCAGAAGAACAGCACGTGGCCTGGGCAGCCGATCTCAAAGACCTGTTCCTGGACATGAAAGACGCGACAGAACAAGCCCGAGGGGAAGGAAAGCCCTGGCTGCATCCACTGGAAGTGGTCGCCTGGGAAGCCGCGTTTCTCCGCGTGTTAGATGCGGGGGATCTCCTCACTCCCAGAGCCACGGCCCCACCTGGGAAAAAAGGCCGCTGCAAGCAAAGTGCCGCCAGAAATCTCCTCGACAGCCTGCGCAAACACCAGCAAGCCGTCTTCTGCTTTCTGGAAGATCTGCGCGTGGATTTTGACAACGATGTGATGGCATACTGCACTCCTTGCGCATGGTTAGCGTGTCTGTTGAAGCTGACGTTCATACTTGTGATGAGGATGTTCGCCGGGCGGCGGGAACAACATGATCCCACGACCATCAGCATGGTACATGGGAATGCACCCAGCTCGCCCCCAATTCCTGATCGTCTCTGGAGACACTCCATAGGCTTGAGCGGCTTGAGTGGCGGATAAGAAGCCGCGTTCCCGGAGCCTGGCTCCATGATCTTTCAAGTGGTTGTAGCGCCGTAATGAGAGAACACGTGTGGCGTGAAACAATTTGCCTTCATACGTGCGCCAGCCCCGTTGGTTCAGTTGGTCAGCCACTTCCGCATCGGTGTACTCATCGAGTAAGTGGTCCATGAGCGTGATGACCTCCTGCGCTGAGCGACGACCCTGGCTGATCGGAAGCGTGATGGTCTGAGTGGCTCCTCCTGGAAAACGAAGCTGAGCGGTAATCACCTCGTCTTTGCGCAAGGTGACGTCTTCAAGCAACAAACGCACCATGCGTTTGCGGTCTCGATCTGAGGTTCGTTCATCGCGCCAGACCCGTGGAAAATCTTCGACGAGATTCGTAATGGCCTGGCGTTCCAGTGCATTCAGGCGATGCTGTTCCTGTTCCTGCTGCTTGTGCATGTCCTCTTGCATCTGTGTGTATTCGTGTAAACGGGCGTTCCATTCGGCTTCCAGGACTGAGGCCACCAGTCGATTCTCCGGATCAACGCGCACAAAACGGCGCTGTGCCAACTCTGCTGCATAGCGTGCTCGTTCAACCTGCTGATCTCGGAGTCGTTGTGCCGCTTCCACCTGGGCATGCAGTTCTTCATACACCTGCAGGGCCGTGTCGAGCGTAAAGGGGGTCATTTGAGCGAGTAAGAGATCAGCAATGGTCGCATCGAGCCCCGCACCCAAAATATGCTGACAGGTTTCCTCGCTGGCATGCTCGATCCGTTCCTTCTGACACACATATTCTGGAATGAGTCGTGCTCCATGCTCTGCTTGATGATAGCGCACCGTCATACGATTGCCGCATTTTCCGCAAATGACCAACCCTTGCAAGAGTGCTGGCCCTTCTCGTGCTGGGCCATGTTTTCGCTCGCCACCAAAGATCTGACGGTTCTGCTGCAATTGCTGACGATTCGCTTCAAACTCCTCCCACGTGATGTAGCCGACATGGACGTCCTGGAAGAGAAATGGCCAGTCTTCCTGCGGCACCGTCTCAACGTGCAGGGAGCCATCCAGCCCTTTGCTCATATGGGTTCGTCCATAGCAGAACGCCCCAGCATAGCGCGGATTCCGCAGAATTTTCAGCACACCATTGTGGGTCAGGGCAGACCAATGGATCGTTCCGGCATGAGGGCCAGTACGAATACGATGTGGAAAAAGAAGCTGTTGGTCCCGAAAATACTTCACGGTGGCCCAGGCAGACCCTGTCCGTTTGAAGGTCGCAAACAGCACCCGCAAGGCGTGTTGAACCTGGGCATCGGGATCAAGATGGACGGTCTTCTCTTCCACATACACCAACCCGACTGGCAACTGGAGCTTGAGCGCTGCTCGTTGCGCTTGATTGAGAATTCCTCCTCTCAGACGAGCACGCAGAATATGGAGTTCTGCTTCGCTCATCGTCCCTTTCATTCCCAGGAGCAACCGATCATTAAAGGTGGCTGGATCATAGAGACCATCTTCATCCAGAATGAGGGTTCCCGTCAGGGAACACAATTCCAACAGATGATGCCAATCCAACGAACTGCGCGCTAAACGTGAGACTTCCAGGCCCATGACCAACCCCACATGGCCAAGTCCCACCTCTGCAACCAGACGCTGAAAGCCTTCTCGATCAACGGTGGATGCTGCTGATTGACCAAGATCCTGATCAATCACCACGACTCGCTCAGTCGGCCAACCCAAGGCAATCGCCCGTTCGCGTAAGGCATATTGCCGTGCGGTACTTTCCGTATTTTCCAGGACTTGATGTAAGGTACTTTGCCGCACGTAGAGCATCGCCTGCCGTTGGACATGCCGGGCAGTCACTTTTTGAGACATTCCCAGAAGGAGAGTCATGCAAACACCTCTGCAATCATAGCCGCAATAAGCGTCGAGAACGGCGTCGAGTCGCCAGGAAGCGTAGGCGCACGCAAGCGCGCTGACGATGAAGTTGGCAGTGGCTGCGCCGTGTGCAGCCAGGTGATCAGCCCTCCACACAGGATGTGAGCAAGTCTGGGTGGGCGAACGGCTGAAAGGGACAAGGCCCAGGCTCGTAATGGTTCATAGTCACGTTCGTTGCAGGACATTTTCACGATGGCCCCCCTTTTTTCGTTGAACGAGCGAGTGCGCGTTCAATACTGCGTGGATGCACCGTGAGGTGATGCTGCTCCTGTAACCATTCCGCTAATTGGACAGGAGACATTGTCTTGGCCAAGGGGCGGATCTGGGTGATGATCTCCTCCGTCAGCTTGTGAGCATGACGTGGCCCCGTTGGCTGAGGCAGCAAGCCAGCGATCCCAGCCTGTTCCCAGGCTGCCAAGGCTGTGTAAAAGGTGGGACGGGAGAGCGCGAACAAGGACGTGGCCTGAACGACGGAATAGTCATCCACGCGCACTCGCCGTAAGAGTTCATATTTGACTTGCACCAGATCGCGTGGGTCGAAGAAAGGCGATCCACTGGTAAAGAGCGGATCACGCACCCCTTCCGGATGCGGATGAAGCGTATGCGATTGGCGCAAGATGGCAAGCTTCTCGTCTGACATGAAGGTCTCCTGAGAAAGAATACGTATTGCTTCCAGTATGACCTGCCTGAGGGCAAATGTCAAGAGAAAAAGATACCAAATTACTCGAAACAATGCTTCTCTTTCTCTGAGAAATGGCTGTATATTACTGAGGTATCCGGCATAATTTCCTTGACACTTCCGGCATAATTGGCTTAACACTCGGCCGCCTCCTTTCGTCCCTGTTCGATGCGTTGGATGCGTTGGGTCAAAGCCAGCAGATCTGTCACCCGAAAGGCGGCTCGACCAGCAGCAAGCACCACACTGGGATCAGGAGACACAAGGCTCGTCCAGGCTGCTGGCAGCGTCCGTACGCGATCTGGAGTTTCGTAAAACGTGACGCGATATTCTCCCCAATTGTGACGGTAGTTGAGGATCTCAAACTGCTGGTTGTACAATGGATGAAAGGGATGAGTGACCGTGAACATTCCCTCCCCTAGAGCCTGTTAGGGACTCAAGCTAAAAGATATGGTACAATGGTTCTATGAAAACTAGAACCCCCTATCCAAGTGATGTCAGTGACGACGAATGGGCCTTCGTTGCTCCCTATCTCGTCTTGTT
>Ga0307372_10010741_pt1 | contig 12341 bp, 11 predicted proteins | sample OX1MG_FD_202533 | JGI IMG/M metagenome (GOLD analysis project Ga0307372, IMG submission 202533) | Soil microbial communities from Risofladan, Vaasa, Finland - OX-1 | ecosystem: Environmental > Terrestrial > Soil > Coastal area > Acid sulfate soil | place: Finland: Risofladan, Vaasa | collected...
TGTCGAAGGGCTAAACACTTCGTTCACGATCTCAATCTGGCTCGGATGAATCACCGACTTGCCTGAGAATCCGAGGCTCCTCGCTTCTTCAGCAGACTTTCTTAACCCATCCGGATCTGTCAAGTTTACGTAAGCTTGATCAAGTGCGTCGATCGAAAGAGCTCTTGACACGGCGACAACTCTTGACCTTGCATACAGAGAGCTCTCTTCGGATCGCTCAATTGAAAGTATCCCGAGGCTCAATGAATAGTCTTCAGCTCCGAATTCAATTGCAGTAATAAGTTCGCTTGCCCGCAATATGTTTTCAATGTTCAACAACCCCTTTGCATTCTCGATTGCAACCATGATCCTCGGTAGTTCCTTCGTGTCCTTTGCTGAACGTCTGATGATCTGATCAACCTTCTTCACTTCGGAAGGGTCTTCGATTTTGGGAACAAGAATGAAGCTTGGTGAAGATCGGGCTGCGCTTTCAAGATCTTCGAGCCAAAGTGATGTGTCCAAGCCGTTGATCCGGATTCCGACCTCTTTTGATCCCCAGTCATACATCTTAAGAGCTTGAGAAGCGGCGTCCCTAGCTGCAAGTTTGTCTTTTTCAGTAACGGAATCTTCGCAATCCAAGATTACCATGTCCGTTTGCAGCTTTGAGGCCTTCTCCATCATCCGCTGGTTGCTTGCGGGAACAAAGAGGATTGTTCTACGAAGCGATTTGGTCAATAGAAAGGCGTTAACATCGCTCCGTTATTTTAGGGTTTTATGAAAATGAGCGCAAACTCTGTCATACCAAGAAATTGAAATAAGTGATGTTTCTAATTCAGGTGCAGTTCTTACAAATTAAGAAGAGAAAAGTGTGATTTGTTTGTGTGACTCTGATGAAATGGTAGGAAGGATACTGACAACTAAGCGAGTAAAGGAGCTGAACGCAAGGGACTTTTTCTATAAGATACTTCGGGATATGCCGAACATTGGCAACATAGCTCCTGGCATAGAAGACGAACGGCTAAAGGGTGCAATGGACATCCATATTCACGCATATCCCGATTGGGTTCACAGATCTCAGGACATGATAGAGATCGCAACAGAAGCTGCGAGGAGAGGAATGAGAGCAGTCCTGTTCAAGGATCACTTCAATCTAACTGCAGGGGAAGCATACCTCGTTCAGAAACACATCAACCATCTTGTCTCCGAAGGTGGGCTGCCAAATGGGGTGGAGGTGTACGGTGGAATGGGGCTCAATTTTGGAGTGAGGCCCGACTTTGTCAAACAAGCAATAAAGTATCCGAACATGAAGAAGATATTCTTCCCTACTTTCAACTCGGCTCGGTGCCTTATGAACATGGGCCATGACGCAACGCACGGAATAAATCTCGTCAACTCAAAGCAAGAAGTCTTGCCCGAGGTAGCAGAAGTCCTGGAGATTGCTGCAGATGCAAACATAGGAGTGGGATTAGGGCATACTGACTTTTATGAGCTGCTTCCGCTCGTAGAAAAGGCAAAAGCAGTGGGCGCGAGAGTGGTTCTGGATCATCCATTGCTCGAACTCAACAAGCTAACTATTGACGAGATGAAGACACTCGCTGACAAGGGTGCCTATGTTGGTACATTCTGTCAACCAATGATCCCAAGCATCTATCAGCCGGTGGCCGATCCCTTTGAAACAGTGAACACGATCAAGACTATCGGAGCAGAAAGATGCCTCATAGCGAGCGATTTCGGGCAGGTACTTCATTTGGAGACAATCTATGGGATGCGCGTTTTTATCAGAGCGTTACTTGCCTTCGGCATCACAAACGAGGAAATTGACATCATGATCAAGAGAAACCCAGCAAGGCTCCTCTACATGAGCTAGATGGCAAGCAAAGAGTTTCGAATAATCATTTCTGGTGAGAAAGTAATGCCCGAAGAGACACGTAATTTGAATGCGGGTGAAAGAAAGCGCTCAGCAGAAGGAAAATACTTTGAAGATTTCAAGGTTGGTCAAACTTTCGAGCACAGTCTTGGAAGAACACTTACGGATAATGACAATATTTGGTTCACACTTTTGACGTGCAACACAAACCCCATTCATTTCAACAAGGATTACTCTGAGAAGTTCTTCCCTGGCCCGCCGTTTAACGGAAGATTGGTGGTGAACGCGGCACTGACTTTTTCTGTTGTCGCGGGACTGAGTGTAGAAGACACAAGCAAGCACGGCGTAATGCTTGGCTTGAATAACATGAAACTGACCAATCCCGTGTTCGCTGGGGATACATTGTATGCGAGGTCCGAAGTTATCGCCGCGAGAGATTCAAAATCCCATCCGGAAACTGGGATAGTAACGATCAGGACTGCAGGATACAAGCAAGACAATACAATCGTGATAGAATTTGAAAGGACATTCCTAGTTCGAAAGAAAGAGAAAACTTGGAAAGGTCAATAGAGACCACTATCTTCGGGTGAGAAAGAATGACTCTCTTACTTACTGACGACGATGTGACCAATCTTCTGACAATGTCGGATTGCATGAAAGAGCTTGAAGCCGTTTACACCGACATGGGACTTGGCAAGACCTTCAACGCTCCCAGGCGGGATAGTTTTCTCATGAGTTTACGAAATGATGCTTATTTTTCGTTCAAGACAATGGAGGGAGGCTCCGAGAGACTCAAGGTTGTGGCTCAAAGGGTCAACTGCGACCTCGTCAGCCATCCGATTGTTGACGGAAACCGTAGACGTGTCAAGATCTCTGCGGCTCCTGGAGGTCGTTACGTCGGACTCATATTTCTCTACAGCACCAAAAATCTGGAACTACTTGCAATAATGAATGACGGTCAACTCCAAAGAATGAGAGTTGCTGGTACAACGGGTGTGGGTGTGCGCAAACTTGCTCGCAAGAATTCTAGAAAAGCAGCCTTAATCGGCTCAGGCTGGCAAGCTGGGGCTGCCGCTTTGGCGCTAGCTGAAGCGCGACCATTGACCAAGATGACTGTTTTCAGCACCAACCGCACCCACAGAGAGGAATTCGCAGCGGCGACTTCCAAGAGACTTGGCATTGATGTGATTCCAGTTGAGAATGCAAAGGAAGCTGTAAAAGACTCTGATATTGTAGCTTCGGCGACCAATTCGCACACGCCTGTCATGGGGCATGAACTGTTAGAGAAAGGGATGCATCTGACCTCTGTTAGAAGATTCGAGTTTGATGAACCTTCTTGGAGAAAAGCTGACCTGCTCTACTTTTCGTCGCCTCCGGGAAACAAAGGTTTCTCTCACTACGCATCTGAATCGTGGGAGAAATCTCAACATGAAAGCGATGTTAGTAGTGAAGTGCTCTTGGAAGAGAAAATGTACAAACGTTTCAAGTCAAAGACCTTCCTACTTTCAGATCTCTTGGTGGGCAAGGCACCTGGTCGCACATCTGAAGATCAGATTACCATGATGAACAAGAATTGGGGCCTTGGAATCGAATTTGCAGCAGTTGGCAAAGTTGTATACGAACTCGCATTGAAGAATAACAGGGGCAGGGAAATACCGAACACTCAGTTTAGCCAGACCTCACATCCGTAATGCCTCTGATAAAGACTGACTGCTGATATCTAGTCCACGATAGGGAAACACAGATAATGTCAGAATAACCCTGAGGCTGATGATTGGAACAGAGTTTGCGCTCGTCCAATCTCGATAGAGACAGAAAATGGATTTCGAATTTAATGAGCTTCAAGATGTTATAAGAAAGCAAGTCAGAGATCTTTGCCAAAAGTTTCCTGCTTCATATTGGCGGGAAAAGGATCAGAAGAAACAATACGCAGAGGAATTTGTCAACGAGCTCACTAAGGCGGGCTGGCTAGCTGCTCTGATACCAGAAAAGTATGGAGGCGCGGGGCTGGGAATGCTCGAAGCAGGCATAATTCTTGAAGAGATCAATCACTCCGGCGGTGCCGCGACCCCTTGCCATGCCCAAATGTACACTATGGGAGCAATTCTTAGGCATGGCTCAGAAGAGCAGAAGGAGAAGTACCTCACAAAGATTGCCAAAGGCGAGATTCGATTACAGTCTTTCGCAGTAACCGAGCCAGAAGCGGGCTCGGATACAACTAAGATCAAGACGTTTGCACGTCGTGATGGCGATTCCTACGTCATAAACGGAATGAAAGTCTTCATTTCAAGAGTTCAACATTCTGATATGATGCTCCTGCTGGCTCGTACAACTCCCGCAGACCAGGTCGAGAAAAAGACGATGGGTCTGACTCTTTTCCTCGTGGAACTAAAAGATAACATTGGAAAAACGATACAGGTCAACCCGATTGAGACCATGATAAATCACGAGACAAACGAGCTCGTCATTCAGGATCTGATCGTCCCTGCGGAGAATGTGGTGGGCGAGGTGGGCAAGGGATTCTATCATATCTTGGATGGAATGAATGCGGAAAGGATTCTCGTTTCGTCTGAGTGCATTGGCGACTCGAACTGGTTCATAGAAAAGGCGGTCGAATATGCAAAGCAAAGGGTAGTCTTCGACCGCAAGATAGGTGAAAACCAAGGCGTGCAGTTCCCAATTGCCGACGCCTATCTCAAGGTGAAGGCAGCAGATCTTATGAGATACAAAGCAGCGGCGAGATTCGATCAGAAGAAGGACTGTGGGGAAGAGGCAAACTCTGCAAAACTGCTTGCTTCCGAAGCGCTGTCAAGGGCTGCGGATGTGGCGATGACGACATACGGAGGTTATGGATTAGCGACCGAAGTTGACTTGGAAAGAAAATTCCGAGAGTCGAGATTGTATCTTGTCGCGCCGGTAACAAACAACCTTGTGCTAAGTTATATCGGAACGCACGTACTTGGCATGCCTCGTTCGTTCTGATTTAGAGCATAAGAACTGCTACTATTTTTGCTGACTGAAACTGATCGGGAATTTGCTGTTCGATCTACCACGAGTTGATGAAATCGAGTGTTTCTTCAGTTCCTTTTTCGGTCGAAGGGACGTAAGCAACTATGATTCGAGTGGCGCCGCTTGAATCAAATTTCTTCAACCCCTGTTTCAAATCCCTTATGTTTGTTGCTGGAACGACAGGTATCTTTGTTAGCATCTCATCAGGAATAGTCTTCGAGGCATCTTTGAAGCCAGACTGGCGATAGGTCTCTTGAATCGTCTTGACCTCTTTCTCCAATCCCATCTGGGCAAGCATGTCTCTGTAATGGGCAGCGAGCGAATAGAAGGTTACGACTTTCTTGAGTGCGTTTTTTGCTTTCTCGAGATCCTCATTGATCGAAACTCGGACTTTGGCAACAATTTCGAGCTTCTTCGGATCCCTTCCAGCACCTTCGGCGCCTTCAGCTAGATTTTCGGCAACGAATTTGATCCTTCCTGGATCTGCCATGTTTATGATTGCGCCATCACACATTCTTCCTGCAAGTTGAGCCATCTTTGGACCCAAACAGGCCAGAATAATTGGTAAGTGAGAGCTCGGCGGTTTAAATTCTAACTTGAAATTGTTAGAAGAAAAATACTCGCCTTTGATATTCAGCCTTTCTGCGGCAAAAACCTTTCGAACAATTGTAATGTACTCTTCGGCTCTTTTGAGTGGGTGCCCGGTTTGAAGGCCGTGCCAGCTTGCCAATGTCTCATTCGCTACACCGAGGCCCAGCATGAACCTGCCACCAGAAAGCTCGTCCAGAGTGGCTGACATTATCCCAGTCTCAACGGCGGTCCTCGCGAAAATGTGAATGACAGCTGTTCCCAGTTTGATTCTTTTAGTGAGAGCTGCGATTGCAGGAATTATCACAGTTGGATCTCTGCTATTTGACTCGCCCTTCCAAACTGCGCCAAAGCCTTTTTCCTCAGCAATTTTTGCGCCAGCGAGTATGCCCGATGTCGGAACTTGGCCAGCAGAGTTGAACTCTACGTCGTAGATCAAGGCAACTATTTTCTCCTCTGAATCTCTATAAGATTGTTGCTATCCGGATCGGAGTCGGAAGAACTAGATTACATGATCCCGGCCAAATCTCTTAATCTGGGGCGGCTTGTATCCTAGACTCTTCAGAACTTCTAATGTATCTTCTCCGAGAGAAGGGACTTTTTTCATTGGCAATTTGACACCGCGCATTCTGACGGGATTTGAAATTGCCGAAATCATTCCATTCTCTGTCGGAAGATTTCGAAGAAGTTTGCGGTACTTCAACTGGGGGTGCTTTAGAACTGCTTCTAGATCATTAACATGCCCGCAAGCGATGTCGGCCTTATGAAGCAAATTAGCCCATTCCTCACTCGTTTTTGTTTGGAAAATGGATTCAATCATCGTTTCTAGAATGCCCCTATTCGCGAGCCTCTTTTCATTGGATGAGAATCGCGGGTCTTCAATTAGTTCATGGCGATCTATCACCGCTATGCAGAAATTGTTCCACTCCTCTTCATTTTCAACAGCGAAACTTACGTACTTGCCATCCGATGCCAAGCTTGGGCCGTACGGAACAATCAAATTGTGTCGCATTCCCTCTCGTTTTGGGACAATTCCTGAGTAGAGATAGTAAAGAGTGGGCCCCGATACAAGGTCAAGCATGCAGTCAAACATAGAGATGTCGATGAAACATCCTTTACCGGTTTTGGACCTTCTTTGCAAAGCTGAAAGAATTGCTATAGTTGAATACAACCCTGAGGAAATGTCCGCTATTGACACGCCGACCTTTGCCGGTTTGTCTGCATACCCTGTCAAGCTTATCAAACCGCTTTCACCTTGTATCAAGAGATCGTACGCTTTCTCATCCCTGTAGGGGCCGTCCTCTCCGTAACCTGACACGCTACAATAGATCATTTTAGGATATTTTCTTCTGATCGACAGCTCTCCAAAGCCAAGTTTCTGTGCGCTTCCGGGACTGAGATTTTGAATAAAGATGTCTGATTTTTTGAGCATTCTATCCAGTATTTCTTTCCCTTCTGCTGATTTCAAGTTGAGCGTACAACTTTTCTTATTCCTGTTCAACCAGACGAAGTATGAAGAGAGCCCGTTGACTGAGCTGTCCCAATGCCGGCCAAAATCGCCTCTACCAGGACGCTCGATTTTTATGACCTCGGCGCCTAAATCTGCGAGGAGGCGAGAGCAGAGTGGAGCTCCGACCGAATGTTCTAATGAAATTACCCTTATTCCTTGGAGGGGCAGATTGAATTTGTTTTTCATTGAAATACTGATCCTAGTGCGATGAATTACTTGTTTCAATTACTTTTTCCGATATACACATGCTTTGGGTCTATAACTTCTCTCAGAAGATCAAGTTCCTCTGAGGTTGGGATTGGCGTTGTTTTCAAATCGCTTGGAATATCGATCTGGAAACCAGTGTTTGCCTTGACTTCTTCTGGAGTCACTCCTGAGTGCAAGCTGTGCAGCATCATTCTCTCAGTACCCTGGTCGAAAGTAAAAACGCAAAGATTGGTGATTACCATCTTGGGACCTCCTCCAGAGAGCCCGATCTTCGTTCTTTCATGGTATCCCTTTAGGTAACCAGGGCTTGTAACATAATGAACCTGTGGTACAAATCTTCGGCGCTCGTGACGCATTATTAGTATGGTTTCCTTTGCAAGTGACGCGACATCATTGGCTCCGCCACTCCCGTTGATCCTTCTAGGCTTGCCTGCCTCATTCAATACAATTGATGAGTTGAGATTTCCGTATTGATCAATCTGCGCTCCGCTCAGAAAGCCCACATTCACTCTTCCTCTTTGAAGAATCGATCCCAAGACGTCCAATGTCCCGCCCATGAATTCAGCCTGATGCCATAATCTAGGATCTGCTATTCCCACAGGTGTATCAATCGGTGCTGGGTCAATTATTCCAATCTCTAATGCAATCCGCAAGTTTGGGGCATGTGTCTTTCTCGCTAGCATTGCAGCAAGCTGAGGAAGACCAACACCGACTAGGACAAGATCACTATCCTTTAACGCCCTCGCCCCTGCGACGATCATGATCTCCTCCCGTGTTGGAGCTTTAGTGTCTGCCACTAGTATCCCCTTCCAGGTCTGGCCTTGATCTCCTCTCTGCGCGGGTAAGGGCAAGCTACATCCAAGTAACTTTGAAAATCCTCGTGCGCCAACACCTTTTCTTCGACGTACTTCCCAAACTTATCTGCGTCAAGAGAAACTTCCGAGTAATTTCTCAGTTGCTCCGCATCATAATCATAGTACTTGTAGCAAGAGGTTGGATAAGCGCCGAACGGAACAACACTCACAGATGCTACTTTGAAGGCTGGGATGATTGTTCTTTCTGGGTTATTGGTTATTTGAGCTCGTTCGACCAGCTCTTCCGTTGTAAGGAGGATTTTATCTGCGGCTCCAGCCATGGCTTGACTATCCCAAACTGGTCCATCGATCTGGGCATTGCCGTCTTTGTCAGCGCGCTGGACGTGAATGATTGCAGTCTTTGGGTTTAAGGCCTTCAGAAGTACAACATTTTCTCCAGTAAAGGGACACTTCATTTCTACTCCGGCCTTGGCTTCTTCAAGTTCATGCATGATAGTTGATCCAAGAATCGCTCGAGTCGGAAGGAAAGGCAAACCAAGAGACCCTGCCAAAAATCTCGTTGCCATTCCCAGAGCGCTGTTGTTTTCGACCAAGAGTTTTCCCTTGGAAAAAGCATCATTCACCCGATTCAACAGACCGAATGCGTCAAGCGTACCGCCTGAAGTGACAAGACGGGAGACACAACCCGCTCCTACCAACAAGTCAGTGTCGAGGCCAGAAAGAGCCTGATAAATCGTCAAGTCTTTTCTTTTTTGCCTAATTAATTCATGAACTGATGCGACAACGCACCTTGTGATTACCCATCCACCTAGGGCTAAGGTGTCGCCGTCTTCCACGAATTTTCTTATCGCTTCCGATAGGGGAAGGATCTTATTGTCGCCCAAATGACTTCGTACCTTATCGTTGATCCATTGGACTCCTTTTTAGTTCTTCGATCGACATTGAATCTTATTTTCCCAATTCAGGAATCATTACTGGTACTACCGAAAAAGTGCGAGACCAAACCGTACCAAAGGTCATTCCTTCCTTGACTGGGCAGCTTTAAGTGATGCACGACTACCTACAAACCGATCGAAGAGCACAATGCGAGGCATGCAAGAGGAGGGGCGGCTAGAAAGATCGACTCGAATCCGCACCATTCCAGAATCCAAATGGACAAAATCCGAAGAAAGTCTCTTCTTATCCGATCTTTCACGATTTGGTCTCACTTTGAATCAAGCTCGAATCTACCTTTTCTTGCTTGGGAAGAGCTCCATTCGGGCATCGCAGATTTCTAAGGAGCTAGGTCTTCACAGAGTCGAGGTCTATCGAAAACTAACTGAGCTAAGGGACTTGGGCCTGGTGGATGTGCGCATTGATTCACCAAAGCGATACGAAGCAATTGCACCCGATGCCGCGATCGGAGCGCTTCTAGCAATCGAAGAGTCAAGAATGCATTCTTTGCAGAAATTTGGGAAAGAACTATTGCAAAGTCTGCGAACCCTCGAACTCGCCCGCAGAAGCGTCCAGACAAATTCTGACTCTCCTGTGTACTCTGACAGTTTGTACAAATTGGTCACGGGTCGTGAGCGTTACTATCATGAGATCTCGAAATTAGTTAGGAACGCAAAATTCGAAGTCCTGAGAATTCTATCCGCTGGGGGATTGATTCGAACTTTTCTTCCTGAGGGTCTTTACAAGGAATACGTTCGCGCCGGTGCAAGAGGAGTGTCTATGAAGATGATAACCGAGATAAACTCGAAAAATCGTACCTACGCGGAGAAGCTTTCCAAAGTCCTAGAGCTAAGACTCATGGAAAACGTGCACCTTAGGTTCACAGTCATTGATAGATATCACACAATACTTAGCGCCAGATTTGATGAAAGTGAAATGTCAATGAAGAGTGCGTCAGATAACTATCTGCTAGTTTCGGATCCAAAGTTCGCTGAAATCGCGCGGTTTTTCTTTGAGCACTTATGGACTGCGGCGGCGAATTGGCAAGATTATAGGAAAGGGCGCGATAGATAGACTCAATCTGCCTCGTGTTTCCTTCTCACGAAAGTGTAGCTATTGATTTGTTACATTCTCCGCTTTTTATAATGCCCAGCGATGGTCTCAATTCCTAATGATTAGCGAGATACAGGTCAGCCGCATAGTTCCATCTAATCTTCTGAGCATGAGGATAGAAGAAGAAGGGGAGGAGTTTGAAGAATTACTCTCATCCATCAAGAGAGTTGGGCTTATTGAACCAATTGTTGTTAGGGCGGTTCAGCAAGATTCCAAACGATCGAAAGACGAATGTTTTGAAGTTGTTTGCGGTCATAGAAGGTTCGCTGCATGTAAGAAGCTCAACTTTGAAAGTCTGGCCTGCAAGGTTGTTGAACTGGAGGATAGAGAGGCGTTTGAAATTGCACTGGCCGAAAATATCCAGCGCAAGAGCCTCAGTCCAATAGAAGAGGCGGAAGCCTTCAAATCATATGTTATCAACTTTGGTAGGGGCGGCATTACGAGGCTCGCGAGGAATCTGGGGAAGAGCGAGGAATATGTGTCTCACCGGTTGCTACTCCTCGGCCTGCCGAAACACATTGTTGAGCTAATCAGTAGGCGACTACTGAAACCTGCCTTGGCTACTGAGATAATGTGGCTGAACGAGCCTCAGTCGCAAATAGAACTTACTGACGAGGTAATGAAAAGCGACCTTACTATGAGAGAAACCAGAGACGCCGTTAAGTTGTTAAGATCAGAGCGTATGCACACGCAGGAAGCCGTAAAATTGGTCTTGTCCAAAAGGGGAAGAAACGGAGAGAGCGCGGACACCCTCATGTTGGAAAATAATCCATGGCCAGATAGTATTTCTCATAGAAAGCAGAACGAATCCACGACGGATATTATTGATCACGCCACGCTAATTCTCAGAACTTGTTTGTCAGGCCTTGATATGCTCATAAGCAAAGCTCCGACTCAAAGCATTCTCAGTCTTCTGATGGCGCAACGACAATCTGTTCATGATTCTTTGGATCAGGTTATCAGGGCAGGCGTAATGCAGAAGAGAATGACTCAGATGAGTTCACAAACCATCCAGAATTAAGAAATAGATCTCAAATAGTATCGTGATCAAGAGCTTAACCGCAGAAGATTCGATCCATTTTTCTCTATAGAGAGCGATTTCATTTGGCTGACTAACGCCTTAATTGGCTCAGCGTCACGTATCTCCTGCGGATAATCTGTTCCGAGAACTATTCTGTCCTTTGGAATGCATTGCAGAGCGATCTTGATTACCCTTTCATCGCCAAAAAAACCTCCAGTGTCAAAATAGATTCTTTTCAGATAATTCTCAAATGGTTCTTTGGCTGTGCGTCCATGTATCGGGTCATGAGCTACCCCCCACATCTCCTTATCCTGATAATGAACAATTCGAGGAACGAGTGACGAGATTCCTCCTCCAAGATGTGCCATTACTACTTGCAAACCAGGATGTTTATCCAAAACTCCCCCGCAAATGAGTTTTGTAGTCGCCATAACTAGCGAAAATTCGCGACCGACGGTACGGTAGAGATCTAACTCATTGTAAAATTTGGCTTCAGCTTCATTCGTCGTTATTGCAGGGTGAATGAAAAGAAACTTTCCATTTGATTCCAATAGTTCATACAAGGGGTCTAATCGAGGGTCATCTAATCCAATTTCACCAAATGCTGAAGGAATAGCTGCCCCCGGACATATTTCGAGAAACCGTTTCACTTCATTTAGGGCATCTTCTCCATCGAGCGGGGCCGCATGTGATAAGAAACGAAACCTATCTTCATGTTCTCTACAGACCTTTGCGAGGCTTTCATTCGCTAGACGAGCAAGCTTGAGCTCGCCACGCATTCCCGATCCAGACGTAAGTACCGAAATATCAATGCCGGTTTCATCCATCAATTCAATGTGAGCGTCCACATGAGTCAAGCCTTTGTGTTCTGTGGAAACTGGGATACCATGGGCGTATGATGTGCTAGGTTTCTCAGGGGGCCTCGTGAGAGTGGGGTTAAGATGATGGTGAAAGTCGATGATAGGCAAATCTCTCCAAAGGGCCTCGAAGCAAATGAGCAGCACTTCCTCGCACCCAGTTTTTAAAAATCTTTAACCCTTCTGAGTACCTGCAAACGTCGCGTTCCTGACACAGAATCGATAAATCTAATGGAAGAAGTACTCAACTTTTGTTTTCAAACTGCAATTTCTAATTAGTGCAAATGCCGCGATCTCAACGATGTTCTTAAAAACTAAGTCAGCTCATCAGTCAACTCGAAAGAATGTCTAAGCTGAAGATTACCTTTGCTGGCGGAGAATATGAACATCTTCGTGCCCTTGCTGAAGGTGATGTGAAACCTGAAGGTATTGACCTAAATTT
>Ga0307372_10010748_pt1 | contig 12337 bp, 9 predicted proteins | sample OX1MG_FD_202533 | JGI IMG/M metagenome (GOLD analysis project Ga0307372, IMG submission 202533) | Soil microbial communities from Risofladan, Vaasa, Finland - OX-1 | ecosystem: Environmental > Terrestrial > Soil > Coastal area > Acid sulfate soil | place: Finland: Risofladan, Vaasa | collected...
GGGCCGGCAACAGGACGACTGCCGGCAGACGGCTGGTCGCGGCAAGCATCAGCAGCGTCGCCGCGACCAGCAGCTTGTCGGCGATCGGGTCGAGAAACCGGCCGATCTCGGATTGCTGCGCCCAGCGCCGCGCCATGTGACCGTCCAGCCAATCGGTCAGGCCGGCTGCCGAAAACAGCACGCAGCCAATATACCGCGCCGCGTCGCCGACGACGTAAAACGTCACAACCACCAGCGGAATCACCAGGATGCGCGACAGGGTCAATAGATTGGGAAGGCTGGTCAACGGCACGCTTCCCTCCAGCGGGGCGGTCGGCACGGGGGATCGGCTGGCATCTTATCCATCCGCATGAAAGTGGTCATAAACCTTTTTCGCGACGGTCGTGTTGATGCCGCCAACCCGTTCGATCTCGGCCAGCCCAGCCCGCGCCACCGCCCGCGCCGAGCCGAAATGATGCAATAGCGCGTGCTTGCGCCGGGCGCCGATCCCGGGGATCTCGTCGAGCGGCGATTGGCCGATCGCCTTGGCGCGCTTGGCGCGGTGGGCGCCGATTACGAAACGGTGCGCCTCGTCGCGCAACCGCTGCAGGAAATAGAGAACCGGGTCGCGCGGTTCGAGCGACAAGGGCGGCCGGCCGGCCAGGAAAAAGCGCTCGCGGCCGGCGTTGCGGTCGGGACCCTTGGCGATCGCGACAACCGCCTGATCGGCGATGCCGAGTTCGGCGAACACCTCCTGCGCCGCGGTCAGCTGGCCCTGGCCGCCATCGATCAGCACCAGATCGGGCCACAGGCCGCGGGCGCGCTCGGGGTCCTCCTTCAGCGCGCGGCCGAAGCGGCGGCGAAACACCTCGCGCATCATCGCGTAATCATCGCCGGCGGCCGCCTTTTCGCGGATCGTGAATTTGCGGTAGGCGTTCTTGATCGGCCCGTCGGGGCCGGCGACGATCATCGCGCCGACCGCGTGGCTGCCCTGGATATGGCTGTTGTCATAGACCTCGATGCGGCTGGGCGGTCCCGCCAGCCCGAATGCCGCCGCGACGCCGTCGAGCAGCTGGCGTTGCGAGGCGCTTTCGGCGAGCCGGCGCCCCAGCGCGTCGCGCGCCGTCGCGGCGATGCGGTCGACCAGCTTCTTCTTGTCGCCGCGCCGCGGTGCCGCGAGTCTGACGCGCCCGCCGCGCAATGATAATGCCTCGGCGACGAGATCCTGCTCGGCGAGCGGATGGCTCAGCAGGACCAGCGGCGGCTTGGCGCGGTTGTCGTAGAACTGGCCGACAAAGCTGGCCAGCACCTCTTCGACCGCCAGCTGGCGGTCGTGGCTCGGGAAATAGGCGCGGTTGCCCCAGTTGTGGCCGCCGCGGAAAAAGAACACCTGGACGCAGGTCTGCCCGCCCGCCTGATGAGCCGCGATGACGTCGGCATCGACGATGCCGGCGACATGGATGTCCTGGTGGCCCTGCACCAGCGACAGGGCGCGAATGCGGTCGCGGATCAGCGCTGCCGCCTCGAAATCGAGCAGCCCGGCCGCCTTGTCCATTTCCGCCGCGAGGCGCTGCTGAATGTCCTGGCTGCGCCCCGACAGGAACAGCGTCGCCTGGTCGATCAGCCGCGCGTAATCCGCGCCGCCGATGCGGCCGACGCAGGGCGCGCTGCACCGCTTGATCTGGTGCAGCAGGCAGGGGCGGGTGCGGTTGGCGAACACGCTGTCGCTGCACGAGCGCAGCAGAAACGCCTTTTGCAGCGCGACCAGGGTGCGGTTGACGGCGCCAGCCGAGGCGAACGGCCCGAAATACGAGCCCGGCTGGTCGCGCGCCCCGCGAAACTTGGCCAGCTGCGGAAAATCGGGATCGGCGGTCAGGTGGATGAACGGAAACGACTTGTCGTCGCGCAACAGCACGTTGTAGCGCGGCATCAGCCGCTTGATCAGGTTGCATTCGAGGAGCAGCGCCTCGGCCTCGGTCGCCGTCACGACGATCTCGAACGTCGCGGTCTCGGACACCATGCGGCGCAGCCGGTTCGACAGCCCGGCCGGGTGGGTATAATTCTGCACGCGGCTTTTCAGGTTGCGCGCCTTGCCGACATAGACCGCCTCGCCCTTGCGGTCGAGCATGCGGTAGACGCCGGGGCTCGCCGGCACATTGCGCAAGGCCGCGCGCAACACCGCAACGCCCGCTGCGACGCCCGCTGCGACGCTGCCGGCGGGGGCACCGTCGACCGGGCCGTCCGCGGCCTCGGGGTGCGTTGCCGGCTCGTCTGCCGCCGGGGTCGGGAGCAGGCCGCTCGCCACCGCATCGGGGCTGCGCCGCGGGTCGAGCGGCGCCGATTTTTCCCGGCGTCGCCGGGCCGTCGGCTCAACCGCCTGAATCGTCATTCTTTCTTCCGCACCTTTCCGGCATATCCACCGAATCTGGGGATAAATCTGTAGACAAGCCCGACCGGGGGCGAAACAGATCAATCAAACTCTACTCTTCAGATCAATGCCTAAAAATGAGGCAACTTGTTACCTCGTTGATTTTATTGCATTTATCCCCTGTCAAGTGTAAACCAATCGTAACAATCGCCGAAAAGCGGAGCGCGGCAGGGTGTCGCCGATCGGTCACACCGGCTGTGCACAACTTGCCGGTTTCGCGGCGACATCCCAGCCATTTCCGGGGCTTGCTAGAGACATTTTGCCGCGGCCTCGTCGCCGACGCTTATTCGATCACCGGCGCCGCGCCCGACTGGGCCCAGCCGAGGTGCTCGCCGCCATCCAGTGCAATCATCTGGCCGGTCATCGCCGGCGCCGCAAGAATGAAGCGCAATGCCGCGGCGACCTCGTCCGGGCTGGTGCCGCGCCCGAGCGGCATGACCCGGCAGCGCTCGACAAACTGCTCGGCGCTCTGGCGCGGGCTCGGCAGGGTCGGGCCGGGACCGATGCCGTTGACCCGGATGCGCGGCGCCAGCGCCAGCGCCATCGTCCGGGTCAGCGTCCACAACGCCGATTTGGTCAGCGTGTACGAGACGAAATACGGCGTCAGGTTCCACACCCGCTCGTCGAGCAGATTGACCACGACGCCGCCGGCATCGGCCGGCAGCAAGGCCGCAAACTGCTGCATCAGCACGAACGGCGCCCGCAGATTGACCGCGAGATGCGCCTCCCAGCCGGCGCGGGTGACGCTCGCCGCGGTATCGTTCTCGAAAATCGAGGCGTTGTTGACCAGGACGCCGACCGGCCCGAGCGCCGCCACGGTCCGCGGCAGCAGATCGGCAACCGCCGCCTCGTCGGTCAGATCGCAGGCGAGCGCCGCCGCCCGGCCGCCTCTCCGCTCGATCTCGGCGACCAATGCCGCGGCCTCGGCCCGCGAGCGGTAATGATGCACCGCGACGGCATAGCCCGCGTCGGCCAGCGCCAGCACCAGCGCGCGGCCGAGGCGCCGCGCCCCACCGGTGACCAAGGCCGCCATCGGCACCGGCCGGATGGGCAAGCCGCCGGTCAATTCGTCTGCGGCCGCCGAGCGGGCGGCGGGGGGGTCAGCCGCGAGCACGGCGCTGCTTGTTCTGGGCCCGGGCGCGCACCTTGGCGCGCACCGCCTCGCGTGCCGACATGCCGGCGCGCCCCAGCGTCGAGCGCCCGCGCGGCCCGCCATCGGAGGTTTCGGAGAGACCCAACTCGACCTGTTCCAGACGGCGGATCTCGTCGCGCAGCCGCGCCGCCTCCTCGAATTCGAGATCGGCGGCGGCGGCCCGCATGCGCTTGTCGAGATCGGCGATCACCGCCTTCAGATCCTTGCCCTGGTAATGCGCCGCGTCGCTCTCGCCGAGCCCGACCGTGACATGGTCGCGCTCATAGACGCTGTCGAGAATGTCGGCGATGCCGTGCCGGATGCTCTCCGGGGTGATGCCATGCGCGGCATTGTAGACCTGCTGCCTCTCGCGGCGCCGGTTGGTCTCGTCGATCGCCGCCTTGAGGCTGTCGGTCATGCGGTCGGCATAGAGGATCGCGCGGCCGTCGAGATGGCGCGCGGCCCGCCCGATGGTCTGGATCAGCGAGGTGCGCGATCGCAGAAAGCCCTCCTTGTCGGCGTCGAGCACCGCCACCAGCGCGCATTCCGGGATGTCGAGCCCCTCACGCAGCAGGTTGATGCCGATCAGCACGTCGAACACGCCCAATCGCAGGTCGCGGATGATCTCGATGCGCTCGATCGTGTCGACGTCGGAATGCAGGTAGCGCACCCGCAAGCCGGCTTCGTGCAGGTATTCGGTCAGCGCCTCGGCCATCTTCTTGGTCAAGGTGGTGACCAGCACGCGCTGCCCCTTCAGCGCGGCGTCGCGGCATTCGGCCATCAAATCGTCGACCTGGTTCTCGGTCGGGCGGATGATCGTAGGCGGGTCGACGAGGCCCGTCGGCCGCACGATCTGCTCGACGAAGACGCCGCCCGCGCGCTGCATCTCCCACGGCCCGGGGGTCGCCGAGACAAAGATCGTCGGGCCGCGATATTCGTCCCATTCGGCGAATTTCAGGGGCCGGTTGTCGGTGCAGGAGGGCAGCCGGAAGCCGTATTCGGCCAGGCACGTCTTGCGCGTCCAGTCGCCGCCGAACATGCCGCCCAGTTGCGGCACCGTGACGTGGCTCTCATCGACGATGACGAGGGCGTCGCGCGACATGTATTCGAAAAAGGTCGGCGGCGGCTCGCCCGGCGCGCGGCCGGTCAGATAGCGCGAATAATTCTCGATGCCGGCGCACGCGCCGGTCGCCTCGATCATCTCGACATCGTAGGTGGTGCGCTGCTCCAGGCGCTGCGCCTCCAACAGCCGGCCGCCGCGGTGCAGTTCTTCGAGGCGGATCTTGAGGTCGCGCTTGATCTGCTCGATCGCCTGCAACAGCGTCGGGCGCGGCGTCACGTAATGGCTGTTGGCGTAGACCTTGATCGATTGCAGGGCGGCGGTCTTCTCGCCGGTCAGGGGATCGATCTCGTGGATCGCCTCAACTTCGTCGCCGAACAACGACAGGCGCCAGGCGCGGTCCTCATAATGCGCCGGAAAGATCTCGATCGTGTCGCCGCGCACCCGGAAGCTGCCGCGGAAGAAATTGTGGTCGTTGCGCCGGTATTGCAGTTCGACGAATTTCGCCAGCAGCTTGGTGCGGTTGATGCGGCTGCCGACGGCCAGCGATTCGGTCATCTGCGAATAGGTCTCGACCGAGCCGATGCCATAGATGCACGAGACGCTGGCGACGACGATGACGTCGCGGCGTTCGAGGATGGCCCGCGTCGCCGAGTGGCGCATGCGGTCGATCTGCTCGTTGAGCGAGGATTCCTTCTCGACATAGGTGTCGGTGCGCGGCACATACGCCTCGGGCTGGTAGTAGTCGTAATACGAGACGAAATACTCGACCGCGTTCTCGGGAAAGAAGCTCCGCATCTCGCCGTAGAGCTGCGCCGCCAGCGTCTTGTTGGGGGCGAGGATGATCGCCGGCCGGCCGGTGCGGGCGATGACATGCGCCATCGTGAAGGTTTTTCCGCTGCCGGTAACCCCCAGCAGCACCTGGTCGCGCTCGCCCTTGGCCAGCCCCTCGCACAATTCGTCGATCGCCTGCGGCTGGTCGCCGGCCGGCTGGAACTCGGAGGCGAGCTTGAACGGTCTCTCGATATCGCCCTGCGGGCGCTCGGCAACGAACAGCGGTTGCATGACGCTAAAGATAGGCGCCCGAGCGAGCCCGCGCCAGTGGCGCGCTTTGCCGGCGGCTCAGGGAGGCGCGGCGGGAAACCAGTCGCCGACAACCTGATCGGCGGTGAACCTCGCCTGTTCGAGGCGCTCGCGGGCCGCGCTCGTCAACTCGCCATGCTCCTCCAAATCGGCGGCGCCAAGGTCTGCGGCGAGGCTGGTTTCATCCGCGATTATGCCGTCGATCTCGCGCCGCAGGCTCGGGCTGTCGCGCAAGATGATCGCGATTTCGTTGCGCGCCTCGCGAATCGTCAGCCGCCAGCCCCGACGCGGCGCCTCGGCAGACGACGCAGTCAGTTTCACAAGATGACGCAGAATCCGGCGGATATGGGAATGCAGCGCGCGGCGATCGGATTTACCCAAGCTCTCGATCTCCTCGGCGAGGTTCTCCCAGTCGAGTGGCAGGTTGGCACCTTTCGCACGCCGCAATGCTGTCGCTTGCTCCTCGGTCCACAGCACGAAATCGCGATCGTAGAGGCCGCTCATGACGCTCTCGCCCGTCCCGGCGGGTCGAGCGCCTCCTCGGTGTCGCCCTGCGGGCGCTCGGAAATGAGCAAGGGCTGCATGCGCCTAAGATAGGCCTGCGCCGCCCGCGATGCCAGAAGGCCGGCGTCACGGCCGGCATCTTTGGCAGGCGCGCGGCGGCAATCTCGCGTAGATTAACTGCCGCTGTTCAACCAAGAAGGCAGCCGCGATGCCAGAAACCCGGCCCAACATCCTGTTCATCGTGGTCGATGATTGCGGCTATGCCGATCTCGGCTGCACCGGGCAGACCGATTATCGGACCCCGGCGCTCGACCGGCTGGCGGCGGAGGGGGTCCGCTTCACCCAGGCCTATGCCAACGCGCCGTTGTGCACCAACACCCGCGTCGCGCTGACCACCGGGCGCTACCAGTACCGGCTGCCGATCGGGCTCGTCGAACCGCTACGCTGGACCGACCGCGACAAGCCCGAGATGGGCATTCCGGCCGGCTTCCCGACGCTGCCGGCGCTGTTGCGCGGTGCCGGCTACCGCACCGGGCTGATCGGCAAGTGGCATCTCGGCTACCTGCCGCGCTACGGCCCCCTGAAGAGCGGCTATGGCGAGTTCTTCGGCATCATGGGCGGCTTCACCGGCTATTACACGCATCTCGGCGACGCCGGCGAGCATGATTTCTACGAGGGCGAGACGCCGCTCGACAAACAGGGCTATGTCACCGATTTGTTGAGCGAGCGGGCGACCGCCTGGGTCGCGGCGGCTGCCAGCGCGCCCGAACCCTATTTTCTCAGCCTGCATTACACGGCGCCGCACTGGCCGTGGTCGGCGCCGTCGGTCGAGGCGGCGGCCCGCGAGCGCGAACGGGTGCGCGCCGAGATCACCGAGGGCGGCTCTACCCGCATCTACGGCGAGATGATGGGGATACTCGACGCCGGCATCGGGCGGGTGCTCGACGCGGCGCGGCGCGGCGCCGGTGCCCGCGACACCCTGGTCCTGTTCACCAGCGACAATGGCGGCGAGCGCTTTTCCAAGATATGGCCGTTTGTCGGTCGCAAATTTGATCTCCTGGAGGGCGGCCTCAGGGTGCCGCAGATCTGCTGGCGGCCGGGGCATATCCCGGCCGGGCGGGTGACCGACCAGGTGGCGATCACGATGGACCTGACCGCGACCTGCCTGGCGGCGGCCGGCGTCGCGGCGGCGCCCGAATATCCGCCGGAGGGCATCGATTTGATGCCGGTGCTGACCGGACGGACCGCGGAATTCGAGCGCACCCTCTATTGGCGCATGGCCAACCGCAAGCAGCGGGCGGTGCGCCGCGGCGGCCGCAAATATCTCAAGGTCGCCGACCGCGAGTTCCTGTTCGACATCGAATACGACCCGCGCGAGCGCGGCGATCTCTCAAAGAAGGAGCCGGCATTGCTCGCCGAACTGCGCGCGCTGTGGGAGGAATGGGACCGCGCAATGCTGCCGCTGCCGGAGCATATGACGCCGCCGATGTCGAACCTCCAGGAGATGCTGTGGTGATGCAGGGTTAATCGGAGGGAAGGCATGACCGAAACCAACGGCAACGCGGTCGATTATTTCGTCGACCGACATGTGCGCGAGGGCAGGGGCGACCGGCTCGCCTTTGTCGATCCGTGGCGCCGCCTGACCTATGCCGAATTGGCATCGGCCTCGGCGCGGTTTGCCGCCGGGCTGCGCGCCGCCGGGATCGAGCGCGAGCGGCGCATCGCATTGGTCATGCTCGACACCGTCGATTTTCCGATCGCGTTCTGGGGCGCCATCCGCGCCGGGGTCGTGCCGGTGCCGATCAACACGCTGCTGCCGCCCGACATCACCGGCTACATCCTGGAGGACAGTCGCGCCGCCGCGCTCGTCATCTCGGCGCCGCTGCTGGCGCCGTTGCGCGCCGCGGCGCGCCGGGTCGGACGGGTGGTCGTCAGCAACCCCGACGGCAGCGCCTGCGGCTTCGCCGATTTCCTCGCCAACACGCCGGTGCCGCCGGCCGATTGCTCGCCCGACGAGGTCGCGTTCTGGCTCTATTCGTCGGGCTCGACCGGCAATCCGAAGGGCGTGCGGCACGTCCATTCGAGCCTCAAAGCCACCGCCGACACCTATGGCGCGCAGATCCTTGGCGTGCAGCCCGATGATCTGATGTTCTCGGCGGCGAAGCTGTTTTTCGCCTATGGGCTCGGCAACTCTATGACATTTCCGATGGCGGCAGGCGCTGCCGCGGTCCTCTACCCGGAGCGACCGACCCCTGATGCCGTGCTGGCGACGATGCGCCAGTTCCAGCCGACGCTCTTCGGCGGCGTGCCGACGCTCTATGCCGCGCTGCTCGCCGATCCCGAACTCGGGAGGGGCGCCGGCTCGGATCGGTTGCGCTGCTGTATCTCCGCCGGCGAGCCGCTGCCCGAGCATATCGGGGTGCGCTGGCATGAGCGGGTCGGTTGCGACATCCTCGACGGCATCGGCTCGACCGAGATGCTGCACATCTTCCTGTCGAACCGCCCCGACGACATCCGCTATGGCACCACCGGCAAGGCCGTGCCGGGCTACGAATTGCGCATCCTCGACGCCGGCGGCGAGGTCAGCGACGGCGAACCCGGCGAACTGGTGGTGCGCGGTCCCTCCGCCGCCGACGGTTATTGGAACCAGCGCCAGAAGTCGCGCCACACGTTCCGCGGCGAGTGGACCCATACCGGCGACACCTATACCCGCGACACGCAAGGCTATTACCGCTATTGCGGGCGCAGCGACGACATGCTGAAGGTCGGCGGCATCTGGGTGTCGCCGTTCGAGGTCGAGGAGGCGCTAAGCGGCCATCCGGCGGTGCTCGAAGCGGCGGTCGTCGGCCAGCCCGATTCGGACGGGCTGATCAAGCCGAAAGCTTTTGTCGTGCTGCAACAGAGCGCGCCGCGGGGCGACCCGGCCGGCCTCGTCGCGGCGTTGCAGAACCACGTCAAGGACGCGATCGGGGTGTGGAAATACCCGCGCTGGATCGAACTGTGCGACGTCCTGCCAAAGACCGCCACCGGCAAGATCCAGCGCTACAAGCTGCGCGAAATCGCGCCCTAAGCAGGATTCGGTTGGTTGGGCCACTGTTGACCGGCCGATCCCCCTCACCCTGCCCTCTCCCCGCAAGCGGGGCGAGGGTTCAGGACTGCGCGCCGCTTCTCCCTCGCCCCGCTTGCGGGGAGAGGGTTGGGGTGAGGGGCTGATTGCCGCCGGCCGAGCCATCGTGTGACAATCGCTGAATTGCTGCATAGCCAGTCGGGGGCCGGCGTTGACACGCCTCGGCCGCCCCCGCAAGCTGCCGGCTCGGGGTCGGCAATCTCATCGGAGGGCGCAGTGGATACGGACGAACGCAATCTCGTCGAATATGCCTGCGCCGAGCGGATCGCGACGATCACGATCAACCGGCCGGACAAGCTGAATGCGGTCAGCGACGAGGTGGTGGCCCAGCTCGCCGACGCCTTGCGCCGCTTCGACCTCGATCCCGAGGCCGAGGTCGCGATCCTCAACGGCAAGGGCCGTGCCTTTTCATCGGGCGCCGACGTTCGCCAGCGCCAGTTGCGCAGCCGCGACGAATTCGAAAAGCTCGGCGGGCCGCAGGGCTGGGGCACCAATTCGGCCGATCTGTTGACCCGCTCGGTCAACTGGAAGCCGGTAATCGCCGCGGTGCATGGCTACGTGCTCGGCCTGGCGCTCGGCCTGACCCTCGAATGCGACCTGATCGTCGCTGCCGAAGGCACCCGGTTCCAGCTGACCGAAACCTCGCGCGGGCTCGGCGCCTCGCGCTATTGGGCCCTCTTCCAGTACCGCAATGCCGCCGCGTTCGGCGACGAGATCGCGCTGACCGGGCGCTTCTTCACCGCCGAGGAGGCTTTCGCGGCCCGCCTGATCAACCGCCTGGCACCCGAGGGCAAGCACCTCGACGTGGCGCGCGAGCTGGCGCTGCAGGTCGCCAAAAACCCGCCCTTGTCGGTGCGCACGACGGTGCGGACACGGCGCTGGTACATGGAGCGGCTGACTCGCGAGGCGCAGTTCATCGCGGCGCCGTTCCGCCTCTATCTGACCGAGGATTTCCAGGAAGCGGCCCGCGCCTTCACCGAAAAGCGCCCGCCGCGCGACTTCAAGGGGCGGTAGGCCGTAAATGAATCGCGCAGCCCTCTCTCTTCCGTCACCCGCGGGCTTGACCCGCGGGTCCATGGATGGCCGGGTCAAGCCCGGCCATGACGATTAATGGCGCGCGCCAACCGGCCGCTGGCCGGCATCACCGTGCTCGATTTCGGGCAGGTCTACCAGGGTCCCTACGCCACCATGCTGATGGCCAAGGCCGGGGCCGACGTGATCAAGATCGAGCCGCCGCAGGGCGAGCCGTTGCGCCGGCGCGCCCCGCCCGGCAAGAGCACGACCTTCCCGATCGCGATGCTCAACGGCAACAAGCGCGCGATCACCCTCAACTTGAAGCACGAGCGCGGCCGCGAACTGTTGTTCGGCATGGTGCGGAAGGGCGACGTGCTGCTGGAGAACTTTGCGCCAGGGGTGATGGACCGGCTCGGCGTCGGCTGGACGGTGCTGCACGCGATCAACCCGCGCCTCGTCTATGCTTCCGGCTCGGGCTACGGTCTCAGCGGTCCCGATCGCGACAATCTGGCGATGGATCTGACGGTCCAGGCGATGGGCGGGCTGATCAGCGTCACCGGCTTTCCCGGCGGGCCGCCGGTCAAGGCCGGGCCGGCCGTCGTCGATTTCCTCTCCGGCATCCATCTTTATGCCGCGACGGTCACGGCGCTGTTCGAGCGCGAGCGAACCGGGCAGGGCCGTTTGGTCGAGGTGGCAATGCAGGAAGCGGCCTATGCGACGCTGACCTCGCAATTGGAGGCCTATTCGAGCACCGGGACGGTGCCGCCGCGCAGCGGCAACGCCAGCCACGGGCGGGTGCCGATCAACGTCTATCCGACCAATGACGGCTATGTCGCGATGAACCTTGCGGTCGAGGAGCATTGGCACAGCCTGCTCGCCGCGATGGGCCGCGAGGAGTTGCGCGACGACGCGCGCTTCAACAGCCCGGCGGCGCGCGTCGCCCATCGCGACGAGACCGACGGGCTGATCGCCGGCTGGACGCAAACCCTCGGCAAGATGGAAATCTTCGCGATCGCCAAGCGCTACCGCATCCCGCTGGCGCCGGTGCGCGATGTCGACGAGGTCATGCACGACCGCCACATGCACGAGCGCGGTTTTCTCGTCGAAATCGACCACGACGAGATCGGCCCGGTCACCGTGCCAAATTCGCCGTTGCGCTTTTACGGCGCCGACCCGGTCGAGACATTGCCAAGCCCCAAGCTCGGCCAGCACAACGCCGAGATCTACGGCGGCTGGCTCGGCCTGTCGGCCGCGGAGATTGCCGACCTCAAGGAAAGCGGCGTGATCTGACATGATCTAACGGCTTCAATCGCGCAAGCTTCTGCGGTCCTCCGCGATCCGCTGGTTGATCTCACTTATGTTACCGCGCCAGAACCGGCGCGCGCGCGGCGATTCGTGCGGCATGAAGCCGATAGGAAACGGCGCCATACGTACTGACGCAATACGGCACCAGATAGGTCAGCAGCAGCTTCACGACGTCGATCGGCATGCCGGTCACCAGCGCGTCGCCCTGATTGATCAGATTGAGGATCGTGCCGACGATCAGCGCGACGAGGAGCGAGCGGCGCGGCACGCCGTCCGACAAAGCGCAGCGGCAGATGTGCCCCACCCTCGCCATCGCAATCCCGCCCATATTCAAGCCCAGGTTTGAACATTAGGCGTCGCGGTCCGACCAAGCCAAAGGTTTGTCGTCCTGCCCAAACGCCGGATCCCCGCCTTCGCAGGGATCTCGCGCACCTTCGCCTGGCTCAACCGCTGCCGCAGACTGGCCAAGGACTGGGAAAACCTCAACCGAAAGGCGCTCGCCTTCCGGCGCCTGGCATCAATCCGCCTGATGTTCCCGGACAGATTCTGAGAGAACCGGCATCAGCGCCGCAGCGGTGGATGCCGCAGGACGTCGTGCAGCCGCGCCGCCGCCTCTGCCTCCAGCGTGGCCGCGCCCTGGGACTTTGCGATCGATATAGCCTGGCGCAACTCGGCCGCCACCAGGGCAAAATCGGCCGCCGGCGC
>Ga0307372_10010749_pt1 | contig 12336 bp, 11 predicted proteins | sample OX1MG_FD_202533 | JGI IMG/M metagenome (GOLD analysis project Ga0307372, IMG submission 202533) | Soil microbial communities from Risofladan, Vaasa, Finland - OX-1 | ecosystem: Environmental > Terrestrial > Soil > Coastal area > Acid sulfate soil | place: Finland: Risofladan, Vaasa | collected...
CCCGAGCGGTGGCGTTCGTGACGCTCGAGGTCAGGCGGTCAAATTTACCCGCGCGATGTCTCTATAGGAAATATGAATTTGAGGAACGGCGTTTGAGAAGAAACTATTATGGCCCCGGAGAAGACGCGATCGTGATGGAGTTGCGACTGACGCAGTAATCCGGATGAAGATAATTCAGAACACCGTTTGAACTTAGGTTATGACGAAATTCTATCGAAATTAAGGGGTTACAAACACCGCTCAAATGTGGCATAATGGTGCATGCTGCCGAGGCGAAATCAGAAGGTGATGAACACATCGTCGTCAACCGCACTGAAATCCAAGACCGCCGTTCGCGCGCCCGCGCGCAGCGCCAAAACCGAAATGAGTCTGCCGTTCAAGAAGGGTGAGAAAGTAGTTTACCCTGCCCATGGTGTCGCCGTCATCGACGACATCCAGATGCGCGTGATTTCCGGCACCGAGCGAAGATTTTACATGCTGCGGATTCTCGGAGCCGAAAAAATGACGATCATGATCCCGACCGAGAACGTCGAGCAGGTCGGATTGCGCCGCGTAATCGGCAAAGACATGGTCGATAAGATTTATCGCATCCTGCGCCAGCGCAAAGTCGAGGTTGATACGCAAACCTGGAACCGGCGCTACCGGGAATACACGGAAAAAATCAAGACCGGCTCGCCGCTCGAGATTGCCAAAGTTTTGCGCGACCTGTTGGTGCTCAAGAGCGACAAGGAATTGTCGTTCGGCGAGCGCAAGATGCTCGACACGGCGCGAAGTTTGCTCGTGAAGGAATTGTCGATCGCGAAAGCGCATCCCGAAGAACAGATCATGGAAGAGTTGCGCACGATCTTCGCCAACTGATCCCGACGTGCCAATAGATTCTCGAAGAGGGCCGACATCGTTCGGCCCTTTTTCTTTTTCGGTGGACGCATCAGCATGACTAAGCTCTGGCGATCACGAAGCGGATGGTTCCTAGCCGGGATATATATGGTCGCCGCGATCATCCTGTTTCATGAGGCGATGACGTGCACCAGCATGTTCTGCGATCTCGTTGCGATGCCGGTGTTCCTGCCCGCGGGATGGATTTACTGGCTGCCATTCTCCGGAGCGCTGAACTATGTCGCCGACCCGATGCGGCGCTGGGAATTCGTGATCCCGGCGACGGCCACAAATGCCGTCATCTACTATTTCCTCGGCTTCGCCATCGCTTCGGGAATCAGGAAACTCTCAAAGACCTCGGTACTTTAGCGACCTCGACTATGCAGGCTATCGTAACGCCGATTGCGCGCACGCAGTCGGCGCCGGCTGGTCGATCGAGGACCGAATCTGTGTGGCGGCTGCCTGGTCTTCAAATAACGTTGATGAGTCGGCCGTCGCGGTGAACGCTCGGGCCGGGTATAACTACTCGCGATGCGGGCGTCGGCGATAATCGTTGCGGCAGGTAGCGGGTCGCGGCTGGGGCGCGCGGAGCCCAAGGCGTTCGTGCCGCTCGGCGGCCGTCCGATGCTCTATTATTCGCTCGCGGCGGTCGCGCGCGTCGCGGGAATTGCTGAAATCATCGTGACGGTTCCATCCGGGATGGAAAAAGCCGCGCGCGCTTGCGCGGTCGCCGCGGGTGCGGCCGATTTGCCGATCAAGATTACGCCCGGCGGCGCCGAGCGCCAGGATTCGGTACGAATCGGACTCGCACTGGCCAGCGCCGAAAGCGACCTCGTGATCGTGCACGACGCCGCGCGTCCTCTCGCGAGTCCCGATCTGTTCGCCGCGTGCCTGGCGGCCGCCGAGCGCGCTGGCGGCGCGATCGCCGCGATAGCGGTGGCCGATACGCTAAAGCGCGTCGCCGACGGCGCGATCACGGCGACGATTTCTCGCGCGGGGCTATGGCAGGCGCAGACCCCGCAGGCGTTTCGGCGACCGATTCTGATCGCGGCTCACGAGCGCGCGCTAAGCGAGAAGATCGCCGCGACCGACGACGCGGACCTGGCCGAACGTATCGGCGCGCGAGTCGAGGTGGTCGAGAGTATCGCACCGAATCTCAAGATCACGACGCCAGCAGATCTTGCGATGGCGGAGTCGATTCTCGTTTCGCGCGGCGGCAACGCCTAGAGGCTGCCGATTTTCTCGCAGACGCTCAGTTCTTGTCATCCTGAGCCGTAGGCGAAGGATCTACGCGAGGCGATTTTCCAGAGTACCGCCAAAGCGTATCGGCCAAATCGCGTCGTGTTGATCGTTCACGGAGCTTGTCCTGAGCGGTTGCGATTTCTTGAAAACCTGGCGGCAGAGGAACAATCGGTCCGTCAATTTCCGCAGGCACTCAAGCCACTTATGTCACTCGCGCGCGTGGCTTGGTGGCGCCGGCTTCAGCCGGTGTCAGGTCACAGGCTAAAGCCTGTGCCACGAGGAATCCCGGATTCCGGAAAAGCTCACGAACTCTGAGCGGAGTCGAAGGAGCAACCTCCGTTCAGGATGACGGACAAGTTAGGCGTTTACCGACAGCCTCGCATAGGATGCGAACCTGCCCTGCGCGGTTACTGACGGTTTCTTGGAGCGTGGCGCACGCTCAGCGCCACCAGCGCGATCATCGCGGCCGCGAGCAGGAGCATCAGGTTCCCGAACCAATCGCCGTGGCGGGCGAAGAATGTCGCTCCGCTCCCGGGCGGCATCGCGAACACGATCGCGGCCGGATCTTTCTCGAAGGTCGATTCGCGCGCGAGGATTCGCCCGCGCGCGTCGCTGACCGTCACCAGTCCCTGGCGCGCCGCACGCGCGATCGAGAGTCCCGACTCGATTCCGAGCGTGGTCGCCATCCGCGCATGAATCTCTTCCGAGCCCGGCCAATCCCACGCCGGTACCAGCAGGAAGCGCGCACCGGCGTTCGCGATCCGGCGTCCGAGCGCGGGAAAATCCAGGTCCTTGCAGATCGCGACGGCCGCCTTGCCCTGCGGTAAATCGAATATCGTCAGATCGGTCCCCGGCGCATAGCCACGTTCGAGACCGGGAACGGGATGATGCTTGAAATAGCGCGCCACAAGCTCTCCCGACGGCGAAATAACCAGAGCGAGATTTCGTTTGGGGGCGGGCTCGAGTTGGTTGAGTCCCGCGATAAGCCAGACGTGATTCATCGCCGCCATCTGCGCGAAGCCGGAGATCACTTCGTTCTCGTACTTCGGGCGCACGCCGGCGAGCTTCTCGGGCAACACGATCACTTGCGCGCCAGCACCGGCAAGCTTCTGCACCATCGGGGCGTAAATCGCGAGCACCGGAGCCGCGTCGGCGGCTTCGATCGCGTCGGCAGCTCCGAGCATCCGATCGGTTGCAGCCATTCCGACCTGGATTGCCGCTCCGCTGTCTTTGCCCGTGAGCCTGAGGCCACCCAGAGCGGATACGATCGCAAATGCACCGAGCGGAACGATCGCGACAGCCATCCACCGCATGCGCCATCGCCGCCGATACCACGCGACCGCAAGCCCCGCCGGCACCCAGGCCATCAGGAAAGTAACGCCCGCGAGCCCGGTGACGGCAGTCGTCTGCATCACGGGTAGAAATGACGATAGCCAGTACGCCGGCTCGCCCCAGGTCCCGTGCGGAGAGATCGCGGCGATCCCATGCCACGCTGCCGCGGTCAGGATCGGATAGACCAGCGCCGCCAGCGCCCCGATGAAGCGGCGCGCCGCTTCACTGTGCAATATGACCAGCAGCGCGAACATCGCGGCGCCAGCGGCGTGGAGCAGGATCAGTTCCCACAGCGGCACGGCGAAGCTCTCGGCGGGCCAGACCGCCATGTTGCCAAGGAAGTAGGCCGCGAACGCGCATCGCGCGACGAACCAATCGGACATCTCGGGTGCGGCGGCAAGGATCGGCAGCGGCGCCATGATCGCGACCGGCCACATCCTGATTTCCGCGCCCGCGACCGCATAAAGCATCACGGTAACCGCTACCGCGATTACCGCCGTCGAGTAGTCTTGCCACGGACGCAATGCCGCAGCCGAGGCGATACGGCTTGCGCCAGGCTCGCGCTCGGCTTCAGAGCGGTGGATTTGGGAGCCGTCTTCCAGAAACCCCTCCGCGCCCCATCACTTTGCTGGCCGCGCGCTCGGAGGTTCGCATCGGCGCGATTCAGGAACGCGGCGTCACGATACCTTCGTTGAGCGAGCCGGAGCGAAAACCGCGCAGATCGATCGCGACGAAGCGAAATCCGATTTTCTTGAACTCGCGATCCACCATCTCGCGAATTTGCGGCTCGAACACGCGCGCGATCTCGGCCGGCTCGAGTTCGAGCCGCGCCACGTCGCCGTGATAGCGCACGCGCGCGACGCGAAATCCGATCGCGCGCAACAGATCCTCGCCCGCCGCCACCTTGCGCAATCCCTCGGGCGTAATTTCGGTGCCGTACGGAAAGCGCGAGGACAGGCACGGCGACGCCGGACGATCCCACGTCTCGAGGTCCATCGCGTGCGACAGACAGCGAATCTCGGCCTTGCTGAGCGCGGCTTCGACCAGCGGATGGCGCACGCGCTTTTCGGCGGCGGCCTTCATGCCGGGACGATAGTCGTGCAGGTCATCGAGGTTGAGCCCGTCAGCGATCTCGTCTATTCCCAGCTCGGCCGCCTTGGCTTCGCAAACCTCGAACAGGTTCGATTTGCACAGGTAGCATCGGTCCAGCGGATTGCGCGCGTAACCCGGAATCTCGAGTTCGTTGGATTCGACCACCAGATGGCGGGCGCCGATCTTCGCCGCCATCTCGAGCGCGGTCGCGCGATCCTGCTCGGGCATCGTGGGCGACGTAGTGGTCAGCGCCAGGACCCGATCGCCGATCGTGTCGTGAGCGGCCTTGAGCACGAAAGTTGAATCGACGCCGCCCGAGAACGCGACGATCACCGAGCGCATCGGCGCGAAAATCGCGCGCAGCTTCTCGAGCTTGGCGGCCAGCTCCGGCGCTACTTGCGGGGACATCGCGTCAAATTCCTTCGGCCTGGAAGAGATCGGTGGTCAGGTAGCGCTCGCCCGTGTCGCAGAATACGACGACGACGATCTTTCCCGGGCCGAGCCGCTTTGCGATTTGCAGCGCGGCGCAGCAGTTGGCGCCCGAGGAGATGCCCACCAGGATTCCTTCTTCGCGCGCAAGGCGGCGCGAGTGGAGTGCGGCGTCTTCGTCGCTGACCGTGATTATTTCGTCATAGCATTTGGTGTCGAGATTCTTCGGAATGAAACCCGCGCCGATTCCCTGGATCTTGTGGAACCCCGCCTCGCCGCCCGACAGCACCGGCGAATTTTTCGGCTCGACCGCGACCACCTGCACCTTGTTCTTGCAATGCTCGTGGAGATAGCGGCCCGTGCCGGTAATCGTGCCGCCGGTGCCGACTCCGGCGACAAACGCGTCAATCCGCGCCATCTGCTCGACCAGTTCCGGCCCGGTCGTATGATAATGCATGTCGGGATTGGCCGGATTGCTGAACTGCTGCGGCATGAAGTAGCCGGGGTTTTCCTTGACCAGTTCTTCGGCCTTTGTGATCGCGCCGTGCATCCCGCGGGTGTCGGGTGTCAGCACCAGCTTGGCGCCGTATGCGACCAGCAGCGAGCGGCGTTCCTCGCTCATCGTATCGGGCATCGTCAGGATGAGCTTGTAGCCCTTGACCGCGGCGACCAGCGCCAGGCCGATACCGGTATTGCCGGAAGTCGGCTCGACGATAGTGTCGCCGGGCTTGATGCGGCCCGCCTTTTCGGCCGCTTCGACCATCGCAAGGCAGATCCGATCCTTGACGCTGCCTCCTGGATTGTAGTTCTCGAGTTTGGCCCAGATTTCGGCGCAATCCTTGCCGGGCAGGCGGTTGAGGCGGAGCACCGGCGTGTGGCCGATGAGGTCGAGCGGCGAATGTGCGACGCTTACGGGCATGGCGGCAATTCTAGCCGTAAACCGCGTCCTCATGCGACACCGCGCCGGGCGCGCCGCGGGCGCCGCGATGCTATTTTCATCGGCATGAACGGCCGCATGCTGGTTATCTTTCCCGGCGCGCTCGGCGACCTGATTTGCGCCGGGCCGGCGCTACGCGCGCTTGCACGGATGAATCCTGACTCGGCGCTCGAACTGATGGCCCGTGCGGAGCTGGCGGAGTTCGCGGCGGGACGGATCGGCGTCGAGGCCGGACATTCGATCGATCGGCCGGAGATGAGCGCGATGTTTCGCGAAGGCGGAGCGAGCGACCCGGCCGCGCGGAAATTCTTCGGCCAATTTGATAAAATCCGCTCTTTCTTCGCGTTCGATGATCTAAACTATCGCCGCGCGCTCGGCCAGGTATGCGGCGGCGCCGTGACGTTTCATCAGTTTCGCCCGCCCGGCGCAGGCCATATCGCCGAGCTGTATTTGAAATCCATTGGAGCGCCGGACGACTCGCCCGAATCGCGAATTGATTTGAGCGAAAACGACTTTGATTCCGCCTGCGCAGTGATGTCGCGGGTTGATCTTCTCCTCGACGATTTCGTGATGATCTTTCCCGGCAGCGGCAGCGCAAAGAAAAACTGGAGCGCGAAAAGTTTCGCCCGGCTGGCGCTCGAGATCGAGGGCGAGATGCGCCTGCGGCCGCTCGCGGTGCTCGGACCGGCGGAAGATGATCTGCGGCCGCTATTTCACGATTTCGGGATTACGACGGTTTCGATGCTGCCGCTGGCGACCGTCGCGGCGCTTGCTAAGTTCGCGGCCGGATTCGTCGGCAATGATTCGGGAGTCTCGCATCTGGCCGCGGCGGCGGGGCTGCCCGGCGTGGTCATCTTCGGTCCGACGGATCCGGACCGGTGGCGTCCGCTGGGGCGGGTTACAGTGCTGCGCGCCGCTGAGCTCGAATCGCTGGCGGTGCCTGCCGTTCTCCGTGCGCTCGAGAGCGCGTGCCCGCGCGCGGCGCCAGGCTTACGTTGACTGTCAAAATGCCGTGGCGTAGCTTCGAGATGCGGGCTTGAGCAGCTTATTTCAGCCCATGTTTCCGGCACTTTCCGCGCACGCGAAGTTCTGGTGCCGACGCATCCGCAAACCGCGCGTCAAGCGTCTGGCTGAAAGCTCGAAATTGAATTTAATATGACCAGCTTCCTCAAAACCACATTCCTGCTCGGCGTGATGACCGGATTGCTGATGCTGATCGGCGGACTAATCGGAGGCCGCGGCGGAGTCGTGATCGCGTTTGGATTCGCCGCCGTGATGAATTTCGCGAGCTACTGGTTCTCGGACCGGATGGTGCTGGCGGCGTATCACGCGCAGCCGCTGGACGCGACCAGCGCGCCCGAGCTGTACTCGATCGTCAACGAGCTGGCGAGTTCGGCGGGAATCCCGATGCCGCGCCTGTTCATGATCGATGACGACACCCCTAACGCGTTTGCGACCGGACGAAATCCGAAGCATGCGGCGGTCGCGGTCACGCGCGGAATCATGCGCATCTGCAATCGCGAAGAGCTCAAGGGCGTTATCGGGCACGAGTTGTCGCACGTGATAAACCGCGACATCCTGACCAGCTCGATCGCGGCGACCCTGGCGGGCGCGGTGATGATGCTGGCGTACGGAGCGCGATGGGGCGCGCTGCTCGGAGGGTTCGGCGGGCGCGACGAAGACGAGCGCGGCGGTATTATCGGGCTGCTGGCGATTAGCATTCTCGCGCCAATCGCGGCCTCGATGATCCAGCTTGCGATCTCACGCACCCGCGAGTACCAGGCCGACGCGAGCGGCGCGCGCCTGACCCATAATCCGCTGCTCCTGGCCAGCGCGCTGCGCAAACTCGAATCCGCCAACGAAAGGATGCCGATGGAAACCGCGGGCCCCGCAACCGCGCATCTGTTTATCGTCAATCCGCTCAGCGCCGGCGGAATAACACGGATGTTTTCGACTCATCCGCCAATCGAGGAGCGGATCCGGCGGCTCGAGAACATGGCGGCCGGACGCTCCGACTAGAGGGCACGGCGGAGGTGGCGATGCGCGACGAAGAAGAAAAAGACAAGGGCTTCAAAGTCCAGGATCGGCGGCGATTTTCGGCCGAGGGCGAACTCAAGCCGGGCGACACCGATGAGCCCGTGACGGCGGCGGCCGAGCCCGCGCCCAGCCCGAAACCATCGGGCGGCGCGCATCACGCCGAGCCGGAGATCAATTTCGTGACCTTTGTGGTGGGACTATCGACCGAGGCGCTGGCGGCGCTCGGCGAGATGCCCGATCCGGCAACCGGCAAGCCCTCGCGCGATCTGCGCGCGGCGCAGCAAATGATCGATATTATCGCGATGCTTGCCGAGAAGACGCGTGGTAATCTGGATCCTAACGAACAAAGCCTGGTCGAAGCGATTCTCTTCGACCTCAGGATGAAATACGTTGAGCTTGCGAAACCGCCCGCGCATTAGCTGGCGGACGCCCTCATTAACAAATGCCGCATAAATTTATTCGAGCCGCGCTTTCCGCCACGGCGATAGCCGCCGTCGCGATCTATCTGGCGACCGGCGCGTCCGCCGCCGCGGCGACGGCTGGAGCTGATTTCTGGACCGATATACCCGATGATGCCGGCGGTCATATCGAGAAGGCACAGACGCTTCCCGATTTCGTCGATCTGGCGGCCAAGCTCTCGCCTGCGGTCGTGAATATCTCGACCGAAGAGCCTGACACTCCCGAAGGCGGCGAAGGCGAGGCCCCGGGACAGCATCGCGGCGATTTCTCCGGCCCCTTCGCGCCGTTTGGGCATCAGCATTCCAAGAGCCTGGCGTCCGGGTTCATCATTTCCAAAGACGGCTATATCCTGACCAACGATCACGCGGTCGATAATCCCTCGAAGGTCACCGTCACGCTGCAGGACGGACACATCTATCCGGCCAAAATCGTCGGGCACGACAAGAAAACCGACATCGCGCTGTTGAAAATCAACGCGGGACACGATCTGCCGGTCGCGCCGCTCGGTGATTCCGATCAGGTGCGGGTCGGCGAATGGGTGATGGCGATCGGCAACCCGTTCGGCTTCGATCATTCGGTGACGGCGGGAATCGTGAGCGCCAAGGGCCGCTTTATCCCGGACAATTTCGATGAGTTCCTGCAGACCGACGCGTCGATCAACCCCGGCAACTCGGGCGGACCATTGATCGATCTGCGCGGCGCCGTGGTCGGCGTTAACTCCGCCATCTACACCCAGACCGGCGCCAGCATGGGAATCGGATTCGCGATTCCGATCAACCTCGTCAAGGAAGAGCTTCCGCAATTGCGCGCCAAAGGCAAAGTCACGCGCGGATGGCTGGGCGTGTACATCCAGCCGGTGACCCCGGAGCTGGCGCAGTCGCTCGGAATCAAGGACGCGCAGGGCGCGCTGGTCGCGCAAGTGCTGCCGCACGGGCCGGCGATGGCGGCGGGGGTGCTGCGCGGCGATGTGATCACCGAGTACGACGGCAAGCCGGTGAGCGATTCGCGCGAGCTGCCGCTGTTGGTCTCGCGCACGCCGCTTAACAAACCGGTCACGCTCAAGATCATCCGCGACAAGCAGTTCAAGGAGCTTTCGACGACGATCACCGAATCCCAGGAAGCGCAGCTTGCGGCGGCGGAGAATCCGCAAAAGAGCGGGGCCGCGGGCACGCCCTCGCAGTTTGGGCTGCGGGTCAAGGATCTGGACAGCGCACTGGCCAAGGAGCTGGGCCTCGATGCGGATCGGGGCGTGGTGATCGCCTCGGTCGAGCCCGGCAGTTCCGCCGACGAGGCTGGGTTGCGCGCGCGCGACGTGGTGCTCGAGGTCAATCGTCAGCCGGTTCGCGACCTCGATGCGTACCAGGCGGCGATCAAGGCGGGAGCCAAGGGCAAGGTGGTGCTGCTGCTGGTCAAGCGCGCCGAGGGAACGCTTTACTTCGCGATCAAGCCGCAGAGCTAGGCGGAGCGCGCAGCGCAATTTCCGGCAACCGGCGTTCCGATGTCGCTACGACGCATTCTAAAGATCGGGCTTTTGAGCGCCGCGGCGGTGGTTCTGTTCTGCATACCGCCGGCGCTGTACTACTTCAGTATCTATTACAACGCGCTCGAGCAGGAAGTAGTAACCAGATTTTCCGGCAAACGCTGGAATATACCGTCGCGAATTTACTCTGATACGACCATCGTCTATGCGGGGCAGAACCTGGACGATCTGGGATTCTTCGAGCGCCTCGCACGGCTCAATTACCATCGCACCGACGCCGGCCAGGTCAAAACCCGCGGCGAGTACAGCTTCGATCCGAAGCGCGACGACCTGGTCATCTTTCTGCACAGCTTCGCCTATCCCTACGGCAATTTCGGCGGACAACTGGTCGATATCGCACTCGCCCGGGACAAGACCATCGAATCAATGCGCGATCCGGTGACCGGCAAGCCGGTGTTTTCGATCGAACTCGAGCCCGAGCTGATCAGCGGCATCTTCGCGGGCAGCTGGGATCAGCGCCGGCTGGTGCGGATCACCCAGATTCCGCCGCTGTTGATCGACGCGATTCTTGCCGCCGAGGACCATCGCTTCTATGAGCATCACGGCGTCGATCCGGTGCGAATCATCAAGGCGGCGGTAGTCGATTTGACTTCGCGCCGCATCCAGCAGGGCGGCTCGACGCTGACCCAGCAGTTGATGAAGAATTTCTTTCTGACTAATCAGCGCAGCTACAAGCGCAAACTGACCGAAGCGCTGATGGCGTATATCGCCGAACGCAAGTACTCCAAAGATGAGATACTCGAAAACTACATCAACGATATCTATCTCGGGCGGCGCGGGCAGGAAGGAATTTACGGCGTCTGGGAGGCTTCGGAATACTACTTTTCGAAAGAGCCGCGCGATCTGAGTATTGCCGAGATGGCGACAATCGCCGGCATGATCAGCTCGCCCAACCGGCTCAACCCCCTTCGCCATCCCGAGGATTCCCGCAGGCGGCGCAATGAAGTGCTCGCCTCGATGCTCCAGGACGGCTACATCTCGAAGGCCGCCTACGACGACGCGGCCGTCGAGCCGCTGCGCGCCCGCGAAGTCTATGCCGAGAGCAACGACGCGCCCTACTTCGTCGATTACGTCAAGAAAGAACTCGCCGAACGCTACCCGCCCGACGTGCTCAACGACGAGGGCCTCCGAATCTTCACCTCGCTCGACGTCCACCTGCAAAAGGTCGCCGAGGGCGCGATTCGCCAGAACCTGCTCGACCTCGAAGCCAAGCATCCCAAGCTCCTGCGCAAGGAAAAGGACCAGAAGCTCGAGTCATGCCTGATTTCGCTCGAACCGCAGACCGGAAAGATCCGCGCGATGGTCGGGGGGCGCAGTTACCGCACCAGCCAGTTCAACCGCGTCATCCAGTCCAGGCGCCAGCCCGGCTCGGCGTTCAAACCGGTAACCTATCTGGCCGCGTTCCAGGAAACCCTCGAGGGCGGTCCCGAAAAATTCCTGCCGACGAGCTACGTCGATGACAGCGCGTGGACCTGGCAGTACGCCGACAACATGAGCTGGTCGCCGCGCAATTACAAAGACCGCTTCTTCGGCAAAGTCACCCTCGAGTTCGCCCTCGAGGAATCGCTCAATGCCGCAACCTCACGCGTCGCGTACACGATCGGCCTGGACCGCGTGGTCGCGATGGCGAAGAAGCTCGGCTTCGGCGATCTGCCGGAGTATCCGTCAATCGTGCTCGGGGGAATCGAGGTCGCGCCAATCGATCTCGCCCGCGCATACGCAATAATCGCCAATTACGGACAGGAAGTTCAGCCCTACGCGGTCACCGCCGTCGTCGATGAAAACGGCAAGGTGATCGAGGGCCATCAACTCGAAGCGCGCCAGGTCATCTCGCCCGAACTGGCCTTCATGATGCAATTCATGATGGAGCAGGTGATCAATCACGGCACCGGCTACGGCGCGCGCCAGATGGGTTTCCGGCGGCCGGCGGCCGGTAAGACCGGAACCACCAACGACGCGAAGGATGCATGGTTCGGAGGTTTCACGCCTAATCTGCTGGCTGTCGTGTGGACTGGTTTCGATCAGAAGGAACCGCTGGGGCTGACCGGCGCGCAAGCCTCGCTGCCGGCTTGGACCGCTTATATGAAGGCGGCCACCGCGTCGCGGCCCGCGCTGGATTTCACGCCGCCTGCCGATATCGTGGTCGAACGAATCGATCCGTTACTCAATTGCAAAGCCGGACCCGATAGCCCGCTTTCGATCGAAGGAGTATTTCCCAAGGGGATGGAACCGACCCAGGCCTGTACCGCGCACGGCGCCGGCACCGTTGCCGCCTCCGAGCGCGCGACGCCGGAACCTCCCAATCCAGTGACCGACCCCAACGACTGATGCGCTCCGATCACACTGTGGCGCGCGGACGTGCTCTGGCGATCGCAGCCGCGCTCGCGATTGT
>Ga0307372_10010750_pt1 | contig 12336 bp, 17 predicted proteins | sample OX1MG_FD_202533 | JGI IMG/M metagenome (GOLD analysis project Ga0307372, IMG submission 202533) | Soil microbial communities from Risofladan, Vaasa, Finland - OX-1 | ecosystem: Environmental > Terrestrial > Soil > Coastal area > Acid sulfate soil | place: Finland: Risofladan, Vaasa | collected...
GGTCTTGGTCTTGAGTTCCAGCGTCAGCGTGTCGCGCGCGGCGAAAAAGCCGACCAGATCGCGGGTGAGTCCGGTAAGGGTGTCGAAGGCGAGCGAGTCGGCCAGCTCGCCGGTGCCGATCCGGAAGTGGCGCTCGGGCGTCGAATGAATCATCCGCTCGAGTTCCTCGAACGAATCGGTGTAGTTGGAAAACACCTGGAAGCCGGGGTTGCCGGCGACGAATTCCTGCAGGAAGCAGTAGCTGCAATCCATCGGGCAGTTCGACGCCAGCACCATCACCAGGTATCCGCAGCACGCGAAGCGCGCCGAGCCCGCGGGGCAACTCATCAGAAAGGGAGCGCGCCGGCGCATCAGGACCATCCGGCGCTTTCCCGCGTCAAACGGATCCGCGCCGACACGTGCGCGCGCCGCTTCGCGGCCGTCGGCAATGTACTCGACCGGCACGCGTTCCGGCAGTGCGGCGACCACGCGCCGCGCGAGCGCGGATTCGCGTTCGCCTTGTTCGATAAACACCGCGTCGAGATCAAACTTCATCGCTTCCGCCGAGCATCGCGAGGATCCGCGCAATCGCCGCGCGCCGCTCCGTAACCACACCCATCGCGCGATCGAGGTCGCTTGCGCGCGATAGCTCGAACTTGATCGTCAGCACATCAGAGCCCAGTTCCCTGGGCAAGACTATGGAAATTCCACGTGGCAGGCGAAGCTCGCCGATGGCATCTTCGAGCCGGGCCGTCGCCTCGCCCAGGCGCGGAAAGCGTAGCGCGCGCAATGCCTCGATAAACGCACGCGCGCGACTGGGCGCGGAGCCCGCGCGCTGCGCGATTCGCGCGAGAGCAGGCGAGGTGAGAATATCGGCGGCGGATTTATTTTCGCGAACCGCGATCTCGCCGAGCAGGTCGAGCGCGATGACAATTTGCCCGGTGCGCAGGCGCAGCGACTCCGCCAATTCCAGAAATGCGCCGCGCGAGCGCCGCTCCAGCGCAAGCCATCGCTCGCGATGCGAGTCCGGCAGATGGCGCGCGGCGGCCAGCGCGCGGATAGCGTCATCGCGATTCGATGCAACCCGCGTCACGCCACGGCCTCGGCTTGCGAGACGAGCAAGCGCCGAATCGCCTCGGCGGCGATCGCGATCGATTCGGTCGGCGCCGAGCGCCAATCGCCGAGCGCCTGTCCTGCTATGCGCTCGATGCAATCCGCGGCGCGGTCGCGTTCACGGCAGCGCAGGCCCTTGGCGTAGATCGCGCACTTCTCGGCGAGCACCAGAGCCACCGCCTCGCGCCGCGGGGCGCTCAGGCGCGAATCCGCGAGTAACTTCGTCAACGACAAAATTCGATATCGATCGAGCGCCGGAACCGTTGCGGAAAGCTGATCAGGATGCCCGCCGCGGCGCTCGGCCAGGTCGTTGTCGAGCAGCCCGATCTCGCGCGTAACCAGGACGCGGAGCCAGAGGTCGTAGTCTTCGCACGCGCGCATCGTTTCGTCGAAGCCGCCGAGCGCGCGAAACATATCGGTGCGCATGATTACCGCCGATAAGCTGACCAGACAGGTGCGCAGCGATTCGAGGAAGAAATCGCCGCGGCGCTTGCGATGACGCCGCGCTGGATTCACGCGCCGTCCACCGCGTATCCATCGCTCCTGGCATTGCGAGATTTCGCACTCCGGATGCGCGCGCATGAAATCAAGCTGGCGCTCGAGCTTCTGCGGCATCCAGATGTCGTCGGAATCAAGAAACGCGATAAGCGGTGCGTGCGCGAGCGCGACTCCGCGATTACGCGCCGCCGCCGCACCGCGATTCCCGGTGCGTTCGACGTGCAGCGTTGCGCAATGTTCCTCGCAAAGCCGCGCGAGGTCGTCGCCGGTTCCGTCGGTCGAGCCGTCGTCGATCACGATCAGCTCGAAGCTCGCGCCGTGCTGCGCGAGGACCGAAAGCACCGCCTCGCGCAGCATCGCGCGGCGATTGTAGGTCGGGATGACGACGCTGACTTCCGGATGCATCGGTGGCTAGCGCGAATGAGTTGGATACGGCGCGAAACCCGGGTTCGGCCGGCGCGCCTGCTGTCCAATACGCACGATGCGGCGTCTGAGCTCGTCGATTCCTTCGGCGCTGGTGGCGGAGCACAGGATCGGGGCGGTTTCGAGCGCGCGAAATTTTGCGAGCGCCGCGGAGCGTTCTGAGCGTTTCAGCTTGTCGCATTTGGTCGCGGCGAAAATCACCTCGACACCGCGCGCGCGCGCCGTGGCGGCCAGGCGGGTCTCTTCTTTTTCCGGCCCGCGGCGCGAATCAACCAGCACGATCAACGCGGCCAGATTTTCGCGCGCCGAAAGATAATCGGTCATCATCGCGGCGATCTCCCGCGCGATCTTTTCGGGAACCCTGGCGTATCCGAAACCCGGCAGATCGACAATCGCCAGGTCCGCGCCGGCCACGAAAAAATTCAGCGATTGAGTCCTGCCGGGCGTACCGCTGGTCCGCGCTAATCCCTTAGCGCCCGTGAGCGCGTTCAAAAGCGAGCTCTTGCCGACGTTCGAACGCCCCGCGATCGCGACTTCGACGCGGTTCCATCGCGGACATTGCTCGAGCGTGAAGGCCGAGGTTTCAAATTCTGCGGCGAGCTTTGCCATATGCAGCCATTGCCGCGGACGCGGTGTCAGTCCTCGGTTTCGATCCGCACGATGGGCGGAGGGTTGCTTGACCGGCCGCCCGCTTCGGTGCGCGCAAGCTGTGCGACCAGCGCGCTGCGAAACTCGCGCAGGCGCACCCCCCGATGGCGGTCCGGGTATGACCCGAGCAGGCCCTGTGCGGCGCGCAGGTGGATGATCGCGCTTGCGGTCTCTCCCTGTCCGAGCTTGTGATTGGCGACCGCGGCGCGCAGCAGGCCGCGAAAAAAATCCCAGTCGCAAGTGTCGTCTTCCAGCAGGTTCATCGCGTCTTCCATTTCCTCGTGCGCCTCGAAAAACTCGCCGCGGTTGAAGCGCTCGACGCCGGCGCGAAAATGCCGCTCGACTTCGTCCATCGCGTGCGTGCTCGCTATGGTTCCTCGTCGCTTTGGTCGGACTGATCGACGGTCGTGATATGGAGCGAGTTCTTCAACCCTTCGAGTTGCGAGATGAAGATATTGCGAATCACCGACTTCACGATACTGTCCGGCACCGGCATCGATTGCAGCATCTTCGTCGTCGCATGGTAGGTGATGAGCGTCGCGCCGCCGCCGTCGGCCTGAAGTTGGTACTCGGCGTGGCTATCGAACATCGGGTTATCCACCGTGTGATAGGAGACGCGCTGCGTGGCGGGGTCGTACTCGAACGCAAGCTGCATCGCGATCGTTTGTCCGCCAAATCCGCTCAAATCCATTTCGACGGTCTTGCTGTTCCCGGCCTGCGAAATGACCTTGATCGCTTCGACCCCGGGGGCGTGGCTCTTTTCGATATTGCGCAGCGCGTCATACACGGCAGGTTCCGGCGCCGCGATCGACGCGGTGTAATCGGCGGTCCATTCGTCGCCGTTGTGGTCGATTTTCTCCGACAGGATTCCGGCCTTGCTGATTCGCCGCGCCTGGTAGAGATGCCATCCGGCATAACCGGCCACGACGATAATTACGATCGCGGCAACGACCTTGTAGGTTCGACTCATCGTGTAATCACCCGCCCACGCATCTTCGCGCGCCTTCTCAATGCCCGAAAAGTCCTACCAGTTCGGCGCTCGCGAGCACATGACCCGAGATCGCCGCCTCGACCGTCTGCGCCGTCGCGCCGGGCTTCAACTCGAGCATCGAATCGAGCGCATACAGCTTGAAGTGATAGTGATGCGCCGGGCCACGTGGTGGGCATGGTCCGTTATATCCGATTTGGCGAAAGCTGTTGATGCCTTGGTCGCCGCCGCCGGCAAGATTTTCAGTCTTTGCCACTGCGGCAGGCAAGGTGCGCGCCGTGGCTGGGAGGTTAAAAATTACCCAATGGTAAAAAATGCCGTGTGGCGCGTCGGGGTCCGATACGATCAGAGCGAAGGACTTGGTTCCTTCAGGAACAGCCGACCACATGAGCTGCGGCGACCCGCCCGCGCCGTCGCAGGAGAACTCGGGCGCGATCGCGGCTCCATCAGCAAACGCCGGGCTGCTTATCTCGAACGCGCCCTCCGCCGCGGATGCTGGTGCGGCCGGGAAAATCGCCAGCAGAAGGAAGAGAATTGCAGCGGTTGGTATTACCAATCGGTCAGGGTACATTGTTCCATTTTGTTTCAGCGGGGATTTTTGCCAGATGTTTGCCACACGTCGGATCGATAGTCCAGAAAACATAACCCGCCATAACATCCATTAACGGTCGAGAATGATTGATTACCTCTGCTACTTTTGACAACTTCCTGCTACACCCCTCTTGACCATCCTCTTCGATTCTGCGAGTTTCAAGAAGGATTAAGGCGGGCGTAAGGGAGCAGATGGTTCGAATTGGCGAGGCGTAAAAAAGGGGCCCAAAACCTCGAGGGAGGGCGGCCGGTCGAACCAGCCGCAGTCGGAGAGATAATGGCTACTGAATCAAAATACAGTTTGCCCCGGGTGATGACGGTGAAGGAACTGTCAGAGTACCTTCGCGTCCACCCTTCAACAATCTACAAGCTCCTGCGCCGCGGCGAACTGCCCGGCTTCAGGATCGGCACCGACTGGCGCTTCAACGCCGAGGTGATCGATCGCTGGTGCATGGAGCGCAACATGAAAGGTGGCGGCGACCTGGGCACCGGACCTTCGACCCGGAACTGAGCTTCATCTCCGAAGGCATCGCCGGCTCCAGCCGCCTTCGGGCGTGGCGCGGAGCTTTGTCCTGCGCATGATTCCCCCTGATCGCGAATCTGGCGCTTGACGCGGGACCCGGTTGTGCCTCAACATACCGCTCGTTCAATGATCACTTCCGCCAGACGTTCAGCAAATAGCGCTGCTCCACCTCCGCATAAACGCGGCACCCTCGATCAGGTGCTGGTGGACACGGCGATGGACCTGTTCGCGTCGTATGGATATCGCGGGACCTCGCTGGCGCGAATCGCGCGGGCGGCGGGAGTCACCAAGGGCGCGCTCTACTGGCACTTCACCGACAAGGAGGAGTTCTTTCTCGCGGTGGTGGAGAAAGTTCTGGGCGAATGGAACAAGGCGTTCGCGCGCAAGCCGGCCACAACCGCGGCCGAGTTTCGCGCCGAGTTTCTTTCTATCTTCGAGACCAGCGCCGCGCTCAATCAAAAGAATCCCTGGGTTTCGCGCCTGCTGCTGATCATCACACTTGAATCGCACAAGATCGGTCCGCGCGTCTTGCGCGCGATGCGCAAGGCGAACAACGATCAGCTCGCGCATCTGTGCCGCGTCGCCGAGCGCGGAAAGCGCCTCGGTGTATTCAAGCCCTCGCTCGACGTTCAATGGGCCGGCACGCAGATGTGGACCGCGTCGCTCGGGCTGGCGCTGTTGTGGTATCTGCACGGAACCCGCTTTGAGTTTCACAACTCGCTCAAGCGCCAGGCGCGCGAGTTTCTAAATGATTGGAGCGCTGCGGCCAGGTAAGCCCCGGCGCGCTCACCGCACCGACCACTTCTCAAGGAGAGATCGCGATGGAGTTCGCCCTTCAATACGAGATCCAGAAGAGCCGCCCGCACTACGAAGGCTTCATGTACGACATCTACCATCAGGCGACCGAGCAGGTGGTCCGCGCCGACGCGCTCGGCTATCACTCGGTCTGGACCGTCGAGCATCATTTTCTCTCCGAATGGTCCTACTCGTCGGCGCCCGAGGTCTGGTACGGCGCGCTCAGCCAGTTGACCAGTCACATCCGGCTCGGCCATGGCGTTTGCCTGCTGCCGATTCCGTTCAATCATCCGGTGCGCGTCGCGGAACGAATCGCGGTGCTGGATATCATGTCGAACGGACGGGTCGAATGCGGCACCGGCCGCTCGATCACCGAGCTCGAGCTCGGCGGCTTCAATATCAATCCGGAAGACTCGCGGCCGATGTGGGAAGAAGCAGTCTCGCAAATTCCGAAGATGTGGACTCAGGATGTCTATGAAGGCTTCGAGGGCAAGTTCTTCAAGATGCCGCCGCGCGAGGTGATTCCCAAGCCGGTGCAGAAGCCGCATCCGCCGATGTGGCTTGCGTCCACGCAGCCTTCGACCTGGGAAGTGGCGGGCAGCAAGGGTATCGGCGCGCTCGGATTTGGAATTTCCGAGCCGGGCGTGATCGACGGGTTGATCAAAATCTACAAGAAGGCGATCGCGAACTGCGAGCCTGTCGGCTCGTTCGTCAACGATCGCACCGCCGCGGCGACCGTCTGCGTTTGCGCGCCCACGCGCGAGGAAGCCAAGGTGATCGCGAAAGAAGCCATAGACTTCACCACCCGCAAAGGCGCGGAGCTGTTCACGCCCTTCGCCAAGCAGGAGGTGAAGGGCTACGAGTACTACAAGAAGATGGCGGAACTGGCGGTCGCGTCGGCGGACTACCGGCTATCGCTCGAGGATCTGGACAAGCGGATCGAGAAGAGCTCGGTGATGGTCGGCGACCCGGAAGATTGCCTGCGTGTCGCGAAGGTTTACGAAGCGGCGGGAATCGATCTGCTGCTGATGCTGGTGCAGGTCGGCTCGATTCCGCACGAAAAGGTGATGCAGACGATCGAGCTCATCGGCAAGCACGTGATGCCGAAGCTCTCGAACAGCGCGAAGACCTTCCAGGCGCAATCGGCCGCAGCGCGCTAGGCGGTCTGCAGAGCCTGCCGCGAATAATCCGGTTCACAGCGCGACAAAGCCCTGACGGCGCGAGGCCTTGCGATCTAAGGTAACAGTATGTTCGCAGCCGAGGCGTCGGTTGATGGACGCGATAAATGCGTCGGCGAAGTCGGCGCCCGCCTGATATTCGCGCAAAGATAACCAGGCCTCTTGAGCATCCTCGATCCGGAACTGAGTGGTGCGCAAAATCTTCTCGAGCGCGAAGATTACCTTTTCTCGCGAATAACCGTAGGCGCTTTCCAGCACCCAGACCAGCTCGCACATAACGATGCGATTGATCAGCGCCGGTGCGTCGGCCGAGCATTCGTGTGCGATGAATCGCGTCGCCTTGCGGGCTTGTTCCGGATCGTCCTGAACCAGGTAACGCAGCAAGACGTTGGTATCGACTCCCGTCATCGGCGCGCGGCGCGTTTGCGGATAGCCGCGTCCATCGCTTCGAGCGATACTCGCCGGGGAGCCGGCGCGAGAAGGCCTTTCAGCTCGCTCACATCGACGGTGGCTGGCACCAGCACCACCTTGCCGTCGTCTTCAACGATGAACTGAATGCGATCGCCCGCCTTGAGCTTCAGATGCCGCCGGATCTCACCGGGGATCGTAGTCTGTCCCTTGCTGGTAATCGTCGAAATCGTCATAGATGTTCCTTACACACTTTCCGGATCCTTACTTTAGGCCATTACCATCGCTGTACAAAACAGAACATTGGTGGGCGGGGCTTCTGGCCCGCCGTCCAGATTCGGAGAGACTCGATTCGTAGAGGCGCGTCGCGCCCGTCTTTGCGCGCCTCTGCTGGATACCCTCTCCCTCCGGGAGAGGGTGACGCGGCGCGATGGTTACGTGTTTTTCGCAAGCATCGTGACGCGTGGGTGAGGGCGGCCATGCTCAGAGCTTTCTTTTAATCGCGCGGCGCCGTGCGCCGCGCTGAATAAGGTCCCTCACCTCTCCCTTTCAGGGCGAGGAATAAGACGGTGGGCGTGCCGCCGCTACGAAAGCGAGAACGGATTCGATTCGCAGAAAGCGCTGCTCCTCTTTAGCGACCGCCAGAGAGGGTTTCATCCGACAGGAAGGCGTGGGCGGAACGATGCTCTCGCAGCGTCCGCAGACGATTCAGATGAACGTCGTAATATGCGATCGCGCGCTTTCCCAGGCTCGAAAAGAAGCCGCCGCGGATGGAAGCTCGCGGATCCGCGAACCCGGCTGCCGAGCTGGCTCTCAAGCCGTGGTACTCGGCCGGGTATGCCCAGTCGCTGATTCCGACGTAGACGCCGAACTCATAAGCGCGAGCAACCGCCATGCTCTTCCATAGCGATCTCGCCACCTGAGGAGAGGGCCGGCGGCTTATCGAGAGAGTCGGAACGAGAATCATATCCGGTCTCGGGACGAGGTGGCTCAGCAAAACCGCGGAATACCAGAAGTCCGCGCAGATCATCACGAGTACGCGAAGTCCGGCGACGTCGAACGCGCCGATCGATTTTCCAGGAAGAACGCCAAGCTCCGACTCGATTCCGTAAGGGCACTGCTTTTCGTAACGAGCGACGATGTCGCCGTCCGGACTTGCCACGGCGCCTCTATTCCGGAGATGCCTGCCGGCGCGATCGTGATGGGAGCCGGCGACCACATAGCATCCGATTTGCCGCGCCAGGTTCGCAGTCAGTTTGGCATATTCGCCTCGACCGCATTCGCCACCGACCAGTTCCGGGAGGAGCAGGATGTCATCGCGCGAAACGCTGAATCGGCATTTGTCGATCGTGCGGAGTAGCCAGTCGGCGGTCGCTCCAAAAGTCGTGGTAATCGAGCGCAGTTGAGTGAGATAAATCTTCATCAGCGTGGACGTTGCCGAGGGGCGATTCCGCGAAGAAGAACGCTGCACAAATCTGCTATCCGCTTGCGTCGTTTTACGAGATTTGGCGGACCGTCCGTATAACGATCGAAGACCGCCATCCCAAAAACAGTGTTGAACAGAATCGAAGCGGCCGCTTCTGGATCGGCTTCCTTCGCGATTCGTCCGAGCCGTTGCTCCGCGCAGAGATAAGCACCAAGAATCTCGAAGCTGCGCTCAGGCGCGCTTCCGAGGCGTCGTAATCTTTCCCGGGTGCTCTTCAAGAGTGCGCGGTCCGCGAACAAGGAACAGATAAGAGGTGCGACCGTGAGGTTATAGGTGAACGCCTCGTATGCGACTTTTTCCAGATTGCCCTTGACCGTACCTAGTCCAACCTGGAGCGGGAGATCGCGCAGAGCTTCGCGATACATCGGCACCGCACGCTCCAGAACCGCGATGATGAGCTCGTCCTTGCCGCGGAAATGTTTGTAGAGAGTGCCGTCTGCAAATTCCGCGGAGCGGGCGATATCGCGGGTTCCAACGCGGGCTAGTCCGCGAGTGCTCAGCAGTCGCTCCGCCGAAATCATGAGCCGCTCGCGCGTGTCCTTAGCCATCTTCAGCCATCTTCGGCCTCCGGCGCGCGGTCCGGCGAAAAGGTTCCTTCGCGCATCGCCGTGCACACGCGCGGATAAAGACGGTTGAGTTCCGCGACCAGAAACCTGGCGGGGATGTCGTGAAACGCTCCGTGCTGCTTCACGTAGGTCATGCTCCGGCCGCTGTCATCAAAAGATTGAAGCAGCGCGTCGGATTCTCCATCGAATTCGAGCGGGGCGACGCCGTGCTGTCGGCATAAGCGAGCGTCGAAGGTTGGACTCACTTTCACCCAGCGGCCGCTGAGCGCGACCTCCGCATAACCATGCCACGCAAACAGGTCGGTGTTCATCATCTCGCGCAGACGCGGCGAAGCCAGATGGTTTCGAACGTCGGCGAAAGCCGGGCGGGCGGCGATGCCGGCGGCGCGGGAGAAAGCAACGAAAAGCGAGGCCTTGCCGACGCAGTACCCGCGCCTCCGTTTCAGCACGCTGCTCGCTCTGTATTCACCTAAATCGTCGAAATTTTTGGCCTGATAACGAAGGTCGCGAACCGCGTAGAAGAGCGCACGCGCTTTCTCCGAGGCGGATCCGCGAGGGGCGATTTCCTTCGCCGCGCTCAGGATGTCGGGGTCGTTGCTGTCCACGTATTCGGCGGGGGCGAGAAATACACGCAGCGAGTCGGCGGTCATTTCTGATTCGGTGAACATATAATCACCAATAATGAGACTCTGTTCACCAGTCAAGCGCAACGCCTGGATGCGGCATATTCCGAAAGTCGGCATGATGCCGCGACGCGCGCGCCGATCGCGCGATCACTTCCCGTGGATCGTTATGTCCATGGTGCCGCCGGGGTACTTGAAGGCCGCCTGGTCGAATGACGGCGCGCTCATCATGTTGCGGGCGTCGTTCGAGAAGCCGTACACCTCTTGCGGGATGCCGAGCATGTTCTTGCGCATGTCGCCGGTGCCGTCTTCATCCTGGAACGCCGCGACCGCGTAAGTTCCGGCGGGAAGTCCTTTGAAAGCGCACACCGCGCTATCGCCCGTGATCTTGCCGGCGGCGCTCTGCGTGATTTTGCTCCGGTCGGTCGGAAAACCTTCGGCCGAGTTGTAGATCGCGCATTTCACCAGCCCCTTGGTATTGGGGCATCCGGTGAAATGGACGCGAATTTCGCCGGGGCCCGGAGCGTCGGCCGCCCGCGCGGATGCGAATGTGATCCCGGTCGAGAGCGCCAACACCAGTGCGCCAAGCGCGACTTTGATCATGCGAGAATGTCGATTCATTATTTCCCCTTTGAGCGCAATCCCGGTGCGGGACGCGGGTCAACGATCTGCCTGCCGGTGGGGCGCACTTCGAGCGAGCATCCATAGAGCGAGTCGTCGCGCACCAGGCTCAACACCGCGTCCGCGATTTCCTCGGGCGCAATAATCTTCGAGGGCATCCAGCTTTTCACGCCATGCTGCTGCGCCTGCTCGAGTCCGCGCCGGACCATCGGAGTGTCCACGATTCCGGGGCATACGCAATTCACGCGGATCTTTTTTTCCTGCTCCCACGACGCAAGCGAGTGGGTGAAGTTAACCACGCCCGCTTTCGCCGCGCCGTACACCGCGTCCTGGCGATGCGGATACAACCCAGCCATCGAGGCGGTGTTGACGATCGCGCCGCCTCCGCCCTTTTCCATGATCGGCGCGGCCAGTCCGGTGCCCAGGATAACGGCCTGCAAGTCGATCTCGATCACCAGATGCCACCGCGCCGGTTCGGCAAGCGGAAAGCCCGGCGCACCGACGCCGATTCCCGCATTGTTGTGCAGGATGTCGAGGCGGCCGTACTTGCTGACTGCGGTCTCGAGCATCCGGCGCACATCGGCTTCCTTGACTACATCGGCGCGAACGAAGGTAGCCTTGCCGCCGGCCTTTTCGATCATCGCCACGGTTTCGGCGCCGCCTGCTTCATTGATATCCGCTACAACGACCGCCGCGCCCTCATGCGCGAGCCGAATTGAGACCGCGCGTCCGATTCCCGAGCCTGCGCCGGTTATGACCGCCGCTTTGCCTCTGACTTCCATGTGAATTCCCTCCGAAGAGCCGTCCTACCGAAGCGTCAACTGATCTTGCCGAGCAGGATTCCCGCGAGCAACCCGACCAGCACGTATGCGGTAAATCCAACGTAAGCGAAATCTCGCTCCCTGATAAAGAGTATAAAGCAGAACGCGACCCGCGCGAGCGGAACCAGCGTCAACACGAACAGGCCGATCGTCATCACGGAATGCGGGTCGCCCTGGATCGAGGACTCGATCAGTTGCGCGAAGGTTTCGCGTCCGTGCACCTGCCCATGCTGGATCTCGCGATAGCGATGCACGTAGTGGCCGGGCGACTGCGCCGCCATAATCACCAACCCGATGACGAGGATAATCGTCGCGACGATCAGAATCGTCCGTAACAGCAGCGGCGTCCATACGCGCAGAATGCGATCTTCTTCAGCGGCTTGTGATATCGACATCGGTCAAATCCCCGAAAGGGCGCGCCAGCCCATCTCGATTGCGATCAGCAGCAGGATCACCACGAATCCGAGCCGCAGCCATTTCACGTTCGCGTACGGCAGAATCCTGCTCCCGATCAGCGCACCCGCGGTGACGCCCAACGCGACCGGAGCCGCGACCACGGTGGCGACATCGCCGCGCGCCAGGAACACGAGAGCTCCCGCACCGGCGGTGACGCCAATCATGAAGTTGCTGGTCGCGCTCGAAATCTTGAGCGGGAGGTGCATGATGTAATCCATCGCCATTACCTTGAGCGCGCCCGACCCGATTCCCAAAAGGCCGGACATCAGACCCGCGACGACCATCAGCGCCGCGCCGCCCGGAACGTGGATGATTTCGTAGTGAATAGTCTTGCCGCTCTCGTCCGGAACTTCGCCCATCAGGTCGAGCTTCTTGGCCAGCGCGTCGCCGTGCTCGATGATATCGTCGCCCTTTTTGGTCAGGCTGAAGTACGCCGACTGGAGCATCATCAGCGCGAACAGCAGTTCCAGGATGGTGACCGGAATGACCCCGGCAAGGTACGCGCCGATAACCGCGCCGGTAACCGTCGCGCACTCCAGGACCATCGCGACTTTCAGATTGGTCCATCCGTCGCGCACGAAGGCCACGCTTGCACCTGCGCTGGTCGCGACCACGGAGA
>Ga0307372_10010751_pt1 | contig 12335 bp, 11 predicted proteins | sample OX1MG_FD_202533 | JGI IMG/M metagenome (GOLD analysis project Ga0307372, IMG submission 202533) | Soil microbial communities from Risofladan, Vaasa, Finland - OX-1 | ecosystem: Environmental > Terrestrial > Soil > Coastal area > Acid sulfate soil | place: Finland: Risofladan, Vaasa | collected...
CACGACAAAGTGGGGCTGTGCGAATATGCCAACGGCGGCACGCTATTCCTCGATGAAATCGGGGAGATGCCTCTCGGCGCGCAGACCCGGCTGTTGCGGTTCCTGCAAACGCAGGAAATTCAGAGGGTGGGTAGCCCGCAAATCAGACAACTCGACGTGCGGGTGATTGCCGCCACGAACCAGGATCTCCGATCCCTGGTAACGCAGGGGAAATTTCGTGAAGACCTCTATTACCGGCTCGCAGTCGTCGAAATCAAGCTGCCTTCCCTGGCCGAACGCAAGGGGGATCTGCCGCTTCTGGAACGGCATTTCCTGAGTCGTTTCGCCCCGCAATTTGGCAAAGCGAGATTGCGGGGGCTGACCGAGCGGGCGCGGCTCATCCTCCGGCGCCATGGATGGCCGGGAAATATCCGCGAATTCGAAAACGTCCTCTGCTACGCGTGCATGATGGCGGAACGGGATCTGATCGACATCGGCGATTTGCCCGAACATATGCGTTCGGCGAAGGCCGAGGACATGCTGGAAGGGAAAAATCTGGTCCCGCTCGAAATCATGCAACGGCGCTATGTCCGGCACGTGCTGGATCAGATGGGCGGAAAGAAGGGCCTGGCAGCGTCCGTATTGGGGATCAATCGCATGAAGCTCTATCGCTTGCTGAAAGAGCAGCCGCTGGAAGTGCCTTCGGGAAACGGATCGGGAAGCGCCGACCATCGCTGCATGGAACACCAAATTCCGGCCATAGATCATGACATTCCGGTCCTCAAGATGGGGCTCGCACGGGCCGGGAAATAATCGGTTTGCAGCCAAGCGAAAGGATATTCCCCCTGGGCCCGGCCGGACCAGGGGCAACGACAGGTGGGAACTGTTTCCGCCATGGATAGACGAATCTGTAACGTTGTAACGCCGGCGTGCAAACGGGAGCCGTCTCAGGCGGGCCGGAGGACTCGGCTCTCCGTATCCTACTGCTAATGCGTGACTTATTCGTGGGCCGTCATCCGCCATTGGCACCCAAGCTGCTGATCTAAGGATTGCCAGGCAAAGGCCAGAAGAGAAAGCGAAGCTTTGGGTGGGCCATGCAGCCTCTTTATCGAAACTTCAGACCTCGGGAGAGGAAGCCTGCGGAGGCTGTCGTGGCGGAATCGGGCGCCACAAAGGGGTCCAGCCTTCTCCCACGCCCCGCAGACCCGGACGGTGAGGCCACGGCGGAATTCGTCGTTCGCAGAATCGCCGGCCTGCTGGGCCGGTTGAAAGAAAAGGACCGGCGACGGCTTCTCCAGGCGGCCAAGCGGCTAGGCAATGATTATAACGGGGGATTAAAAGGGGAGATTAACAGTGGAACAACGGGGAATCACAGGTCCAGGCTGGAGAGCGGAGACGAATGAAGAAGCCGGAAATACGTTGGCGCCGAAGAAAAACTCGAACTCAGTTTTCGCAGCGGTAATTCTGGAACGGGCGCGCAAGGCCAATTCGTGCGAGCCCACCCGTTCGCGCGACCGACCACGACGCTCCGAGACAAGAGGAGAAGCGCAATGGTCGAATACGCGTTGGTAATCGCGGTCTTTTGCGCCATCCTTTTCGCGATCGTGGCTTTCGCCCGGGCCCTCCACGCCTACCATTTTGCCGACAACGCCGCCCACGGAGCCGCGCCATATGCCCTCGTACGCGGCGCGCCCCGGCAGGGGTAATCTCCAGAACCTTCTTGTCCTTTCCGGGAGGGTTTCCGCTCTATACACAGAAATCGGGGCAGCTGATTTCCAGGATCAGCTGCCCCGATCGAACCCGGATATCCGTTCCCGGGCGGTTATTCGGTGGGGGTAAACGGTTGCACGAAACTTTGGTTGCCTTTGGCATAGGCAATCCACACCGTGTGGGTGTTCGGGTCCACCGCGATACTGTGCGTGGTCTTTTCGTCCGGCACGCTGCCGAGCGAGGTCAGCGCATTCCCGCTGACGCGCACAACGGAGATTTCTCCGTCCTTGCTGGCGCAATATACGCGATGAGTGGACGAATCGTAAGCGATTTCATCGACGTCCGGTGCGATTTTCGCCCGGTCCATAATTTTACCAGTCGAGCGGTTCATCAGCACCAATATGCCGTTGCAGGCCACCAGGAGCCCGTCGCCCTCGGGAACAATCGCGATCCCGTGCGGCAAGGTTCCCGGAGCCAGCGACCAGACGTGCAAAATCTTATTGGTGGCCGGATCGATGACCGTGATGGTATTTGCGAATTTCACCGCCTGGAAAATCCGCTTGTAGGACGGGTCAAAGGCCAACTCCTGCATGCCGCTGCCCTTCAAGGTAATCGTTGCGGTGACCTTTCGAGTGTCCGGATCAATCACCCAGATTCTGGGGGTGGTGTCGCTGGTTTCATAAACCATGCCGGTGACGGGACTGTACCCGATCAAATTGGTAGGGGTGGGCAACGGAACCTCTCCGATCAAGCGCAGGCTTGTTCGGCTAGCGATTAGCATCCGCCCTGGATCATTTCCACTGATGTAATACCTCTCGTGTTTCCGGTCTACCGCCGCGTCCTGGGTGGTGCCGGTGGGAACTCTCTTCACCAGTTTCCTGGTATTCAGATCGAACACGTTGAACGCCGTATTTCCCTTCTCCTGATCCAGTAACAGCCGGTGCGCGGAGGCATCCACGCGGATAAAATCAAAACCGCCGTGAGCGCCCGGCAACAGGATCGGGTTACCCGCCGTGAGCGGCGGCGCCGCCTGGGCCGAAAGAGCGAAAGCCAAGAAGCAACACGCCACGCTCGCCGGGGTCAAAAGCCGGTTCCAACGATTCAAAGATATTCCTGACATACGTCATCCTTTCCCGTACCTGGCCGAAAGCAAATTGAGGATGTGTGTTCCCCGCGGGGTATCGTCCGCGGGAACCGGGCTCGATTGTGCAGCTGCCCCAATCTAACCCTTACATCCGTTCACTGGCGATTATTCAGTGGGAGTGAACGGCTGCACATAAGATTGGTCGCCTTTGACATACCCAATCCACACCGTGTGGGTATTCGGGTCAACCGCGACGCTGTGGGTGCCTTTTTCGTCCGGGAGGCTGCCGAGCGACGTCAGTGTATCGCCCGTCACCCGCACCACGGCGAGTTCGCCCAGCTTGCTGGCCGCGTATGCCAGATGCGTGTGCGGATCATACGCTATCTGGTCAACGCCTTCGGGAATGTCCGCCCGGTCAAGAATCTTTCCGGTGGAGCGGTCCATCAGAACCAGCTTGCCGGCGCAGGCCACCAGTAGCCCGTCGCTCTCAGGAACGATCGCGATGCCGTGCGGTCCGGTATCGGGAGCGAGCGGCCATTGATGCAAAACCCGGTTGGTGGCGGGATCGACCTCCCCGATCATGTTTGTCCCTTTGATGGCCTGGTAGAGGTGCTTGTATCCCGGATCAAAGGCGAGGTCTTCCACGCCGCTGCCCTTGTAAGTAACGGTCGTCACGACTTTTCGGGTACTTGGATCGATCACCCATACTTCGGCGGCGGTATCGTTCGATTGATACACCCTTCCGGTGACGGGATCATACGCAATCAAATCGGTATTCGCCGGCAACGGGACCGTCCCGAGCACGCGCAGGTTTTTTCTGCTGACGATCACCAGGCGGCGAAGTGGCTCGTTGCCGCTGACGTAATACCTGTCATGTTTCAGGTCGATTGCGGAATCCTGAGAGGTATTGGTGGGCACTCGTTTGACAATCTTCCTGGTTTCCAGATCAAACACGACGAATGCTACGTTTCCCTTCTCCTGAGCCAACAACAGCCGGTGCGCCGGGGCATCCACACGGAGAAAATCAAAACCCCCGTGAGTGCCCGGCAGAAGGATCGGTTTACCCGCCGTGAGCGGCGGCGCCGCCTGTGCCGAAAGAACGAAAGCCAAGAAGCAACATGCCACGCTCGCCGGGGTCAATAGCCGGTTGCAACGATTCATGGATTTTCCTGACATACGTCATCCTTTCCCGCCCCTGACCGAAAGCAAATTGAGGATGTGTGTTCCCTGCGGGGTATCGTCCGCAGGATCTGTGCTCGATTGTACATCCGAGCGCCCGCACAGGTCCCGGCTTCTTCCATCCGCGCCGGGGTCCGCCCGGCGCCAGGCGGCCGCCGACGGCGCGGCCGAATCCGTTGTCTTTCAGGTTGCTTTAGTGCGCCGCCTGGTCCCGGCCTGCCGGCATGGCCGGGGCATGCCGGCTCACCAGGTAGGCGTGAATGAGGGGATCGATTTCCCCGTCGAGCACCGACTGCACGTCGCCGATTTCGAGTTTCGTGCGGTGATCCTTGACCATCTGGTAGGGCTGCAATACGTAGGAGCGAATCTGGCTGCCAAAGCTGATTTCCGGCTTTTGATCCTCAAGCTTGCGCGCCGCTGCCTGCCGCTTTTCCAGCTCCATCTCGTAGACGCGCGAGCGTAGAACCTTCATCGCCATTTCCCGGTTCTTGTGCTGGCTGCGCTCGTTCTGGCACTGCGCCACGAGGCCGCTGGGCAAATGGGTGATGCGAACGGCCGAGTCGGTCATGTTCACGTGCTGGCCGCCGTGCCCGCCGGCTCGAAACGTGTCGATTCGCAACTCTTCGGGCCGGATAACCACCTCGATCCGATCGTCGACTTCGGGAATCACGAACACCGAGGCGAAGGAGGTATGCCGCCGCGCCGCCTGATCGAACGGCGAAATGCGCACCAGCCGGTGCACGCCGCTTTCGCCCACCAGCAATCCGTAGGCGTTTTCTCCCTCGACCCGGAACGTCACCGCCTTCACGCCGGCCTCCTCGCCCGCGGTGATATCGAGAATTTCCGCGCGAAAGCCGTGCCGCTCGGCCCATCGCAAATAGAGCCGCAGCAGCATTTCCGCCCAGTCCTGCGATTCGGTCCCGCCCGCTCCCGGCTTGATCGTGACGATGGCGTTTAAGCGGTCGTTTTCGCCGGCGAGCAGCGTCTTGGTTTCCAGCTCGCCGACATATTTTTCGGCCTGGGCCAGTTCCCCGGCCAGTTCAGCGAGGACCTGCTGCTGGGCGGCGTCGGTCTCCTCAGCTGCCAGAGCCAGGTACGCTTCGAGGTCTCCCGTCCATCTCTCGAGACGACGGTCCGCCTCGAGACAGTCGTCGGCCTCTTTGCGCTCCTGGAGCACCATCTGCGCCTGTTCCGGATAGTCCCAGAATCCGGCTTCGGTGATTTTCTGTTCGAGGGTGGTCAATCGCTCGCGGTTGCGGGCGACGTCAAAGATAGCTCCGCACGAGCTGCGCGCGGTGACGCAACTCGTCGTAACGGTACTGCAGATCTTCCAGAACCAGGTTCATATCGTTTTCCTCGTATTCTACCAGCCTAGCCGGTCCGGCTCCGCCGGGCAAAATTCCAGACGAGCGCCGCGCCGGCGACGAGCAGCGATAACTCCGCCCACCAGTCGCCCCAGCGCGTATACAGCGTCCGGTCCGACCGGAAATTGTACCGAACCGTGAGCGCCGCGGACCGGTCGGCGGGCAGGCGCGCCCGAATGCGCCCGTAGGGATCGATGGCCGCCGTGAGGCCGGTATTCGTATCGCGCAGGAGCCAGCGGCGATTTTCCACCGCGCGCACGCGAACCATGTTCAGATGCTGCTCGAGCGCTTCCGAACGTCCATACCAGCCGTCGTCGGAGATATTGATGAATAGTTCGGCTCCGCGATCGGCAAACTGCCGCACTTCGTTCGGGAAAACCGCCTCGTAGCAAATGAAGACGCTGAACCGGCGGCCTTCGAGAGGCCCCACGGCCAGCTTGGTTCCCGGCGTGAAATCGCCGATTCCGCCGATCAGGTTCCGCGCAAAGAATAGCCATTTGCGCCACGGGACGTACTCCCCGAACGGGACCAGATGAATCTTGTCGTACCGGAAAACCGTCTGGCCCGCCGGATTCACCATCACCGCGCTGTTGAAAACCTGCACGGGCCGGCCGGGGGGATAGGACCACCAGTCCACGCCGGCCAGAAAATCGCTTTCGCCTTGACGGGCGATTTCCCGTGCGCGGGCCGCAAAGGCCGGGTCCTGCATGCTGAACGGTGCGGGCGCTTCGGGCCAAACGATCAGCCCCGGCGCGGAACGCCCGGCGCCGACGCTCAACCGTTCGAGCTCGGCGAGCTGCGCGGCGTGCTTCCGGTCCCAATCGGCCGAATAGTTCTCCTGCGGACGAAGGTTCACTTGCACCAGATGAGCGGCAAAACGGCCGGCCGGCTTGGGCACCAGACGCGGCCCGAAAACGATCACCAGCGCCAGAAATGCCGTCACCCCGGACCAGATCGCGATTTTCTTTCCGCTACGCCGGCGCCAGGCCCAGAGCAGCAACGCGTTGTAGCCGGCGACGACGAAGGAGAGCCCGTAGATACCGGTGATCGTTACCATCTGCACCAGAGCCAGCCTGTCGCTCACCGCATATCCCAACAGGTTCCACGGAAACCCGAGCACCGGCACGCGCGTCCGGATCAGTTCCAGCGCAACCCACAAAAACGGCGACACGGCCAGCGCCCAACCGGCCCCCGACCGCCGCATCAGCCGCACGCCAAGCGCATACGCGCCCGTGAAAAGCGAGAGGAACGCCACCAGCAGACCGAGAACGGCCACCGAGGCGACGACCGACATCCCTCCATAGGAGCAGAAAAAGCCGTACAGCCATTCGAGAGTGATGGCGTAGAAAATCGCGCCCTGCAGGAAGCCCCACGCGAAGGCCGCCGCGGGCCGCGCTTCGAGCGCGACGATCAGAAGCGGCGCCAAAGCCAGCCACGCCAGCGGCGACCAATGCGGCTCGGGAAAGGCCAGGGCGAGCAAAACGCCCGAGCCCACCACAAAAGCTACACGCTTCGACATCTAGCGTGGCACCGGCACAGGCTGACGCAGATTGGATCGGGATTGCAAATCCGTGTGCGCACGAATCATGTATAAAAGAACGCGGCGGGCAATGTCCAATGGTGGGTCCAATACCGGGCCGTTTCGTTGCCCCGGAAATGGAATCCATGAGTTAGCTGCGCAGGTGAAATACCCCAAGTGTCGCGCGGTGCCGCACAACATTTCTTGCAACCTACCATTTTTCAAGAGGATCAATTCCTTGAAGGATTACAAAACCGATATCTTCCAGCGGAAAAAGTGAAAGATACACAAATCGACTCATCTCTTCAGAATGCTCTTGAAGCCGTCTTTTTCCAGCATTCGACTGGCCGCGCGGGCAGCCTTCAAATCGGAATACGGCCCCACTTGCACCCGGTACAAACGATCCGAGGCCGGACCCCAGGCAAACGCAGGATAGCCTTTTTGTTTCAGGAAGCCGGCCAGGGCGAGCGCATCCCCTCGATTCGCCATAGCCGCCACCTGGAGCAGATCGCCCGTGTGGCCGCCGGGCAGCGAAGGCGGCTTGCGCTCGACCCTCAGGCCGCGGGGCTTGGGCGACATCGAAATGGGCCCGGAGGGCTGCGGCGCGGGGGCGGGCGCGGGCGTCAAACCCCGAGGCGCTGACGAGCCGCTCGGCGAAGAAGATTTATTCGGATAGAAATCCCATCCGGTCGAGGCGGGGGTGCCATTCTTATTCGCCAGATTCCCGCCCACATCGATGGGGGAAGAACCTCCGTTGGCCCCGGCGGCTTTCCGTGGCGAATTGCCTCGTCCCACCACGTAGCCGAGGGTGAAAAAAATCCCGCAAAGAACCAACACCGCCAGGAACATGCCGGCCACGTGCCCGGCGCCGAGGGTGATTTCGCTTTGCCCTCTTCGGCCGCTAGCCATTGCGCTCTTTCCTTCCTACTTTTTTTCCTGGGGCGCGAGCGGCGCGGCGGAGGGCAAGCCGGGCGCCGGGACAACGGGCGGCGTGTGCGGCATGATACTTGACCCGCGCATGAACGAGACCATGTCCAGGGGCAGAGGGAAAACGATGGTGGTGCTGTTGGTGATGCCGATGTCGATCAGGGTCTGCAAATAGCGCAACTCGACCGAAATGGGGTTTTTCGACAGGACCTCGGCGGCTTCCGCGAGTTTTGCCGAAGCCTGGAATTCGCCGTCGGCGGCGATGATTTTCGCGCGACGTTCCCGTTCGGCTTCGGCCTGCCGGGCAATCAGGCGCTGCATCGTGTCGGGAATATCCACCTGCTTCACTTCGACCTTGGTTACCTTGATACCCCAGGGCTCGGTATCCTGGTCCAGGATGGCTTGCACCTTCCCGTTTACTTTTTCGCGTTCGGAAAGTATCTCGTCGAATTCGAATTGCCCAACGACGCTCCGCAAGGTGGTTTGGGCGAGCTGGGTGGTGGCATAGAGGTAGTTCTGCACCGCCGAGAGAGCCAGCTTGGGCTCGACGACGCGAAAATAGCAGACGGCATTAATTTTCACCGAGACGTTGTCGCGGGTGATGATGTCCTGCGGCGGAATCTCGATGGTATCGATCCGGAGCGAGATGCGGTAAAACCGGTCGATCGGCCAGACGACGATCCTCAGGCCGGCGCCCTTGATCTCCGGTAGCATCCGCCCCATCCGCAAGATCACGCCGCGCTCCCATTCCTTCACCACATAGACCGAATTGAACAGCCAGATCACAAACAAAATGATCGCGATAGCAAACACCGTATCCGCGAATCCCATTGCTCCCCTCCTCCGGTCAGCCCGCACGCGTTGGCGCAGGCGGAGTATCGGCCGGCTCGACGTAAAGAGTCAGCCCCTTCACCTTCACCACCCGAACGCGGGCGCCCTTGGGAATCGGGCCCGCGATTGCGTCCGTTTCGGCCCGCGTCGCGCGCCACAATTCCCCATTCACGAAAACCATCCCTTTCGCCGTCCCGATGGGCTCGGTCACATCACCCAGCGCACCGACCAGACTCTCGGTGCCCGTTTCCGGCTTCCACGAACGCGACCGCAGGACCAGCCGCGCGATGAGAATGAAAAACACGGCAAAGGGCAGCGCGACGCCGAACGCCACGCCCAGCCCCACGCCCCCGGTCGTCATCGGCGAGCGCACCAGCAACACGGCGCCCAGCACCAGCGAAATCACGCCGCCGATTCCCAGGATGCCATGGCCGGAAAATTTCGCCTCCAGAACGAACAGCGCGATCGCCAGCAGGATGAGGAGGAAGCCGGTCATGGTGACCGGCAACATGTGCATGGCGAAAAGGGCCAGGATCAGGCAGATCCCTCCGATCACGCCCGGCGCCACCAGACCCGGATGCGTGAACTCGACGTAGAGCCCCAGCAGGCCCACAATCAGCAAAATGAAAAACGCGTCCGGCTGGACGATTCGCGAAAGAAAGCGCTCCCGCGCGGACATCTGGTAATCGACGATCACCGGATGATCCAGCCGCAGGGTGGTCTGGCTGCCGTCGAAACGCGTGATAGCGCGGCCGTTCAGTTCGGCGATCAGGCTGCTTTCCGAATCGGCGATCAGATCGATCAGATGATCGTTCAGGGCTTCCTTGGCGCTATAGGCGGTGGCATCGGTGACGGCTTTTTCCGCCAAGGGCACGTTGCGCCCGCGCCGGCTGACGTAGCTGCGCAGAAACGCCAGCGTGTCCTGCATGATTTTCTTGCGAAGCGTGGGGTCGACCTGCACGGGGAAGCCGCCGACTTCCAGCAGCGGCGATGCGGCGCCCGTTTCGGTTCCCGGCGACATGGCCGCCACGTCGGCCGATTCGAGGATGAAAAAACCCGCCGAAGCGGCCCGGGCTCCGCTGGGCTCGACGTAAATGGCCACGGGGACTTGCGATCCCAGGATCGCCTGGATAATAGCCCGCATCGATTCGCCCAAGCCCCCCGGCGTATCCATGCGAATCAGGATCAGGCTGGCATGCTCATCGGCCGCTCGAGCGATCCCATTTTCGACGTATTGCGCAAGCACCGGCTCGATTTCCCCGTCGATGTCGATGCGAACCACCGTTTCGGGGGAAGACGCCTGAGCGCTCGCTCGAGGAAGGAAAAGCGAGAGCAAACCGAGAGCGAGCAGCAAGCAAACTGGCCGCTTCATCTCAACGCGGATTATACCAGTCTTCGCCGCCGCGGCGGACGATCCGTTCCGCCGCGTTCCCGGGAGCGTCGGGGACGGCCAGCCTATCGCCCGCGCCGCGCCGGCTCAATCGGCGTGCTGAATCAGACGAATCGGGACGGGCGAAACGCCAGGCGTAACGATCGTGGTCCCGCCGCCAGCGCCGCCGGTGCCGCCGCCCGCACCACCATCGCCGCCACCGGCGCCGCCAGCACCGCCGCTACTACAAGGCGTGATGCTCATGACCACCGACGGAACGCTGTCGTTCGTTCCCCCGTGAACGTAGCCCTGGAGAAAAAGCGTCATCCAGCCGACGACGGTAACGCTTCCACCGCCAGGCCCGATGCAATCCGAATTCGAACTGGTCTCGACCGTTCCATCGGGTTCCGTCACGCCGCAGATGGCGCCGTCATATAGGGCCACCGTGGCGACCGACGGGCTTTGTTGCGGACTGATCGGCGCGCCCGCGGCAACGTCGCCGGCGGCGACAAGAGGATTATTCGCGCCGGCGTATATCTGGTAGGGAGGATTCTGTCCCGGCTGGGAGACAATCGTGTCCTGCCCCTGGCTGAAGTTGCTCCCCGACGATGTGCCGCTGGCATTAATTCTGGCCTCGACGCCCTGGTCGACCGGCCCCACTCCCTTGCCGGGAATGGCCGGAAGCGTTTGCCCGCAGGTGACGGGCACGCATTCCTGAATGGCCGCGCGAACTTCGGCCTTGCTCGGAGTGCCGCTGGGCCAGATCGATACCAGGTACCATTCGCTGGGAATGGCCGCATCGCTTGGGCCGGTGCCGAAGTGGAGATCCCATTGTTGCCCGATGGCCGAATAATCCAGCGCCACCGGACTCACGTTCGGATTGGCGAAGTAGCCGGTCGGCTCGCTCGGGCAGACGTTGTTTTCCGGTGAGCTAGGCGCGAACGGGTCACAATTGGGCACGAGGAAAGGAGCGACGCAAGCCGTGGTGGTGCTCGCCCCGCCGCCGCCCGCGGCCCCGCCCGCTTCGGGGCTATAGGCCTCGGCCGCGGCGGTGGCGCTGACCGTAGATGAGGATACGCCGAATATCCGGGCAAAAATGGTTGGGATGCCGGTGCGTTCCACGGTGACGGTGATCTGCGGTTCCTCCGAGCTCGGATACGCAAAACTGATGTCCGGGCAACTGGTACCCGAGGTCGGATTGGAGTATTCCGGACAGTTGACCGAAGCCGGCTGGCCGGCAATATCGTTCTGCGATGCAACGGACATGGCCTTGCTCGCCGCCGCACTCTCCTGCGCGCCGCCCGCCACGCAGCCGCCGGCGGCCGAGACGCACCCCTGCGTGTAGAACACTTGCGCGCCGGCCAGCGCGGCGGCATCGGCCGTGCGCTGCGCTTCGCTGCGGGCCACATAGAGAATGCCCAGATCGATCGCCAACGTCATGAAACCCAGCAGCACGACAAGGCCGAGCGCCACGAGCACCAGCGTCACGCCGCGCTCGCCCCGCGCGCCGAAGTTTTTTCTTTTGCCATGGACTGGCGGCATACTTCACATCCTCTCTGCGATTCAGTAGGTGAGATTCGGCATGGTGACCTGGGTCGTGATCTGATTGGGAACGACCGTGGCGCCGAAAAAGTCGTGCATGCTCCACTGCACCGGATACGTCAGGGAAACCGCGGTATCCAGACCCGCACCGGCGCCCCGGTTAATGGTCAGCGTGATTCCCTGGCAGGACCACGTCCATGTGGGATAGGTTCCGAAAGGCGTCGCCGAGGAGAGGCACGCGGCATTCAAATTCGCCTCGCTCATGTACTGGACGACGGCTTGCTCGGCCGCGGCGATGGAGCACGGAGGGTTCGTGCCCGGCCCGCATGACGGGGTGGGAATGATCGAGTTCGAAACGACGATGCGAGCCCCCTCGCGAGCCGCGTTCGTCAGTTTCTGCTTCAGTCCGAAAGCGGAGCCGAAATCCCACACCCCGACGGCCAGCAACGCCAGAACCGGCAGGACCAAGGCCAACTCGGCCAGCTGAGCGCCACGCTCTCCGGATGGTTTCTTCGGGACAGCCCGGTGGATTGGCCGATGGATTGTCAGATTCATCGATCGATCTCCCCTCTCATGGATTTCAGGGACATGTCGCGCTCCCCGGCGTCGGTTGATCTTCGCGGCGCATTTGAACGCTGGTGCTCAAGTCGAGAGTGCCGATCCCCTGGGCAAGAAAGGGAATCATCAACCGGTAGGGATATGTGAAGCTGATCGATATACCGCATTGGTTATCGGCGGTGCCGGAAGGAGCCAGCCAGCCGACCGATTCGCTGTAATTGGCTATGCAGTTGGTCTCGCCGGAGGAGGTGCAGGCGCTCGGATTCAGGTTCG
>Ga0307372_10010752_pt1 | contig 12334 bp, 7 predicted proteins | sample OX1MG_FD_202533 | JGI IMG/M metagenome (GOLD analysis project Ga0307372, IMG submission 202533) | Soil microbial communities from Risofladan, Vaasa, Finland - OX-1 | ecosystem: Environmental > Terrestrial > Soil > Coastal area > Acid sulfate soil | place: Finland: Risofladan, Vaasa | collected...
ATGAAGGCCAGTTCGTCGGCCGAGTGATGGAGGCGCTCCGGGAATTCCTGGCGGCCGACGGGCAGGAGTTCATCTTTCGGCGATTCATCGCACCGGCAAGCGGTACGGTTCAGTTCTCGAAAGCACTGAATCGTTCAGTCACCGGCTCGATGAAGGACCTAGCTTATCATGCCAAGTTTTGGTTGAGCGAGGGAGAATTGTCCCCGCACGACACGTCATTGCGGCTCAACGAGATTCCGTTTTCGCCGCTGAAGTACCTCAAGCCACGAGAGGTGTTCAAGTCGTTGGCCGTGGTTGATTAGTCGCCCCAAAGAAACCTTCGGCCAGGCCGTGATCCGCGACTTGTATTGCGAGATGGCGGGGCTTGGCGGCTTCCTAGGCCGGAAAGGGGATTGCGAGCCAGGCTGGCAAACCACATGCTTCCACCAATCCTGAAACCAAGTCCAGGCTTCGGCGGACACCTGCAGGGCGGCGACCGAATGCGGGATCGCATTTGCACTCCCATCAATCCTGACCTATTTTCTAAGGGCGATTTCACCGACGCCGTCGGCGCCGGGGTTGCCGGCGACGACAACAGCAGGGTCAACGTGACATGACGACGGGCCCTTACGCCCAGCGCGAGGACGACATTCTCGACGCCGGGACCAAGACCACGGCCTGGAGGGTCGCGGCGGTCGCAGTTTTGGCGTTCTTGCCGGTAATCGCGGGCAAGTGGGTCAATTGGGATGACGACACAAACTTCCTCAACAACCCGAATTTCCGGGGGCTCGGCTGGCAACAGATCGCCTGGGCATGGAAAACCACGCTCCTCGGCGTCTATCAACCGCTGAGCTGGACGTTTCTCGAAGTGCAATACTGCCTGTGGGGGCTGGACGCTCGCGGGTACCACGCCGTCAGCCTCGGCTTGCACGCGGTCAACGCGGTCGTCCTGTTCTTCCTTTGCCGGATGCTCGTGCGGATCGCGCTGCCGGGTTCGTGAACATCGCCCCCCGGCAGGTCGCGGCGGACCGCTATAGCTACCTGGCATCGATCGGGTTCATCGCCCTGGGCGCCGGGCTGGTCTTTCGCTGGTCGTGCGGCGATCTCCGCTGGCGGCCCTTTCGCGTCCCCGGCCGCGGCGCGCGGCAGACGTTTGGGTTTGCCGGGCTCGCGGCGATCGGGGTGCTCTGCGTCCTCAGTTGGCGACAGTCGGCAACCTGGCACGATTCTGAGATGCTCTGGGCGCACGCCGCGGAGCACGGCCAGGCCACGTCGGTCGTGGTCCAGACGAACCTCGGCCTCGCCTACGCGGACATCGGGCGGCTCGACGATTCGCTCGACTGTTTCAAGCTCGCGCTCGACCTCCTGCCGCACGCGCCGACGTCCCTGCAAAACTACGCGCGGGCGCTCGCAAAGCTCGGTTTCAACCGGGAGGCGATCCCCCACTTCCGCGAGGCGATCCGGCTCAAGCCTGACTTCGTCACGGTCCGAAACAACCTGGCGTTGACGCTGCTGCGCCTGGGCGATACGCAAGGCGCCGAAGACGAGCTGAACCTCGTCCTGAAGATCGCGCCCGACTACGCAGACGCCCACAACAACCTGGGCCTCGTCCTGCTTCGCACTGGCCGTAACTCCGAGGCCGTCCCCCATTTCACGAAAGCCCTCCGGCTCCAGCCCGGCAACATCGCTGCCGAGAAGAACCTCCACCTCGCCCGCGACGCGGGCGAAGGCGCACCAGGCAAACGCGAGGGGGGGGCCGGCGACCGCCAAAGCATCCCTTGATCGAACCTCGCCAAAGCGAGGGGGCAGACGCTGGATGCCGCCGCGCTCGTACATGATCTTCAATCAAACGAAACCCTGGCTGACGTCGGCCCAAGATCGATCAGGGAAACAGTCCACGGGCGAGTTTGGCTTCGGCTACCCGCTCGATCCCTTCAATCAAGGCCGCGGTGCGCATGTCGATGCCGTCCCGCTCCGAGCGAGCGCGGGTCCGATGCAAGGCGTCGACCAGAATCTTCTGCAGCCGGGCGTTGACTTCTTCCAAGCTCCACATGTAGTTCTGCGTGTCCTGGACCCATTCGAAGTACGAAACGGTCACGCCGCCGGCATTGGCCAGGATGTCGGGCAGAACGTAAATTCCCTTTTGATTCAGCACTTCGTCGGCTTCGAGAGTTGTCGGGCCGTTGGCACCTTCGGCCAACAGCTTGCAGTCGATCCGATCGGCATTTTCGATGGTAATCTGGTTCTGCATCGCCGCGGGAACCAAAATGTCGCAGCGCAACTCGAGCATTTGCTCGTTGCTGAGGGCCTCTCCGTTGGGAAAACCTTGCAGGAAGCGGTGCTCGGCGACGAATTTCAGAAGCGACGGGACGGAAAGCCCGGCCGGATTGTAAATCGCGGTGGACACGTCGCTGACCGCGATGATCTTGACGCCGAGCTCGTCGAGGAATCGGGCCGTGTTGCTTCCGACATTGCCGAACCCTTGGATCACGGCGGTCGAACGTTCGAGCTTGAGCCGCATGTCCTGGGCTGTTTCGCGGATCAGGAACACCAGTCCGCGGCTGGTGGCCTCGTTGCGTCCGCGGGCGCCGCCGAGGACGACCGGCTTGCCGGTAACGACTGCCGGTACCGAATAGCCCACCTGCTGGCTGTACGTGTCCATGATCCAGGCCATGACTTGCTCGTCGGTCCCCATATCGGGAGCCGGAATGTCCTTGTCGGGCCCGATCATACTGATGATCTCAGAGGCGTAGCGTCGTGTAAGCCGCTGCAGCTCATGGCGGCTCAAGCCGGTGGGGTCGATGCGTACCCCGCCCTTCGCGCCGCCGAAAGGGAGGTGCATCAGGGCGCATTTCCACGTCATCCACATCGCCAGGGCCGAGACCTCACCCAGGCTGACGTCCTGGTGATAGCGCACGCCGCCCTTGGTCGGCCCCATCGTGAGCAAGTGTTGAACGCGATAGCCGAAGACATTTTCGACCTCGGTGTAGTCGTCGCGGCGGAAGGGAAACGCGACGACCAGCGTTCTTTGGGGGAACAGCAATCGCTGTCGGATGTTGTCGTCGAGGCCCACCAGTTGGGCGGCCTTCAGGAATTGCCGCTGCGCCAGGCGGAACATCTGCGAATCCCATTCGGCGTCGCGGACGCGCGTGCGTTCGATCGCGTAGCGCAACGATCGCGTCAGCGAGGCGCGCTGGAGCTGCGTTTTCACCAGGTAGTCCTGGGCGCCCGCCTCGACGGCTTTCGCCGCAAGCTTGACGTCGTCCTGCCCGGTGACGATGACGATCGGCACCGAGGGCGCTTGCGAGCGCATGCGGGTAAAAGTCTCTAAATCCTGGCTGTCCGGTAAAGTCAGGTCGAGCAGGACCACGTCGATCCCGCCCTCGCGCAAGCGCGCCATTCCGTCGGCAAGATCAGCGGCCGTGACCAACTCGAAAACCGGGCTCTTCGTGCCGTGGAGCAGTTCTCCGATCAGGCGAACGTGGATCGGGTTGTCCTCGATCAAGAGCACGCGAAGCAGGGTACCGGCGGCCAGGTTCATGGACGCACTCCCATGGTTTACCTCCGCTTGGTGTGAATCTTCAGCGCCGCCATGAGCCGCCGTGCCTCGACTTCAAGGGACGCGCACGCCGCGTGGGCTTTCTCGATTTGACCGGCTTTGGCCAGGGCTTCCAAATCCCCGCCCGCCGTCGTGGTCCGCCGGGCGCCGAACACGGCCGCCGAACCCTTGAGCGTGTGAGCGGCGCGGCGGAGTTTTGCCGAATCGCCTGCGGCCAGCGCCGAGCGGATCTCGACGAGCAACTTCGGGCATTCGTCGAGAAACAAGGCGGCGAGCTCGCGCAGCGTGTGCTCCTTGACATCGGAATGTTCGAGAGCTGCGTTCCAGTCGAGCACCTCGGCGGCCGGGCATTCGTCGGCGAGTTGCCCGGCCGAGTCTTGAACCATCGCGCCGGCCGCCGGCGCAGCGGCGGCGGGTCGCGCCTCGCTTGCGTTTGCGTGCCCGTTGGCGGTTTTCCCGGCGAGCAAATGTTCGATCGTCGCATACAGCTCGCCGGCACGCACCGGCTTGGCGATGTACGCGTCCATGCCGGCTTCGAGGCAGAGCTCACGGTCGCCCTTGATGGCATGGGCCGTCATGGCCAGAATCGGCGTCCTTCGCCCGGTCGGCTGCTCGCGCCGGCGGATGGTTCGTGTCGCCTCCAATCCGTCCATCTCCGGCATTTGCACGTCCATCAGGACCAGGTCGAAGTCGTCCGCCACCCACTTCTCGACGGCCTCGGCTCCGTTGTTGGCGATTGAAATCGTGTGGCCATGAGGTTGGAGCAGTGCCAGGGCCAACTTCTGGTTGATCAGGCTGTCTTCGGCAAGCAGGATATGCAGAGGGCGCACGATCCGCTCCGGCCCGGTTTCCTGTGCGGCCGTCGCACGTACCTTGAGCGCGCTGGTGGCGCCCAGGCACTCGCAAATCGCGTCCCAAAGTTCCGACTGTTTCACCGGCTTCGTGAGACAAGCCGCGATCCCGAGCTGTTGTCGCCGTGCAACGTCGTCAGAACGGCCGCTCGACGTCAAGAGCACGGTGACCGTCCCGCTCAGAGCGGGGTCTTGCCTGAGTTGCTCGATGAGTGCGAAGCCGTCCATGCCCGGCATGTTCCGATCCACCAGCACGATGTCGAATGGACGTTGGGACCGGTCGTGCTCGCGCATCACATCCAGCGCCTCGGCCGAGCGGGTCACAACGGTCGGCTGCATCTCCCAGTTGCGGAGCATTTCTTCGAGGATGAAGCAATTCGTGTGGTTGTCGTCGACGACCAGGACGCGAACGCCCGCGAGCGACGTTTCGGGAACGGCTTTCGGCGGCTGCGCCCCGTCGGCCGGTAAGGCGACTCGAACGATAAAGTGAAACTCGCTCCCGTTGCCGACCTCGCTCTTGACCCAGATCCGTCCCCCCATCAGATCCACGAGCCGCGACGAGATGGCCAATCCCAGGCCGGTCCCGCCGAAGCGGCGCGAGACCGACTCATCGGCCTGCTCGAAGGCCTCGAAGATCATCTTCTGCTTTTCCAGGGGGATGCCGATACCGGTGTCGCGGACGGTGAAGTGCAGCAGGCACTCATCGCCCGTTCCGGCCGCACTAGCGACCTGTCCGGCCGCATCGGCGCGCGGCTCGCACATGGCGTCGAGCACGACCTCGCCCTCTTCGGTGAATTTGATTGCGTTGCCGACCAGGTTCACCACGATCTGGCGCAGCCGGTACTTGTCGCCGACCACGTGTTTGGGAAGCTGCGGATCGACGTGACAGGCCAATTCCAGACCTTTGCGGTGCGCTCGCAGCGCGAGCGACTTCATCGTGTCTCCGAGGGTGTCGCGGACGTCGAACACCGCCTGATCAAGATCGAACCGGCCGGCTTCGATCTTCGAGAAGTCGAGGATGTCGTTGATCACCGACAGCAACGACTCGCCCGACTCCTGCACCATGGTCAGGTATTCGCGCTGGGTGGGCGTGAGTTGCGTGTCGAGCACCAGCTCGGTCATGCCGATTACGGCGTTCATCGGCGTGCGGATCTCGTGGCTCATGTTAGCCAGAAACGCGCTTTTCGCGCGGCTGGCCGCCTCCGCGACCTCCTTGGCGCGCTCGAGTTCCCGTTTGGCCGCCCGCTGCTGCGTGATATCGTGAACGAACGCGCTGAACAAGTAGCAATCACCCTGCTTGACCGGCGTGATCGTCAACTCGACCGGAAACTCGTGGCCGTCACGGTGCATCGCCGTCAACTCCAACCGCCGGCTGAGCAATGGCCCTTTTCCACTTTCGAGAAACCGAGCGATACCCGCCAGGTGCGCTTCAACGAACCGCGGCGGGATGATCATTTCGGTCATTCGTTGGCCGATGGCCTCCTGGGCGGACCAGCCGAAAGTGACTTCCGCCTGTTCGTTCCATTTTCGGATCACGCTGTCGTGATCGATGGCCACGAAGGCCTCGTGGGCCGTGGCCAGGATCGCGCGGTTGATCTCTTCCCGGGCGCGAATCTCCTCATCAGCCCGCTTCGCCGCCGACACATCGCGGAACACGACCACTCCGCCGCGCAGCGCCCCGGCCGCGTTCTTTAGCGCGCGTGCGTTGGCGCTGAGCCAGATGCCCTCTGGGACGTGAGCGTTTCGCAGGAACAGTTCGCAATCGTCGACCGTTTCGCCGCGGATCGCCCTGGCAAGGGGCAGGTCTTGCGGTGGGCAAGGGGCCTTTCCATCGGCCAGATAGAGTCCGCGGACCGTGCAACCACCGGCGACCGCGGCATTCTCAGGCCGGGGGCCGATCAGCCGCTCCGCGGCGGGGTTCCAGACCAGGACGTTGCCCTCCCGGTCCGCGACGATCACCGCGTCGGCCATGCTATCGAGCACGGACGAGAGGATACGCGTCTTGCGATCCAGTTCCTTTTTCGACTGAATGAGCTGCCCGCGCACCGCGGCTCGCTGCCGCGCTTCGTCGACGTCACCCGGAGCATCGTTTGTGGGCTCGGACAATCGATGCCTCCTTCCGCCGGGAACCGTTTGACCAAACAGGTATGTGATCCTGAGCGACCGTGTGCGATTGCCAGGATGACGCAAGCACCTTAGGCAGCAAATGGGGTGCCATTGCGAAAAAGATCCGGCGCCCTGCTGAAACACGACGGCACACGTTTTGCACCCCTCACGGTTGGTCGAAGCACGTTCAACGGTCGGAAACCATTCGATGGTCGTCGTCGTTGGCGTGCAAATGCGACTGCACGGAACTTCAAGCGAGGCGATCGTGGAGCCGTCCAAAGACATCCCATTCGACGATGGCAGGCGACGCGTGACCATCACCTCGGTCACACCCGAGATCGGCGGCGGTCGCTACCCGATTAAACGGACCGCGGGCCAAGACGTGACCGTGACGGCGACCGCATTTGCCGACGGTCATGAGCTCGTGCGCTGTGTCTTGCGGCACCGCGCCCAGCACGGCGACGACTGGAGCGAGCAGTTCATGCGGCCGCTGGGCAACGATCAGTGGCAGGCCGTCTTCCCGGTCAATAAGATTGGACGATATCGCTACACGGTGCAATCCTGGGTCGATCGGTTTCAGACCTGGTCGCGGGACCTTCGCAAGCGGGTCGAAGCGCTTCAACACGGTCGCGCCGACCTGCTGATCGGCGCTCAACTCGTTCGCGACGCCCAGCGCCGAGCACCGGAAGCCGACGCCGATCGACTCAAGGGGTTTGCCGCGGCGCTGGAACGCGAAGGCGACCTGGCGGCCCAGGTCGACATGGCCCTGGCGGGAGAACTGTCGGAGTTGATGGACCGTTACGCCGACCGGGGTCGCCAAACGACGTACCATCGCGAGCTCGTCGTCGTAGTCGATCGGCCCCTGGCGCGGTGCGGTGCATGGTACGAAATGTTCCCGCGGTCCTGCGCGGATACACCCGGCGAGCACGGCACCTTCCGCGATTGCGTGCGTCGATTGCCCTACGTGGCGTCGATGGGGTTTGACGTGCTCTATCTGCCGCCCATCCATCCGATCGGCCGTACGCACCGCAAAGGCAAGAACAACACGGTCGAGTGCGGCGCGAACGACTTGGGCAGTCCCTGGGCCATCGGTTCGGCCGAGGGGGGGCACAAGGCGATCCATCCACAACTCGGCACGCTTGCCGATTTCCGCTGCCTGGTCGAGCAAGCCCGCCGGCAGGGACTGGAAGTGGCCCTCGATTTGGCTTTCCAATGTTCGCCCGACCATCCGTACGTTCGCGACCACCCGGAATGGTTCCGCAAGCGTCCCGATGGCACGATCCAGTACGCGGAAAACCCGCCCAAGAAATACCAGGACATCATCCCGATTGACTTCGAAACCCCGCGTTGGCGCGAACTCTGGGACGAGTTGAGGAGCGTCGTCTCGTTTTGGATCGATCAGGGTGTGCGGATCTTCCGCGTGGACAATCCGCACACCAAGCCGTTCGCGTTTTGGGAGTGGTTGATCGGCGAGACACAGCGCGAACACCCCGACGTGATCTTTCTGGCCGAGGCGTTCACTCGTCCTTCAGTGATGTACGAGTTGGCCAGGTGCGGCTTTACCCAGTCGTACACTTATTTTCCCTGGCGGACCACGCGGCAGGAACTGACCGACTACTTCACCGAGTTGACTCAATCCGAGATTCGCGAGGTGCTCAGGCCCAGCGCTTGGACGAACACGCCGGACATCCTGATCGAGTACTTGCAAATCGGTGGGCGGGCGGCGTTCGCCGCGCGGCTGGTGCTGGCGGCCACGCTGAGCGCCAATTACGGAATCTATGGACCGGCCTTCGAACTGTGTGAAAGGGAGGCACTACAGCCCGGCAGCGAGGAGTACTTGAATTCGGAAAAATACGAAATGCGCACTTGGGACCTGGCGCGGCCCGGCAACCTGGCGGGCTTGATCACACGCGTGAACCGCATCCGCCGTGAGAACCCAGCCTTGCAGAGCGATGGGAGCCTGGCGTTTCATCCCACGACGAACGAACAGTTGATCTGCTACAGCAAGCGTGAAGGGGAGAACGTGATCGTGGTGGTGGTCAACCTCGATCCGCACCATGCGCACTCGGGGTGGATCGAATTGCCACCCGAGCGGCTTGGCGTCGCGACCGACAGCCGCTTCCAGGTACACGATCTGTTGGCCGACGCCCGTTACCTGTGGTACGGGCCGCGAAACTACGTCGAATTGCACCCGGACGTTTCTCCGGCGCACATTTTTTGCGTGAGGCGCTGGCTGCGTACCGAACGCGACTTCGAGTACTACCTCTGACGAGCATTTCACCGAAACAAGGATGAAACAACATGGATGACGGCCGACCCCGGACGAGCGGACCCGATGCGTCGTGGTACAAGGACGCGATCATCTACGAGCTCCCCGTGCGCGCGTTCTACGACGCCGACGGAAACGGGGTCGGCGATTTTCAGGGGTTGACCGAGAAGCTCGACTATCTGCAAGACCTGGGTGTGACCGCTCTCTGGCTGCTCCCTTTCTATCCGTCGCCCTTGCTCGACGATGGCTACGACATCGCCGACTACACCGACGTCAACCCGGTCTACGGTACGCTGCGCGATTTCAAGACGTTTCTGCGCAAGGCGCACGAGCGGGGCCTGCGCGTGATCACCGAGCTGGTGCTGAACCACACTTCCGACCAGCACCGTTGGTTCCAGCGCTCGCGGCGCGCCCGGCCCGATAGCGCGTGGCGCGATTTCTACGTTTGGAGCGACACCCCCGACCGCTACCAGGAGGCGCGCATCATCTTCAAGGACTTCGAGTCGGCGAATTGGTCCTGGGATCCGCAGGCGCGGGCCTACTATTGGCACCGTTTCTACAGCCACCAGCCCGATCTGAATTTCGATAACCCGCGCGTGCGGCGGGCCCTGTTGCAAGTCATGGACCGTTGGCTGCAAATGGGCGTCGACGGCCTGCGGCTCGACGCCGCTCAGGCGGCACATCGACGAGCGGTTCGAGAACCGCATGCTGCTGGCCGAGGCCAACCAGTGGCCGGAGGACGCGATCGCCTACTTCGGCGCCGAGAACGAGTGCCACACGGCGTTCCATTTCCCGCTCATGCCGCGGCTGTTCATGGCGACGCAGATGGAGGACCGCTTCCCGATCATCGACATCATCCAGCAGACGCCGGCCATCGGAAACAGTTGCCAATGGGTGCTGTTCTTGCGGAACCACGACGAGTTGACTTTGGAAATGGTCACCGACGAAGAGCGCGATTATATGTACCGCGCCTATGCGCGGGACCAGAGTGCCCGCATCAACCTGGGCATCCGCCGCCGGCTGGCGCCGCTGCTGGGCAACAACCGCCGCAAGATCGAGCTCATGAACGGCCTTTTGTTTTCGCTTCCCGGCACGCCGGTGCTCTATTACGGCGACGAGATTGGCATGGGCGACAACATCTTCCTTGGCGACCGCGACGGCGTGCGCACGCCGATGCAATGGAGCCCCGATCGCAACGCGGGCTTTTCGCGGGCCAACCCCCAACGGATCTACCTGCCGCCGATCGTCGATTCGGAGTACCACTACGAGAGCGTCAACGTCGAGACGCAGCGCACCAACCCCGAATCGCTCTACTGGTGGACCAAGCGCCTGATCGCGCTGCGCCAGCGCCACCCGATTTTCGGGCGCGGGAGCCTGGAGTTTCTGTTTCCCGAAAACCCGAAGATCCTGGCATTCGTGCGGGCCGACGAACATGAGCGGGTTCTGGTGGTGGCCAATCTCTCGCGCTTCGCGCAGTACGTCGAGCTGGATCTGTCGGCTTACGAAGGGTTGGTGCCGCTGGAGCTTTTCGGCCGCACCAGGTTCCCGGCCATCGATAAAGGGCGCTACCAACTCACGTTCGGTTCCTACGCCTTTTTCTGGTTTCTCCTGCAACCAGCCGAGGTCGAACGTGTCGGCGGAACCGTGTCCGAGCTGCCGCTCGTTAGCGTCGCCGGTGACTGGACCGAAGTGCTCGAGGGCCTGGCCTGCCGGCAGTTGGAAACGGTCCTGCGAAGCTCCATCGGCGGTCGGCGCTGGTTCGGCGGAAAAGCGCGGACCATCCAGACTGTGCAAGTCGCCGATGTATTCATGTTCGACCATCTGCGCGGGCAGCCCACGACGTGCCTGCTTGTATTGCGCGTCGATTACGTCTCGGGCGAGCCGGAAAACTATCTGGTACCCGTAGGTTACTTGCCGGCCGCGGAGGCCGCTGACTTGCAGACCAGGTGTCCGCAGGCCGCCATTTGCCGCTTACAACTTGCCGGCGAGCCGGAGCCGGGGATGCTTTGCGACGCCATCTGGCTCGAAGGGTTTGGCACGAGCTTGTCGGAGGCGCTGCTGCGCCGGCGGCGGTTCAAGGGCCGCGTCGGCGAATTGTCAACCCATCCGACGTGGGCCCTCAGGCAAATTGTCGGTACCACGGCACTGCCGGCCCCGTCGACGATGAAGAGCGAACAGAGCAACAACTCGCTGACCTACGGCGACCGATTGATCGTCAAGCTCTTGCGGCGAATCGAGCCTGGTCAAAATCCGGAAGTGGAAATCGGCGGTTTCCTGACGGAAACCGCTCATTTCCAGCACGTGCCGCCGCTGGCAGGTTCCTTGCAGTACCGCGCCGACGGAGGCGAACCGTCCACGGTGGCCATCGCCAACGGTTATGTGCCAAATCAAGGCACGGCGTGGCAATACACGCTCGAGGCCCTCTCCCGCTACTTCGAACACGTCGCCGTCGAACCACCGGAGGCGCGGCCGGACCATCCGACGTTGCCGGGCCGCCCGCTCGTGGAGTTGGCCAAGGCCCCTTGTTCCCCTGAGGAGGAAAAGTACCTCGGCATTTATCGGCAGTCGGCCGAACTCTTGGGCCAACGGACCGCGGAGCTGCACCTGGCCCTTGCCCACGCGACGCGGCAGCCCGATTTCGAACCGCTCCCCTTCACGTCGTTCCACCAACGATCGCTTTACCAATCGATGCGGAAATTGGTGGCGCAAACCTTCGAGCTGCTGCGTTCGCGCCGTTCGGCGTTACCATCGTCCACGCGCGACATCGCCGACAAACTACTCGTGCGCGAAACCGAGGCGCTCCAGGCGCTGCGCGCGATCATCGATCGGAACCCGCGCACCCTGCGGCTCCGTTGCCACGGCGATTACCACCTGGGGCAGGTCCTGTACACGGGCAACGATTTCGTGATCATCGACTTCGAAGGGGAGCCGGCACGCTCGTTGACCGAACGCCGCCTGAAACGGTCGCCGATCCAGGATGTGGCGAGCATGGTTCGCTCGTTTCACTATGCCGCCTACACGGCCTACTTCAAGGAATTGGAGTCGATGACGCTGCGCGAGGGCGACGTGGACTTCGTGCGCTATGCGGTCAGGTGCTGGCATGTCTGGGCCAGCGTCGCTTTCCTGAGGAAATACCTGGCCACCGTGGGCGAGGCCCCATTCATTCCCGCTTCGCCGGAGAAACTGACGATGTTGCTGGACGTGTTCCTGCTGGAGAAGGCGATCTACGAGCTACGGTACGAACTCAACTCGCGGCCTGATTGGGTCGAAGTGCCGTTGAACGGGATCACCGAGCTGCTGGATGCCATGCGGCCCGAGCCCGTATTGGCGTTGACGTAGGACAGGGGCGGTAGTTGGATTCAATACGACCAGCCTGAGCGCTGGCCGACCGAATGGAGAAAACGGCCATGAACCTCGAATTGAGCAATGGGGGTGTCAAGACGCTGGCCCGGCCGGCCAACGACGGACTTACTTCGGCGAGCCTTTTGACCGACGACGACTTGTTCCTCTTCAACGAGGGAACGCACGCTCGGCTGTACGAAAAGCTCGGAGCGCACCCGCGGACGCTCG
>Ga0307372_10010753_pt1 | contig 12331 bp, 9 predicted proteins | sample OX1MG_FD_202533 | JGI IMG/M metagenome (GOLD analysis project Ga0307372, IMG submission 202533) | Soil microbial communities from Risofladan, Vaasa, Finland - OX-1 | ecosystem: Environmental > Terrestrial > Soil > Coastal area > Acid sulfate soil | place: Finland: Risofladan, Vaasa | collected...
ACGGAGATGTCCCGCTCCCAACCTTCGTTCTCCAATTTGATATGCTGGATAGCGACAGCATTGGCGTTGGCCTCAAAATCTGGCAAGGCCTGGTACTCGGATACCCAGCATCGATAAATGTTGTAGGCCAGAACCTTCTGTCCCGCCTCGTTGTATACCTCAAGGATGACGTCCTTGCGGAAATCGGCCAGGGAGACTTCCGCTCCGAGCTGTGCCCCCAGTTGCCAAACCTTTCCCGCCCAAAGTTCGAACGCCGGGTCGTGAGTGACGCCACGTTCGAGCGTGATGGCATCGAATTCATTTCGCCCTGGCGATTTGCGGCTGGTGGAGGGATCACCACCTTCACGGTGCTTAACAACTTCGGTGGTGCGCTTCAGGCCCGTAACCTTGCTGACGCCGGCTACGTATTGCCCGTCCCACTTCACGCGGAATTTGAAGTTCTTGTATGGGTCGAAGCGTTTTGTATTGACAGTAAATTCAGCCATTCAAATCCTCCCTAGCTTGCGCTTTGCCCAGCCATCTGCTGGATTTGGATAACGACAAATTCCGTCGGTTTGAGAGGGGCAAATCCCACCACGATGTTTACAATGCCGAGATCGATATCGGTCTGTGTCGTCGTCTCGCTGTCGCACTTGACGAAGTAGGCGTCGGAAGGAGTTTGTCCCTGGAAGTAACCTTTGCGGAAAAGATCCTGCATAAAGGCACCGACATTCAGCCGAATGGCGGACCACAACGGTTCGTCGTTGGGCTCGAACACAACCCATTGCGTTCCCCGGTAAAGGCTTTCCTCTAGGAATAGCGCGACTCGCCTTACGGGAACGTATTTCCACTGGCTCGTGTCGGCGTCCGCACCCAGCAGGGTTCTCGATCCCCACAGGACCGTTCCATACGCCGGGAAGTTGCGGGAGCAATTCAGACCCAACGGATTGAGAGCACCGTTTTCGGCGTCGCTGAGTTTATACACGAGTCCCTGAACGCCGCGAAGGGAAGCTTCCGTCCCCGCCGGAGCCTTCCACACGCCGCGCGTGGAGTCAATTCGAGAATATAGGCCGGCAATAACACCTGACGGCGCAAACGTTCGGAGCCGATAATTGTTGAGCGGGTCTGGCAACCGCAGGCGCGGGAAAAATGCTGCTCCGTTCGCGTCCTTTACGGTAAGCCCGGTGGAAATCCAATCCACGGCTGAGGCTACCGTGTTCACGTAGGGCGGGCAGTCGACCAAGAGAAACGCCCGCCGGCTGTCACAGAGCGCGACGGCTGCTGCATAGATACTGTTGGGATCCACGGTTGGGTCAAGGGCGGAGGCATCGCCCGGAGTGGCTCGCGTCGCATCCGGAATACTCAACAGATTGAACAGGTCAACCTTTTCCAGAGCGTAGATTCCGGTGAAAGCCGCCGGATCGCCTATCAGATCGCCAGTGCCGGGCAGACCGGTTCCGTCGGACCCGGGCGTGGAGCTTGTTTGCTGCGCCCAGACGTGACCCGTGCCGAGTGAATAATGCGCCACATTCCCGCTGCTCCCCTTCAGACCCAAGGGGGTGGCGGCGTCCATCAGACCGCTGGTTGTCGGCGGCGAATCGATCGCAATCACAGCGTCAGGAACCTGCGGCAGCGTGACATTGATCCTGATGGCCTGACCGGCGCCGATTCCAGACACGGAGCACTGCGCGGAAGCGCCCGGCATCTGCACGCTGAGTGCGGAGTTAAGCGCCTTCTGCAACTGCGATGCGAGCCCGGAAACGCTCAACGGAATCGGACTGTTCTTTGGGAAGACCTTCAACGTAATCGGCAACGGAGGCAGCGTTGAAGGGGAAGTGACCTTCAACAGAAGACCACAATCGCTCGTTGTCATTGTATTGGAAAGCGTGGCAGTCGTTGAGGTTGTGTCCGCACCTGCTAATTTCGTGGCCAACGTCAGGCTGGTATTGTTCGTGATGGCGCTCACCTGGTAAAGGGTCTGCGTTGGATCGGAAGCGAACACGAGCCATTGGCCGACTTTCACTTCTGCTGCGAATGCAGTCCCGGTACCTGTCACTGCGGTGGATCCATTCGTCAAGGCCACTGTTCCTGAGAGAGCGGTTGAACCGCCTAAAGCATTCGTTACCGCCGAAACTGCCACCGCGATCCCGACCAGACCCGTGACCGCCGGAGGTGTGGCGGGCGACCCCGTCACTTTTACACTGACAAGCTGTGACCCGTTGTCGTAGTCATTTATAACAGCCTCGACGTAGTTCTTCAGGCTGTTGTTAAGCGAGAGTTTTGGGAACGATTCGGAAACGTTATCTGCGACGTCTGTGATGGTCAGATTGAATGCAGTCGGGTCAGTAATCAGCGACGCTGTTGTCGGAGTCGGCGTCGTGGGGCCGCTGAAATTTGCCGTCAAAGTAAGGCTGGTGTCATTGCTGATCGAACTGATTTGGTAAAGTGTCTGCGTCGGGTCTGAGGCAAAAGCGAGATACTGGTTGGGCTTGAGAGTGGTTGTGAAGGTTGTGAGACTTCCGCTGACTGCGTTCGAGCCTCCGGTGACCGTCACAGTTCCGGGAACAACTTGCGCGAGGCCATTATAATCGACGTCAAGGAACACCTGGCCGTCTGCCCACGTACCGCTGCTCAAAGCGGTAAACGCCATGCTTCCGAAGCCCACTTTTGCGCCGCTAGCATTTGTCTTCGGTGTTCGAACGACGTAGGCCTCGTTACCGCCGTTGGCAAAAAATTGCTGAACGGCATAACTCAACTCGCTCTCGGAATCCAGCCCACCGAACAGGCGTTCATAATCGGTGAAACTGAAAAGATGTTCAGAGCGATTGTCGATCCCGCGCGCCGTGTAGCCGACAAACGCTCCAATTGAAGTGGCAACGCCGGTAATGGGGTGAACAGCGCTCGGAAGTTCCTGGATATAGACGCCCGGGTAGGTGACGTTGATGGCCATTGTGGCCTCCTCAATATCAATTCGGTACTGAAACGATCTTCAGCCAAACTGCGGCTTCATTGCGCGACGGAACTCTGGAGGATCATCGGTTTCGGCTCTGCAAGTCATCTCGAATCAGGTTCTTTTGAGCTCTCGATTTGCAGTTTTGCCGTAGGCACGATGACATTCTGAGTGCGGATAACATCAATAACTGCAAAGGCTCGGCCCTTTGATCCTGAATCAGAGAAACCGACAATCGTCCCTTCCAACTCCTCTTCGGCCGAGGGAGCTTTAAACAAGTCCTCTGGCTGAGGCAGAAAGATGTCTGATACACGGAAATGAACCCGGTCTCCCTCGCGCGTAAGATGCCCCTTATCTTGCAAATCTTCCGCTTGGATCGCCCCTAAAAACACTTAATAATATGCACGGACGCTACCAATTCACCTGATTGGTTGAAGTTGAGGGATGGGGGGGGCAGATCACGATGTCGAAATTACACATTTGTGAGGACTTAATTTAATTTTGGCACACGGAAATATTTCAGGTGTTACCCCTGCTGATTGAGAACGCTCGTGGAATCCTTCTGCAGAGATTGGCATACGGGATGTCGCCGTGAGTCGCTGCTATAGCGGGCGGTGAAAAGAACGCCAATGTTTATCAATATTTGGAACAGTGCGGAAACGGACTGAAAGATGTGGCAGTGAACTGAAAACAGCGGCAGCCAAAACGTCGCGATCAACATCGGGAAACTTGCCCCGATGTTTTGATTTCGCGTGCCGACGTAAGTGAGGTTATGTACTGCGACCGGAGCTGATGCCATGGACGCGCATTTTGTTATAAAGCGTCCGCTCGCTGGTGCAAAGACGCTGGGCGGCATCGCGTCTTGTAGTTCCTGGAACGTTGATGACAGCGTTTAGAACCCTCTTTTCAACTTCCCGGACGGCTTGAGCATAGGGGATGCCGCTCTGTGAGATGGCGGCCCACAGGGCCTCGGCCGCTTTGGACAACGGGTCAGCACCCGTATGAGGAGTTTCTTTTCCTGCCTGCGCCATCCAGTCGGCCATTCCTAAAGAGGTGCCTTGAGTTTTGACGAATAGCATCTTTTGAACGGCATTTTCCAACTCTCGGACATTTCCCCAAAACGGCTTTGACCGCAAAAAGTTCTCCAGGTCGGGTTCGACCGTCTCAATCGGTTCGTAGAGGCAGCGATGTCGCTGAGCCAGCGCCAATATGAGTGCTGGCGTGTCAGCCCCGCGATCGCGCAAGGGAGGCAGGGAGAGCTTGACAACGTTCAGTCGGTAATATAGATCCTGACGGAACCGTCCTTCCAGAACCAACGGCTCCAACGGCTGATTGCAAGCCGCGACGAGACGAACGTCCACCTCGACCTCGCGATCAGACCCGACCGAACGCGTAATTCCTCGCTGGATAACATCCAGCAACTTCGGCTGCAAGTGAAGAGGAAGGTCGTTGATGTCGTCCAGAAATAACGTTCCTCCTTGCGCTGCCTGGAAAAGCCCTTTCCGGTCTGAGACGGCCCCTGAGAACGCTCCACGCCGATGTCCGAATAGCTCGCTCTCAGCCAGCCCTTCGCTGATGGTGCTGCAATGGATCGTGATGAAAGGCGATGAATTTCGCTTTCGATCGAGCTTGTGAATACCCTGGGCCAGAACCTGCTTTCCGGTTCCCGTTTCACCCTCAAGCAAAACTGTAACGTCACTCACCACCGCCGCCTTGTAAGCCTGATGTAGGACGGAGATCATATTCGGAGAACATGTGACAAAGCCGATTTGGGTAAAGGCGGCCTGTAATTCGCGATCAGACGGTTGGTCGCACATGGACTTTCTCCGATCATGGCGCCGAGGAGTGTTTAATCCTTAGCTATTGCCGGATCGTACCACGTCTGAATGAGTTTGTCGAGCAGAAGGAAGGAACGGTATTGACTGGGTCTGATTTGTGGCACGGGCGTCATCGCCCGTGTTGCGGTCGAAAGACACGGCCAGGGTGGCCAGGCTACAAGATGGGAACCAAACCGGGTCACCACCGAAAGAACCAGTGGCAGTTGCAGTTGAGGCGAGGTCCTGTTAATTGCCATCATCACGCTGTTCGCGAATGAGTTGAATGGCTTCGATCGACGTTTGGTGATACCAACGGTCGGCAGAATTGAGTGAACGGAACGCACCGAAGAGGCCGGATGCGATCGGGTGGCGGAAATCGGCCGAACGGGTAAGAATCCTGTCCTGTGCTAAAGCTGTGCCAAAACGATAAGCAATTGAGACGGAAACGGTTCTCTGCTGAGCGAAAGCAGAAGCCCCGAGTCTGCGGAGATTATGAAAAACATTGTGTTAAATGGAAGGTGTGCAAAACGGGCAGATCGCTGGCAGTCATGAGGTCAAGGGTTCGAACCCCTCGAGGTCCAGGAGCCTGATTGGTGAGCACTTGACCATAACGCTAGCACTTTATCGGAAGCGCTGCGGCGTGAGATGCGGAGTGGAGCGCGTCAGCGTGTGCCAAAGCGCTTTCGATAAGGACGTTTGAAGGAAGCCGTCGGTGTTTGCGGGGGACGCGGTCACCTATGGGTTTTCAATTGTAGCCCTAAGATTTTGGAAGCGCTATTGCGCTCTTCGGCCATTCCGATGTTCCCACAGCAATGCATCATCAACGGTAATCGTACGCCCCTGCCGGGGGTGAAGTAAGTGTCAAAATGCATAGCCGAAGCGTAAACACACGCAGATTCCCCCGCACAAGCGTTTTAGTTCTAGCGGGCTTCCCAGACAAGTGACCCATTGTCCACCAGTTGCTAGACGGCCACTTGTCCCTTGCACCGACTTTACAAGTGATCTTCTGGCGAGGGACCGCTTCAGAAGCAGATTGGGCCTGACGAGTCGGGTTCTCCTCCACTGTCCTTCAGTTTCCAATAATTCCGTTTCTCTGAGGCTGACTCCCTAAACAGAGGTACATGACTGAATGAACTAAAGCATCGAACGGCCTTGGAACGGCAACGTCGGCACCTGGAAATACTACGAGGCGAAGAAAAGGCGATGTTCCAGTTACGTTCCAGTTGGGCGTGGAAGCTGAGATTTAGGCGGTTTGTGAGTCATGGAAAATCAATAAGTTGTCTGTTATCAATGCGCCCGCATAATTCGACTCCCCCCGCCTCCAAGCTCGTCATTCAGAATCAATTACTTATATTGAATTCCGACCGTTAAAATAGCTTTCGAAGGGTCCCTTTTGTAGAAAATACTTATCGCCAATGTGGCAAGCCATTCGCTGACAGGACTCGCATCGTTTCCGAGAAATGGCCAATACGCTCACGTCGTCCCAACTGCACGGTTTTGCCGTTATGACCAAGTGAGGGCCGACCGCGCAACTTCCGAGTACCCCAGCCGGAGTTGCCAAACACTTGCCGTCCAGAACGAACCCGGGCAGTCCTTAAATTGAAATCCTGCTGGAGTCACAGGCTCAGATAAACCTATTTAGGAATGGCTTGTAATTGTGCAAGGATCACGCGGTGCGCGACCCTCCTTATGGAGCCATCTTGGAAGCATTTTCCTGCTGCTTTGCCGATTGAATCAGACTTTCGACGCGACTCCGGTTCGGGTCTCGAGGATAGAGCTTGAGAAGTTCTTGCCAGGCAGCGATGGCACGCGCAGGATCCTTTATCCCGGTTTCATAAACCACTCCCAAGTTGAACAACGTTCGGAAGTGCCGGGGATCAATCGCCAGAGCCTTCTGGTACTCAGCAACGGCTTGCTTGGGAAGCCCTGAGTAAGCGTAGGCTGTGCCGAGGTCGGTGCGAGCGTTTACATCGCGTGGATTGAGCTGGAGTGCGCGCTGATAATAAGCGGTCGCTGTGGAATAAACATGGTGGTCGTAATATAAATTCCCAAGTTCAATGAGAAGTTTCGCATTTTGAGGGTCGGCTTTGAGGGCCGCTTCAAGCGGCTCGACTGCCGAATCGAAGGAGGCCGGTGATGCTTCGTTCGAGGCGCTTGGCCGGGTGACGGATGGTGTTGCAGGTTCTACCATCTGCGGGGACGTGATCTCCCTTAACATGTAGCCAATGGCAATTCCAGCGGTCAGACAGACAAACGCGAATAGGAATATCGCGCGCTCGCCCAGCGCAGAGCCAGGGCGTCCGCCGTCAGGAGCGGTGGGAGCGATTTGGTGTTTCTGCTTATACTTCACCTTGCGCTCCAGCAGAGGGCTGCGGCAGCCGGAAGAGCCGATGGACGGCCGCCATCATTCGCTCGATTTCCGGAGCCTCGGCCCGATCCCTCAGCTCTCGCCCGAGCAGCGCTGCAATCCGGCCCACAGTGCGGGAAGAAAGTTCTTCGAGTGCCTTTTCCTGCTCCTCTGAAAGTGATCCAGCTTCTTCACAAAATCTTTCCAACTCCTCCCGGCGGATTTCTTCCAGCCGGGCGCTCAGGGCGCTCAGGGTAGGCACGACGCGACGCGACGCCAGCGTGCGTCGGAAGGTGTCAGACTCCTCGGCCACGATGGCCTCGGCTTCCTGGGCCGCGGAACGCCGCCCTTCCAGGTTCTGCTCGACAGTTTTCCGGAGGTCGTCAATGTTATAAAGCGTGATTCCCGGAACTTCCTGAACGGCAGGGTCAATGTCTCGAGGCACGGCAATGTCGACGATCAGCAGGGGGCGGCCCTGGCGCCCGCGGTAAACGCGCTCGGCATCCTCTCGGTCGAGGACGATGTGCGGGCATCCCGTCGCGCTAATGACGATATCTGCTTCCGCCAAGTGCCGCCAGCGATCCTCAAACGACACAGCCACGCCGTTCAGCTTTTCCGCCAATTCTGCGGCGTGCTGAAAGGTCCGATTGGTCACGAGGACCGAGCTGGCCCCATTCGAAATCAGGTAGCGTGCCGAAAGCTCGCTCATTTTGCCCGAGCCGAGAATCAGGACCTTGCGCCCCGACAGGTCGCCGAGCACCTGCCGCGCCAGTTCGACCGCGACATAGGGCACGGAAACCGCCGCGTCCCCAATCGCCGTTGCATTCCGGACTCGCCGAGAAACCGAGAGCGCTTTCTTGAAAGTGGCGTCCAGGTACAAACCGGTCGCACCGGCCTGCCGGGCCTGTGTCCAGGCGGATTTGACTTGGCCCGCGATGTGCGGCTCGCCCACAACCATCGAATCCAGGCTGGAGACGACGCGAAAAATGTGGACCAGCGCCTCGTCGTTCTGAATCCTGTAAAAACACTTCCAATCAGCCTCAACAAATGCGAACGCCCCCGCGAGATAATCGCGGACGGCCTGGATGGCCTGGCCAGTGTCATCGGCCCAGAGAATAAATTCCGTTCGGTTGCACGTGGCCAGGATAACGGCCTCCCGAAGGCCGGGAACATGCGTCAACTCGTGGAGCGCTTCATAACGTTGTGACTCGCTTAGCCAGAACTTTTCTCTGACTTTAACTTGTGAGCTCTTGTGATTGATGCCGACAACAAGTAGTCCCACTTTTGCTCTCCCTTAGAACCGGATTAGCACGCCGCTGAATTTGAACTGCTTCTTATGAATCTCCGGAAGCCCGCCTTGAAAACCATGATGAAAAATGCTGCGGTGAGGGGCCTGAAATTCATTTTCCCCTCGACGCCTCCAGCATCACTGTCGGCGAAACCCTATCTCTCCCGGTCCTTCTGCGACCTGCCAAGGAGTTGCCAACTCCGAATCTACCTGCGCCCTCGAACACCTGCAGTGAGGACTATCACCGCCGGAGGTGACCCCTATCACTGATTAGATTCCTCTAATGCAGCAGGCTAAGTGTTGCGCAGTTCGCACTGCACAGGTGGCTTCCATTGGCAGAACTGCCACATCAAGAACGACTTACGGCTGAGGCTGGCACCTCCAAGAGAGCCCGGCGAACTCCAGATGTCTGCCTCCAGGCGTTTCTTTTCTTGGGGACTCATCTTCAACATTGGGGTGCACCAAATGAGGTGCTCGATCCTCGTGCCAAAACGGGCGGTCCCGACGGGGCGCTGAGAGTCACATCGCTCATTGCTGTGCTTTTCATCGTGGTCTTTGCGGAACCCGTGGAATGGGGAGTGACGGGGTCTCCCATTAAACCCCTTATCGGTGTTAAGTGGATACTGACTTCTTGTTTGTTAATAAGTCTGATGGCTACCCCGCTCAACGCCGCCAGGCATCCCGTACCCCTGGACGAGAAGACTGACACAGCCAAGTGCATTGAGTGCCACGCTGATAAGACGAAAGGAAAATTCGTTCATTCGGCGATGCCCGGTGGCTGCTTGACCTGTCACGAAGTTCGAGTCACCGGGAAGATCACTCGCGTAAAACTAATCACCGGCACACCCTTGGCGCTTTGCCTCACCTGCCATCCTGACAAGAGAGCTTCCGATATCCAAGGCAAGGTTCATCCCCCTGCAATTCGCGGCTGTCTGGTCTGCCACGACCCGCACTCCTCGAACTACAAGTATCACTTGGTGAAACCTCCCGATGGAACAACGAAGGCCGAGAACCTTTGCCTGACTTGTCACGATATCGGAGTAAACATTCCCAAGGGAGGCAGTCGGCACCCAGCGCTTGACATGGGTTGCGAGACTTGCCACGTCATACACAAGTCCGGCGACCCCACGAAGCGCGAATTCGCATATCACTTGACCAAGGACGCGCCTGCGTTGTGCCTGGGCTGTCACGACGCGAACGACGCAAGCCTCGGCAAGGCGCATCGGAATCAGCCATTCGCCAACGCGGATTGCCTCCAGTGCCACGATCCCCACCAGTCGGCAAAGCCCATGCTGGCGCAGAAGTTTCTCCACCCGCCCTACGCCGCATTGAGCTGCGCCATATGCCATGTGCCCCCTAAGGACGGGAAAGTAGTGTTGACGATGCCGGATGTCAAGTCTTTATGCGTGATGTGCCATGGGGACCAGGCAAAGGAAATTCAGACGGCAAAGGTGCAGCATCCCGGCGCGCAGGGTGATTGCACGGTCTGCCATAACCCTCATGCGGGAACATCGCCGGCATTCCTGCAACCCAACCCGGTTGAAGTCTGCCTGGCCTGCCATTCCGACCTGGCGGAGAAAGGCAAGGAAGCGTATCCGCACCAACCGGCTTTCAAGCAAGGCTGCGCCATCTGCCACGAGCCACACGGGGGAGCAAACGCGAATCTGTTGCGCGTAAGCGATATCAACGCACTGTGCCTGGAGTGTCATGGCCCGAATGCCAACCCGCAGGCGGTGAAAGGAACGGATCTGGTGGCCATTTTCAATGGCAAGGAGGAACTGCCGAATGATTATTTCAAAAAAGTGCCAATCTTGCCGCTGAAAGACGGCCTCGGACACCCGATTGCCAACCATCCGATTTCAGGCGTCGCGAAGCTGGAAAACAAGACCACGATACAGATGAACTGCCTGAGTTGCCACCAGCCGCATGCTTCGATGAAGCCCGGACTCCTGGTGAAAGATGAGGAACCCAACATGGCGTTTTGCACCGGGTGCCATTCGCAAGGAATCATGGCATTGCCTTAGAAGGAGCCGGCCAATAATGTTTTATTTTCGGTCAAATTCGAAATTTCTCAGAAAAGGCTGGGTCATTCTGGCGCTTGCGCTTGCAACGGTGATGACCGGGATCCCGTCGCAAGCAAAAAAGAAGAAGAACAAACGATCCGGTGAATTGGTCGTTGGGCCACGTACAACGGCATTTGACATCTCAAAGATCGTCTGGCCGAGCCCGCCGGCGATCCCCCGGGTCGAGTTCAAATCGATCCTGACAGGCCAGAGAATTGATTGGGCGGACTTGAAAGCGCCGAAGAAGCCGCATCGGTCCTGGATGGATCGCCTGGCCGGAACTGAGCCGAACCAGCAAATCCTAGATATGCGGAAGAAGATAGGTTTCCAGTTGATGCGCCCCTACGGCGTAGCTGTTGATTCCGATGGGAACATTTACGTTGCGGATCAGGGGGTAGGAGCCATTTTCATTTTTCCGGAATCGTTGAAGGGGCACGTGCAACTCATCAAGAACAAAGTGGACGCGCCCTTGCCGATGATTAACGGCTTGGCCATCGACGATGACGGCCGGATTTTTGTCACCGACGTAAAGTTGCATCACGTGCTGGTGCTCAACAAGTTACACCAGCCTATTGCTGAATTTGGAGCTGGTGAGCTGGTTTCGCCCGCAGGGATCGCGATCGACAAAGAAAACCGGCTGCTTTACGTGGTGGATACCCAGCAGGACCAGGTCCTGGTGTTTGATGCGGACAGCTATAAGCTGTTGCGCCGGATCGGGACCGCCGGAAAGAAACACACGCTGACCAGCCCTGGCAATTTCTCTCTTCCGGACGGCGTTGCGGTGGACAAAGACGGCAACGTTTACGTCACGGATACTTTGAACGACCGCGTGGAGATTTTCGATGCGGACGGAAACTTCATCAGCCAGTTCGGAACGCCAGGCGACGGCCCGGGGCATTTTGCCAGACCCAAGGGAATCGCCATCGACCGGGACGGCCATGTCTGGGTGACAGATGAAGTCCAGAGCCGGGTACAGGTGTTCAACAAGAAAGGACAGTTGTTGATCTACTTCGGCGGACTTGGCTGGTATCCGGGAGAATTTCAAGCGCTCTATGGAATTGCAAGTGACGACCGCGATAACCGGATCATTACCACTGAACAGTTCCCCGGCCGGGTGCAGGTGTTCCGCTACATCACGGACGCAGAGGCGGCTGCCATGAGGGAACAGCGGGAGAATCCGCCCAAACCAGACGCCAAGGCGACCGGAAACGCGCCGGAGCCAAAAAAGCCGGCTGATCCGGATTTGGCGGCCAAGAAAGATTCAGCGGCGCCATAGCGCCGCATGCAGGGCCGACGCTTCGCATTTGGCGGGGGGATCAGGTTGCCACCTGACGGAGCGTCGCCAAGAGTTTTGCCCGTTTATTCACGAGCAAGAACGCGGCTACCGGTAGTGCACAAGCCGCGTAGCAAAGAATGATCCTTAAGGAGGTTCGACAACTAAAATGAGAAAACTTGGTTTTCTAATTGTCGTTTTCCTGGCAGCGGCAGGGTTCGCTGCTGCTCAGGTAACGTCTCCGACACAAGACGTTCTCGGAGCACACAATGTGTACGGTCGTGGCTGTATCGCATGTCACGCGCCGCACAGCGGCGCCGCAGGGAACGGTGGCTCAAGCAGCGCCAACACCGGCAACCTTGCGCTGTGGGGTGAAAACCTCTCGCCGCTCTACGGCCAAACCCTCGTTTTCGGGAACAGTGGACGCGGCACTTACTCTGTTACGATCCCGAACTACGGCACCACCGCGGTAACTGTCGGGACCAATACGTACCAACCAACCGATTTGTCCTCTGGAGTCAGCGCGGGGGACGGGACCTTCGTCATCGCCGCCTGCCTGAGCTGCCACGACGGCAATATCGCGACGAGCGGCATGATGAGAGGCACAACTTATG
>Ga0307372_10010755_pt1 | contig 12331 bp, 11 predicted proteins | sample OX1MG_FD_202533 | JGI IMG/M metagenome (GOLD analysis project Ga0307372, IMG submission 202533) | Soil microbial communities from Risofladan, Vaasa, Finland - OX-1 | ecosystem: Environmental > Terrestrial > Soil > Coastal area > Acid sulfate soil | place: Finland: Risofladan, Vaasa | collected...
ACGGACATTCATAAGGCGTTCTTGACGCTTGCCGCGTCCCTGATCTGTATGACGTTTGTATTACAGTAGTCACTATCAGTAGGTCTGCGGATGTTGTCATCGGACCGCGTTTTGTTACGGCCTCTAAAGGTCAATCGAGTCTTCAAAGGCAAGCTAGACGACAAGGAAATTGGAGCCCGCTGTGCGCAATTCGTGCGGTATCCGACGGAGAGGCCGGAGTATTTGAAAGCGAAGGCGCACGTGATCTTGTTCTTGCGTCGGGCGATCGAGGAACGCGGGGAAGGAAGAGGATGGCTCGGCGTCGACCCTTGGTTCGCGGTTCAGCCAGCCACGAAGCCTTTGGAGCGAGCGTTGGCGCGGTTGGCTGACGCACCGCCGCTCAAGCGAGACGAGCGTGAGGACCACGAGGAAATCGGCGAGGACTCGCTCCTTTTTTATAAATCAAGGGCGTCGCTTGTAGTGTCAGGTGACATCACGGAGATTTCAAAGCCATTATATGCCGACGATTCAACTTGCACACGCGCTTTGCGCATAAAAGTCGGCAGGATAATGAGGGGTGGTGTTCAAGGAGATGAAATCGCAGCGAGCGTGGTTCGACTCGAAGACGAATCGAGTGAGCCGCCCTTCTTGAAGAAGGGCGGGCGAGTGATCCTCTTTTTGCGCGAACGGAAGGGCGACCCGCGATACGAGACCGTCGATCCATGGTTCGGAATTCAACAGGGGAACTCGGACATGGAGGAACTTCTTGACGAGGTGTTTGGGGAGTAACGACCGCCTGGGAACGCAAATGACGCCGCACATAATTTCATCACTGACCAGGGTGACGACATTAACAATGGCTATCCTCTATAAGACGTGCGTCGTCATTATCATTCTCTGCTTGCCGATGGTGGCCGCCCGCGCCGAAGATGGTGATGACACGCTCCGTTATTACCTATCCATGTCGCCGCTCGTTGTTTCAGGCGAAATCGTGCAAGGGCCGGCGTGCGCGAGCACGGAGCTTGGCGTCTGCGAGTACGACTTCAGCGTTAAAGTCGCCAAAACGCTAAAGGGCGGCGCCCGCGATGAAATCAACGTTTGTCTTTCACGACCACAGGACGTTGAGAGTGAAACACTGGCGTTTATGAAGAAACACAGTCGGGTGATTCTGTTTCTGAAAGAGGCGCGCGATTTTAAGACGACTCGCGGGTGGAAGCAAGCCGACCCTTGGTTCTCGGCGCAGCCGGCCAGCGAACTCTTGGAGCGATCGTTGGCGCGGTTGGCGCATTTCCCGGCATCCGAGAAGGTCGGCGAGAACGGCGACGACACGCTTCGCTACTACAAATCAAGGGCGTCGCTTGTGGTGTCCGGCGAGGTCAGAGAAATTTCACCAGCGACATACGCGGACGACTCAACCTGCACACGCTCTATGCGAGTCAAAGTCGGCCGGATAATGAGGGGTGGAGTTCAAGGCGATGAAATCACAGCAAGCGTGACGCGATTGGAGGACAAAGCTCAGGCGCCCGCCTTCTTGGCAAAGGGCAAGCGCGTGATCCTCTTTTTGCGCGAGCGCAACACTGACCCGCAATACGAGACGGTTGATCCTTGGTTTGGAATTCAACAGGGTAACTCGAACATGGAGGCGTCTCTTGATGAGCTGTACGCCGAATAAGGGCCGCCTGTAGAGATTATCTTATGGACTGGAGCCGACATTAACAATGGCTATCTTTTATAGGTTTTGCGTCCCGATTGTCGTTCTCTGCTTGCCGATGGCGGCAGCCCGCGCCGACGATGGCGATGACACGCTCCGCTACTATCTGTCGAAATCATCGCTCGTCGTTTCGGGCAAGATCGTTGAGGGGCCACGAGCCAGGATACTGTCGGGGGTTATTTACGTCAGCCTCAAGCTGAAAGTCACGAAGGTGATAAAGGGCGAGGCCGACGGAGATATCCTTGTAGGGCTCACTCGCTATCGAAGCAAAGATGAACCGTTGCCCGAGGTTATGAAAAAGCCTGGCTCGGTAATCCTGTTCTTGAATAAGGGGAAACTCAACCCAGAGATTGGCGGCTGGGTGGGTGCTGATCCCTGGTTTGCTATTCAGCCTTACAATTCTGTCTTGGAGCGATCGCTGGCGCGAGTCCACGCCGAATAGGGGCTGCCTGTAGAGATTAAGCCGCCTCATTCCGAGGCGCCTTTTATTTTGCGCACTGCTGAAAACTCGGGCGCCTGCCTAGCCGTACTTCGGTTATGCAAATTCTCACCGCCCCGCACCCGATGCTGGAGACGGTCTGCCGGGCTGATTTCGCGATCAGCTTCCGATGACGGGCAGCGCCACCCTGCAAACCCTTGTCGGCGACGCGGCGCGGCTTAAAATGGGCAGCATCGTTTACTCGCCTTCAAGTCGATTCAAGGAGTTGCTCTGACGATGTCTGGACCGATTGTCCGCTCAGGCCCCAGCCCGGAATTCTCGAGGAATTGGGATAACGTATTCGGCAAGAAGGCCGCCAGCAAGACGGCCGCCCCCAAGGCCAAGAAGGCGGCCCCCAAGAAGAAAAAGAAGAGCGGCAAGTAAGCAGCGTCAACCTGGCTGGCGGCAGCGCAACGCTGCCCCCGAAGATCGACGGCGCAGGATCCGCTGGCGATTTAGCGACGAATGAGCCGGGAATGACTGGGAAGCGGCTTATTCGGCAGCGGCTGATTCGGCAGCGGCTTGGGTAACCGGGCGCTAGTCAGATGTCGCGCCTGCTGCATGCGCTGGTCGGCCGTGAGCTGGTTGAGGAACTCGGGGCTGGCCCGGTCGAGCACGATGATCTCGCTTTTGGCGCGCGGATCGTCCAACGATCGCACGATGCAGATCACTTCGGCGCCGGCGCTGCGACGCCGGATTTCGGCCAGCGTGGCAGATTCCTCCGCCGTCAGGCCGCCGCCAGGGTTCGGCGTGCTTTCCGGCGTCGCCTGACGTGCGTCGCTGGTCGGCAGCCAGCCGGCGGTCGAAGGATCTTGGGCCGGCGCGGGCATCTGGTCGGGCATCGCCGGCGGCTCGACGTCCGCCAGCATTGCATTGCCAGTCGCCGGATCGGCCGCTTCCATGCACATTTCGGCCAGCCCCATCCGACCGAGTTCGCCGTGAATCGGCGCTAAGGCCGCGTACAAACCCTCGTCATCGGCCGGATCGGCCGCGTTGCAGACGCCGATCAATAGGCCGTCGGTAGTGAACAGTCCGCCGCCGCTACGGCCTTCCACCGGTTGGCCGGCCACGACCAGGTTCGGCGGCCCCAGGAACTTATCGATCGCCGTCACGCGGCTGAACCGCGCCGTCGGGGTGTCGCCGTGATTGCAGCCGATGTTGATGACCGGTGCGTTCTCCTGCACGCGATACTTGGACGGCGCGACCCGCGCCGCAACGACCGGCATGCCGGGACGAAAACTGACCAGCCCGACGTCGCTCTTCAGATCGTAGCTCACCAGTCGGCCGGGAACTCCTTGCGGCGCGCCGGGACCGAACAGGTCGATCGTAATCGGCCCCTTGCCTTCCGAATCGCGAAACACGTGGGCGCAGGTCAGCACCAGAGCTTCGCCGGCGCGAGCGTCGATGATCGTGCCCGAGCCGACCGAATTGCCGCCGCCGTCGTCGATTCTCAATCGCACGCTGGCGGCCAGCAGCCGCCGCGCGACGGCATCGGCCTGGTTTTTCTCCGTCGGCTGAGCAGTCGAGGCATAAGTGTTGCCGGCTGGCTGGTTGGAGGCAGAATTGGCCGCGGCGTAAGGATCGCTCTCCCCCGGGCGGCCGAGCTCGGCCAGCGCCAGCGGCTCGCCGCTGGGCGTGCTGGGGAATTGCACGCGCTCGGTCGGGTCGGGCGATTGACCGCGGGCAGCGGAGCGGCCCGCGGTTCTCGGGGCGATGCCGGCCGCCTGGAACATCTGCTCGAACTCCGCCAGCGATTTGGCCCCTTCGGCCCGGCTGACTTCGCGGCCATCGACCAGCAGCACGAAGCAGGGAATGCCCGACACGCGGAATTGCCTGGCCAGCTCTCGCTCTTGATCGATGTTGACCTTGCGAACCGGATAGCCGCGCTGGGCCAGTCGTTCGACCGTGCCCGCGACCTGGCGGCAGGGGCCGCACCAATCGGCGTAGAAATCGAGGAGGACTGCGTCTCCGGCGCCGGCGATCGCCAGCGTCAACACCGCTGCTTGCAGCGTAACCATCGGTTCCCTCCGTGGGCCTGCAGGGCCGATGCGGCGCCTTTACGCTGGCGGCGCACAGCCGGGTCAATTGCGGGCGAGGCAAAGAGGGCAATCCGAGAAGATCCCGATCGCGTCGGCGCCCTGCCATGGCAGTGCGCCGCCCGGTCGTGGGGTTCCGAGGGCAACCTCCTTGTCGCCGTTACAAAACGCCGGCGGATCGTCCTCGTCGAAAGGGCCAGGGTCCATCCTGGCTGAGAGGCGTGGCTCTCGTTGGCCGCTCGACGGCGGGCGGGCGATCCGCAGAAATCGTCACGTTCGAACTGAAGTCGGGCGACATCTTGCCCGCGAGCGACGATTCCGACAATGCCAATCTGGCGTGTTTTCGAAGGTTAAGGCGAACTGCAAATGCTTCGCTCGCACGCGGGGCGGACTGTAGGCGCCGCAGGTCAACGGCGAAAAGCCCGGCGGCCGAAGGCGATCGTGCCGATTTCCAGGGCTAAAAACAACGCCAGGCAAATTCCGGCAACTTGGTCTTCGACCGAATAGTGCAGCAGGTTGAAGATCAGAATCGTCAGCGTTTCCACGCCCGGCGGCATGGTCAGCACGCTGGCGTCGAGTTCCGCCAGCGCCGCGGCGAAAGCCGCCAGCCAAGCGCCGAGGAAGGCCCAAAGCCGCATCGGAATGACAATCCGCAACAGCATGGTCGGCCAGCGGGCGCCGTCGAGCGCGGCGCTTTCCAGAACTTCGCTGGGCACGCTGCGCAGCGCGGCCCACAGCACCAACAGCGCCAGGGGCATCCCGCGCCAGGTTTGCGCCAGCCACGGCGCGGCGATCGAATGATCGTAAAGCCAGCGCAAGGGAGGAATTTCCGGACGGTTCAGGATCGCAATCACCGCCAGCCCGACCACCGGGCCGGGCAGCGACAAGCCGATCGCGGCCAGTCCCAACGCCGGCGCCGCGCGCCAACCGCCGCGGCGCGCCAGCCAGGCCAGCGGCAGCGCGCCGCCGACTGCCGCGGCGGCCGCCAAGGCGCCGATCAAAAGCGACCAGCCGAATTCGTGGCGATAGCGCCACGGACTGGCGGCGACGATCGACGCGCACTTGGCCGGCGACCAGTGGCGCACGCGCTGGCCGTCGAGCATCGAAACTTCGACGCCTGCCTTGTAGGCCAGGCTGCCGATTGGCAACGCCACGGCCAAGAGCACCAAGGCCAGCATGCCGGCCGCTGCCGGGCGGCGCCATAGACCGAGCCGAAACACGAGCGGGCGGCCAAAACTCGCCTGCCGCACGGCCGGCAGCAATTGGCCGACCAGCACGCAAGCGGCGACCACCAGCCAAGCACAGATCAACACCCCCGGCAGCACGCCCAGCGAGGCCTCATCGTCGGATTTCTCTCCGATGCCGGGCAGCCAGCCGAACGCCTTGCCCAAAGGCGCCACGCTCCAATCGCCGCCCAGGGCCACGTCGATATAGATCTCTTCGGCGTAGGTGCGGACCTGAAAATAATCGGTGACGGTCATCTCGGCCGAGGTCGTCACGGCCACCCACAGCGCCGCCACGCCCACGGAGCCCAGCGCCCGGCGCAGCGTCACGTGCCAGAGCACCTGCCAGGGCGTGCCGTCGAGCAACGCCTGCTCTTCCAATTCGCGTTCGACCAAGAGCAGCCCGGCCGAAACGATCAGCACCACCCACGGCAAGGCCGCGATGGAATGCACCCAGATCGCCCCGCGCCAGCCATCGAGCAGCACCGGCCCCGAATAGGCGATGGTATACCAGCCTTGCAGCCCGAACCCGGCTTGCCAGGCGCCGACCTGCACGTAGAGCGGCACGAACAACAACCCGGCCATCAGGGCGAACAAGACTTTGCGGCCCGGTAAATCGGTGCGCACCAGCAGCAGCGCGGCCAGCGTGCCCAGCGGCAGACTGATCGCCACCACGGCGCCGGCCAACAGGAAGGTATTGAGCGCCAGCCGGGCCGTGCGCGCATCGCCCAGCACCAGCGGCAGCGCGGCCAGCAGGCCCAGCGCGAGCGTGATGACGAGCGACTTTCGGCGGCGAATCAAATCGAGCATGCGTGACTATGGCAAGGAGTGGAGGGAGCCAAGCGGAGGCGAGCCACGGATGAAACACGGATCGAACACGGATAAAGTCAGATCAAACTTCGCCGTATTTCGGACGAACGTGCCTTCGAACGCACGGTTTTCTAGTCCTTATCCGTGTTCGATCCGTGTTTCATCCGTGGCAAAAATCCGTCGGAGACGCTGACCTGCGCGCAAACTCCAACCGTAACCTTTAGTTGCGGCAATGCACTAGTTCAACTCAATTCCGCGATCGGCGCCCCGTGCGGCAGGATCGGCGTGGGACGGCCGAAATGGTCGTGAAACTGCGTGTCGAGCGGGATGCCCAGAAAGCGATACCAGGTCGCCAGCACGTCGTTGGGCGTGAGCGGCCGGCTGGCAGGTTCGTCGCCCTTGATCGAGGTCGAGCCGACGACCTGACCCATCCGCAGGCCGCCGCCGGCCAGAAAGATCGACATCGTTTGCGCCCAGTGCTCGCGGCCGGGCTGCCCCTGAAAGTTGCTCAGCCGCGGCGTGTGCGACATTTCGCCCATCACGACCAAGAGCACGTCGTCAGACAGGCCGCGCTGGTGCAGATCTTCGATCAACGCCGACACGACCTGATCGAGCACGGGCAGTCGAATCTTCATCTGCTCGAAGATGTTCCAGACGCTGGCGTGATCGTCCCAACTGAACGCCTTCTGCCCCGGCACGGTCGGAAAATCGACCGTCACGATTCGCACGCCCGCTTCGACCAGCCGCCGGGCCAGCAAGCAGCGCTGGCCGACCGGATGGCGGCCGTAACGCTCGCGCAGCCGCGGGTCTTCGCGACTCAGATCGAACGCATCGCGGGCGGCGTTGCTCGACAGAATCGCCGCGGCCTTGCGCTGGAAGGCGTCGAGCGAATCCATGGCGCCCGAGACGTCGACGTCGCGGCGCAGGCGGTCGAACTGCTTGAGCAATTCCAGCCGCTCGCCAAACCGCGGCCGCAGCGTCTCGGCCAGCGCGAGGCTGGGCATTTGAAAATCGGGAGCGTTGGGATCAGCCGAGACTTTCATCGGCTCGAGCCCGGCGCCCAGGTAAGCGGCGCCGTCGTATCGCGTCGAAGGCATGGCCACGTGAAACGGCATCTGCCGCGCGTCGGCTTCGAGCCGCTTGTGCGCCACGGCCCAGAAATCAGGATACTTGGGCCGGAAAGGCGGCGTTTCGACCGACTCGCCCGGATAGCCGGTGAGCATCGTATGCGTGCTGTTCACGTGTCCGTTGCTCGCGTGGCCGCACGAGCGGACGAGGGCGAACTTGTCGGCCAGCGCCGCGAGCTTCGGCAGGTGTTCGCAGATTTCGATGCCCGGCACGTTGGTCGAGATCGGGCGGAACTCGCCGCGGTATTCCAGCGGGGCCTCGGGCTTCAGATCGAACGTTTCCATGTGGCTCGGGCCGCCCCACAGCCAGAGCACGATCATCGACTTCTCGCCGCGCGAGGGCCGCTGCGAAGCATCGCCGCGGGCCTGGCTGCGCAGCAAGTCCGCCAGGCTCAACCCGCCCCAGCCCGCCAACCCCGCACGCAGAAACGCCCGCCGCCGGAAAGTCCCTTCGCAACGACGCATTTCGCCTGGCCGGATGGTCATTTGGCGCCTCGATGATGTAAGAGTCCGCACCCGCAGCAAGTCTAAATCGGCTCGGATCGATCGGTCAAGCAAAGCAGGCGTGTGCCACCGTGGCTTGGGGCCATTGCAGCGGGCGCTGTGCGGGCGACAATGGAGCTTTTGCCGCCCTGCGTCCTCCTTTCTTAAGCTACCGCTATGCCTGCCGCCCATCCGCCACGCTTCGAACCGTCCGAAATCCTCGATAGCCGCCAGCCCGCTCTGCTCGACGTACAAACCAGCGCCGCCGGCCCCGGCGGCTCGCTGCCCTTGACCGCCGAAATGCTGCGCGACTGGCCGAGCGGCGATCTGTTTGGTCTGACGCAAAACGCGGGCATGGGCTGGCCGGTCGGGGAGATGCTCGGCCCGCAGTTCGTGCTCTTGAGCACGCAAGGCGGCATCCGCGCCGAAGACGGCACGCCGGTCGCCTTGGGCTATCATACGGGCCACTGGGAAGTCGGGCTGCTGGTGCAGGCGGCGGCGCGAGTGCTGAAGGCCGCCGGCGGCGTGCCGTTCGCCGCGTTCTGCTCCGACCCGTGCGACGGCCGCACGCAAGGCACGACGGGCATGTTCGACAGCCTCCCCTTTCGCAACGACGCGGCGATGATCTTCCGCCGCCAGATTCGCTCGCTGCCCACGCGGCGGGGCGTGCTCGGCGCGGCGACCTGCGACAAGGGGCTGCCGGCGATGATGCTGGCTTTGGCCGGCTCGCGCGAGCTGCCGTGCGTGCTCGTGCCCGGCGGCGTCACGCTGCCGCCGGCCGAGGGCGAAGACGCGGGCAAGGTGCAATCGCTCGGGGCCCGCTTCGCGCAGGGCGAAATCAGCCTGGAGGAAGCGGCCGAACTGAGCTGCCGTGCGTGCGCGTCGCCCGGCGGCGGCTGCCAGTTTCTCGGCACGGCCGCCACGTCGCAGGTGGTCGGCGAGGCGCTGGGCATGGCCCTGCCGCACTCGGCGCTGGCGCCTTCGGGTCAGCCGATCTGGCTCGATATGGCGGCCCGCAGCGCCAAGGCGCTCTGGTCTCTCTGCGAACGCGGCGTTCCGCTGTCCGAAATCCTGACCGACGCCGCGATTCGCAATGCGATGACGGTCCACGCGGCCTTCGGCGGCTCGACCAATTTGTTGCTGCACGTGCCGGCCGTGGCCTACGCCGCCGGACTGCGGCGCCCGACGGCCGAAGACTGGACCGAAATCAACCGCAACACGCCGCGATTGGTCGACGTGCTGCCTAACGGGCCGGTCGGACATCCGACCGTGCGAGTCTTCATGGCCGGCGGCGTGCCCGAGGTGATGCTGCACCTGCGCGAGCTGGGCTTGCTCGAACTCGACGTGCTCACCGCGAGCGGCGAAAAGCTGGGCGCCGTGCTCGACTGGTGGCAGGCTTCCGAGCGCCGCAGCCGGCTGCGGCAAACGCTCCGCGAGCGCGACGGGATCGACCCCGACGACGTGATTCTCTCGCCCCAGCGGGCCCGCGCCAAAGGCCTGACCAGCACAGTCTGTTTCCCGCGCGGCAACCTGGCGCCCGAAGGTTCGGTCATCAAGAGTACGGCCATCGACCCGCGCGTGGTCGACGCCGACGGCGTCTATCGCAAGGCAGGGCCGGCCCGCGTCTTCGTGCGCGAAAAGGACGCCATTGCGGCGATCAAAGGCCAGTCGGCCGCGCCGGTCAAGCCGGGCGACATCGTCGTGCTCTGCTGCCGCGGCCCGCTGGGCACGGGGATGGAAGAGATTTACCAGATCACTTCGGCCTTGAAGCACATCTCCTGGGGCCGCGAGGTGGCGGTCGTCACCGACGCGCGGTTTTCGGGCGTCAGCACCGGCGCCTGCATCGGCCACGTCGGCCCCGAAGCCCTGGCCGGCGGGCCGCTCGGCAAGCTGCGCGACGGCGATCGAATTCAGATCATCGTCGATCGCAACGAGCTCGTGGGCAGCGTCGATCTGGTCGGCGGCGTTGATGCCGACGGAGTCGAGCGCGAGTTCGGCGCCGAAGAAGGCGCCCGCGTGCTGGCCGCCAGGCCGCCGCGCGATGATCTCTCGGCCGACCCGGCCTTGCCCGACGACACGCGGCTGTGGGCCGCGCTGCAATCGGTCAGCGGCGGCGCCTGGGGCGGCTGCGTCTATGACGTGGAGCGGATTTTGGAAGTGCTGGCAGCGGGGCGAACCGGGTCGCAGACGTAAATCCCTGGCCTACAAAAAAATACGCCCGATGAGCCTCATGGGCCCTTCGCCGTTTCTCGTTTTGCGTCCGGCGTCTGGATGAACACGTCCAATTGCTGGCCGACGTAGAGCGGCTGGTCGTGGGCCTCGATGGCGTAAATCGCCTGCAATACGCGCGTGTCGACGCGCACGGTGTTGTTGCCGGTCAGCGACTTTTTCGGCGCCACGAACGGTTCGACGCGCACGAACTCGGGTTTGAATTGGTTGTCGGGCAGCCCTCGCAAGATGGCCACTGCGGGGGCGCCGGGCGTGAAGCGAGGGATGTCGTGCTCGTCGATGTCGACGCGGGCGTGCAACCGCTCGACGTCGCCCAGCACGATCAGGGCCTGGCTGGCCGGGGCGCCGACGAATTCGCCCGGCCGCACGTTGACCTGCAACACGTCGCCGTCCACCATCGCCCGCACGGGCCGTGACAAAGCTCTAAGACGCGGCGGGCTCTTCGCCACCGTGTTCCTGGCCGCCGTGTTCCTGCTTCTGGCGGCGCTGGCTGGCGATGAGTTGCTCAAGCTCTTTCAGTTCGGCGGGGCTGATGTCTTCCGCCTTGAGCAGGCTCAGCACGAGTTGATCGAGCGAGCCGTCGAACACTTTGTGCAAGAAACGCGAGGTGACGCGTTCGCGGCTGCATTTCGGCGTGTAGATGAAGGTGCGGCCTTCGGCGCGGTGTTCGACCAGGCCCTTGTCTTCCATGATTCTGAGCACGGTTTGCACCGTGTTGAAGGCCAATTCTCCCTTGGGGCACATCCGGTCGAGCACCTGCCGCACGCTGGCCGAGCCCAGTTCCCATAAAACCTTGAGAATATCCAACTCGCGTTGGCTTGGCGCCACGTCGCTCAAAATTTCGCCTCCGACGCCGAGTAGCCGGCGCCCGAAAAAACACGCGCCCCCAACAAGCCTCGCCCGCTTCCCTTGGCGATACTATGCCACCTAACCGAAACTGTTAGGTTATCCTAGCTGCGATAGCATCGGCTGTCAAATGGGCGGCCGAGAGAAGAGCCGAGGCTTCAAGCCGCCTCGGATTGCAAATGCGAGAGCCGCTCGAGGACCATTGCCGGGCTGACTTGCTGCATGCAGAGATGGCCGTGCGGACATCGCGAGAGCTTGCGAAGATAGCAGGGCGAGCATTCGACTTTGGCTTGCACCACCGCCAGCGGCCGTCCGTAAGGGCCGGTGCGCAGCGGGTTGGTGGGCCCGAAGACGCTGACCACCGGCTTGTCGAGCGCCACGGCGACGTGCATCGAGCCGGAATCGTTGGTTACGCACAACGTCGCCCGGCGAATCAAGGCGACCATTTCGGCCAACGTGGTTTGCCCCGACAAATCGCAGACGCCCGACGCCACTTCGGCCACTTGCCGGCAACGCGGGCGATCTTTGGGCGAACCGGCCAGCACAACGGCATAACCGCGAGCCAGCAGTTGCCGGGCCACTTCGGCGAAGCCCTCAGTCCGCCAATGCTTGGTTTCCCAGACCGTGCCCGGCACGAGCACGGCCAAGGGACGCCCGAGCTGGCGACGATCGGCGAGCAGCCGCGCAACGTTTTCGTCGGTCTCGGCGGGCAAGTGGATCGTGAAATCGGGGGCCGTCGCGTCGAAGCCCAGCACCAGACCGAGCCACAGATAACGATCGACCGCGTGGGCTTCCATCGTCGGCAGCGGAATGTGGTGCGAATAAGAGACCCAGGCCCCTTCGCGCGTGCGCTCGAAGCCGACGCGAAACGGCGCTCGGCTGGCCAGCGTGAACAGCGCCGAGCGCAATTGGCCGTGCAGGTCGACGACCAACTCGTACCGCTCGCGGCGGATTTGGCTCAGCAGGCGGAACAGGCCGACCGTGGCCGTCCAATTGCGGCCGAAGCGGGCCAGCCCGCGGCGATCGAACAGCACCACGTTCGACAGCGCCGGATGCGAGCGCACCAGGTCGGCGATTTCCGGCCTGATCAGCCAGTCGATTTGCGCATCGGGGTAGCGCTGGCGAAGCTTCGCCAACACCGGCAGCGTATGCACCACGTCGCCCACGGCCGAGGGCTTGATCAGCAAAATGCGTTCGAACGACTGCGACGCGATCGACATGCTGCGGTCATAGCAGGCTTGCGGGTTCGGGCACAAGAGCAGTTGGGGCGGAGTGGAGCGCACGGGCGTAAGTAGACGTTCGCGGTTTCGACCGCGGGTTGTATGCTGGTGGGCGGTTTTTGTCGCGAGGATCGAGTTGTAAGTCCAAGGAAGGACGGAAGATGGTCAACGAATCGGAAACGACGCGGA
>Ga0307372_10010757_pt1 | contig 12331 bp, 12 predicted proteins | sample OX1MG_FD_202533 | JGI IMG/M metagenome (GOLD analysis project Ga0307372, IMG submission 202533) | Soil microbial communities from Risofladan, Vaasa, Finland - OX-1 | ecosystem: Environmental > Terrestrial > Soil > Coastal area > Acid sulfate soil | place: Finland: Risofladan, Vaasa | collected...
GAAAGGCGATTGAGTACCAGGGCGTGCAGTTGGAAGAGATGGACACCGAAGCCGTCATCGCCCGCCATCCACGTGTCGCCCTGATTGATGAACTGGCGCACACGAATGCGCCCGGCTCGCGCCACGACAAGCGGTACGAGGACGTGCTCGACGTGCTTGCGGCCGGGATCAACGTCATCACCACGTTGAACATCCAGCATCTCGAAAGCCTCAACGACGTGGTCGCAGGTGTGACCGGCGTCCGGGTGCGCGAAACGGTGCCAGACTTCGTGGTCGACGACGCGGACGAGGTCGAGGTCATCGATATCTCGCCCGAGGCGCTGCGATCGCGAATGCGCCACGGAAACATCTACCCCGCGGCTCAGGCCGAACGCGCGCTCGAAGGGTACTTTCGGCCGGGGAACCTCGCCGCACTCCGCCAGCTTGCATTGCAGCGGGTCGCCTCCGAGGTGGAACAGCAGATCACGGAATACATGCACGACCACCGGCTTGAGGGTTGGGAGGCGGGCGAGAAGGTGTTGGTGTTGCTGGACAACACCCCGGCTTCTGAAGTTGCGGTGCGCCGGGCGTGGCGCCTCGCCTACGCTATTGGCTCAGGGCTCGTTGCGGCTTATCCGGGGCCGGTCACGCGCGAACAGGGAATGGTCCACATCCTCACTGTCGCCGGTGACCTCAACGCTGAACTGCGCGAGATCGCCGGCGAAAATATCGCGGAGGAGCTGAGCGCACTGATTGTCGAGTTCCATGCAGGGCACGTCACGCTCGTTGCACCGCCGGTGCGGCGATTTCGCCTCTTTGCGCCGCCAACGCTGGCCGAGCAACTCCTCGCCACGCACCCCCACCTCGATGTGCACCTCGTCGCACACCACGAGCACGCGAAATAGCCGTCTTCGGCGAACGATCCTGCCGGAGGTTCGGACGTTGCCTAACGCAGGTTCTGGTAGCACATATAGACGCCCACGCCCACGGCGACGAGCCCGTAGAGGGCAATCCCCGTGGGGACAAATAGGAATTGCATCCCCCACGCGATCCCAATTCCGCCCATTGCGAAGCCGGCGACGACAGGCCCGCGCTTCCGGCCGGTCGCGAACTCCATCACTCGCGTAAAGGCATACCCGAGGCCGGCTCCGATGAAGATCGATAGGAAGCCGACCGAAAAAGGCAGCAACACGAAACCCCAAATGAGCCCCATGACCACGCCGCCGAGCACCGCCGCGACACCCGCGCGCACCATCACGCCACTCGTCATCGTGTAGACAGGCGACCGGGCTATCTGGGCACAGGCCTTGCAACGTGCGCCAACCGGCGTCTGCACCATGCATTTCGGGCAGATGGGCGTCTCGCATCGGCTGCAGCGAAGCGCAGTCTGCACTTCCGGGTCGCGCGCGCACGCCACGACGCCTCGGGCTGGGGTCGCGACGACGGGCGTCTTATCGACTACCACGTCGGGGATGCCGGCGTGACGGCGGTCGTACGTCGCGCGTTGCTCGGGGTCAGAAAGCACTGAGAATGCCTGGTCGAGCAGACGCCGCCGCTCTCGGACATTGGGGTCAGGATCGGCGCCGTATTTCTTCGAGAGCCGTTCGTAGGCCGCGACGATGACCTCGTGGTCGGCCGAATGCGAGACCTGCAACACTTCGTACAGGTCGGCCAAACTCACAGGTTCCTTCACGTCCATCTTCCTCGATCGATCGTAGAGCATTTCGAAGGCTGTGGGTAAAGAGGCCCTGCCATTAGTTGTGTTCGACCGGCGCTGCGTCGTCCTTCGTCAGGTCGATGAGCGCGAACGAGATCACGCCCTCCGCTGCCAACTTGCCGTCCACGGTCGCGCGGACGCTTCCCTTACCGATCGGGCCACGCATCTTGTCCAACGTAAATTCGAGACGGAGTTGGTCGCCAGGTACAACCGGCTTGCGGAAGCGCATATTTTCGATGCCACCGAAAAGTGGCGTTTTGCCGGCCATCGTGACGCCCTTGAGCAATGTAACGGCCGCCACCTGCGCCAGTGCCTCCACGATGAGGACGCCCGGCATCACTTTGCGGCCGGGGAAGTGGCCCTCGAAAAACCACTCGTTGGCAGTCACGTTCTTCGTGCCGACGGCGTGCTTTCCTTCTTCGATATCGAGGATTCGGTCGATCAGCAGGAACGGGTAGCGGTGGGGGATGATGCGTTCGATCTCTTCGATTTCGATGATCATGGCAGCTTCCCAGTTTGGACTCCGTGGGCGGTGAGGAACGCGAGGAATGCATCGACGCGGTCATCCGGGAACTCGAAATCGCCGATCTCCCGGTCATCCGGATTGCCCAGCCCATGGTAATCGCTCCCGCCTGAGGCGGCCATACCAAGCTTTGCCGCCAGCGCCGCGTGCCTTTCCACCACTTCGGGAGGGTAATGCTTGTAGTAGGTCTCGATGCCGTCGGCGCCCCACTCGCGCAGTTTCGCAATGGCGTCCACGTAGTCGTCGCCCATGTAGGTGGGGTGGGCGATGAACACGACACCACCGTTTTCGTGCACGACGTTGATTGCGTCCGGCGGGTCCAGTTTCGGTCGGTCGACATCCGCTGGCTTGCCGTTGCCCAGCCAAAGGTCGAACGCCTCCTGCACGCTGGCCACGTGACCTTCTTCGAGCAGCGCGCGGGCGACATGTGGCCGGCCCACCGTTGCGTCGCCTGCGATCTCCAGCACGCGCTCGATGCGGATGGGCATGCCGTGTTCGCGGAGGATTTCGACGATCTTTCGCGTACGGCCGAGGCGGCCCTCTCGCTGCCAGGCGAGGAAATCCTGGAGCGGCTTTGCGTGAATGTTGAAGCCGTAGCCGAGCAGATGCACATCGGCCTTACCGAGGTCGACGCTCAACTCCATCCCCGGGACGAGTTGCAGGCCCAGCCGGTCGGCGGCGGCGCGTGCCTCAGCCAGGCCCTCGGTGGAATCGTGGTCGGTGAGGCTAAGCAGGCGGACGCCGTTCGCCGCTGCGGTCTCCATCACCCATGTGGGCGTGTGCACGCCATCGGAGGCGGTGCTGTGGAGATGGAAGTCGCCTTTGGAGCCCATCAGCGCACAATCCTATCGACGCGCGAGATGCTTGTCGCGCGCCTGGTCACGTTATCCGCTTCGATGAAAAGGCCGTTGATGTTCGCCTCCGGGCCATCGGCGGCAGGCAGCCGGGTGGGCATCTGCGTGAGGAACTTGGAGAGCACCGCACCGATATCGTCGCCGATGATCGAATCGCGAGCGCCGCACATCCCGGCGTCGGTGCAGTAAGCCGTCCCCGCAGGCAGCACACGCTGGTCAGCAGTGGGGACGTGGGTATGCGTCCCGACGACTGCCGTGACGCGTCCATCGAGGTGCCAGCCCATGGCCCACTTCTCGCTGGTGGCTTCGGCGTGGAGATCAACGAGGATGAAGCGGTTCTTCGGCACGATTGCCAGTGCATCGTCGACGGCACGAAAGGGGTCATCGTAGTCGTAGCCCATGAACGTGCGACCGATGAGATTGATGAGCGTCAGATCGCCGGCCTCGGCGATGCCCCGGCCCGGTGCACCGGGCGGATAGTTGAGCGGCCGCGTGATGCCCCCCATCGAATCCAGGTAGGGGTACACGTCGCGGTGCTGAAAGGTGTGGTTGCCGCCGGAAATGAGGTCGATCCCGCAATCGAAGAGTTGGTCGGCCTGCTTGGGCATGATGCCCTTGCCGCCGGCGATGTTTTCGCCGTTCGCGACGACATAATCCAACGCGAATTCGTCCCGCAGCTTGGGGACCGTCTTCATGACCGCATCGCGACCGCACGTCCCAACGATGTCCCCGAGAAAGACAAGCCGCATGGGTGTTACCTGGCGATCTCGGTTGCACGCGTCTCGCGAATGACGGTCACCTTAATCTGCCCGGGGTACTCCATGGTCTCTTCGATCTGCTGGCTGACGTCGCGCGCGATGCGCATTGCTTCGAGGTCATCGACCTGGTCGGGCCGGACGATGATGCGGACTTCGCGCCCCGCCTGAATCGCAAACGCCGATTCGACGCCCTTGTGGCCCTTCGCGATGTTCTCAAGCGTCTCCAGCCGCCGGATATAGTTTTCGAGCGATTCGCGGCGCGCTCCGGGACGGCCGCCGCTGATTGCGTCCGCCATCATCACGATGACGGCTTCGACGCTGTGCGGCTCGACCTCTTCGTGGTGCGCTTCGATGCAGTGCGCGATCGAGTCCTTGACCTTGAAGCGGCGGGCAATTTCCGCGCCGATCAGCGCGTGCGTGCCTTCCACTTCGTGGTCCACCGCTTTGCCGAGGTCGTGGAGGAAGCCTCCGGTCCGGGCGACATCGACATCGGCGCCAATTTCACGGGCGATCATCGCTGCAATGTGGCCAGTCTCGATGCAGTGCCGCATGACGTTCTGGCCGTAGCTTGTCCGATAACGAAGGCGGCCGAACACCTTCAGGATTTCGGGATGGAGATTGAGGACGCCGGCCTCCACGGCGGCGGCGTCAGCAGCCTCCATCATCGTGTTTTCCACATCGCGGCGCGCCTTGGCGACGGCCTCTTCAATGCGCGTGGGATGGATGCGGCCATCCTGCACAAGACTGCTCAGAGCCATCCGCGCGATCTCGCGTCGGACCGGGTCAAAGGCGCTCACGGTGACGGCGTCGGGGGTGTCGTCAATAATCAGGTCGACGCCGGTAGCCGCTTCGATCGCGCGGATGTTGCGGCCTTCGCGCCCAATGATGCGGCCCTTCATGTCGTCGCTGGGGATCTGGACCACCGAGACGGTGCTCTCGGCGGTGACCTCGGAGGTATAGCGCTGGATGGCGGTTGCGAGGATTTTGCGGGCGCGCACGCCGGCCGTCGCTTCGACCTCCTTCTCCATTTCCCGGACGCGCCGACTGGCTTCCTCGCGAATTTCACCATCGACTGTCGCGAGGAGCTGATCGCGGGCCTCGGCTTGGGTCAAACCGGCAACGCGTTCAATCTCCCCGGCCTGGCGCTGGCGCAGTTCTTCTGCTTCGGTGCGCAGGCGCTCGATTTGCGCCTCCCGGTCGCGGAGGGATTGCTCGCGCTGTTCGAGCGCTTCGGTCTTGCGGTCGAGGTTCTCTTCTTTTTGGGTCAGCCGCCCTTCAACCCGCTGGACCTCGGTGCGGCGTTCGCGGACTTCGGTCTCAAGCGTGGTACGAAGGCGAAGGGTTTCCTCTTTCGCTTCGAGCAGAAGCTCCTTTTGACGTGTCTCGGCCTCGGTGATCAGGCGGCTGGCTTGCTCCTCTGCCTGCTGCAGCGATGTTCCGTCGGAGCGCTTGCGGGCGACGAAGCCCGCTCCCGCACCGACCAGCAGCCCCACGAGGCCGACGATAATGGCAATTATCGCCAGCATTTGTGTTCTCCATGCGTGCCGAAATACTCGACATAAACTTCACGTACCAACTGAACGAAACCGGCATCTGAAAGACCGGAGACCCTCGATTGGGGTGGTGCGATGGTACCGCCGCACGAGGGGATCGTCAAAGAATTGTACGCTCAGCGCGCGGTTTCCGATCGGCAGGCAACGATTCCTGCCGTTGGCAGGCGGTCGGGGTCCCTACGTTCCTCGCGCGAATTTCACTCTCCGTGGTCTTTCTTGGCGTCGGCACGCTCGTCTCCTGTCTCTCCCCAGACTTCTCGAAGGACTAAGGCCGTCATCCTGTAGTCGAAGCCCTTGCGTTGCAGGGCCCCGCCGACCTTCTTCCGAAACTCGTCATACGAGGCGTTGCTGAGCTTGCGTGCACGCGTCCGAGCCAGGCTCAGGGCGGCGGCGTGGTCATCGACATCTCCGGTTGCCACGTCGATGGAGTCCGCCGAGATACCCTTGGCGCGAAGTTCGTTCCGAAGGAGCCGTTCACCGCGGGGGGCAAGCTGTCCACGCTCCTGGACCCACATTTTCGCGAACGCCTCGTCGTCGAGGAGGCCGGCGGCGCGCAGCCGTTGAAGCTCCTCATCGATGATCTCGGCTTCAATGCCGCGCTGCGTCAGGCGGGAACGCATTTCACGTTCGCTGCGAGCGCGGTAAGAGAGGAGGCGGATGGCGGATTCGTGGGCCGACGTGCGCTGTTCGGCTATGTCTAGCTGTTGTAGATAGGCTTCATCAGCCAAGGCTCCAACGCGCACTCCGGCACGCAGACACGCTTCATCGCTATAGACGAACGAACGCCCGTCGTCGAGCAGGATCGTTTGTCTGCCGCGCCGGTGGCCGGCGCGCAGCGAGATAACGTGCGGCGCGGCTTGTTGGTCCGCCAAGGCGGGAATTCCCCGGCGCTACTTCCCGCCCGCGGGCACGGGCTCTGCCGTCCGGAGCGCGGTGGACTCCGCCTTCGACTGCTTCGCTGGCGCCGCGGGTTCGTTGCGCGGCGCCACCGGCAGCCCCGCCTCGCGCCGGATCTCCGTCTCTATCTCCGTGCGCAGTTCGGCGTTGTCATCGAGGAACGACTTAGCGTTTTCTCGGCCCTGGCCCAGGCGCAGGTCACCGTAGCTGTAGAACGCCCCGTTCTTGGTGAGGATTGCGTGTTCGACACCGAGGTCCACGACATCGCCGGAACGGCTGATGCCGCGCGGCTGGACGGACATAATGTCGAACTCAGCGACGCGAAATGGCGCCGCAACCTTGTTCTTGACGATCTTGGCCTTCACTCGCCGTCCGACCACCTCCGTGCCCTTCTTGATCGATTCAACCGGGCGAATGTCGATTCGCACGGAGGCATAGAACTTGAGCGCGCGGCCGCCGGGGGTAACTTCGGGGTTGCCGAAGACGATGCCCACTTTTTCCCTCAGCTGGTTAGTGAAAATGACCGACGTGCTGGTGCGCGCAATGGTACTCGTCAGTTTGCGAAGCGCCTGTGACATAAGGCGGGCCTGGAGGCCGATGTGGGAGTCGCCCATCTCGCCTTCGATTTCGGCGCGCGGTACGAGGGCGGCGACAGAGTCCACGACGATGACGTCGACGGCATTTGATCGAACCAGTGCCTCGCAGATTTCAAGTGCCTGTTCGCCGCTTTCCGGCTGGCTGACGAGCAGGTCTTCAAGGCGGATACCGAGGTCCTGGGCGTAGCCGGGATCCATCGCGTGCTCGACATCGATGTACGCGGCCGTGCCGCCGGCTTTCTGGGCTTCGGCCATGATGTGCTGGGCAAGCGTGCTCTTGCCGGCGGATTCGGGGCCGAAGATCTCGGTCACGCGCCCTTTCGGGATGCCGCCAACACCGAGCGCGATATCGAGGGCCAGCGACCCGCTGGGGATCGCCTCGATGGCGGCGAGCGGGCCATCGCCCAACTTGATGACGGCGCCGCGCCCAAACTGCTTCTCGATCTGTGCCAATGCCAGGTCCAGCGCTCGCGCGCGATCGTTGTCAGCCATGTCTCACCCATTCAGCGGTTTTCGGGTCGATTCTACTCGGCTCAGGCGACAATTGGTGTCGTCTAGCGGCTCCCCGCTGCTGTCGCTCCGCATCGTACACGACTGCAAACAAATGTTCTAGTCTCTGTGAAGAACTGACTGGGTCGCGTCGGGGATTGGCAAGTCGTAGCCTTGGCAGATGGCTCGTCTAAAGGTTCGCGTCACGCCCCGCGCGGCGTCGGACTCCGTGGACGGCCTCGACGCCGAAGATGTGCTTCGGGTGCGGGTGAGCGCCCCGCCGGCGGACGGCGCCGCCAACGAGGCAGTGGTGAAGTTGCTCAGCAAGGCACTGGACATCCCGGCGCGCGATGTGGTCCTCGTTGCGGGCGCCGGCTCGCGCCAGAAAATGTTCGACTTGCCTTTGGAACTCGACGCGCTCTTCGAACGGTTGAGGAGTGCAGCGTCCTGATAGTTGCTTCTCCTTGCGAAAGCGTCCGGCGGCGAACGAGAGCCTGAGGCACGCCTGCGGTAAGGTGGGAAGGCGGACACGCTCGCCAGGCGTGCCCAGCTTTCGTAACAGAGGCCAACACTCATGCCGGCACCAGACCTCGAAACGATCGTCTCGCTTTGCAAGCGCCGGGGATTCATCTTCCCGGCGGCGGAGATTTATGGCGGTTTCGCCAATACCTACGACTACGGCCCGCTCGGCGTCGAACTCAAACGAAACATCCGCGACGCCTGGTGGCGGGCGATGGTGCGCGAGCGGGACGATGTCGTCGGCCTCGACGCCGCCCTGATCACGCACCCGCGGGTTTGGGTGGCAAGCGGCCATGTTGCGACGTTCAACGACCCACTGGTCGATTGTAAGAAGTGCCATCTGCGGTGGCGGCTCGACCACATCGAAGAGGGCCAGTATGGGCCTATCAAGCGAGATGCCGCCGGAAATCTCGTTTGCCCGAACGACGGCGGCGAACTCACCGAGCCACGTCAATTCAACCTCATGTTCAAGACGCAGATTGGAACCGTGGCGGATGACAGCTCCATGGCCTACCTCCCGCCCGAGACTGCGCAGGGCATCTTTATCAACTTCGAGAATGTCGTAAATTCGATGCGGCGTAAGCTGCCGTTCGGCATTGCGCAGACGCGAGTGAGTTTCCGCAACGAGATCACCCCGGGGAAGTTCATCTTCCGGACGCTCGAATTCGAACAGATGGAGATGGAGTACTTCTGCTTCCCGCCGAAGGACCGAGAGAATCCCGTCGAATATCTCGAACTGCACAGGGAATGGATCGCGACACGGCTGGCCTGGTACCGCGACACACTGGGGATAGATGAGTCTCGCCTGCGCATTCGCTACCACGAGAGGGAAGAGCTGTCGCACTACAGTGCCGGCACCGCCGATGTCGAGTATCTCTTCCCGTGGGGCTGGGGCGAACTCGAAGGCATCGCCGCGCGCACCGACTTCGACCTGAAGGCCCAGGGCAAGGAAAGCGGGCACCCACTCACGTACTTCGACGAGGAAACCAAGGAACACATCGTACCGTGGGTGATCGAACCGGCGGCGGGCCTGACGCGCACGCTCGCGGTGACAATGCTCGAGGCGTACAACGAAGAGCCTGATGAGAAGGGCGAAAAGCGGGTTGTGCTCAAATTCCGTCCGAACGTTGCGCCGGTGAAAGTGGCGGTGTTGCCGCTCTCCAAGAACGAGGCGCTGCGGCCGTTCGCGCGCAAAGTGTTCGACCTCCTCCGCCCGCTGTGGATGACGCAATACGACGAGACGCAATCCATCGGACGGCGTTACCGCCGGCAGGACGAAATTGGCACGCCGGTCTGCGTTACCATCGACTTCAAATCCGTTGGCGAAGGTGACGTGCCCGGCGACGACGCGGTCACGCTCCGCGACCGGGACACCCAGACGCAGGTGCGCGTTCCCCTGGCGAACCTCGTTCAGGTGCTGAGGGAGCGACTCCCCGGCTGTTGACTCACCCTGGCGGGTAGGTGTCCGGTCGGTTGAGCTTCCGCTATCGGTGGTTCATCTCTAGGCTTTCCGGATGAGCGTTTCGCACGTCGGCCGCCTTCTCGTCGCGACCCCGAAGCTGTCAGACGCGAACTTCGCGCGAGCGGTCGTGTTTATGGTCGCGCACGATGAAGACGGCGCGTTCGGGATCGTCATCAATCGGCCGATCGTGGATGCGAACCTTGAAGGGATACTTCCGCAATGGCGGGGCAAGGCCGCCGCGCCCGCGGTGGCCTTCCGTGGCGGGCCGGTCGAACCAACTATGGCGTTGGGCCTTGCTCGCCGGCGAAGCCATGAGCCGCTGGCGGGATGGACGCCCGTCCCGTGCGATGCCGGCCTGCTTGACCTTGGCACGGATCCGGACGACCCCAATCTGGAGCTTTCGGTGGTCCGGATCTTTTCGGGATACTCAGGGTGGGGCGCGGGACAGCTCGACCGCGAGGTGAGCGACGACGCATGGTTCGTGCTCGATGCCCGGCCGGAGGACCTATTCAGTGCCCAGCCGGAACGGCTTTTCCACGACGTCCTGCGCCGCCAGGCGGGGACTCTGGCGATGTTCGCCCACTTTCCGGCGGACCCGACCGTCAACTGAGTTCCCTGGCGGCAACTGGTCTTCTCACGCGGCGAGACTGAACCAGCGGTCAGGCGTGCCTGTGACGCTTTCGATGAATGCGTGCGCGCGGGCAAGCATCGAACTCATGCCACCGCACGCCGCTTCGAGGTTGGCCAGTGCGGGCGAAAGTTCCGCGATAGCGCGTGGCTGGCCTTCGTAACCGCTGTTGACGCCAAAGTGCAGGGCAAGCTGATCGGCCATGGCGATCACCGCCGACAGGCCGTGTGTCGCCGTATCCAGCGCCGGGTCATGGTGGCTTCCTATGGCGTCGGCCAGGAACCCAGGGAAGTTCCAGCGCTCGGCCAATGCGTACCCGACGTCATCATGGTCGTAGCCCGTTTCTCGAGGTTCGATGTCCCGTAGAGGTTCGCCCGTGGTGCGAGCAAATTCGAGCGCCCTGCTGAATTCGTAAGGCCGTGCCAGGCGCAGGGCGAGCCGCCCGATGTCGTGGAGGATGCCCGCCGTGAACGCGTCGGCCGGGCTGCCGGCGTTGAACTTTCGCGCAGCGAATTCGGAGATGATCGCAACAGTGAGGGAGTGGCCCCAAAACAGATTCAGATCAAAGCCGTCGGCCGGCGAACGAGGCTTCTTGAAAGCATCGACGATGCTGGCGGCGACGGCCACCTGGCGGACCTGCTTGAACCCGAGGACGATGACGGCCTCACGGACGGTGCCGAAGTGGCGGGTGAAGCCGTAGTAAGCGGAGTTGCTGATTTTGATGAGCTTAGCGCTCAGTGCAGGGTCGGTCGACAGGATTGCCGCGAGTTCGGCGGCGCCGCCGGAATCGGATTGCGCAAACTGCAGCACGCGCATGGCGACCGCCGGAACGACCGGGAGGTCATCGATTTCGTCGAGCAGCTGGTCGGCTTTCAGTCCCACCCACGGATAGTCGGCGGATGTCGAGGGAAGCTGAAGGCAGGGATTGGTCGTTCGGTGCCACTCTCGGGCTACGACCCCGGGAGTTTGGCCGGGCCAACCGGCGGCGGACCGTTGCGGACTTTAAGGCAGAAGCCTTCCGCCCCGACGATGTGGACCGTGGCGCCGGTGAGCGCGTTCCCGTCTTCGATTTCCGCTGCCCAGCGTTCGCCGTGGATTGCGACGAAGCCCTTTGGAGTCAGGGGCGTGCGCGCTATCGCTTCCTTGCCAATCAATGCCGCAGTGCCCATCGGCCCGGCGATGTTGTTCACGTGGCGGACCGTGCGGACGAACGAGACCACACCGGCGGCCACCACGACGCCAGCGGCGGAGTCCGCGAGCCACGCTGGCAGGAGGTGGTAGAGGCCCAGAACGATGAGGGCCGCAGCGGCAAGGACATACCCCAACACGACCGCAGGGTAGCAGGTTGGCGTGGCGCTAACGGCGCCACGCTTCTGGGCGCTTCCCTCGCCTTTCGTGCTGCGCTTGTAGCGGTCAGTCTGCGCAGCGATAGCGGCCGGAATCGAACACGGGGGTACCCGCGGCAAGCGAATCGAGATCGGGCTTGAGTTCCGCCGTGGCGAGGGCGAAGCCTTCGCCGGGGCGGCTGAGTGACCGGGCGAACACCACGCCGAGGACTGTGCCATGGACATCGACGAACGGGCCACCGGAGTTCCCGGGCTCGATGTCACCCTCGATCACGAGTACCTGCCGCGTCACCGAGGCGCTGTTGTAAATGTCGAAGCCGTGCGCGGTCATCGGGCCGTTCACGACGCCGCTGGCGATCCGCTCCGGCCCGCCGCCGGGATAGCCGATGATGGCGCCGGTGGCGCCGCGCGCCGCCGTTCCGAAAGTGAACGGTGTGGCGGCCAGACCCGGCACGCGGAGAACCGCGACATCGCTGTCGGGGTCGAACAATATCACCTGGGCGGGCAACGGCTGCCCTCGGCCGGGCAATCGCACCGTCGTCTGTTGCGTCCCCGCGACAACATGGGCGTTGGTGACTATCTCGTCGGCGCCTATGGGGAAGCCGCTGCCACTCAGGGTGCCGCCGCAGCCCCGGCCCTCAACCTTGACCACGCCCGCCGCGGCGGCGAGCACTGCTGCTCCACGTCCCGATGAGGGATCAATGGCCAGCGGAGACGGGAGCGACGGTTCAATCCCGGCGAAGACCCCCGAGCCAAATGCCTGGGAGAGGACCTGCTCGAAGCGAGTCAGGAAGGCTGGCTGTGCCGGCGCGACCTCGTTCAGGTCGCGCACCACCGTCGATTGCTGGACAGCGGAGGCGATCGCGTAGTCTGGCCCCTGAGCCAGGCTGCGGGCCAGTGTGAGCGCCGCCGCGAGCACAACCACGAGCGAGACGACCGTGCCCAGCGCACTGTCCAGGAGCGAGGTCAGCGCAAACTGCGAGAATGCCCTTCGGAGCGGCTCACCGAGG
>Ga0307372_10010759_pt1 | contig 12329 bp, 12 predicted proteins | sample OX1MG_FD_202533 | JGI IMG/M metagenome (GOLD analysis project Ga0307372, IMG submission 202533) | Soil microbial communities from Risofladan, Vaasa, Finland - OX-1 | ecosystem: Environmental > Terrestrial > Soil > Coastal area > Acid sulfate soil | place: Finland: Risofladan, Vaasa | collected...
AGCAGCCGCACCTGGTGCGCCTGGTCGGCCTTGGCAGCGCCGTAGGCGACGTTGCTCGGGCCCGCGAACACGGCGTTCTTGCTGCAGATGTAGACGATGTCGCCGCCCATCCCCTGGTCCCGCATGACCCGCGCGGCCTCCCGGGAGACCAGGAACGAGCCGCGCGCCATCACGTTGTGCTGCAGGTCCCAGTCGGCGGCGGTGGTGTCGGCCAGCGGTTTGGAGAACGTTTCAAATATGTGAAGCAGTGTCAGGCTAGGTTACGAACGTGTCAATAGGCCGGGCTGCAGGTGGTTGAATCGTTACATAACCTCCTGGTAACACGCCTGAAGCCCCTGCCGGACCTGGGTCGACGCGGCAGGTTAAGGTCTGGTGCAGGCCCGGCGCTACCCGCGTTCCTGGCCTGGTGGCGGCCATCCCACGCGGCGAACCGACCGTTTGACACGTTCCAATGGACCGCAGCACACTGACGGCACAGGAGGGACGCCGTGGCTAACGCGCCGGTCAGCATCAGGGAGGTCGCCGCGCATGCGGGCGTCTCGGTGGGGACCGTGTCCAACGTGCTCAACCGGCCCGACGTCGTGGCCGAACCCACCCGCAGCAGGGTGCAGGCAGCGATCAAGCAGCTCGGCTTCATCAGGAACGAGTCCGCGCGCCAGCTCCGGGCCGGCCGCAGCCGGACCATCGGGCTGGTCGTGCTCGACGTGGCGAACCCGTTCTTCACCGACGTGGCGCGCGGGGTGGAGGACGAGGCCAGCGAGTCCGGCCTGGCGGTCATCTTGTGCAACAGCGACGACAAGCAGGCCAAGGAGACCCACTACCTGGAGCTGCTGGAGGAGCACCGGGTCCAGGGCATCCTGATCACGCCGGTGTCCGGTGCCCAGGAACGGCTCGCCCAGCTGCAGCGGCGGGGCACCCCGGTGGTGCTGGTGGACAGCCGGTCACCGACCCGCGGCCAGTGCTCGGTCTCGGTCGATGACGTGCTCGGCGGCGACCTCGCCGTCTCCCACCTGCTGGCGGCCCAGCACGAGCGGATCGCCTTCGTCGGCGGCCCGCTGAGCATCCGGCAGGTGGCCGACCGGCTGGAGGGGGCCATCCGGGCGCTGGAGCGGGCCGGGATCAGCGCCGACAGCCTGTGCGTGATCGAGACCGCGGCCCTCAACGTGTCCGCCGGGCAGGGCGCCGGCGCGGCGATCGCCGACATGCCCGCCGCGCGCCGCCCGACGGCGGTCTTCTGCGCGAACGACCTGCTCGCGCTGGGTGTCCTGCAGGAGATGACGGCCCGCAAGATCGGGGTCCCGGAGAGCATCGCGATCGTCGGGTACGACGACATCGAGTTCGCCGCCGCGGCGGCGGTACCGCTGTCCTCGGTGCGCCAGCCGCGGCACCAGCTCGGCCGGACCGCCGCCCAGCTGCTGCTGGACGAGGCCCTCGGCGAGGCGTCCCATCAGCACCGGCAGGTGGTCTTCGAGCCGGAACTGGTGGTCCGCCAGTCCAGCCAGGCGCGCCCGCGCGAGGCGCGGATCGCACCCACCGAAGCCGCGGGGTAGGCACCGTGCGGATCGCGCTGTTCGTGACCTGCCTCGCGGACACCCTGTTCCCCAGCGTCGGAAAGGCGACCGTCACCCTGCTGGAGCGGCTCGGCCACCAGGTGGAGTTCCCGGCGGCGCAGACCTGCTGCGGGCAGATGCACATCAACACCGGGTACCAGCGCGACGCGCTGCCGCTGATACGGCGGTATGCCGAGGTGTTCCGCGGCTATGAGGCGATCGTGGTGCCGTCGGGCTCGTGTGCTGGCTCGGTGCGCCACCAGCACGCCATGGTGGCCAGGCGGCACGGGGACACCGACCTTGCGCGCCGCGCCGAGCAGGTGGCCGCCCGCACCTTCGAGTTGTCCGAGTTCGTCGTCGACGTGCTCGGGCTGGAGGACGTGGGCGCCTACTACCCGCACCGGGTCACCTATCACCCGACCTGCCACTCGCTGCGGCTGCTGCGGGTGGGCGACCGGCCGCTCCGGCTCCTGCGCAACGTCGCCGGGCTCGACCTGGTGGAGCTGCCCGACGCCGATGTGTGCTGCGGGTTCGGCGGCACCTTCGCGGTCAAGAACGCCGACGTATCCACGGCCATGCTCGCCGACAAGATGCGCGCGGTCCTGGCCACCCGGTCCGAGGTCTGCACCGCCGGCGACAGCTCCTGCCTGATGCACATCGGCGGCGGCCTGTCCCGGCTGAACGCGGGCACCAGGACGGTCCACCTCGCCGAGATCCTCGCCTCCACCCGGGAGTGACATGAGCACGTTCCTGGGCATCCCGAACGCTCCCCGCGGGGTCGGCCACCTGCGCGGCACCGAGCCGTTCCCGGTGGCGGCCCGCAAAGCCCTCGCCAACACCCAGCTGCGCCGCAACCTCGGCAGGGCCACCACGACCATCCGCGCAAAGCGTGCCGCCGTGGTGGCCGAGCTGCCCGACTGGGAGGAGCTGCGCACGGCCGGGGAGGCGATCAAGGCGCACACCATGCGCCATCTGGACCACTTCCTGGCCGAGCTGGAGGCCCAGGTCACCGCCCGCGGCGGCACCGTGCACTGGGCCCGGGACGCCATCGAGGCCAACCAGATCGTGACCGGGCTGGTCACGGCCACCGGCGCCACCGAGGTGGTCAAGGTCAAGTCGATCGTGACCGACGAGATCGGGCTGAACGATGCCCTGGCCCAGGCCGGCATCCACGCCTACGAGACCGATCTGGCCGAACTTATCGTTCAGCTGGGAAAGGACCGTCCGTCTCACATCCTGGTGCCCGCCATCCACCGCAACCGGGCCGAGATCCGCGACATCTTCCTGCGCGAGATGAAGGACGTGGACCCGGGGCTGACCGACACCCCGGCCGCGCTCACCGAGGCGGCCCGGCTGCACCTGCGGCGGGCGTTCCTGTCCGCCCGGGTCGGCATCAGCGGCGCGAACTTCGCCATCGCGGAGACGGGGACGCTGTGCGTGGTGGAGTCGGAGGGGAACGGCCGGATGTGCCTGACCCTGCCGGAGACGCTGATCACCGTGATGGGCATCGAGAAGGTGATCCCGGCCTGGCGTGACCTGGGCGTCTTCCTGCAGTTGCTGCCCCGGTCCTCGACCGGCGAGCGGATGAACCCCTACACCTCGATGTGGACCGGGGTGACACCCGGCGACGGGCCGCAGGCGTTCCACCTGGTGCTGCTCGACAATGGGCGGACCGCCGCGCTGGCCGACGAGACCGGCCGGCAGGCGCTGCACTGCATCCGCTGCTCGGCCTGCCTGAACGTCTGCCCGGTCTATGAGCGGACCGGCGGGCACGCGTATGGCTCGGTATACCCCGGCCCGATCGGCGCGGTGCTGTCCCCGCAGCTGACCGGGATCGAGGACAACGCGTCGCTGCCGTACGCGTCGTCGCTGTGCGGGGCGTGTTACGACGCCTGCCCGGTGAAGATCGACATCCCCTCGCTGCTGGTGCATCTGCGTGCCCGGCATGTGGAGGAGGCCGGGCACCGGCACCGGCTGGCCAGCCTGGCCAGCCCGGAGGCCATCACCATGGCGGCTGCCGCCTGGGTGATGGCCAGCCCGGCCAGGTTCGGCGCGGCACAGCGGGCCAGCCGGCTCGGCAGGATCATGAGCCGCGGCGGCCGGATCCGGCGGCTCCCACCGCCGCTGGCAGGCTGGACCGCGGCCCGCGACGCCCCGGCCCCGCCCACGCAGACGTTCCGCCAGTGGTGGCACACAGAACACGAGCGCACAGAACACGAGCGCACAGAACACGAGCGCACAGGCGGAGGCCGGCCGTGACCGCGCGGGAGGAGGTGCTGGCCCGGATCCGCACAGCGCTCGGCGGCACGGCTCCGGGAGACGGCACCGGGGCGCCTGGCGACGACAGCGTGCCCCGCGGCTACCGGACAAGCGGCGATCTCGGCACGGCACAGCTGCTCGATCTGCTCGCCGAACGGCTGCATGACTACGGCTGCACCGTCCGCCGGGTGGCGCCCGGGCAGGTCGGCGAAACCGTCGCCGAGGCACTGCGCCAGCGAGGCGCGCGGCGGCTCGTCGTGCCCCCCGGGCTCGACCTGGCTGGACTGGGCCTAGCCGACCCTCCGGGCGGCATCGAGATCCTCGACGACGACAGCCTGTCCCCCGCCGCGCTCGACGCCGTGGACGGGGTGATCACCGGCGCCGCGGTCGCCATCGCCGAGACCGGCACCATCGTCCTGGACGGATCGCCCGGCCAGGGACGGCGGGCCCTGTCGCTGGTCCCCGACTACCACCTGTGCGTACTGCGGGCGGACCAGGTGGTCGCCCTGGTGCCCGAGGCCCTGGCCCGGCTCAACCCCGGCCGTCCGCTCACCTGGATCAGCGGCCCGTCGGCCACCAGCGACATCGAGCTGGACCGGGTTCAGGGCGTGCACGGCCCGCGGACCCTGGAAGTCGTCCTGGTGGAGCCGGGCTAGGGCGAGATTGCGGTGCCGAGGGAGTCGGCGCCGGCGAACTTCGGGCCGTCCTCGTAGAAGACATCCAGGTCCTTGATCGTGAAGCCCGCGGCCGTCAGCAGCTCCACGATCGGCCGGGTGAAGTGGCACCCGCCGGCGATCCGCTGCTGCAGCGGGTCCAGACGCCGCTGCCAGCGGCGCACCCGCTCGTCGGGTGCCAGTCCGTGCTCGACGAAATGCAGCGACGCCCCGGGCTTGAGCACCCGCCGCACCTCGCGCAGGGCGGCGGCGACGTCGGGGATCGTGCACAGGGTCCAGGTGGACAGGGCGGCGTCGAAGCTGTGGTCGCCGAAGGGCAGCGACTGGCCGTCCAGGCCGGCCCGTTCCACACCGATGGTGGTGGCGCGAACGCGCTCGCTGGCCAGCTTCCAGCCCAGGTCGCTCGGCTCCACGGCGGCGACCCGGGTGACGGCTGGCGGGTAGAAGGGGACGTTGAGCCCGGAGCCGAAGCCAAGCTCGACCACCTCGCCTGCCAGCCCGTCACAGACGCGGCGGCGCAGCGGTTCGAGCGGCTTGGCCGCGCAGAGCTTGTTGATAGCGCGCGGGAGGATCCGCTCCCGGTAGAAGCCCATGGTGATCAGTCCCTTCGGCGGCTGCGGCGACCCTTCGGCGAGTGCGGCGACTCTGCGGCGACGCCGTTCCCGTGCTCCACGGTAGACGGCGGCCCGGCTCCGGGCACGGGCAGCACTGGGCCAGCGCCGGGCGTTAGCGGCAGAACAGTATTCCGGCAGCCCTATCGGAGCATGCTTTGTTATAGCGCCGTGACCTCGCTCGATGCCGGGCAATGATCCATTTCCGGCACGGCCCGATGCTCCTGCCTGGGGGTTTCGGATAGCTATTGATCAATTCCCGGTTTGCCAGTCCTCGCGGGATGGGCCATAGTTCGGCTGAACGCTTCGGCCCCGGGCGGGCGGTGCTGAAGCCCGGCCCTGGGCTGGGCGGCCGTGGCCGCCAGGGCCGGCACATCATGACCGCCATCCGCCGAAAAGGGGAGAGGAATGGCCTTTCGCGGAAATGTTCTGGTGACCGGCGCCGGTGGTTTCATCGGCCATCATCTGGTAACGATCTGGCCGACGTCATCGCCGGCATCGCGGGAAAGCGGATCCGCATGCGGTACGGCCTGGCCAGCCCGCAGGGCGTGCGGGGCCGGGGCAGTGACAACGCCACCGTGCGGCGGGCACTCGGCTGGGAGCCGACGGTGTCCCTGGAGGACGGCCTGGCCCAGACCTACGAGTGGATCGCTGATCAGCCGACGCAGGTGCGGGCATCCGCGGCCTGAGGTACCCGCCTTTTCTTCGATATCAAACCCTTAGACACCGTGCTAGCCTGGCTCCGTGCCCAGGCCAGCCCAGCAGCCGATCGGCCTCCATCTGGCCCGGACCGCCAGGTCGGTGAGCCGGGCGTTCGACGACGCACTGGCGCAGGCAGGCGGCTCGGTCCCGGTCTGGCTGGTGCTCATCTCGCTCAAGAGCCAGCAGCGACGTAACCAGCGCGAGCTCGCCGAAGCGGTGGGGATCCGGGAGGCGACCCTGACCCACCACCTGAACGCCATGGACGAACTCGGGCTGATCACCCGCCGGCGGGACCCGGCCAACCGGCGCGTCCACCTGGTGGAACTCACCGAGGCTGGCGAGGCGGCTTTCGAGCGAATGCGCGGCGCGGCGGCCGCTTTCGATCAGCGATTGCGGGCCGGCCTGCGCGGCGACGAGGTGACGCTCCTGGCGGGCCTGCTGGACCGGCTGGCCGCCAACGTGTCCGGCGGAGCCGGCAGGGCGGGCCAGGGCGGGTCGCTTGGCTGACCGGTGCCGTGCCGCTGGCGCCGGTCAGACCACGATGCTGCCGACCAGCAGGCTGAGCCATAGCAGGCCGCTGATCACGACCGCCAGCGCGGCGGCAAGGACCAGCAGGATCACGGCGATCGTGCTCGGCGAGTCGTCGGACGCGGAATGGTCGGCGATGGGCGTGAGCACCAGAACAGCGATGACGCACAGCAGCGCGGTGCCGAGCATCCCCATCGCCGACCAGATGGTAATGGCCCTCCAGCGTTCTACCCGGGACCGGGCTGCCGGGGCGGGTTACCCCGGGTGCTGCCAGACCCGCACGTAGTCGACCCGCACCGTGGCCGGGACCTGGACCGGGATGCCGTAGGCGTGCGCGGTGGCGTTGTTGAGGATCAGGTACATCGGGGCCGACGTGATCCCCTTCGTCACCGTGCCGACCAGTTGCCCGTCGTAGTAGTACGTGATGGACCCGGGCTCCCAGTTGGCACCGAACGTGTGCCAGCCGTTCGTGAACGCCTGGTGCTCGCAGCCGCCGGGGTTGCCGTGCGGGTACAGGAAATGCCAGCAGGCCCGGCCGCCGAGCCCCTCCAGGACGTCGATCTCGCCGTCGGTCGGCCAGTTCTGGCCGTCGGCCCAGAACGCCGGCCAGTTGATGATCCGCTGGCCGTCCCCCGGCATCCAGACGCGGGCCTCCATGAACCCGTAGGTGAACCGGAACTTGCCGTCGCTGTTCACCATCCCGGCGGCGTAGGGGCGGGTCTTTCCGGAGCAGGTCTCGGGTTTGCTGACCAGCCCGAGGTGCAGTGCCCCGCTCCACACGCCGACCTGCGCCGGGTCGTAACACTCCAGCTCATAGCTGTTCACCGGTGGGGTGATGCCGTTGGCCAGCCACCCGGTGGACCAGTCAGCGGTGTTGAGCGACCCGCCGATGAACTCGTCGTCGAACCGCAGCCGCCACGGCCCCTGGACACCGCCGGCCGGGCCGAGCGCAGCCGGGGCGACCGCTCCCGAGGAAGACGTTGCCTGGGAGGACGCCGCCGGGGAGGACGCAGACTCCGACGACCGGGCGGCGGACGGGGAGGCAGACCCGGCCGCCGGGGACGCCGAAACCGCCGGGGACGGCGCCGGGCCGGACGGGGAGGCCGACGCCTGGCATGCGGCCAGGCCCAGCGCGGTCACCCCCGCCAGCACGGTCATCCCGGCTGTGATCAGCGCACGTACCCGCCACACGGGCACACCTCCAGGCACTCGGGGCGACAGCCCGCGGTGGTCGAGCCTACCCCGGCCGGTGGCGGGAACAGACCGGACCGGGCGTACGGTTGCCACGGACCGGCGGGCCCGCGCAGCGGAGGCGGGCACGCGGAGGGACCCGCGAGCACGGGACCCCAGACACGGGCCCGGCTCGAAAACCCGACACAGGCGGTGGCTATGGCAGTCGATGTGGGCAGGATCGGCATCTGGTGCTCATCCCGGATCTGGCCGGACGACGCGGGCGCGGTGGCGGAGGCGGCCAGCGAACTGGAGGAGCTTGGCTACCAGACGCTCTGGCTCGGCATGTCCCCGGCCGGGAACCTGGAAAGGCCGGAGGCGCTGCTGGCGGGAACCTCCCGGCTGGCCGTGGCCACCGGCATCATCAGCGTCTGGGACGCCCCGCCCGCCGTGGTCGCGGCGGGGTTCCACCGCGTCGCCGGCGCCCACCCCGGCCGGTTCCTGCTGGGGCTCGGCGCCAGCCACGCGCACGTGGTCGAGCGCGGCGGCGGGACCTACGAGCGCCCGTACCAGAAGGTGACCGAGTTCCTGGACGGCCTGGACGCCGCCGACCCGCAGGTCCCGGCCGAGGGCAGGGCGCTGGCCGCGCTCGGGCCGCGGATGCTGGCGCTGGCCGGCGGCCGGACCGCTGGCGCGCACCCCTACCTGGTGACCCCCGATCACACCCGGCAGGCCCGCGGCATCCTGGGCGCGCACCCGCTGCTGGCGCCTGAGCAGATGGCTGTCCTGGAGACCGACGCCGGACGTGCCCGCGAGATCGCCCGCGCCGCCCTGCACATGTATCTGCAGGCGCCCAACTACGTCGCGAACCTGCTCCGGCTGGGATTCACCGCCGACGACATCGGCCAGGCGAGCGACCGGCTGGTGGACGCGCTGGTCGTCTGGGGCGACGAGGCGGCCATTGCCCGCCGGGTCGCTGAGCACCACCAGGCCGGCGCGGACCATGTGTGCGTGCAGGTGCTGACCGGAGAGCCAGCCCTCCCCCGCGCCCAGTGGCGCGCCCTGGCCGGCGCGCTCAGGTAGCCGGCGGGGGTCCCGGCCGGCTAATGACAGCTCTCCCCCGCCGGCCGCACCCACCCCGGAAGCGGCCAGCCGGCCCTCGATCGTGGTCACGGCCGCGCGCAGCTCGCCGCCGTAGCGTTCCGCCACCTGGGTCAGAGTCATCGCCTTGCGCCGCCAGGTCAGGTTCACGCAGCCCAGGACATGGGCGCTGGAGCGGACCGGCATCGCGATCGAGCTCGGGCCGTCGTCCACCTCGCGGCGGGGCTTGCTGTAGTGACCCCCGAAGTCCTGCGCCCGCACGCTGTGGCCGCGGCGGCGGGTGGCCGCCACCATCCGGTGCAGCGCGGCCTGGTCGTGTCGAGCTCGTGGCCGACCACGTCCCGGTCCCGCAGCCGGCGCAGCACCGCCTCGCGCTCCGCGTCCGGGCCCGCATCTCCCGCAGCGCGGCCAGCACTTCCAGGCCCCGCTCCAGCGCCTGGATTGGCTCCACCTTGTAATGCCGCATCGCTCGCTCTCCCCTGCGGATGCGTTGTGGGCCGGGGACAATTTCTCACAGTGAAAAGTTGTCAGATTTTCCTTGTCATTCCCAGGCGGCTATGCGACCTTCGGGCGTATGACTCCAGCCGGACCGGCGGACCCAGGCGGCCAGCCGCGCAGCTTCACCCTCCCCTCGCAGATCGAGGACGTTCCCGGCGCCGAGAACTGGCGGTCGATGTACCCGTACTTCACCCGCTTCCAGCCCGGCGATGACCAGCGGTTCTGGTTCTACAACTCGATGCATTTCCCCGAGCCGATGCCCGCCTTCGACGCGATCACGGCCGAGATCCCCTACACCGCCATCGGCGCCAACACCACGCGGCTATTCGTCCTGCCGACCACGCTCGGCATCGAGCACCGGATCGTGAACGGACGGGTGTACATCACCGCCATCCCGGTCACCGACCCGGCGGAGATCGGCCGCCGGGCCGCGATCTTCACCGAGCGGGCCGGCTACTACTACCAGAACTGGGACCGCCTCTACGAAGGGTGGAAGGCGCGGATCGCCGATCTGATCAACCAGATCGAGGCGATCACGGTGCCGGAACTGCCCGAGTTCGAGGACGAGCGGGTGGTGATGGAGTCGGTCGGCGTGGCGCAGAACCACTACGTCCGCGAGAACTTCCACCGGTGCCTGGACCTGTTCTCGAAGATGTGGCATCACCACACCGAGTTCCTCATGCTCGGTTATGGCGCCTACGTGGTGTTCTTCGAGTTCTGCAAGAACGCGTTCCCGGAGATCAGCGAGCAGACCGTGGCCCGGATGGTGGCGGGCATCGACGTGATCATGTACCGGCCCGACGACGAGCTGAAGCACCTGGCCGCGCTGGCGGTGGAGTCGGGCCTGGCCGGCGAGTTCACGGAGGGCTGCGACCCGGACGCGGTGCTCGCCGCACTGGCGGACCGCGGCCAGGCTGGGCAGGCCTGGCTCGCGGCCTTCGAAGCCGTCCGGGTCCCCTGGTTCCACGTGTCCACCGGCGACGGCTTCTACCACCATCACCGGAGCTGGAACGAGAACCTGGCGGTCCCGTTCGCGGCCCTGACCCGCTACGTCCGGCAGGTGAGCGCGGGCGAGTCGCTGGAGCGGCCGACCGCCAGGCTGGTGGCCGAGCGGGAGCGGATCGCGGCGCAGTACCGTGCCCTGCTGGCCACCGAGGAGGACCAGGGCGCCTTCGACCAGATGCTCGGGGTGTGCCGCCTGGTCTTCCCCTACGTGGAGGACCACAAGTTCTACTGCGAGCACTGGTTCACGACCCGGTTCTTCCAGAAGATCCGGGCGTTCGGGGAACTGCTCGCCAGCAAGGGCGTGCTGGCGGAGGCCGAAGACGTCTTCCATCTCCAGCACTACGAGATCGACCAGGCACTGGCCGACGTGATGCTGGCGTGGGCGTCCGGTGGCGAGCCGCTCGGCGCTGTGCACCTGCGGCCGGTCATCGCCGAGCGCAAGCAGGCGCTGGAGGCACTGCGGTCGTGGTCGCCGCCACCGGCCCTCGGCCCGGTGCCCGAAGCGCTCAACGACCCGGCCGTGCAGATGCTGTGGGGCATCACCCAGGACACCATCGAGTCCTGGTACAGCCAGGCCAGCTCCGGCGACGAGAAAGAGGTGCGCGGCTACGGCGCCTCGTCCGGCATCGTGGAAGGCACCGCCCGGGTGCTGCGCGACGTCAACGACATCGGCCAGATCCGCGACGGCGAGATCCTCGTCTGCCCGGTGACGGCGCCCAGCTGGGGGCCTGTCTTCGGCAAGATCAAGGCCGCCGTGTCCGACATCGGCGGGACCATGTCCCACGCGGCGATCGTCGCCCGCGAGTACGGCATGCCCGCGGTGGTGGGCACTGGCCAGGCGACCAAGCGGATCAGGACGGGGCAGCGGGTACGCGTTGATGGTGACCGGGGCGTGGTCACCATCCTTGACTGAGCGGGCGCGTGATGATCTCCCCCCGTCTCACGCGCCCGCTCACCTCGCTGCGCAGCGGTGACCGGCCCTCGGTCGGTGGCAAGGCGGCTGGCCTGGGTGAGCTGGCCGCGGCCGGCCTGCCGGTGCCGGCCGGGTTCGCGGTGACGACCGAGGCTTTCAGCCACGCGCTGGAGGCGCTCGATCCTGGCGGCGCCATCCCCCGGCAGATCGGGCAGCTGCCCGCGGCCGATGCCAGCGCCATCGCGCAGGCCTGCACGCAGGTGCGGGACACGATCCTGGGCAGCCCGCTGCCCGCCGGGCTGCTCAACGAGATCACCGCCCGCTACCAGGCCCTGCCTGGACCAGCCGCGGCGCCGGACAGGACGGCGGTCCCGGTTGCCGTGCGCTCCAGTGCCACCAGCGAGGACAGCGGCAGCGCCAGCTTCGCCGGGCTGCAGGACACCTATCTGTGGGTGACGGGCGCCGAGGCGGTGACCGACCATGTCCGCCGCTGCTGGGCGAGCCTGTACAGCGTCGAGTCGGTGACCTACCGGCGGCATCAGGGGGTGCCGGAGGAGGGCCTGGCCATGGGCGTGGTGGTCCAGGTGATGGTGGATCCCCGCTGCGCTGGGGTGATGTTCACCCGCAGCCCGGTGACGGGCGACACCTCGGTCATCGTGGTGGAGGCGAGCTGGGGGCTGGGTTCGGCGGTCGTCAGCGGCGAGGTGACCCCGGACAGCTTCGTGGTGAGCAAGGTGACGGGCGAGATCGTCAAACGGGAGGTCGCCACCAAGCTGCGTCATCACCAGCGGGATCCCAGCGCGCCAGGGGTGTGCCTTCGGGACGTGCCGCCGCCGCTGCGCGACGTGCCCTGCCTGGACGACGACGAGATCCGCGGGCTGGCCGACCTTGGCCGCCGGGTCAGCGAGCACTACGGCACCCCGCAGGACATCGAGTGGGCGATCGCCCACGGAGCCGACGGCGAGCAGATCGTGCTGCTGCAGAGCCGTCCGGAGACGGTGTGGTCCAGCCGGGTGACCACGCCCGTCGCCAAACCCGCGGCCCGGGCCTTCGACCACGTCCTCGCCCGGCTCAGCGAGGCGTCCTCGTGACCCTCAGCAATGAGGATGTGCAAGACATCCTGGCCCTGCTTGACGCGCTCCCGTTCGACGAGCTCACGCTGGAGACGAGCCGCTTCACGCTGACGCTGAGGCGGGCCGGGGACGGCGTGTGGGCACAGGAGACCCAGGTGCGCGCCAGCTCCCCCGTGCCGGCCAGCCCCGTGCCGGCCAGCCCCGTGCCGGCCAGCCCCGTGCCGGCCAGCCCCGTGCCGGCCAGC
>Ga0307372_10010762_pt1 | contig 12327 bp, 9 predicted proteins | sample OX1MG_FD_202533 | JGI IMG/M metagenome (GOLD analysis project Ga0307372, IMG submission 202533) | Soil microbial communities from Risofladan, Vaasa, Finland - OX-1 | ecosystem: Environmental > Terrestrial > Soil > Coastal area > Acid sulfate soil | place: Finland: Risofladan, Vaasa | collected...
GGAATTGCTGCTGCAACAAGGGGATGAAGACCTCGTTCAAGGCCTCGCCGAGCACTGAGGGTTCGTCGGGCGGCCTTCCGGTGAAGGTCGAGAGATAGATCGGGTCGCGCCGCATCGTCATCGCCGATATGCGAAACACCGGGAATTCCTCGACCGCGTTGTAATAGCCGGTGTGGTCGCCATAGGGGCCTTCCGCGCCGTATTCGTCGAGCGAGACGTGGCCTTCCAGCACGATCTCGGCCGCCGCCGGCACCTTCAAGGGCACCGTCTTGCAATCGACGAGGTCGAGCCGCTTGCCGCGCAGGAGGCCGGCGAACTGGTATTCCGACAGCGTGTCGGGAACCGGCGTCACGGCGGCGATGATCGTGCCCGGGTCGGCGCCGATCACCACCGCGGCCGGCAACGGCTCGCGCTTCGCTGCGCGCCAGCGCTGGTGATGCTGGGCGCCGCCGCGGTGCCTGAGCCAGCGCATCAAGGTGGTGTCGCGCCCGGTCACCTGCATGCGGTAGATGCCGAGGTTGAAGCCGTCCTCGCGTCCCGTGCCCGGGCCTTTGGTGACAACCAGCGGCCAGGTGATCAGCGGCGCCGGCTCGCCCGGCCAGCAGGTCTGCGCCGGCAACAGCCCGAGATCGATGTCGCTGCCGCGCAGCACGATTTCCTGGCAGGGCGCAGCCGCAACGGTGCGCGGCCGCATCGCCATGACGGTCTTCAACAGCGGCAGCATGTCGAAGGCTTCGCGCCAGCCGCCGGGCGGCTCGGGCTGCTTCAGGAAGGCGAGCGTCTTGCCGATCTCGCGCAATTCGTGGGGCTCGCGGTCCATCCCCCAGGCGACCCGCTCGACCGTGCCGAACAGATTGACCAGCACCGGCATCGCGGCGGTCTGGTGGACGACAGTCTCGAACAGCACCGCCGGGCCGCCCTCGGCCAGAAGGCGCGTCTGGATCTCGGTCATTTCCAGATAGGGCGATACCGGCGCCGCGACCCGCTTGAGCCGCCCCGCGGTTTCGAGCCGGGCGATGAAGTCGCGCAGGCTGGCGTAAGGCATGCTCGCTTATATAGGCGCGCGAGGCGGGCTTGGCGATCAGTCGCTGGCGGCGGCAGCCGCCGCCGCGGGGCGCGGGCGCAGCAGCAGGAGTGAGACGAAGGCCGCGAGGCTGAGCGCGACCGACAGCAGCACCGCCCGTTCGCCGATCCTGTCGAGCAGCACGCCGAACACGAAGGGCGCCGCCGCCAGCGCGACCCGCGCCGGCACCGACAGGATGCCGTTGCGCAACCCGTAGCCGGCCGGGCCGAAGATCGCCAATGGCAGGGTGCCCTTGGCGATCGTGACGATGCCGTTGCCGGCGCCGTGCAGGACCGCGAAGAGGGCGATCCCGGCCGGGCCGAGCAACCCCAGCACGCCGGCGCCGAGCGGGTGCATCACCGAAGCGACCCGCGCCGACCACACCGGGTGGATGCTTCGCAACAGGCCCAATTCGACGAGCCGGGCGGCGACCTGGGCCGGCCCGACCAGGGCGCTTGCGGCGATCGCCGCCGCCTCGCTGGCGCCGGAAATTTCGAGAAAACGCGGCAAATGCGCCGCCATCGCGCCGGTGACGAACGCGGTTGCGGCGAAATAGAAGGCCAGGATCGCCATCGCGCCGCGCGGCGGCTCGGGCTCCGGCAGGGCGCGCTCGATCAATGCCGGCCGAGGCAGCGGCGGGGCAGGCGGGATCAACAGCCAGTTGAGCGGCAGTGCGACGAACAGGTTGAGCCCGGCCCAGATGAGGCAGGCCTCGCGCCAGCCGAAGGCGTGCTCGAACCATGCCGAAGCGGGCCAGCCGATCGTGCTGGCAAAGCCGGCGATCAGCGTGATGCCGGTAATCGGGGCGCGCGCCTCGCGGCCGTAGAGGCGGGCCAAGGCGGCAAAAGCCGGATCGTAGAGACCGAGCGCCATGCCGATCCCGAGCACCAGCCAGGCAAGCCCGAGGCTCGCGATGCCCTGCGCCATGCCGAGCAGCGCCAGCCCCGCCGCGATCACCGCGTTCGAGATCGCCAGCACGGCGCGCCCGCCATGCTCGTCGATCAGCCGCCCGACCCAGGGGCTGAGCGCCGCGCCGAGTAAGAGCGCGGCGGAAAAGATCGCGAAAAAGACGTCCGCCGACAGGCCGAGCGCGGCGGCGATCGGGGCGCCGAGGATCGCCGGCAGATAATAGCTCGACGCCCAGGCGAGCGTCTGGGTGGTGCCGAGCGCGGCGACGACGATGGCCCTGTGCCGTCTCAGCGGCGACCTCCCATACCTTTGGCCCCGCTCACTCCGGCAGGACCTGCCACACCACGCCCTCGCGCGCCTCGCGATCTTCGAGTTCGCGGCTGGTCGGCACCTCGTAGCGGGCCAGCTCGACGAGCCCCGACCGGGGCAGGTAGGCGCGGCCGGGATCGCCGAGCAAGGCCAGCCGGCCGCGCGCCGCGATGCGGCGCAGCAAGGCCATCGCGCGCGACGACATCGGCTCCTCGTAGCAGATGTCGCCGGCCAGCGCGACGCCCCAGCCGGCGGCAGCGCGGTCGAGCAGGTCGCGCGTCTCGACCCTGACCGTGACGCCGTTGAGCGGCGCATTGAGGGCGATCGCGGCGGCGGCGAACGGGTCGATCTCGGCCGCCGTCACCCGGCGCGCGCCGGCCTTGGCCGCGGCGATCGCGACGATCCCCGAGCCCGAGCCGATATCGAGCACCTCGCGGCCGGCGACGGTCTCGGGGTGGTCGAGCAGGTAGCGCGCCAGCGCCTGGCCGCCGGCCCAGGCAAACGCCCAGAACGGCGGCGGCGTGCCGAACCGCGCCAGCGACTCCTCGGTCGCCTGCCAGATCGGCGTGACCTCGGTCGCGAGGTGCAGCACGATCTCGGGCACCAGCGGCGGCGCCTTGATCTCGGTGTTGCTGCGGACGAAGAGGGTGGGGTCGATCATCAGACTGGCATCAGACGAATTGCCCGGTGACAATGCCGGCGAACAGCAGCCAGCCGACGATGCGGTTCGAGCGGAATTTGGCGAGGCAAGCGGCGGAATCGTCGGTGTCGACCCGCGCCGCCTGCCAGGCGAGCTGCAGCGCGGCGACGGCGAGCGCACTATAAAACGCCACGCCGAGGCCGCAAGCGGCGCCGGCGAGGCCCCACAGCAGCGTCGCCGCCGCATAGCACACGAAGAGGAACGGCCGGGTCCGGCGGCCGAGCGCCAGGGCCGAGGATTTGATGCCGATGCGGGCATCGTCCTCCTTGTCCTGATGGGCGTAGATCGTGTCGTAGCCGAGGGTCCAGCAGATGCCGCCGAGATAAAGCAGCAGCGGCGGCCAGCCGAGCGTCCCGGTCACCGCGCTCCACCCCAATAGCGCCCCCCAGTTGAAGTTGAGCCCGAGAAACAGCTGCGGCCAATAGGTGATTCGCTTCATAAACGGGTAGGTGGCGATCAGCCCGAGCACGGCGATCCCCAGCAGAACGCTGGTGCGGTTGAGGCTCAACAGGATGGCGGCGCCGATCGCCAGTTGCGCGACCATGAACAGCACCGCCTGCCGGACGCTGACCCGGCCGCTCGGCAACGGCCGCAGGCGGGTGCGCGCGACCCGGCCGTCATAATCGCGGTCGGCGATGTCGTTGAGGGTGCAGCCGGCGCCGCGCATCACCACCGCACCCAGCGCGAACAGGACCAGCAATGCCGGATCGGGCCAGCGCGGCCCGGCCAGCGCGATCCCCCACCAGCCGGGAAACAAGAGCAGCCAAGTGCCGATCGGCCGGTCGAGGCGGGCGAGGCGGGCATACGGCTCGGCCCAGCCAGGCAGCCAGCGATCGACCCGATCGCCGCGATCGATGTCGCTCGGGTCGGCAGCCGGCGCCGCTTGCGGCGGCAGGCTGGGATGGGGGCTTGCTTCGGGCATTCCGGCGCCGCGGCTCATGGCCTATGTTGTCTCCCTATGTTGGCCCCGCGCCGGGCTCGGCTCAAGCCGCCGACCGGGAAGGTGGAGTTGCCGCTGTCGTCAAACCCCCCCGCCACCCGCCTTCACATCAAGGACGGGCTGCCGGCCGGCGGCGCGCTCGCGCTCGACGCGGCGCAGGCGCACCGGCTGCTGCACGTCCTGCGGCTCGGCGCCGGTGCCGCGGTCATCGGGTTCAACGAGCAGGACGGCGAGTGGCTGTGCCGGCTTGCCGTGCCGGGCCGCGGGAAGGCGACGCTGCTGCCCGAGCGGCAGCTGCGCCCGGCGGCCGCCGCCGAAGCCGATCTCTGGCTCGTGTTCGCGCCGATCAAGCGGGCCCGGCTCGACTGGCTCGTCGAAAAGGCGACCGAACTCGGCGTCGCGGCGCTGGTGCCGGTGTGGACCGAGCGCGCCCAGCCGGAGCGGGTCAACCGCGACCGGCTCGTCGCGCTGGCGGTTGCCGCCGCCGAGCAGAGCGAGCGGCTGTCGGTGCCGGCGGTCCACGAGCCGCAGCCGCTCGGCCGGGTGCTGGCGGCCTGGCCGGCGGCGCGGCGGCTCATGCTGTGCGACGAAACCGGCGGCGGCGCACCGATCGCTGCCGCGCTCGCCGGCTGGCCCCCGGCGGCGCCGGCGGCGCTGCTGGTCGGCCCCGAGGGCGGCTTCACCGAAAGGGAGCTTGACGCTCTCGGCAAACTCCCCATTGTTACGCGGGTCGGGCTGGGCCCGAGGGTGCTGCGCGCCGAAACCGCCGCTCTCGCCGCCTTGGCGGTCTTCCAGGCGGTCGCCGGGGACGGAGGCCGCGTCCGGCCGCGTTAAGACGGACCGTCGTTTCGCCTACCGGGAGTTCCGAGAGCCGATGTCTGGGCCGTCGAGTGTGGAAGGACTGCCGATCACCGACAAGCGGCAGCTTGTCGAATTTCACGAATCCGGCAGCAAACCGCCCGAGGCTTGGCGGATCGGCACCGAGCACGAGAAATTCGTCTTCCGCCGCGCCGATCTGCGCCGCGTACCCTATGAGGGGCCGGACGGGATTGCCGCGCTGCTGCATGGCATGACCCGCTTTGGCTGGAAGCCGGTCACGGAAGCGGGCAACGTCATCGCGCTGGTCAACGACAGCCGATGTTCGATCACCCTCGAACCGGGCGGCCAGTTCGAGTTGAGCGGCGCGCCGCTCGAAACCATTCATCAGACCTGCGAAGAGGTGCACGAGCATCTGCGCCAGGTGCGCACCGTGTGCGACGAGCTGGGTCTCGGCATGATCGGGCTCGGCTTCGATCCGAAATCGCGGCGCGACGAGGTGCCGTGGATGCCCAAGGGCCGCTACCGCATCATGCGCGATTACATGCCGAAAAAGGGCCGGCTCGGGCTCGACATGATGCTGCGTACCTGCACCGTGCAGGCCAATCTCGATTATCGCAGCGAAGCCGACATGGTGCGCAAGTTCCGCACCAGCCTCGCGCTGCAGCCGGTCGCGGTGGCGCTGTTCGCCAACTCGCCGTTCGTCGAGGGCCGGCCGACCGGCGAACTGAGCCACCGCAGCATGGTATGGACCGATACCGACCCCGACCGCTGCGGCACTCTGCCTTTCGTGTTCGAGGACGGGTTTGGCTTTGAGCGCTATGTCGACTACCTGCTCGACATGCCGATGTATTTCGTCTACCGCGCCGGCAGCTATATCGACGCGAGCGGGCAGTCGTTCCGCGATTTCATCGCCGGCCGGCTGCCGGCCCTGCCGGGCGAACTGCCGCGGATCGGCGACTGGGCCGACCACCTGACGACGGCCTTTCCGGAGGTCCGCCTCAAGAGTTATCTCGAAATGCGCGGCGCCGATGGCGGCCCGTGGCGGCAGCTCTGCGCGCTGCCGGCGTTGTGGGTCGGGCTGCTGTATGACGACGCGGCGCTCGATGCCGCCAGCGAACTGGTCGCCGACTGGACTTACGAGGAGCGCGAGACAATGCGGCGCGACGTGCCGCGGCTCGGCCTCGACACCCCGCACCGCAGCCGCACCCTGCGCGAGGTCGCGCTCGAGGTCCTCGAAATCGCCCGCGACGGGCTGCATCGTCGCGCCCGCCGCGACCTGTGCGGCGAGAACGAGACGCATTTCATCGACGCGCTGTTTGCGATCGCCGGCAGCGGCCGCACCCAGGCCGAGGAGCTGCTCGAGCAATACCGCGGCCGCTGGGCTGGCAACATCGACCCGATCTACGACGAATACGCGTATTAACCCGTTCGCCGCAAACCGCCCGATCGAAGACACCCCGGCGTCATTCTACCTACCCCTAAGTAGGGGGGGTAGCGACGTCAAAAATCAAATGACATTTCGGTTGAGCTGGCATACCCTTGTTGCAAGGCTCCCGTGAAGGAGCCGTGTCGAACGGGTAGGCGGAAAGTGCGAGGCGCCGGAGCCGCCAAGGGCTCGGATCGTTAATGCCTCAAGGGGGGGAATACGCTGGTGGACACGATCCTAGCGCCGGATCGGCCCGCATCAGGTTCGCGAGATGCCGGACTGCTGCGCTTGCTATTCGTCTCGGATGTCTGCTTTGTCCGCGAGGCTCTCGCATCGGTATTGGAACGCGATGCATCGATCGCCTCCGTCAGGCATGCCGATCCGATCGAGATGATCGCGATGAACCTGACCGCGCAAACCGATGCGGTTCTGATCCATACGGCGCTGCGCGAAGGCCCGGTTGTTGCCAAGCGCCTGCGCGAGACCGCGCCCAACCTCTCCATCATCGCGTGCGCGCTGCGCGAAACGAACGACGGCGTCATCGCCTGGGCCGAGGCCGGGGTGGACGGCTATATCCCAAACACCGTCGGGCTCGATCAATTCGTGGACGTTATCAAGGGTATCCTGCGCGGCGAGCAGCTCTGCTCGGGGCGCGTCGCCGCCGGCCTGCTGCGGCGCGTCGCGTCCGCGGCAAACCCCGTTGCCGGCGTGCCGGCGGCCCGCTGGCTGACCCGGCGGGAGCGGCAGGTCGCCGAGCTGGTCGCGGCGCGGCTCGGCGACAAGGAGATCGCCCGCCACCTCAACATCAGTCTCGCGACCACGAAATCGCATGTCCACAACCTGCTCGGCAAGCTGAATGTCCGGCAGCGCGGCGATGTCGTCGTCGCCCTGAACGGCCAGCAGCCGCCGCCTCCGAGATGACATCGCCGCGCCGCGCGTCGTCGCAACCGCGCGGTTTGCTCGCTACCCTGAACCCTCGACTATAGCCGCAGAGAGCGACCGTAGCGCGCGCCCGGACAGCGGCGCCGCGTGGGTCGCGCGTTTTGCCGGTGGCCAATCGGCCTGTGGCGACAGCGCCACACTCGCGTTCCTCAGTATCGGCCAAACCCGCGCCTAGGCTCGACAGATGCCGGCCTACGGCCGTCGTGATAATAATGGCACAGTCGTAGGCCATTATCGGCCGCGCGGTTGTCTTGCCGACCGCAGCCGCCCCGTCTCAGCGCCGGCTGGCGCCCCGTTCCCCGTAAAGGTCTAAACCTTTTCCCTCTAAACTCAATCTACGATCTGGCACGCCGTGGCGGCTCGACCGGCTGCGTTGAGCGCCGCCCAATCCCCAGAAAATCGCCCTGATCGGCGGTATCGGAGGACGCCGCAAGATTGCGAGACGTCGGCACCATCGGCGCCAAAAGATGTAAATCTGTTGTCCTAATGCTCTAGTTCTTATTCTCCATCGTATTTCAACCCAGTCGATCGATGGCTTCCGCCGATCACCTGTGGGATCTGGACCTGACGGTTCAACCATTGAGTGATCGGGGGACGTAACGATGACCAGCCTACGGAGGATCGGCGCGATTGCGGCGATCGGCACGCTGGCCGCGGCAAGCGCGTTGCTGACCGGCCTGGCCGCTGCCAATGCCGACGAGTTGTCGGATCTGCGCGCCAACAATGAGGTTCTGCAGCAGCGCCTTGACCAACTGGCGCAGGTCGGCCTGCGGCATCCGAACCTGCCGCCGGGTACCGCGTCGATCGCCGGCAGCTTCCCGCGCTCGTTCCTGATCCCCGGCACCGACACCTCGATCGAGATTGGCGGCTTCGTCGATCTCGACGCGAGCTATTTCATCACCGCCGGCGGCAATAACAGCAACGCCGCGGTGCCCCCGGTGACCGGCGCCCCGATCGCTTCCGGCCTGCCGCTGCCCGGTACCGCGGCGGCGTCGCGCCAGTACGGCTGGTTCCGCATGCAGGCTTCCAACTCGCGGTTCTTTGTCGAGACGCGGACGCCAACCCCCTACGGCCAGGCGCTGACCCACCTCGAGTTCGACTTCTTCGGCTGCACCGCCGGCGCCTACTGCAACGACCTCAACACCTCCACCAACCCGGATACGCCGCGCCTGCGCCTCGCCTACGGTACATTGGGCGGGTTCCTGGCGGGGCAGACCTGGGTCCCCGGCAACGATCTTCAGGCCTCGCCCGAGATCTTCGACTTCGGCGGCGATGTCGGCGGCTGGGGCTGGGCCCGCGCGCCGCAAATCGGCTACAAGACCCCGGTCCCGTGGCTGTACGGCGGCACCGCCGGCATCTACCTGGTGCAGCCCTACACCCAGATCGCCACTCCCGAGGGCGCGTTCTCGGACGAGAGCAGCTCGAGCCTTCCCAGCAGCCTCGTCTCCAATCCCGGCAAAACGCCGTTGCCGGACGCCGCGCTGGTGTTGAACTGGGAGCAGCCCTGGGGGCATTTCCAGTTGCACGGCGCGGTGCGCGAACTGGATATGAACGACGGCAGTTTTCTGCAGCGGTCGTTTATCGGCTACGGCGGCGGCTTCAGCGGCAACGTCCATCCCGGCTGGCTCGGCTGGACCAAGGACAATCTCGGCTTCCAGGCCTATGCCGGCGACGGCCTCGGCCACTGGAACAACCCCCCGGGATCCGGCGCCAATACCCTCTGGCAGGGCCTGGCAACCAATTACGGCGGGCCGGGGCTTTATGGCTTTAAGGGCGGCCCAACCAGCGCGCTCGCGGCGGCGGCGATTCGTGCCACCACGGTCTTTTCCTGGGGCGGCGAGGTCAACTACCAGCATTGGTGGACGGGGAACCTGCGGTCGAGCTTTACATTCGGCATCGGGCACCAGGATCTGCCGATTGCTCTGCTCGGGTTCAAAGACTTCTACAACAAGGAAATTGAGACGGCGCACGTCAACCTGGTGTGGAGCCCGGTGCCGTTCATCAACACCGGCTTCGAATACATCTACGACCATCGCTTGACGGCAAACAACGTGCGCGGCAGCGACGGGCACATCCTGACCTACCACTTCCAGGTGAAGTTCTAGCATCTCAGGACAAGCGGATGCCGGTGCCGGGTCTTGCGCCCGGCGCCGGCTTTCGCGCAGGAGTAGGCGATGATCGAGCTTCTCGAAGGGCTTCCCGACAACGTCATCGGCATCGTCGCCAAGGGCCGGGTGACAAAGAAGGATTGCGCCGACATCCTCGTCCCGGCGATCGAGAAGGCGCGCGAGTGGCATCAACGACTGTGTCTCTATTACGAGATCCGCTCGCGCTATCCGGGCGCCGCGTGGGAGGAAATCAGCCTCGGGTCCGAGCATGCCCCGGCCTGGGAGCGCGTCGCGGTCGTCAGCGACGCCGCCTGGATCCGCCATACGCTGCAGGCGGTTCGCCTGCTGATCCCAAGCGACATTCGGGTATTTTCGACCGCCCAGATCCCGGAAGGGCTGGCCTGGATTGCCGGGCCGCCGGCGCGCCGGACGCGGGCCGCGCCGGGTGCCGGCGCGAGGGCTGCGACGGGTGCGCGCGCCGCTGCGGGCCGGTCCATCCAGCCGCCGGTGCAATATCTCCACCAGGCGTTCTGAGCCGTCTCATCCCGGCGCACCGAGAATCGGGCGCGGCTTCGTGACGGCGAGGCCGTCGCCGAGTCGCATCCGGCGCCACCCGGCCGTGTCGTCCATCGCCGCCTCGGGCGCGCGGCCCGACAGCGACATCCAGCGCTCGCGGTCCCACGAGGTCATCGCCACCGTGGCCCGTAACGTGGCGCCCGCGAGTGGCGGGGCGATGCCGAGGGCCGACCATGGAATCAGCATCTCGGCGGTGATCCGCGGCTGATCGGCGCCGAAATAGACCGCCTCGGCCCCCGGCACCGCGGCGCAGCGCGATTTGATTGCCTGCCGGGCCGGTCCGGCGCAGAGCAGCGCCTGCATCTGCGGATAGTCATGCACCTTGGTCCGCGGCGGAATGAAGAACAGCGTAAAGCGTCGCGGCCCCGCTCCGGCATCGACCCCAAGCTCGACCCGATAGGCCTCGCCGAGCGGAAAGGCGCCGCGATAGGCCAACAGATCGATGTCGAAATAGTCCTGGCCGATCGTCGCCAGCTGCAGACCCTTGTCGCTCCACGACAGATAGACCTCGCCGAAAGCGACCGCGCCCGGCGACGCGATCAGCGGCGGCAACAAACTCGCCGGCTTTGGCCAGTCGGCGAGCGAGCGGCCGGCAAGGGAAACCGCGGCATGCGGCAGCAGGAGGGCGGTTGCCGGGGGTGATGCCGGGGGCGATGCCGGGGGCGATGCCGGGGGCGATGCCGGGGGCGATGCCGGGGGCCGGGCAGCTGCGGCATGCAGCGCCGGCGCCTCCCGGTTGGCGGCCGCCAGTGCCGCGGTGAGCCGCCGGTACGGCCGGTCGCCGGTGTCGACGAGGCCGAAATCGTAATCCTCGCCGTCCGCGCGGCCGCCTTTCGGCTGGTCGTAATACTGGAACCATTGCGAGCCGATGATCGCCGGGATGCGGGCGAAATTCCGGGTCGCCGCGGCGGCGCCCTGGGCCCGCTCCGCCTGGGTGTCGACCGTCATCAGGTGGCCGTTATTGAGGTTGCCGCTGCGGTTGTCGCGGGCGGCGAAAAACCATTCGGTGACGAGAACCGGCTTGTTCCGCGACAGGATTTCCAGGCCGTCGAAGAAGTAGCGGGCGATCCAGCCGTCGCCGGCATCGACGTTGTAGTTCATCGCGATGGCATCGACATGCCGTGCCATCGCGCGCACCGCCGCCGGGTCGTAATAGATCGGCAGACGGTCGCCGAAATAGAGCGCGTCGGGGTCGGCGGCGCGGATCGCCCGCTCGGCCAACGTGTAGTAATGCTCGGCGACGATGCCGGTCCAGGCGCGCACCACGACGATGCCGTCGCCGCCCGGCCGCATCTGGGTCTTCGCCCGGCTGGCCAGCAGGGAGCGCCACCCATCGACGCCCGGCGGCGGCACGAAATCCGCGGTGAACCTCGCCCAATTATCGTGGTAATGGCGGCGAAGCAGCGCCACCCAGCGCTGCTTCGTATAGGAACTGGCCGGCTGCTCGGAATAGAAGATAAACAGCGCGCCGGCCCACCAGCCGACCTCGTTGTCGGAGAAATAGCCGATCCGGTAGGGCGAGCCGCGATAGGGCGCGACGAGCCGGCGGGCGAGCGCCGTCATCCGGCGCTGCATGCCCGGTGCGAACGGGTCGAACCAGTGGAACTTGGCGAGCCGGCCGAGTTCGAGGTCGATCACGGTCGGCAGGCGCAGCTGCTGCGGCGCCAATGACCAGCCGCCGGCGCTGTTGAAACCCCACCGGCGCAGCCGCGTGCGGGTGTCGGCGATCCAGCCGGACAGCGTCGGCGCCAGCGCTTGCCAGCGATACCCGGTATAGGTCTTGCCTTGCGCGGTTTCGCCGCCGGTGCCGCCGTCGATGACATTGACACCGAGGCTGTAGAATCGGTCGCCGCACGGCGTCTTGAGCCACCAGACGCCGTGCTCGGCGGCAACCGACCAGCGGCTCGACGGCGCATGGTCGAAATCGCAGGCGCGGGCCGCGGCGAGCGGCAGCCCGCCGAGCAACCCGCACAGAACGAGCCGGCAGGCAAATGACGACAACGCTTGGCCGCTAGAGGCGAAGGGGGTTGTTGGCGCGGTGCGGCGACCTCACGCCGCGGTGCCGCCGACGGTCAGGCCGTCCATGCGCAGCGTCGGCTGGCCGACCCCGACCGGCACTCCCTGGCCGTCCTTGCCGCAGGTCCCGACCCCGTCGTCGAGCTTCAGGTCGTTGCCGATCATCGTGACCTTGGTCATCGCGTCGGGTCCGTTGCCGATGAGGGTCGCCCCCTTGACTGCGGGGCCGACCTTGCCGTCCTCGATCAGATAGGCCTCCGAGGCGGAGAAGACGAACTTGCCCGAGGTGATGTCGACGCTGCCGCCGCCGAAATTGACGGCATAAAGGCCGCGTTTGACCGAGCCGATGATTTCCTGCGGGTCGCGCTCGCCGGCCAGCATATAGGTGTTGGTCATGCGCGGCATCGGCGCATGCGCGAAGCTCTCGCGCCGTCCGTTGCCGGTCGGCGCCATGCCGAGGAGGCGGGCGTTGAGCCGGTCCTGCATGTAGCCCTTGAGGATGCCGTCCTCGATCAGCAC
>Ga0307372_10010765_pt1 | contig 12324 bp, 18 predicted proteins | sample OX1MG_FD_202533 | JGI IMG/M metagenome (GOLD analysis project Ga0307372, IMG submission 202533) | Soil microbial communities from Risofladan, Vaasa, Finland - OX-1 | ecosystem: Environmental > Terrestrial > Soil > Coastal area > Acid sulfate soil | place: Finland: Risofladan, Vaasa | collected...
GCCCTCGGTTGACTCTTTGCCGGTGGGAGTGCCTGGTCCCCTCTGGGCCGCGCAGTATCGCAACCGTCTGGATTCCCGCTAGCGGAGCCCCAGAACGGTGGTGAGGGCTTCGTCGATCCCCCATTGCTGGTCTGGGCTGAGCCGACCCACCAGATCGCCAAGCCGTCCGGCGTCGATCGCGCCGACTTGCTCAACTAGTACCCGGGTGGTCTCGCCCAGCAGTTCGATCTCCGGGCGGAATGATGCGGGCCTGGCGCTCAGCGACGTGGGCGCGACCAGGACCACTGAACGCGGCAGCAACTCGTCCGCCTGCACGATGACCCCGTAACGCCGACCGCGTTGCTCGTGGCCGGTGCCCCGCGGCGGGCGGAATTCGTGAATGTCACCTCGCAGCACGCATGCTCTCCATGAACTCTGCCACCTCAAGCATCTCGCGCCGGTCGTCCTCGTCAGCCTCAAGCGCCGCCACTTCGGCGGCTAGCGCGGCTCGGTGCCGGAGTCGGCTGGCGCTGTCGAGGATCGCTCTGCGGATCGCTTCGGATCTGCTCAGGCCTGTCGATTCAAGCTGAGCCAGCGCACGCAGGGCCTCGGCATCGAGGCGGACGCTGATGGCTGAGGACATGCTCCCAGTGTATCACGATCTGTCATACAAACAACGTCATCGCTACTCGACAAGCCAGCGCTGCGACTTGCCCGGACGGGCCTTCGTGGCACGAGCGTGGCACGGAGGCCATTTCAAATGCGGGCGTTTGGGGCCTGTTCATGGCCCCGAGCAGCCCGATAGGTGGAGCGGGCGACCGGGATCGAACCGGCATGACCAGCTTGGAGGATCGGTAGTGCGGCATCTGGGGTGACCTCCGGGAACACCGGTCCTGGTCACAGGCTCGCGAGGGCCCGTGAGTTACCGCGATTCACCCTGGATCGCCGTGGCGTGGGGCACGTATGTGGCACGCGCGGGAGTGCATCGTGCGGCGCGGTGAGGCGGGAGTGCTGGTGGGTGTCGGCGGCTTGCCAGGTTGAGTTGCTCGATCCTGGCCTCCTCGTGACTGCACTACCACCTTGCAAGAGCCGCCGAACTGCTTCTCATCCCGCCTGCGGTAGGCCCACCCGCCAGAGCACGGAGGCGTGAGCCGGCTCGCGGAGGCTGCCTCGGGATACGATGACCTTCTCAGCCGAGGAGGGCAGCCAGCATGAGTAATACGCTTCGTCTCACCGCGCTTGTCTGGCAGGAAGGCGAGGAGTTCGTATCGCTGTGCCCCGAGGTCGATGTTGCCAGCTTCGGAGCGACGATTGACGAGGCCCTGGCCATGTTGCGTGAGGCGCTGGAGGTTCGTTTCTCTGACGCTGACGTTCCTGAGCTGCCGGCTCATGGTGAGCCGATCATGACCACTATCAACGTTGAGGTGCCCGGGACCGCTGCGTGAGCCCGCGGATGCCTCAGCCCAGTGGCCTCCAGCTTGTTAAGGCGTTAGAAAAGATCGGATTCCACGATGTTCCGGGCGGCAAGGGAAGTCACCGCAAACTCAGCAACGGCATGCGAACTGTTATCGTCCCGACTCATCGTGGCGCTGTTCCGATCGGGACGCTAGCTTCGATTCTCCGCCAGGCAGGCATCAGCGCCGACGACCTCCGAAAGCTTCTATAGGCCTAGAAGCGCGCTCTGACCTTTAGCGATGGAGCGGGCGACCGGGATCGAACCGGGAAGGCGCGGGAGTGCACTGCGCGGCGCGGGACTCCGTCTCGAGCCCGGGGCTCGCGCGCTTCATGTCTTCTTGGTCCGGCCCCGCGGCCAGGCGGCCCATGGGGGTGGGCTGTCGGCTGGGCGGGAGTGCTGGTCGGTGCCGGGTGGCAATTCGGGTGACGGATCTGGCATCGGACCTCACCAGACTTTTTCGCGCGCAGATCATCAGCGACTTGCTGAGCCGCTACTTCAGCGCGGTCGACGACAAACGCCTCTACCATGGGACAGCGGCGGCGACGTTCATGCCCAATGGCCGCCTGGAATGCCCCAACGGTTCGGCGCTTGTCGGCCCGGACGCCATTGCCGTCGGGCAGAGCGAGAGTTTGCCCGCTTCCGGGCGACCCACCATGTCACCACCGACCACGTGGTTGATCTCGACGGGGACACTGCCCGGCCCAGGCCCTGGCGGTGCGCACCGTCGACGGGTGGCGCCTGAGCGAACTTACCCTGCGCAATACGTGGCGCACGGGCGCGGGCCTGTCTGGGATGGCCATGCTAAGGACTGGGAGTCCAGGCGGCTGATCGGGGCGACTGACCGAGAGTCCGGTTACGGGCCGTGCGGGGTCGCTCCCGCCCGGCCTTCCAGGCCGTACATCGTCGAAGTCGTTGCCGACCACGCGTTCAGCTCGATCGGCGTAACCACCGCGCCGAATTCGGCTCGTGTGGCATGAGCGCGGCTGGGGCTGCTGCGCAGACAGTCGGAAATGCAGAGGAAGACATCTGTGACCTGCTGCTTCTCGGTGGAGCGGGCGACCGGGATCGAACCGGCATGACCAGCTTGGAAGGCTGCGAACCGCAGCGCGCTGACCTGCTACGGCCCAGGTCGAGGCATGTGCACCAGTCGCCGTGAGCGCCCGTGAGACACCGCTGCCGACCGCCCTATCGGGCACGTAGCGGGCACGACACGCTGACCGGGCGGTCAGCGCCCGCCGTCTGCCTACACTGATGTTTATGAGCATGCAGCGTGAGGGGGCCACCGTGATCGGGTTGGACGCCGCCGCCGCCGCCCTGCTCGCAGATGATCTCCTGCGTGACGGAGAGACGCTTCAATCTGTCTGGCGCTACGTCATCGTCCAGCTTCTTGACGACTACTCACATGATCTTGCCCGAGCCGGTACCGAAGTCGCATCCCGGCGGTTCAGTCAGGAGCCGCCGGCGACGCGTTCCACCGAGGTGGACGCCGCACTCGCCGCGCTGGCGGAGTACCTCGCTCGACGTGACGACTGGCCGCTCCCCTCTTGGGCGCGCAAGCCGGGGCGATACTCCAGCAAGTGGTGGTTCGTGACGCCGCTGCGTGGGATGCACCCAACCGCACTTCAGGAGTCTCCTCCGTCCTTCCGCACCAGGGGCGTCTTCATCACCGCCGGCGCTCTGAGCCGGGTATGACTCAGGGCCCGCTCTCCGCCGATGACATCCGCCGGTTGTTCGGAGAACTTGCGTCTGAACTCGATGCAGCCGGCCAGCGGGCGGAGATTTTCCTCGTCGGTGGAGCCGCGATCGCGCTCTGCTTTGACGGCCGCCGTGCTACGCGTGATCTAGATGCGGTTTTCGTGCCAACTGATTCTGTGCGACGGGCCGCGGCGAGTGTTGCTGATCGTGAGGGACTCGATCCGGATTGGTTGAATGATGCGGTCAAGGGTTTCCTGCCAGGGCCAGATCCCAATGCGGTGCGGTACTTTGAGGCGCCAGGTCTCCTGGTGGATGTGGCGTCAGCCGAATATCTGCTGGCAATGAAGCTCTTCTCGTCCCGCGTGGAGACCGACGCGGAGGACATCGCACTGCTGTACCGCGAGGTCGGCTATCACACCGTGGATGAAGGTCTCGCTCTCGTGGAGCGAAGCTATCCGGGGCGGCCAATTGCGGCAAAAGTGCAGTTTTTGCTTGAGGAGATCGTCCAATCACTCGATGCCGAGTGATTGCTTCCGCGGGCACGACGCGCTGACCGGGCGCGCAGCGGGCAGTCCGCGTTCCTATAGGCCTAGAAGGACGCACCGGCAGAGATTCAGCCGGTCGGGTACGGACCGGGCACGCCAGGCGGAAACCAGCTGAGATCGTCTTAAGAAATAGTCTCTGACCTGCGGTTCCTTGGAGCGGGCGACCGGGATCGAACCGGCATGACCAGCTTGGAAGGCTGCGGACCGCAGCGCGCTGAGCTGCTGCTGCCCAGGTCAGGGGTCGTGCCGGTGTCCCCGTGAGTGACCGTGAATCCCCCTGGTTCACCGTCCGATCGGGCACGCAACGGGCACGCGCGGGAGCCTGTCAGGGAGCAGACCAGGCCGTGCCGGTCAAGATGGAGCGCCCCACTGGACGAACGATCTTGACCGGCACGGCCTGGTCTGCTGGGCTTGTTCTGGGTCGATGGCAGACGGGATGATCAGTCCCCACCTCAGCCACCTACGAGGCGATGGCGCACACGCCGTCCTGGTGATCATCCCGGAGCCGGAGCGCCCCCGCCGGAGACATCTCGGTTTGAGAAGACAGCCAGACATGGCAATGTTGCTCGCATGGACGATGAGCACGTTGCCATTGCTATGGTGGAGGTCCCCGGCTTTGGTGCACACTTAGCTTTGTGTGACCAGCAGGTCCCAATACCTGCTCTGATGTGATTTTAGCTAATAGTTTCCTGTGTGGCTACCTGGCCGGGTTTGGCTTCCGCGTGAGCCGGGCTTGACATGGGGCGGGCGGCCGTAGCCTTGCCGGGCGCCGGGCCGGGTCTTTCCGGCCTGGCCCTTTCTGGCTCCGGGTGGCCGCCCGCGAGGGTCCCATGTCAAGCCCGGCGCCCCTTGGCGGGGGGGTTCTATGCCTGGCCGGCCCAGTACCGCTGGTCGGCCTCGGCGGGGGGCCGCAGCCCGGTGCGGTGCATCAGCCGGTCGTTGTTGTACCAGTGGACCCAGGAGCTGGTGATCTTCTCGATCTGGGCCAGGGCGGCAAGCGGGCCGTCGCGGAACGGCGATCCGTCCCGCACGCACTCCGATTTGTACAGTCCTATGGTGGTTTCGGCCAGGGCGTTGTCGTAAGCGTCCCCGACCGTCCCGATCGACCCGGCCAGCCCGGCGAGCATCAGGGTCTCGGCGAGGCGGACGGATGTGTACTGCGATCCGGCGTCGGAGTGGTGGATGGCGCCGCCGGTGACCGGGTGGCCCAGGCGGGCCAGGCGGGCGGCGGCCTGGCGGATGGCCCGCTGGATGAACGCGGTGGTCTTGCTCACCGAGCATTCCCAGCCGCGGATGGTGCCGGCGCAGGCGTCGATCACGAACGCCACGTAGGCGAACCCGCCGCCGGCCAGCGGGACGTAGGTGAAGTCCGCGACCAGCAGCCGGCCCGGAGCCTCCGCCCGGAAATGGCGTTTCACCAGGTCCGGGAACCGCTCCGCCCCCGGATCCGCGACGGTGGTGCGGGTGTTGCGCGCCTGGCGGGTATTGCCGCGCCAGCCGTTGGCCCGCATGATCCGCTCCACCGTGCACCTGGCCGCCACCAGGCCCCCCCGCCGGCGCAGCCAGCCCCGCGCCTTGACCGCCCCGTACAGGGACTCAGGTGCCGGACGGCCGTTGTTCCCCGGCTCGAATATCCCGGCCAGCATCCTGGTGATCAGCGCGTCGCGCGGCGCCCGCCGTGACGGCGGCCTGCCCTTCCTGGCCCAGTACGTCCTCGGGGCGATCGGCAGGCCCTGACCCGCAAGGGCGCGGCAGATCGGCACGACCCCGAACCGGTACCGGTAAGCGTCGATGAACTGGCAGATCAGCCCTGTCGCGGGTCGTGCGCCCGCGCGAAGAAACCCGTCGCCGCCGACAGGATCTCGATCGTCCGCTCCAGCTCCGCCACCTTCCTGCGCAGCTGACGGACCTGGGCGGCCTCCTCCGTCGTGACCCCCGGCGCCTTCCCCCCGTCCACCTCGGCCTGGCGGATCCACTTGCGCAGCGTCTCCGCGGTCATCCCCAGCCTTCCGGCCACCGCCGTGAGCTCGCGGACCAGCCGGATCGCCTTCTGCCTGGTCTCCTCGCTGTAGTTCTGCGTCTTCGCCATGTCGTGCCAGCCTTCCCAGAATCGAGGGCGTGCACTCAGGCCGGGGCGGTTCAATGGATGCTGCGCTGGAAGATCAGGCCAGCCGGGCTGTTCGGGCGGAGCTTTGCCGGTTGCTGGGACCAGCGTTTGACTCGGCCGGACGCTCGCTGTGGGTGCTTGGGTCCATCGTGGGTGTTGACCGCGTGGAGGGTCGGTCGCCTTTTGGTTTCGGCAGCGATGCGGCGGTGGGCGTCGCCGTTCTTGCTCAGATCGCTGGGCAGCTCATGTCGGGGTCTGTGAGGCTTCTTGACGATGACAATCTCTATGGCGCACTGGCGCTAGTCCGTCAGCTCGTGGAGGTGGAGTACCTCGCGTGGGCATTCGCGGAGGATCAGGAGGAGTCGGAGTCTTGGCTGCGTTCTACGAAAGATGAGCGCTTCGGCAGATGGCAGCCCAGGCATCTGCGCGAACGCTCTCAGGGGCGATTCCGTGGCAAGGACTACGGCTACCACTGTGAGTTGGGCGGCCACGGATGCGGTGCAGGTTCTTCCTGAGCACAGCGCGCGATCGTCGGCGTCATGGTGGTGGCTTGAGCTGGCCGTTCATGGTGTCAGCGTGTGGGACTACGTAGCTGCTGCCGTAGCAGTGCTCGGCTACGGCGACTGGTACGAGGAAGGGTCTAAGTCGCCTGCCAGGGCAGGTTTGACAGTCGTAGTGGACCGTTGGCGCGCGTCAGACAGAATGCTGACAGAGTGGCAGTCCTGGCTGAACCGCACGAGCAGCGCTTCGACATCGGCGCCTGCTACGGAATGATCATAAGATGTCCGTATGACACAATGGTGGGATCTGGCGATCCCGGCGGTGGCTGGTGTGGCTGGTGCCATACTTGGCGCATTGGCGCAGGCGATGAGTTCTCGGCGTTTGTACGCAGCCGGGGCGGAGGAGCGAAGAAAGGCACGCTTCGTGGAGGAGCGCCGAGCCGCCTATATTCGATTTCTGGCCGCGTTCAGCGAGTGGGAGCCGCTGCGGGCAGAAGCGTGGCGACTTCGTGATGAAATGGATCACAGTCAAGATAAGGCTGCTGCCGAGAAACGGTGGATGGCAGCTCGAACCGATTCAGAACCGTCGTTCCGACGGCTCCTCGCCGCTGAGCAAGAGATTCAGATTATAGCTCCGAAACCTGTTCGGGAGGCTGCAACCAGCCTGTTCGTTGAGGCCTGTCGGATAAGGGCTGTTATGCGTTTCCGAGAAGAGTTCATTACAGTCGTTCGTGTTGATCTGGGTACCGATGCAGACCCGGCGGCTGCGATGTCGGCCCTTCTTGCGAGCGGCGCCCTTTATTCAGAGACGAATGCATTGTAGCCCGGCCCTTCTCGTAGCTGCCATCTCTCGGCTGCGGCAGGCTCGCGAAGCGGACTCGGCGAAGATCCTCTCACAGCTAGGAGGACTAGGACGCCATCGCGGATAGCTGGGCAGCCCGCAACCTGCTGAACTGTTCCAGTCCAGGTCAGAGTGCGTGCATGAACTAACTGCTGATCCCCCTGAGACACTGAGACTGACAGTCTGAACGCGATGTGTACTGAAGGCGTAGGATGACTAGTCGACCGCTCGCCGAGATCCCCCAAAGGCCAAATTAGTGGACGTCAACCGGCTCTTCGAATATACGCTCCGTGACCTTAAGCAACGCACGACCGCTACAGAAGAGTATGAAGTTCTGATGTCGGCGGCCCTGCTGAGAAAGCTGCTTCTCGACGGGGGGCGGCTGATGGATCAAGTCAACCGTTCCCATCGGCTGGACCTGCGCTTTCGTATCAGCGGCGTGTCGCCCTATGAACAGCTCATGTACGAGCAGAGCCCGATGTTCTGGGCGATTGAGGACGCGCTTGACCCGGAATCGCCTCTAACTTATGCACCATTCGACGCCACGCGCGATGAGTTCCTAAAAAGGCGTGTTATGCGCTTCGCTGGGAGCTGGATAACGGTACGAGATGTGATTGACCAACTCGCTAACATCGACGGCGCGGTCCATAGTGGTAAGGCTAAGGATGAGCGCCAGAGAGCGCTCCAGGCGGCGGCAAGTTTTTACAATCGTGGAGGTCTGCCTGGGGTGGTGAGTCAGGTCAGGTTGATCGGACGCATCACAGTGGAAGGCCTAAGCCCGCTTCGCGATGCTGTCGTCGCGATTGGTGCTGCGACATGGGCTTCGGTCAGCCCGAATGGGTCAGTCGAGTTGCGACATGAAGGCCAGGGTCGGCCGGAATGAGCGCCTGAAATGGTCTGCTGTGCGGCGCGCGAAGCGCGACGCCTTGACCTAGTACGGCTCAATTCGGCAGTGGATGGGCCCGCAGTCTCAGCACGAGGTCGGCGAGGTTGGTGATGGTTGCCTCGGCGTGGGCTGACGTCAGGTTCCGAACGGCTGGCGTGCGAGCGTAGGCAATGGTGGCGACGTCGTTGGCGCGGGCGCTGGCTAGAAGACTCGCGGAATCCGCAACAAGCGCGCAGGTTGCCGGATCCGCTCTCATGGCGTTGAGGGCGCGGCCGATGAGCTTCTGTTCTGCGGCGGAGTCCGGGGCGTCGCCTGTGCGGCCGACTACCAGGTCGGCCAGCTCATCGAGACTGGCCCTGTCGAGGTAGGCGCTGACTGCGCGGGCTGAGCAGGTGCTGACGACGGTGATCGTGCGATGGCCTTCGCGGGCACTGGCGATGACATCGTGACTGTATCCGGCGGGCTGGGCCGTCGCGGCCGCGCTGAGTTCGTATCGGGTTAGCTCCGCCTCGGCTTGTTCTGCTAGTTCCGGGCTGATGGCTGCGGCATGGGCCAGGACGGCGAGCGGGTCGGCCGTGGTCGCGACGGCGGCGGGTATCTCGGCGTTGTGCGTGGCGAGGATCGCGCGGAGTCGGTCAGCGGCCAGCCGGGCGGACTCGTCGGCGTAGAGGGTGCAGACGGGTCCGTCGAAGTCGAGGAGTAAGTGCCTGGCCCGGCGGAGTATGCCGTCCAGGGCGGCATACGGCGGGGTCGGAATGGTCATGCGGCTGGCCTTCGCTGATTGCTCGTGCGGGCGTTGTTATAGGTGTCATTGTGCCGGTTCGCCTGGGTAGAGCGCGGCCAGTAGCGCGGTTGTGCTGGTCAGGTCGGCGAGTACGTTGCTGGCCCCGGCGGCGGCCAGGTCGTCAGTGCTGGAATTGCCAGTCGCAACGGCGATGATCCGGGCTCCGCCGTCCTGCGCTGCGGCGACATCGGCGGGGGTGTCGCCGATCAGGACAGTGGACTCCGGGCCGAACGGGTGGCCGGTGCGCTGGGTGGCGCGGCGGCGGGCGATTTCCACGAGGTCGGCGCGCTCGTCGCTGTCGGTCCCGTAGGCGGCTGCGTCCAGGTCCAGATGGGTGCCGAGACCGAAGGCGCTCAGCTTGATCTCTGCGGACGGGCGGGTGTTGCCGGTCAGTACGGACTGGAACGCATCGTCTCGCTTGGCCAGCACGTTGAGTGCCTGGGCCGCACCGGGCAGGGCGCGGCCGCGCCGCCGCAGCTCGTCGACGCGCTCGGCGTAGCCTCGTGCCTGCTCGTCGGCGAACACGCTGAACAGGTTGCCGGGGTCGTCGATGCCGTGGAGCGCGAGGGTCTCGCGGAAGATGACGGGCTCGGTGCGGCCGGATACGTCGGCCATCTGCTCCAGCTTGCGGCCGGTGACCTTCTGGAACGCTGCCGCGTAGATCTCGCTGCCGACGCCGCCGGTGTCGATGAGCGTGTGGTCGATGTCCCACAGGATGAGCAGGGTCGGGCTGGTCGGCACGGTCGCTCCGTCGGGGCTGGGGGTTCGGGGGCCGTAATGACTTTAGTTCGGCAGATGTCTTACTCTGGAATCCGGTCGAACTTTGCTGTCAGGGGAGTGGATGAGCCCGTCATCGGAAGTGCGGATTGGCGAGCGAATCCGGTTTTACCGCCAGGCCAAGGGCAGAACGCAGGCTGTTGTCGCGGGTTTAGCGGGGGTCACGGAAGATTATCTTTCGCAGATCGAGCGCGGGCTGAAGACACCGACGATTGCGCTGCTGCACCGCTTCGCCAAGATCCTTGGCGTCCGGATCTCCGACCTGCTGGGGGAGTCGGCAGCGGTACAGGATGAGGTGTCCACCCCGGCCGGGAAGGCCGTGCAGCATGCGCTGATGGCGTACGGCGGGGACGACGGATCGGGTCCAGTTGACATCTCTGAGCTGCGGGGTCGGGTGGACTCGGCTGGACGGTATGGCAGGAATGGCCGCTGCGGTTCAGCGAGGAGTCGGCGATCCTGCCCGCGCTGATCACCGACGTGCAGGCAGCTCAGCGGGCGCTCGCGTCGTCTGGGGGTGAGCAGCAGCGGCAGGGCCAGCAGATAGCCGCCGACCTGTATTTCCTGCTGCGCACCTTTGCCAAGCGGATCGGGCGGCCTGACCTGTCGCTGCTGGTCGCGGATCGCGCGGTGCTGACGGCGCAGGCGTCTGAGGATGCCGTCAGGGTTGCGGCGGCGAAGTGGAACCTCGGGCACATTCTGCTCGCCCAGGGCGATGCGGACAGTGCCGAGGATGTGGCGATCCACGCGATTGAGGACCTGGAGCGCCAGGACGTTGACGGCGATCTCGATGCGGTCGCGATGACTGGTGCGCTGTGGCTGGTGTCGGCGGTCGCCGCGGTTCGGAATAGCGACCCGTGGACGGCGCGTGACCGCATCCGCGAGAAGGCATGGCCAGCGGCCCGCCGGACTGGCGAGGGCAACGTGATGTGGACGGTCTTCGGCCCGGTGAACGTCGCGCTGCACGCGATGAGCCTGGAGATGGAGATGGGCGAGGCAGCCGAGGCACTTCGCCTGGCCGACGAAATCGACGCGTCCTTGCTGCCGTCGCGGGAGCGGCGGACAACCTTCGCGCTGGAAGTGGCCCGCTGTTACGAGCAGCGCCGCGACGATCCCGGCGTTCTGCTGCACTTGATGACCGCTGAGGCGAGTGGCCCGGAAGACATGCGTTACAACAACCTGGCCCGCGAGCTGGTGCAGGGCCTTCTCAAGCGCGCCCGGCCTACCTACGCGCCGCAGGTGCGGGCCCTGGCCGAGCGCATCGGCCTGCTGGCCTGACCTCCCGTACTTGCGGCTGTTCTTCTTGCGGCGCCGACGCTGACCTGCTGCGTAGTCGCCTACCTCATGCACATCACCGACGACAGTGCTGACGCGCTCTTCGGAGCGGAAGAACAAGGTCGGCCAGGCTGGTGACGACTGCGGTCGCACCGGCCGCCGCGAGGCTGGCGTGCTTGCCGGGCTTGTTGGCGTAGCCGATGCTGTCGATTCCGGCGAGGCGAGCGGCCTGCATGTCGGTGGTGGTGTCGCCGACGAGGACGCATTCGGCTGGCGGTGCATTTAGCCCGGTCATGGCCTGCTCGATGAGGTACGGACTGGGCTTCAGCAGTGCCGGATCGTGGCTCGTTCGAGCGGACACCAGCTCGATGCGGTCGTCCAGTCCGTGGACGGCGAGGTAGGAGCGGACAGCGCGCTCGGCGTTGTTGCTGACGACGGCGACGCAGCGGTGAGAGTTCCGGCAGCTGGTGATGACATCGTGGACGTAGGGCGTGGGCTTGGCGGTGGCGACGGCCGCAAGTTCCTGGTCGGCCATCTCGGCCTCGACCTGGGCGGCGAGATCCGCGGTGGCGGTCGCTGAGTAGGTGAATACCTCGAGCGGGTCCGGTGAGCGGAGGATCTCGTCGGGCATCTGGACGGCCCGGCCGGTGATGACCTTGCGGAGCCGCTCGGCGACGGTGGTCGCGGGCAGCCCCGCGAAGATGTCGCAGACCGGGCCGTCGAAGTCGAGCAGCAGGTAGCGGCATCGGGCGAGGATGTCGTCGAGTGCTTCGCCGGATGGGGGAGTGGCGGTCATGCGGGGAACCTGTAGCTGATGGTGTCCCACATGGAGCTGAACCAGTTCCGGGCCTGCTGGATGTAGGGGATGTCGGTCGGCTGGCCGCTGTGCGCGGAGTGGTGGAACACTACGGCGTCTTTTCCCATCAGGTCGTAGATGTCGCGGTCGCCGCCGGGGAGCGGGAGACGTGCCTTGACGATCGGGTAGAGGCCGAAGAACACCTCTTCGCCGTTGAGGATGTAGAGCTTGAACATCGGCGGGCAGGGATGGGCGCGGATCTCGGCCGTGCCGCTACTGAGCAGGCCAAGGCGGGTGAGTTCCTGCACGCCGTCCAGGATCGCATGGGCGTGCCGGGCCGTGAGCCGGGTCGCGCGCTCCCGGTAATCGGGGTCGTCGGTGAGATCATCGGCGCGGCAGGGAAGGACCATCGGGCGGGTGGTGTCGGGGAGCAGCATCCTGATGGCGACGCTCGCCGGTCTGATGCGCCCGATCCGGATCTTGTCGAGCGGTTCCTGGATGACGCCGTGGAGCGTCTCGCCGGAGAACCCGGCGAAGTCGATCGTGACGTGCTCGCGGGCGAATGCCTGCTCTACGAACGGCCGGATGCCGACGGACGGGGAGGCGAACACTGGCGGCCCGGTTGTGCCTGCTCGGGTGGTGACGCCGTTCCCGCTGGACTGGCCGCCTGCGTAGAGCAGTTCGGG
>Ga0307372_10010766_pt1 | contig 12324 bp, 11 predicted proteins | sample OX1MG_FD_202533 | JGI IMG/M metagenome (GOLD analysis project Ga0307372, IMG submission 202533) | Soil microbial communities from Risofladan, Vaasa, Finland - OX-1 | ecosystem: Environmental > Terrestrial > Soil > Coastal area > Acid sulfate soil | place: Finland: Risofladan, Vaasa | collected...
CAGCCCGGTCAGCGCGTGGAAGACGGCAGACTTTCCGGCGCCTCGCGCGCCGATAATTCCGGTTTTCAAAATAATCAGACCTCGAAACATCCGAGGCTGACATATCGGCGTAAGGGACGAAAGTCCGCTACGGCGCGCGGGCGCACCGGTTTGAATGAGTACGGCCGCGCGCGCTCACACGCGGCCGTACTCGGTCGAGCGGTTAAAAGCTGACCACGACGTTCTGATCGAAGCCGCAGGTTCCGATCGAAACCTTCGCCTTCATCTGCTTGGTCTTCGTGCCGATCTTCACCCGTGCCACGACATCGTAGAGTCCCGGCGGGAGCTTCTTCGGATTTGTGATCGCGCCGTACTCGCGGTTGTACTGGAAGCTCGGGCAGGCGCCGGACGCGCCGCTGTCGGTGGTCATGAAGACGCGCTTTGTCGGCGCGGACGGATTTCTACGAATGCGCGGCAATCTGCCTGCTATGACGGGCAATCTTCCGTCCGTTATTCATCGTCGCTGTGCGCTTGCGCCCTCGTCCGCGTTACCACGCGCCTTCCCCGCAATTTCCTGCTATAAGCCGGGATTGTGAGGTGAATCCGCAATGCCCCAAGCGCCTGCCGACTATCCGGCCCGTTATCCGATAGATTTCGGCGACATCGATTCCCATGTCCGCCATAGCGTCGTGCAGCTCTATGCCGCCGACCTTGGCAAATCACGCGGCGTCCTGTGGATGCCGCCCGGGGCAAAGCCGCGCACCGTCGTGATCATGTCGCATCCGCGCGCTGACTTCTCGACGCATTACTCAATTCCGTACTGGGTCGATGCAGGCATCGCGGCGTTCGCGCTCAACACACGCTACCTGAACAACGACGCGATGATGCTGCACGAGAATCTGCTGCTCGACCTCGCGGCCGCCATCAAATTTCTGCGCGAGGAAGCGGGCTTCGCGCATATCGTGATGCTTGGAAACTCGGGCGGCGGTTCGCTGTTTTCGTATTACGACGCGCAGGCGCGCACGCCCAAAGGCCAGCGCGTCGCGGCGCCGCCGGCAGGGGGACCTCCTGATCTCAACAAGTGCGAGCTTCCGCTATGCGACGGGTTTATCGTGCTGGCGGCGCATCCGGGTCAGGGGATGGTCCTGATGAATTGCCTCGACGCGGCCGTCGTGGACGAGGCGGATCCGTTCGCATCCGACGCGGCACTCGACATGTACGACGAGGCCAACGGCTTTCGCACGCCGCCCGCCGCGAGTAGCTACTCGAAGGAGTTTTTCGATCGGTATCGCGCGGCGCAGCGATCGCGATGCGCCCGAATCGACGCGATCGCGCGCGGTCATATCGAGGAAGCAACCTCTGCGCGTGCGATCATGCGCGACAAGGATTTTGCCGCGGCGCCATCCGCGCGCAGAAATTTCGCCGCGCGGCGCGCGATGGCGCCGCGATACATGATTGTCTATCGCACCCAGGCCAATCCGAACTACTGCGATCTTTCGATCGATCCGTCCGAGCGCGCGGTCGGCTCGATCATCTCGGCACGCCCGGACCTCGCGAACTATTCAGCCTTCGGCCTGGGACGCATCGTCACGCCCGATGCGTGGCTTTCGACCTGGTCGGGTCTGTCCTCGTACGCGAAGACCGCGGCGAATCTGCCCAAGGTCACGGCGCCGACGCTGGTGGTGGGCGCTAATGCGGACCAGGATATTTTTTTGTCGGATATACGCGCGGAATTCGCGGCATCAGGCGCCGCCGACAAGACGATTGCATTTGTCGAGGGCGCCGATCACTTCATGCGCGCCGGCGGATTGAAGGCGCACCTCGGCGATCCACGTCCGCGTCTTATGAAAGTGCTAACCGCCTGGACCCGCGAACGCTTCGCACCTTGAACGCCAGGTACTGATCCACGCGTGTTGCCGGATCCTCGCGGGCGGCCGCGCTTAAGGCGATCGCGGCGAGGATCAAAATTGGACCCGGCCGATCCGAGCGTCAGTTAGCGGAGATTGACCAGGTGCCGCTCCCGCCGCAGACGTTCACCTGGTAGGTGTAGGCGTATTGTGCGACACCATACAGTACCGCCATCAGGTCGTACACGCATTCCCCGGAGCTGGTGTCGATGCTGATCGTAGCTTGCTGCCCGGGAGCGAGCGATTGTCCGGCAAATAGATTAGTGGTTGTACTCCAACTTGAGGAGTCGGAGGGCGAGGCATATAGCTCGGTCATCGTATAGACTGTGCTATTAGTTACTACCACGCTGCCTTGACTGGCGGACGCAGCAGGGATTCCTGCCAGGCTGAAGAGCATTAGCGCAGCGCAGATAAACCGAAGTGGCTTCATTGTTTTCATCCTCGTTATTCGCAGAATGCGGATTCGGAACTGCTCAGCGTCTTGGGAAAGCTAATCCCAAGAAATGGATTTGGCAGTGCCACCAAATGACTGGCGTTATAGGTGAGCGAGACCGTGACTGTACTTCCAAAGGCGCACGGCGGAGTCGGATTCAAGGTGGAAGTCAAGTACTGGCCGTTACTTGCGCTGATGAGAGGCGACGCGACTGATACCATGTAGCTCTGAACCGTTGACTGGTTCGCGCTGGTATTCACAGCCGCATATCGCGCTCCCTGAAAGTTCGCTTGGCCGAGGGCCAGCGCCGCCTCACCGATGATCGCATATTGGATTCCCACCACCAGGACCACCAGCGCGATAGGCAGAATTATCGCCATCTCGACCGCCGCCTGCGCACGACCGGCACCAGTCATCCGCCGCGCGGCCGTGACATAATCGACCAACCTTCGTCTCTTGGTACGCGGAGATTTTGTATCCATAGTCAGTCACTCTCCCAGTCTTCGACGAGCTTCGTCTGACAAAACGTAGCTGGGTAAGTGTAAACCCTATTGCGATATCAAAATCGGCGAGCCACGCGAGCCAAAATAAGGGGCGCTCGGGTTGCCGAAGCTGTTTGCGACGACTTGGCTGATGAAGTGGACGGTAACCACGCCACCCGAATAACTGTCCAGCCAAACCGAGGCAAAGGCGGTAACCGGGACCGTGGTGCGGCCGTTTGGATGCGTCCAGTCAACGATCGGGAGAACCATCACCCGGGGATTCGTCAAAGCGTGCGACGCGTAGGTGCCATTCGGATCGACGCTCTGCGCGAGAGTCAATCGATCCTGAAAACCCTGGTCAACCGGACCCACCTTTTTTCCCGGTTCGGTGGTCACCGAGTCCCCCACGCTGACTTGTCCGTTATATCCGTCGGCGATATTACCTCTGAGGTTATTGCCGCCAACGCCGCCGAGGGCCAGCAAGTCCCAATTACCGGGGCCAAGCTGACCCTGCTGGAGAGCGATCTGCTCACCGTCGGAATATACAGTGGTGGAATCGAGTCCAATCGGAATGAGCTGGCAGCCGCCGATACTCGAACAAGTGCTGCCGTTATTCCCATTGTTGTCGCCACCCGGCGGAATCTGCGACGAAGAGCTGGCGTTCATCGTGCTCGGCGGGAATTGCGGGGCTGCCGCCGCCGTCACACGCATCGTGGCGTTCGTCATCCCAATCACTCGGGCGAAATAGTAGGGAACTGTCCGCTGCACCTGCATCGTGATCGACAGGTCGTTGGACGCGACGGTGGTGGTCTTAATTTCGGAAGCCGCGACGCCATTTTGCTCCGCCATCTGTTCCGCGGTGGTTATCGCCTGCGTCGGATTATCGGGAAGGTAATTCGCGCCAGCTAAGACCCCGAAATCTGCCGCCTTCTGCAACTCCGTCCAATTGTAATAGTGGACGGCAATATCGGTTCCCAACGCCACGCAGGCGAGCAAACCAATGATTGCACCGGCAAACAGCGGCAGCATCTGGCCGGACGGCCAGCGACGATTATTTTGTGTCAGCATGTTCAATTTACCCAGACCTAACGAATTCGAGTGAGGACCCCGCGGCATAGTTGCGCTACCTCTCTGCTGAAGACTGGAAAGCAAATCTCAGACCATCAAGGTTTTGGCGCCGCAGTACGAAATCGGCGCGCTGCAAGCTTAAAAAACCCTGCAAATTCGGGCGTTTGAGGACCGCACGCCCGGCGCCACTTTGCCGGCGCGTGCGCCGGCCGGGAGCCGCGTATCGCTCTTGCTACATTTTGTATCACTACTACCACACTTGAGTAGGCAAAGCGGGGCCCGCGAATCCCTGGGCCCCCTCGGCAAAGTTCCTCGCTGCCGCGTGTGCGGCTGGAATGATCTCGAAGACGACAAGGTCAGGATCTTACAAAGTGGGACCGCTCAGACCGGCGATGACCCAGGTCCGGATTCGGGCTCGCACGCTTGCCTGCGGATGATCATCGCCGGCCAAGCGGAATTTTCGCACTCACCTTGCGTATGCCGCGAGTTGCTCCTGCCATTTGCGGCCGAACGCCATTATCAGCACCTGCTGATTGATGGCCTCGTCGCCCTCGAGGCTCCGCATCTCGCCTCCGCCGGTATGCGCTATCACCGTGAACGCCGAGCGCGCCTGCTGATCGAACGCGGGCATCGGCGTGACTCTTGCCGTGGAGTCGCGATGCACGCGGATGTTCAGCGCATGCTCGAAGCGCTGATGCTCCTGCGCGGTCGGATCGACGACGCTGACAGTGCCGTTTTCGGCGCGGAACTTGCGCTCGAGCTCGAGAATCGCCGCGAACTTGTCCGGCTTCGGCGGCGCGTCGCCGGCCAGCACGATCACCTTGCGCGCGTATGGTTTCCAATCCATGCGATCGACCGCCGCCTCGATTGCTCCGTAGGTGTTCTCTTCCCATTCGCCTCCGCCCTTGGTCTGAATCGCGGACAGGAACGCGTCGAGTTTCGCGGGCATAATCGTCAGCGGCTGCACGTCCAGCGGCTCGCCCTCGCCGCCATACACAACGATTCCGAAGCGCGCAGTCGGAACCAGGCGATGTATCGCGCGCACCAGCTCCTTCATCCGCGCCTTCACGTCACCCATCACCATCCGCATCGAGTCCGTGCCGTCGATCACCAGCACAACATCCAACCCGTTGCGGCGAAGCTTGCCGATAAAGCCGCCCCATCCTGGACCAAACCCGGGGCCATGTCCGTCGCCAACGCCCTCGCCGCCGCGCCCGATCCCGATTCCGCCACCTCCTTCGGAGCGAACGTAGTTTGCAGCGAGAGCGACGGCCTGCGAGGTATCGACAGCCTGCGGCAAATCGGTCTGCCGCGGCGCAACCTCAGGCATCGGAACGTCGGGCATATCGAGCTTCTGCATCTCGTCGCCTCCGCCTCCGCCGCCACCCGCTTCGAGATTGACGACTATGAGATCGCGGCCGCGGCTCTCATGGACCGTAATGATCAAAAACAGCAGCGCGCCGACGTGGATCGCGATCGAAAGCGGAAACGGTCCGCCCACGAACCGAACCACCCGCGCGACGACGCCCGCGCTGCGCGCCTCACGGCGCCTGAGCCGCCGAATCGCCAAAGCGACGACGAATATCGAAAGGCAAAGCGCGGTTGATACGAACAAGTACGGGTTCATCGCGGCACCTCCTGATCTCGGCTCTGGGGCGCCCGCAGCGGACGCTCCCTGATAAGAAGATCGCGCGCGAACCGTTTCCTTGCAGAATTTACTTGCGAGGTTTGCCGCCGTTTGGCGCAGCCGGAGCAAACGAACGCGCTACGGCCCGCCGCTGCCGCCGCCGGAACTGATGCCTCTGCCGAAGGCGGAGACCTGGTTCTGCCACTGTTCGCCGAAGGCGAGGATCAGGACCTGCTGGTTGATGTGCGAGTCGTGGGTCAGCGAGCGCATCGCGCCGCCACCGGCGTTGGCCAGCACCTTATACGCCGCCCGGGTCTGCTGATAGAACTCCGGCAACGGCGAGATCTTCGGCGGCTCCTCGCGATGCACCTTGAGCCAGAACTCGCGCTCGAAGCGCTCGTGCTCCTCGGCCGCCACATCGACCGTGTTGAAGGTCCCGTTCTGCTCCTTGAACTTGTGGATCATCGCGATCAGCGGCGCGAAGTCGTCCTTGTGCGGCGGCGAATCGCCCACCAGCACCACCACCTTCTTCGCGTACGGCTTCCAGTCCATCTTGTCCATCGCGGTCTGGCACGCGCCGAAGGTGTCTTCCTCCCACTCGCCGCCGCCCTTGGCGGTGATGTGACCCAGGAAGTCCGTCAGCTTGGCCGGCGACAGCGTCAGCGGCTGGATCTCCATCTTCTCGCCCTTGCCGCCGAACACGATTATCCCGACTCGCGCGATCGGAACCAGCCGATGGATCGCCTGGATGAGCTGCGCCATCTTGGCCTTGACGTCGTTGATGATCAGGCTCATCGAGCCGGTGCCGTCGATCACCAGGACCACGTCGAGTCCCTTGCGTCTGAGTTCGCCGATAAATCCGCCGAAGCCCGAGCCGATGCCGTGGCCGTAGCCCGAGCCCATGCCGCCGCCACGCCCGATACCGATTCCGCCGCCGCCCGCGGCGCGCACGTAATCGTTGGCAAGACCGACGGCCTGCGAGGTATCCACCGCCTGCGGCGCTTCCTGCTGCGCGGCGGTGTCAGGCATCGGCACTTCGGGCATGTCGAGATCCTGCATCTCGTTGCCGCCGCCGCCGCCGCCACCCGCCTCGAGGTTCACCATGATCAATTCGCGCCCACGCTGCTCGTGCACCGTGATGATCAGGAGCAGGATAAGCGCCACATGAATTGCGACCGAGAGCGGGAACGGGCCGAGCACGAAGCGGAAGCCGCGGCGAATCGCGGCGACGATTCCCTCGTCTTCGCCGTGCGGCGCGCGCTCGGAATCTTCATCGATTAGTTCGTTCGTCGTTTTTTCGAGAGCGCGCTTCTGTTCGCTCGCGGGCGCTTCCTGAGCACCTGCGCGGGCCAACGCCACAAGGTTGCTCTGGCATCGCGCGCATCCCGCGGCGTGGCGTTCCCATAGCGAATATTCAGCGGCGTCGAGCGTGCGACTGGCAAATGCCGCGAGCAAGTCAGCGTCGGGACAATCGCGCCCCGACTTATCGAGCAGCGCTCCGAGCTGACGGCCCATGAGCATCTCGAGGATGTTGTTGCCGTCTTCGCCGTTTTTGCGATTAGCCATTACTTTGCCTGCGACAGCGACCGGCCAAGATCGAATGGCCAATCGTCGGTTCCAAATTCAAAGCAGCGGGTGATCTGATCGTCGCTCAGATGATGTTCTTGCTTGAGCACTCGCGCGACCTCTTGCCGGATCGCGAGCCGGACGCGCGCAAGATTGCGCGACACCGACGATTCGTGTTCGCCGAGCAGCACGCCGGTTTCCGCGAGCGTGAGACCTTGCACGTAATAGTATGAAAGGCGCAGACGGTCGCGGGCGTCGAGCTCGGCGAGCGCGCCGTCGAGCGCCGCGGCGAGGATCGGGACGAGCAGCGCGCGGTCAGGATCGGCGGGAGCGGCGTGGTTGCGATTGCCGTCGGCAGCCGGATCCGCGGCGGCCGCGATCGCCGCGTCGGCATGATAGCGCTCGCGCAGCCAATCGGCCGCGCGGCGCACCACGACTACCCGCAGCCACGCAGCCATCGCACTGCGGCCGTGATAGTGATCAAGCGGAGAGCGGCGCGAATCGCCAGTACGCGCGGAGTCAAACAGATCGCCGTAGATGGAACCTGCCAATTCGCGCGCGCGCTCGCGATCACGAACGACTGCACGGACACAACTTCCGATCCCTCCGCTGAACTGCTCGTCGAATTCACGCCATGCGTCAGCCTTCCCTGCCCGGCATCCGATCGCGAGTGCGAGATCCTCGACGTGGAGAGACTCGAGGAAGCATTCGATTTCGGTCGGATTCAGATCCGCGAGGTCCGCGCCAAATCGCCGCTCGAGCGCACGATAGAGGACCTCCGCAAAATTCGCTTGTGCGATTGCCCAGCGCCGGGCGGCGCTGCGCTCATAGAGACGCGCGATAATCTCGCGATGAGCCGCGCGAAATGTCGCAAGCGCATCCATCGAGGCCCATCTTCGCCTCGTTGCCCGCAAGGCTCAAGACGGGGCGAGCAGGTCTCTCTTTCGCGACGCGCAAGGGTGGGCTAATCTCGATTTTCGGCCACCCCCCGCGCAGCGGCTTGCACGGTCAATTGCGAAGGCCACCCTAGCTCAGTTGGTAGAGCAGCTGATTCGTAATCAGCAGGTCGTCGGTTCGAATCCGACGGGTGGCTCCAGAAAATCAAGCAAAATCAACGATGTTTCTGAGACCAGCACCGGCATAGAATCGCTCGCTGGGGTGGATTGCCCGCAAAGTGTGCGCATTTGCGAAGAGCCGTGTGACAGAATCGGATTATTTTAGCGTCACAAGCCAGAGACGCTAGCGGCGCCTAATCTGGAGGACCACTTGTTACCATTATGGAAAGAGCGCTCATCTGCCTCGACGTAAACCAAGGTTCCCTTGATGGGACGAGTCGGTGGAGAGTACGCTCGCGGTCATGAAATCTTTCGCGAAAGCGATAGGACTCCTTTCGGTGGTGGCGATGCTGGCCGGCTGCGCTTCAACCCAAGTCAACCAGCAAACGCCGTTGACCGCTCCCGGGCTCGCGCGTCCAAATCAGATCTGGGTGTACGACTTCGTGGCCGCGTCCTCCGATATGCCGGCCGACTCGTCGTTGGCTGGACAGGTCGGTGCGCCAAGTACGCCGCCCACGCCCGACGAGATTGAGACTGGCCGTAAATACGGCGCAATGATCGCTCAGGAGTTGGTCAAGGATATTCAGAATATGGGCTTGCCCGCGATTGAAGCCGGTCCGGGATCGTCGCCGCAGGTCGGCGACGGTGTAATCCGTGGATACATCGTTTCAACGGAAGGTGGCGGTGCGGGAAACATGGTCAAGCGCATGGTCATCGGATTCGGCGCTGGAACAGCCGAGATGGACACGGTAGTCGAGGGATATGTGATGACCCCTCAAGGTCTGCGAAGGCTTGGTTCCGGGACCCTTACCTCGTCGGGAAACAAAACGCCGGGCTTAGTAGTGCCTGCCGCCGTGGCGATAGCGAGCGCGAATCCGGTGGGTCTGATCGTAGTTGGCGGCCTGAAGATCTATGGCGCAGCGAGCGGTAGGACGGGGCTGGAAGGTCGCGCGAAGTCAACTGCCGACGAGATTGCGACTCAACTCAAGATCAGATTTCAGGACCGAGGCTGGATTGCTCAAGACTGAACGGATTTTGCGAATCTGGCTGCACCGCATGTTGCACTGCACGAACAGTCGCCCAACCGCCGGCTCACGGCACAAGACCGGATAGCAGCAACAAGGTCGGGGGGGGCTCGTAACACACCAGCCGACCAGCTTCACGCACGCGAGGTTAAAAGCACGGTCGTGCGGCAGCGCTGCGGTCATAGTCTGCGAATCTGCGGCCGACAAGGCCGAGTCGAAAAGGAGGAACCTCGTATGAACGCAGTCAAGCACGTTCTCGCGATAGCGCTTTGCGCCCTCGCCTTTGCGCTCCCTTCGTCCTCCTGCCTCGCGCAGCAAGTCACCGGTGAGTTGGGAGCGCCTAACGCCACCACCACCATCGACGGAAAACAACTTCCACCGCCCGATCCGAAATTCGGCGGGGTGATCAAGGAGAAAGCCTCGGAGTCGACGCCTTGGTGGCCGCCGCGCATCGTACCACCCAAGGGTGCGCCAAACGTGCTGCTCATCATGACGGACGATGAAGGGTTCGGCGCGCCGAGCACATTTGGCGGCGTCATCGACACTCCGGCATTGGATCGGATCGCGAAAAGCGGACTGCGGTATACGCAGTTCCATACCACGTCGCTATGCTCACCCACGCGCGCCGCTTTGATCACGGGACGAAATCATCACGTGGCCGGCTTTGGGGTTGTTGGCGAGGCGGCGACGGGATTCCCGGGGTACGATTCGATTATCCGGAAGGATACCGGCACCATCGGCGAAATCCTCAAAGAAAACGGATACGCGACCGCGTGGTTCGGTAAGGACCACAACACGCCCTTTTACCAGGCGAGCCAGGCCGGGCCGTTCGATCAATGGCCCATCGGGATGGGCTTTGATTATTTCTACGGCTTCGTCGGCGGCGACACGAGTCAGTGGCAACCGAACCTGTTCCGCAACACGACCGCCATCTACCCCTTCCAGGGGCACCCCGGTTGGAATCTCACCACGGCGATGGCTGACGATGCCATCCAGTACATGAAGCAAATAAAGGAGATCGCGCCGGGCAAGCCGTTCTTCGTCTACTACGTACCCGGCGGCACACACGCGCCCCATCATCCGACGCCGGAATGGATCAAGAAGATCAGCGACCAGCACCTATTCGACGGCGGATGGAACAAGTTGCGCGAGACCATCTTTGCCAACCAGAAACGGCTCGGCATTATGCCGGCCGATGCCAAGCTGACGCCGTGGCCGAAGGATCTGCCGGAGTGGGATACCCTGAGTTTCGAGCAGAAAAAACTCTACATCAAGCAGGCCGACGTTTACGGGGCGTACCTCGCGTACACCGACCACGAAATCGGCCGGGTCATCCAGGCCGTCGATGATATGGGCGAGCTCGACAATACCTTGATCATCTATATAAGCGGCGACAACGGCGCGAGCGCCGAGGGCATGCTCAACGGCACACCGAACGAGTTCACAACCTTTAACGGCGTCGCCGTGCCAGTCAAGGATCAGTTTCTCTGGTACGACTTCTGGGGATCGGATCGGACCTTTCCGCACTATGCGGCCGGCTGGGCGTGGGCGATGGATACCCCGTTCAAGTGGGTGAAGCAGGTCGCATCGCATCGCGGCGGGACGGCCAATGGCATGGCCATGTCGTGGCCGGGCCACATCACGGACGTCGGCGGCATCCGCCGCCAGTTCCATCACGTCATCGACATCGTGCCCACGATCCTTGATGCGACCCGGGTTCCAGCTCCCGATACGATCAACGGCATCAAGCAGCGCCCGATTGAAGGCGTGAGCATGGTGTACACGTGGGACAAGAAGAACGCCGATGCGCCAACCAGGCATACAACGCAATACTTCGAGATGCTCGGCAACCGCGCCATTTACCAGGACGGTTGGATGGCGGTCACGACGCCGGTAAATCTCCCGTGGGAACTGAACACCACCACGCCGCCGGACGTGATTACCGGTTACAAGTGGGAACTCTACAACCTCAATGAAGATGTCACCGAGTACAACGACCTTGCCGACAAAATGCCGGACAAGCTCAAGCAGTTGCAGGATGTCTTCTACGAGCAGGCGAAGAAATACGACGTGCTGCCGCTCGACAACTCTACCCTCGCACGCTTCCTCACGCAGCGTCCGAGCGCCACAGCGGGACGGACCACCTTCACCTATTCGGGTGAATTGAGCGGCGTGCCAGCCGCCGCCGCCCCTAACATCCTGGACAAGGACTACACCATCACCGCCGATGTCGACATTCCTGAGGGTGGTGGCGAAGGCATGATCGTCACCGAGGGCGGGCGCTTCGGTGGCTACGGCTTGTTCCTCTCCAAAGGCGAGTTGGGAGTCCGCCACGGCAGGGTCGTGTTTCTTTACAATCTCCTCGATCTCAAGCGCACGATTTGGGAGGGGCCGGAGTTGAGCGCCGGCAAGCATACGATCGTGTTCGACTTCAAGCTCGACGGCCCCGGTCTCGGCAAGGGCGGCACGGGCGTGCTGTCCGTGGACGGCAAAGAAGTGGACAAGAAGCACATGGACCACACCACTCCTATCACGTTCCCCGAAGACGAAGACTTCGACGTCGGGTTGGATACCCGCACCGGGGTTGCGCTCGTCGAGTATCGCTACGATTGTCCGTTCAAGTTCACGGGCAAGATAGACAAGCTGACCTTCAATCTCGGCCTGGCGCAGTATACGGATCAGGATCGCAAGAACATGCCGGCCATTGAGGACGCGGTCGCCCGCGCGAAAGACTAGAGGACGTTGGCGCGATGGAAAGGGGGCTTTTTCTTGCCGCTGTAGGCGAGGCCGCGACGGGCATGGCGCTGCTGATTGCTCCGACGCTTGTTGGATGGTTTGCGAGAGGGTCTCAGTTGAACTACTTGAGGTTTCAAACTGCCGGAATAACCGGCACTAACCGACTACGCCAGGCCGATTTCTGAACTGCCAGTCGTGCTAGTTTCGCGGGGCGGATCAATCAGGCGACGGACTCTACCTCATTTCGGCGGAGTTTTCGGGGTGCAGGTCAGAGAGCCGCAAATCGATGTCAACGATGACACCTCATGGGCTGCATGCGGTGAAACTTGTTGCTGCTTTTTGTCTACCAGGGAGTCATCTCGCCCTCTTATGAGCGCGACTAACGACTTGATCCATCAAGCCGCCCGCAAGAAGGCTCAGCCTCCGGCTATTGCGTGTCTTGTCTC
>Ga0307372_10010768_pt1 | contig 12322 bp, 14 predicted proteins | sample OX1MG_FD_202533 | JGI IMG/M metagenome (GOLD analysis project Ga0307372, IMG submission 202533) | Soil microbial communities from Risofladan, Vaasa, Finland - OX-1 | ecosystem: Environmental > Terrestrial > Soil > Coastal area > Acid sulfate soil | place: Finland: Risofladan, Vaasa | collected...
TGGTGGGAGCGGCGCTCTACTTCGCCAGCGACGCCTCGTCGTTCACCACCGGCGCCCTGCTCCGCGTCGACGGCGGGATTCCCTGAACCCGTCGGCTGCCGACGGCGGTCAGGAGCTGAGCCGATGAAAGGGTTCTCCCGGCCGAGACGCAGAGCCAGCAGATCGGCCAGGTCCGAGGCCCGCCACCGGCCGGCGCTGATGGCGTCGCCGGTGGCCTGACGGTTGTCCTCGTAGACGGCCGCCTCGTCGTCGGCCCGGGGGTCGACCCAGACGGCGGTGACCAGTAGGAGCTCGGCGACGTTGCCGGGGCCGATGATCCCCTCGGCCACGGCCACCATCGCCCCCCGCCACCTCCGCCACCTCCGCCACCTCCGCCACCTCCGCCACCTCCACCACCTCCACCACCCCGGCCTGGGTCGCCCCCGGTCAGGCGCTTGGGCTCGGCCCCGGCCGGGGCCGCTTGGTTGACGAAGAGGCTGGCGGGCTTCACAGCCGGGCCCGGCGCAGCACACCGAGAGTGAGCATCGTGGTGCGTGAAGTGGTCAATTTTGATGAGAACTCTGGGTGGTCTGAGAGTCGCTCTACGTATTTATTCATCATCATTGACGATGTCACGGGGGGTGCCCAAACACGAAGATGCGGTGGGGATCCCACGACAAGGAGAGAGCAAGTGAACGTTCGACGTAGTTTTGTGAGAGTTACAGCGCTCACAGTGGTCGCTGCCATGCCGCTTCTGGGCATGTCGGGCATCGCCTCGGCGAAGTCCGCCAAGGCGTCCAAGGCGTTGGCTGCGAAGTGCGCCGCGCACCCGAACAAGAAGAAGTGCCGGGCGGCCGGTGGCGGGACGGGGACCGGTGGATCGGGTGGCGCCGCAGCCCTGATCACCGTACAGGTGTCCCCGAACCCGTTGGTGGAGACGGGCCAGTCCGAGGTCCACGCCGTTGTCGAGGTGGAGACCAACCCGTCGTTCGCCGGTGACATGGTCAACATCGACTCGTCCCAGCTCATGGCGTCCTGCCTGGGCGGCATCACCTTCGAGAACCTTCAGTCCGGTGGCACCGTCTTCGGTCCGAACGTCCAGGTCAACCGGATCGACGCCATCCTCGACGACGATGGCAACGCCACCGTGGTCATGGAGGGAACGGACTGTGCCCCAGGGACGAGCGTCATCGAGGCCGACCTCGAGGTAGCGCCCTTCTACACCGCTCTCACCACCCTGGTGGCCCTGCCGCCGGGCGTGACCCCCGAGGGTCTGACGGGCTCCCCGCAGACCGCCGGTGTGGCCCAAGAGGTGGAGACCGGTGACACGAGCACGAGCGGTGACTCGAACGTCTACGCCGTCTTCTACGTCGAGACCAACCCGGTCTACGCCGAGCAGACGGTCGAGATCGCCTCGTCCCAGCTCGAAGGCCGCTGCATCCGCGGCTGGCGCTGGGAGGTCGGTAACCCGAACGGCCGGGGCATCGGACCAGGCGTTGTCGGTCCCATCTCCGGCACCGGGGTCAACCTCGGACCCAAGGCGTCGACCATCCTCGATGACGACGGCAACGCCGTCTTCATCTTCAAGGGCACCTCGTGTGCCGCCGGGCCTTCCCAGGTGATCGCCGACGTGCTGGCTGGTACCCACCAGACCTACACGACCACCTTCACGGTGAACCCGCCGGTGCCGACCATCTAGGTCCCGATTGGCAAGACCCGTACGACCCAGAGAGGGGGCCTCCGGGCCCCCTCTCTGCGCGCCTAGGCCTGGCCCTCGGACGACCAAGTTCTTTCTGCCCGGCAGAGCGCTTCGGGGCTGAACGTGGGGAATATCCCGCAAGAAGAGATCAATTTTGACGACGCCCTGCGTAGTGAGTCCACGCCTTAGTGCGTCATTAGTCATCTATGACGATTGTCGCCAGCAAGTACAGACATGAAGATGCGGGGATCCAACAACAAGGAGAGAGATAGTGAACGTTCGACGTAGTTTTGTGAGGCTCACCGCGCTCACAGTCGTCGTTGCTCTGCCCCTCATGGGCATGGCGGGAGTCGCTTCGGCGAAGTCCGCCAAGGCGACGGCGGCCAAGTGTGCGGCGCACCCGAACAAGAAGAAGTGCCAGAAGGCAGGCGGAGGCGGATCTTCGACCGGCAAGGGCGGCCCGCCGCCGTTGATCACGGTCACCGTTGACCCGAACCCGCTGGTGGAGACCGGCCAGTCCGAGGTCCACGCCGTCATCCAGGTGGAGACGAACCCGTCCTTCGCCGGCGACAAGGTGAATATCGACTCGTCGCAGCTCGAGGCCTCGTGCCAGGACCTCGACTTCGAGAACCTGCAGGCAGGCTCCGACACGACTGCACCGAACCGTACGGACAACCGGATCGACGCTGTCCTCGACAACGACGGCAACGCCACCGTGGTCGTGGACGGTACTGACTGTGCTCCGGGGACGAGCGTGGTCGAGGCCGACCTCGAGGTCGCTCCCTTCTACACCGCTCTGACCACACTGGTGGCTCTGCCGCCGGCCGTGACGCCGACTGGTCTGACGGGCTACCCGCAGATCTCGGGCGTGGCGCAAGAGGTCGAGACCGGGGACACGAGCGCGAGCGGTGACTCGAACGTCTACGCCGTGTTCTACGTGGAGGACAACCCGGTGTACGCCGAGCAGCGTGTGGAGATCAGCTCCTCCCAGCTCGAGGGTCGTTGCATCCTCGGCTGGCGCTGGGAAGCGGCGAACAACCATGGAGTCGGTGTCGGCATGGCAAACTTCGAGGTTGACGGTGTCGGAGTCAACACCGGCCCCCGGGTCTCGACGTTCCTGGACGACGACGGCAACGCCGCCTTCGTCTTCAAGGGCACGTCGTGCGCCGCCGGGACCTCTGAGGTCATCGCCGATGTTCTGGCTGGAACGGGTGACACGTTCGTGACGGAGTTCACGGTCGACCCGCCTGCTCCGACCATCTAGTTCCCGACTGACAACACCCCAGCAGTAGCCAGGAAGGGGGCCTCCGGGCCCCCTTCCTGCGCGTCCGGGGCCGGGCTGGATAACCACCCCATCGCCGGCCTCACGACCTGCCTGGTCTCAGTTCGTGCAGGACGGCGTTGCTCCGGGCAGCCGGTACCGGTTACGCGCCACCACCCGGTAGCCCACCCCGGCCAGGCTGCGCACCGGGGGCACGAGAAGCACCCGACCGACGAGCCCCCATCCCCCGCCGGCCGCCATCAGGGCCCGGGCCACGGCGAGGTGCCCGCCCGATGTCCGACCGTCCTTCACCCACCACGCGGCCCGGGAGACGTCGTCGACGGTGAGACCGAGCCGTTCGAGGCCAACCTCGCCAAGCTGTTGCCAGGGGCGCACCTCGATTGTGGTGGGATCCTTCCATCGGGCCGCCATCCAGGCGGCCGAGGTGGTGCAGAATCCGCAGTCGCCGTCGTAGACGAGGACAGCCGGTGTATCGGCGGGCACGCCTCAAGCCTACGGGTCGCCGTCGCCCACTCCGCGCCCCCTGACGTACCGTGCCAGGAATTCGAGATACCGGGCAGTGGTGCGTGGTTGCACCTGCCGGGCCGCGGGGCCCGCCGAGGCGGACCAGGAACGGATCCGGTCGGGAGAAGGCGCAGAGCCCGAAGACGCACCGGTCGTCCTTCCGCTCGACCAGGAAGCGTTGCTCCCCCCGTTCCGGGTGTCCGGGAAGGGTTCCATAGGCGCAACCGAACCGGTCCGGTTCGTCGATGAAGTAGAGGGTCTGACAGGGGGCGACGACCACCAGGGGACCGAAGTCGAGAAGGACGAGCACGGTGGCGTCTTCTCGGACGGGGTCGGGAGGAAAGACCCGAGCCCCCGCACCGAGATGCGGTTCCCACCGGCCGAGGCCGGTCCTGGCCCGATCGAAGCTGTCGGCTCCGCCCACCTCCCGCTCGTGGAGGTCGTGACGGATGCCACTGAGAACGCTCGAACTCCGGGTGCCGCTGATGGCGTCGTAGGTCAGTTGCTGGGAACGGCGCGCTCGAGGAGTTCGTCAAGACTCCTCGTCGAAACGCCGCCACCGTGACCTCCAGCGCCACCACGGCGGAGACGGCGGTCGTCCTCACCATCTTGAAGACGACCGACGCCCCGAGCGTCTCGGCCGGCACCAACATCGACTTCACCGTCACCGTCAGCAACAACTCCTCGGGCACGGCCACCGGCGTGGTCATGTCCGACCCGCTGCCGGCGGGCCCGGCCGGCTCGGGCGTGGTGTGGTCCATCGCCACCGCCGTCCCGGGCTGCTCCATCTCCGGGGCACCGGGGTCCCAGACCCTCACCTGCACCACCGGCACCATGGCCCCGGGGCCCTCGCTCTCGGTCCACGTCACGAGCGCCACCACCGCCACGTGTGCCACCGCATTGACCCTCGGCCACGGCCAGCGCCTCGAACGCCGCCAGCGTGAGTGCCACCGCCACCATCGTGGTGGGGAAGGGGGCGTCGCCCAAATTGCCCATCACGAAGACGGCCGACGCCAGCCCGGTGTCGGCGGGCACGGCCATTGGCCTCACCGTCACGGTGGCCGCCGCCGCCGCCGCCGCCGGCACGGGCACGGCCACCGCCGTGACGCTCAATGACCCGCTGCCAGCGGGCACCGGCGTCAACTGGTCCATCTCTCCCGCCTACTCGGGTCCCGGTACCCGCTCCATCACCGGCGCCGTCGGTTCCCAGGTCCTCACCTGCAGCTTCGGCGACCTGGGCCCGGGGGCGTCGGTCAGCGTCCACATCTCGAGCGGGACTGGTTCAACATGCAACGTCACTCTGAAGAACACAGCCACGGCGTCGGCCACGAACTCCTCGAGTGTGAGAGTGAGTGCCTCGGCCACCATCGTGGTGCAGCCTGCGTCGCCTCGAAAGACGTCTCTGAGCGAGACGGCCAGCACCCACACCCAGGGTTACAACACGACGATCACGTTCACATACAAGGAGAAGAACACCGGGACCGTCGACATCACCGGCGTCCACGTGTCCGGTTCGTTCTGCGGAACGGCCACCTTCGTGAGCAGCAGTGACGGCAACTCGAGCACCCTGGATCCCGGTGCCACCTGGACTTACACGTGCAGCAAGACCATCAGTCGCAAGGGGTCAGGATCGATCTCGATCACCGACAATGCTACCGTCACGGGAAACAGCGCTGTCACCGGTCAACCGGCGGCGCCGGAAACGGCATACGTCACGGTGAAGATCCGCGGCCACAGCTGAGTTGTGGCACCTGAGCGGCATTCCACCGACATTTACGGTCGGACGATGACCTTTCCGGCGTCCGGATCGCGTTCGAGCCGGGCGAAACGGTCGGGGAGCTCTTCCAGACTGATGGTTTCGGTCACCATCGACCGGGCATCGATCCGATGGGCGTCGAGAGCGTCGAGGGTGTCGGTGAAATCCTCGCGGCCGTAGTAGATGGCGAAGCGGAAGTCGAGTTCTTTGGACAACGCCCAGAAGGGGAAGATCTCGTCGTTCTGGGGACAGATCCCGACGACCACGATGCGGGCATCCACAGCCGCCATTTCCATGGCCTGCTCGATGAGCCCGGGGCGTCCGCTGCACTCGAAGATGACGCTCGGTCCGCCGGCGGTGGCCTCGGCGATGCCAGAAGCCACCGGGACGCTGGTCGGGTCAAAGGTGGCGGTGGCGCCGAGCCCGAGTGCCAGTTCCCGCCGGAGCAATGAGGGTTCACTCACCGCCACCGATTCCACGCCGACGGCCACGGCCCAGGCAACGGCGGCCAGACCGATGGGCCCGGCCCCGAGGATGGCCACCCGGTCGGCCGCTGTGACCTGACCGCGCCGAAAAGCGTGGCGGACCACGGCCAGGGGTTCGACCAACGGTTGCTCATCGGCGGCGATGGTGGTGGGAAGCCTGAACAGCTCGTCGCCCCGGACGACCACGAATTCGGCGAATCCGCCCGGTCGCTCGAGCCCGATGAGCTGGAACTGACCACAGTGGTCGGCCCGGCCGCCCCGGCAGTAGGCGCACGAGCCGCAGCCTCCGAACGGTCGGGCGACAACGGCGACGCCGTCGGGCCAGAGCGCCGAATCGATTCCCGGCCCCAGGCCGGCCACGACCCCGGCGATCTCGTGACCCAACACTGCGCCTGGCGCCGCCAATTGGCTGGCCAGATGCAGGTCGCTGCCGCAGATGCCGCAGCCGGTGATCCGGAGCAGTGCCTCCCCGGGTCCGGGGACGGGAGAAGGCAAGTCGGCCATCTCGAGCTGAGGCCGCTCGTCGGTGAGGACTGCGGCGCGCATGGCGTCAGTTCCCGATGACGACGACGGGCGGATCGGTGACGCCGTGCTGCTCCGCGCACATGGCCCGGTAGAAGGGCAGGATCCCGTGCGCGTCGATCACCAGCTCGACGTTTCCGTTGGCATCGAGGTTCAGATTGGCGCCGTGGATGGCGAACCAGACGTCTGTTACGCCCTCGTTGGTGGCCGGCACGTGGAGGGTGTGGACGGATCCCGCCGGCTCGTACAGATACGACCCAGCCGTGTTCACGACGTCCGGGTACTCCTTGTAGAACCACGACCCCGTCTGGGTAAAGGCCAGAACGTGGCCCGTGTGCTTATGGGTCTGGACCGTCGTATCGGGTGGGAAGTGGTTGCGAACGATCCACACCCCGTTGGCCAGGTCGACCTGGAGCAACTGAAGAGTGCCGCCGTCGCCGATGTCGACGAAGGGCAGTTCGTTCTCGCCCCGATGGATGGCGGTGGGCGGGAGATCGGTGATGGTCATGGTGAATCCTCCAAAGTGACGAGGGCGACAAGTGCCTCCCCACAACATTACCGACAGCGCTGACATCGGACCTGGGGCCGACGGGAGATGTAGTCGGAGGGAGGCGAGCCAACAACGGTAGCGTTGTCGGATGTCCACCGGGCACGTGCTGGCGTTCGGCGGTGGCAGCCATGGTGATCATCGCCATTCCCGGTCCGAGCGGATGTCCGTCGTGGGACGGGCCCTGGCCCACGGGCGCCAAGCCGCCGTTCTCACCGTCCTTGGGAACTCCATGGGCGCCTACGTCCCGGTGAGAGCCTTCTGTGATCGTGGATCACTCGAATCGGCCATCACGGCCGTCGCTGGTCCACCCGGGAGAGGATCGCGTCTTGTCCTCCAGGGGTTCGTGGTCGGCGCCACCCATCCCAAGTCGATCGTCGTTCTCACCGCCATCCTTCCGCAGTTCGTCTCTCAGGGCGCAGGTGATGTCTCCGCTGAGATATTGCTACTGGGACTCGTGTATTCGGCTATCGCCCTTGTCTCTGACAGCCTCTGGGGAGTGGCTGCCGGCGCCTTGCGCTCCTGGTTTGCCCGGTCACCGCGCCGGTTGGAGCTGGTGGTCGGGGTCGGCGGTCTGGCCATCGTGGCCGTCGGGGTCCGCTTCGCCTTCACCGTCCGTCGAGACTGAGGGTCAACGACGTCGGTGGATCGACACAGCGTATTCCGCGGCGGTGACAAACGGTGTCCGGGCCCAGTCGGCCCATCGTTCGGCCAGATCCAACCCTGTCGCTTCGGCTAATTCGTCGTACGCATCGAGGGCAAGGCGGTCCCGTCCCAGGGAGAAGCCAGCGACCAGAAGGCCACCGACCTCGAGATGACGGGCCATATTGGCCAACACGGCCCCCTCGGTTCCCGGCGTCACGAAAATCATGACATTGCCTGCCATGACGACTCCGTCGAAGCAGCGACCAAGGTCGACGTCCACGAGATCGGCGTGGGTCCATTCGATGTGCGGCGCCTTGTCCCGGGCCACGCCGAGCATGGCGGTATCGAGGTCGACGCCGGCCACCTCCAATCCCCGCCGAGACATCTCGATGGCCACGCGGCCAGTTCCACACCCGGCGTCGAGTACCGATCGCAGCCCGAGCGACGCCATCAGATCAGCCTCACCATGGACGTCGTGGCCCTGGGCGGCCAGCCGAGCGAAGCGTTCGTCGTACTCGGCGCCCCTCGGGCCCTCCGCGTTGAGCCACGGGTTCCCGCCCGCCTCACGGTCCATGACTCCCGAGCTTACGGATGCCCCGGCTCCTGCACACCCAGTGGCGGCAACCGACCGCGGAAAGCGCCAGTTTGGGCGCGTGGCGGAGTACTTCACAGTGATCTTTCAGGTTCGATTCGTACCATCCTCCCTGGGCCGGGGGGAGATGATCGTGAGCGAAAGCGGTGAGAGGGTTCGAGGACTGGCGGCTCACGGCCGCCGCGTCTGGCGGTGGGCGGCATTCGACCCGCCGCTGCGAAATCCGGGTCAGAGTGGTTGCTGTACCCGACATGTGCTGTGCCTCGCCTGCGGTGGACCTCTGGGGACCACGAACGACCCCGTGGACGCCCTTCTCATTGCCTGGCGACACCGTCGGACCATGCGGGGCCAACGCCGGTAAGGGCATCCGCCGGCAGATCATTGCGACCCTGGCCGGCGAGGACGTGTCTTCTCGGGGACGACAACTGTGAGGGGAAACGCGGCCCACCGACGGCCGCCCACGCCAGGGCTCTTCTGGACCGTCAGCTCGGTTGTCCTCGTCGTCCAGCTGGCCGCCCTCGTCACCTACAGCTGGTATCTCTTCCGCCGCTTCGATCTTCTCGAGGACTTCGCGCACAACGCCCAAGCCTGGTACCTGATCGCGCACGGCAATCTCTTGCCGAACGACACCATTCGGATCCCCACCACCCCATTTCTGCGCGACCACCTCGATCTGGTGATGTGGCCGCTTAGCCTGCTCCATTACTTCTCCAGCTCCCCGTTCTCGCTGTTGATCGTCCAGGATGTCGCCGTCGTCCTGGCTGAACTCATCACCCTGCGATGGGTGTGGGACCTTCTCGGTATCCACCTCGAACGGCATCGAACGGCGGCTGGATTGCTGGCCCTCACCGTGCTGGTAGCCAACGCGTGGTGGTACGAGACCGTGTCCTTCGACATTCATCTGACCCCCCTTGGCCTACCTTTGCTGGTCGCCGTGGGCTACTTGTTTTGGCGCGGCCGGTGGATCGCCGCCGCCGTGGCCGCCGCCGCCTGCCTCTTGTTCGGCGCTGTGGTGGCCGAACTCTTGCTGTTCGTCGGAATCGGCAGTCTCGGTATGCTCGTTCTCCAGCGACCGCGTCCTCGATTTGGAATCGTGACGGCGTCCGCCGTCAGCGTGGCCGCGGGGGCGTGGGTCCTTATCGTCAGCGGAGTCGGTGCCAATCAGGCAAGCAACCTCTCCAGTCAGTACGCGTATCTCGTGTCGGACAACGGACACGCCGGCACGTTCGCCTTGATGAGCGGTCTTGCTCGACACCCATTGCGTGCCTTGCACATGATCGGACACCGATTGCACGCCGTCGCCCGCCCCCTCGTCACCTCCGGGTCCGTGGGGATCTTGTCGCCCGTGGGACTTTTCGTCGCCGTGGGGACGCTGGTGCCTGCCGCCCTGGCCATGAGCCCGTCCTTCAGTAGCCTCAACGACTCTTTCCAAACCCTTCCGGTGGTGCCCTTTCTTCTCGTTGGCGACGTCTTCGTCTTGGTGCACCTCGGCCGGTGGGCCGACAAGAAGATCGCACGAGCCCCCGCTGACGATGTCGTAGGACCGAGGCGACCGTTGCAAGGTGGGGTTCTCGTCTGGGGGTTGGCCTGTCTCCTGGCCCTGACGGCGGTCGTCCAGGATCAACGGCTGCTCGTCCATCTTCGCCAGACCTGGTGGACGGTGTCTCCGTGGGCGTCGGCGGCTCTCCTCACTGCCTTGGACCACGCACCTTCCTCGACCGAGGTCATCGCGTCCAACGGTGTCATCGGACGCTTCTCGCAGCGTCGCTACGTCTATCCTCTTCAATTTTCGCCTCAGACCGTCCCCGTAAAGGCGTCCTCGGTGATCCTCGTCGTCGCCACCGCCGGCAACGAGGCGCTCACGCGATCGCAGGTGGAAACCGATATTCGCTTTGTCAGCCATGACCTCCACGCTCGACGAGTGTCACAAGGGGAGGGAGTGAGCGCCTTTGAGTGGCATGCCCGTCCGGGTCAGCGCATTGTCACGTTTCCGTAAGGTTGGCCGAGTGTTCTTCTTGTCCCCGCAATCAGCGCGAGAAGGAGAAGTCTCGACAATCTATGAAAGGTCGACCATAAATCGTCGTCGCGGAATGTATAATTGGTGTACACGTTGAGCGATCAAAGGCATCGAGTCCTGTGGGGGGGAACGCTTACACTATTAGTGCGCCTAGAAACGCGCTCCCGGAGAGACGGTGCCCACCGATCAGTTAACCCATCCCCGCCCCCTCGCTGTCGTCGACCCCAACCCCATGTCGGGTACGGAGCCGGCGTCCGTTGAGCCGAGTCAGAAGTTCATCACCGTCGCCATCGTGGCCGGACCGCTCGTCGCCCTTGGTGTTGCTGTTCCCTTGTTGTGGGGTCACGCCGTCAATCTGACCGACGTCCTCATGGGTATCGTCTTCTACGTGGTGACCGGATTCGGACTCACCGTCGGGTTCCACCGGCTGTTCACCCACAACAGTTTCAAAGCAGGCCGCTTCATGAAGATCCTCCTGGCCGTGGTGGGATCGATGGGGGTCGAAGGGTCGGTCACGAGTTGGGTGGCCACCCATCGCCGGCACCACATGTACAGCGACCACGCCGGCGATCCCCATTCGCCCCACCGTTATGGCAGTAGCGGTCTTCCCCTGCTCCGAGGGCTGGCCTTTTCCCATGTCGGCTGGCTCTTCGTCTCCGATGCGTCATGCGCCGAGCGCTATGCGCCGGACATGCTGCGCGACCGAGATCTGCAGAGAATCGGCCGACTCTTTCCTCTTCTTGCTCTGGCGTCGCTGGCCATCCCTTTTGGGATCGGTTATGCCCTGGCGGGAACGTGGGTCGGAGCTGTGACCGCCCTCGTCTGGGCCGGGCTCGTTCGCATGGCGATTCTCCACCATGTGACCTGGAGCGTGAACTCCCTCTGCCATGTCTTCGGTCGTCGGACCGATGACACCGCCGACCAGAGCACCAACTTGTGGCCCCTGGCCGTCATCTCTTTCGGGGAAAGTTGGCACAACATTCACCATGCCCATCCTTCGTGGGCCCGTCATGGCGCCCGACCAGGCATGGTCGACCCGTCAGCTTTTCTCATCCGGGTCTTCGAACGCTTCGGCTGGGCGACCAAAGTCCGCTGGCCCATCAAACCGGCTTCGGTCCCTGTCTGACGGATAGTGCTCGTGACAACGGGAGCACAACGAGTGGGGGCAGTGGCTCCGTCGCATCGCAGCTAATCAGCGAAGAGTTGATTCGTGGTTGGGCGGCCGGTGGGGATAGCCCGGCACAATCGGACGTGACCGCGGCAGCGTCTGTCGCGCACGTTCTCGGCAAGGTGCCGAGGCGATACCGCGGTCCGCTCTGGGGGGACCATGATTCGAAGTCGAGTGAGGAAAGTGGCCATCGTTGCTGGTGCGGGGGCAGTCGCCACGGCGTCCGTCCTTGCCCTGAGTACGTTCAGCGCCAGCGCAGCCCCGACGCCGACTGCTGTTACGGTGACGGCACCGGCCACCGTAACGACGGGTCATGCCGTGACATTTACGGCCTCCGTCTCTCCGTTCAAGACGACGTCGCCTCCTGTGGTCAAGGCGGGTGGGACAGTGTCCTTTACCATCACGGGAAGCGACGCCAGCACGGTGTCATGTACTGGCGGAAATGCCGATCTGTCTCTCAATGGTAAGGGCAAGGCAGTGTGCAAGGTGTCGGCCGGCGGTCTTCTCGCATCCGCCTCCCCCTACACCGTCTCCGCCACCTACACCGGTGACGCCAACTTCGGTGGTAACAGCGGCGTTCTCTCGCAGACAGTCAGCTCAGCCACAACCCACGTGAAGCTGACGTACGATGCCAAGCCTGTGAGCGGCGCGCCGACGACGTTCACGGCCACCGTCACCGGTGGTGGCTCCCTGCCGACAGGAACGGTGCTCTTCTCCGTGTCGTCACTCGGTGCCTCGTCGGGCAAGCTCAAGTGCAACCCGGGCGGAAACTCACAGCCACTCGCCCCGAGCAGTGACGCCGTTCCCGTTGCCCAGGCGACGTGCGCTCTGCCGGCCAATTGGTTCAAGGTTCCGGCCCCGACGAAGACATCGCCCCATCCGACAAGCACTTGGGGTGTGTCTGCGACGTACTCGGGTGACGGGAACCATGGCACCAGCATCGCCGTGAAGCAGGGGTCGTCCAAAGGCTGAGAGGATGTCTTGGTCGGTCATTAAATTTGGCGCTTCCGGGTTCTCTGTGGGTGAATTGGGCGAACGCCCGTTCGCTAGCGGCGTCCCGACGAGTGTCGCGACGATGGGGCGATGCAAGACACCGACCTCTACCGTCACCTGCTCGGGATCACCT
>Ga0307372_10010769_pt1 | contig 12322 bp, 11 predicted proteins | sample OX1MG_FD_202533 | JGI IMG/M metagenome (GOLD analysis project Ga0307372, IMG submission 202533) | Soil microbial communities from Risofladan, Vaasa, Finland - OX-1 | ecosystem: Environmental > Terrestrial > Soil > Coastal area > Acid sulfate soil | place: Finland: Risofladan, Vaasa | collected...
CCTGGCGGTAGCTGACTGGCTCGCGGGGAACCGCGTCGATGTGGTGCATGACCACACCAACGGCGATCTGCTGCCTACGCGGGTGACCGCGCCTATGCTCAGCACCTTTCATCTCACCGGCGCTCCCCGCCGCCGGGCCAATTGCGTTTACGTCTCCCGGGCGCAGCGGGCGCTGGCGGGGTCGGCTGGGGCGCCGGCCATAGCTCTTCCGGTGAATCCGAGCCGGTACCTGTTCAGCAGCCGCAAGCGGGACTACCTGTTGTTCCTGGGCCGGGTCTCACGGCACAAGGGGGCGAAGGAGGCCGCCGCGTTCGCCGCAGCGGCCGGTTTACCGCTGTGGATGGCCGGCCCAAGCTGGGAGCCTGACTACCTCGCTGAGGTCCTCAACAGCTATCCGGGGACGGTTGAGTATCTGGGCGAGGTCGGAGGGCCTCAACGGCTGGAATATATCGCTCATGCCCGCGCGGTGCTCGTCATGTCGCAGCCGGTCCCAGGGCCGTTCGGTGAGGTGTGGAGCGAGCCGGGCGCGACAGTCGTGTCGGAAGCGGCTGTGAGCGGCACGCCAGTAGTTTCGACAGGCAATGGCTGCCTGCCCGAGATTGTGCCCGGCGTAGGGGCTGTCCTGCCGGACGGGACGCTGGAGGGCATGACAGCGTCAGACGCGGAGAAGATCCTTGCCGGATTGCCTGACGCGGCCGAGGTGAGGGCCGTTGCGCTGGAGCGGTGGGGTCATGAGCGTGTCGCCCGCCGGTACATCCATGCCTACGAGCGCGTGTCGCGCGGTGAGACCTGGCTGTGAAGGCTCAAGCCATCTGGGCACCAGGCCATCCGTCTTCCTCAGTCAGCAGGTCAGCGAGGTGGCTCACGCCGTCGATGACATACTCGGTCTCGCCGGCGGCAGGCAGAGGCGGGACGGAACGCAGCCTTCGGTAGGCGTCCACGATTGGTGGGTCCACCCATACGGGTGGCCGCCAGCGGTGGTCCGGCAGAACAAAGGCCACGGCGCACCCGCAGGCGCGGGCCGGAATGACGTCATGGTCGACCCTGTTCCCGGCCACGAGCGCGTCCGTGGGCGGGGACGCCAGGTGTTCCAGCGCCCAGGTGAGCAGTCTGAGATCAGGTTTGGCGAAGCCGACGAGCGAGTCCAGGGCGATGAGCCGGAGGCGGTCATCCAGGCCTAGCGCCGCGAGCACTTCGGCGCATTGAGGTGGCTGGTTGGCCACCACGCAGACGGCACGGTGCTCTGCGAGCCGCCGCACGCCTTCCACCGCTCCGGGAATCGGCTGCGCCAGTTCCAGCCACCGGCCTTGCACGGCCAGCCACGATTCCCGGGCGAGGGGTGAAAGAAAGACGTTGCCTGGGCCAGCGCCGCGGCGCTCGTAGAAGCGCTCCATGTGGTCGAGCACCCGGTCAAGGGTGAACCCTGGATCAGCCGCTCTCGCGCGCTCCCAGACGAGCTTGACCCAGGCCAGGTCAAAGGGCTCGTCGTAGTAGATGACACCTCCCACGTCGAGGAGGACGACAGGGTGCCGCCGATCGCTCATCAGGTCCCGGCGGCCCTTCGCTCGCTGCCGCTCTCCGTGCCGCCCAGCCTGTCCTGTATCCAGCCGACCCAAGCCGCTGACCGCTCTTGCGGCACTTCCAGCTCCAGGTTCGACACGAGGTCCGCTGGCCCGTGGGCGCGCGCCCACTTCGCCGTTTTGGCCAGTCCGGCGCGCAGATCGGTCTCCGGCCACTCTCCGAGGAGTTTCCGCGCCCAAGCGCTGTCGGTGTAGGCGCGGTGGACTTCGTGCCGGGCTGGCAAGTGCACGATGGGGTGGTTGGGCGCGCCCATGACGTCCCGGACGATGTGCGCGAGGTTCAGCACCGTCGAGGTCGCCGAGGAGCCGACGTTGAGGACGTGACCCCACGCGTCGCGTCGCTCCGCCGAGGCCAGGAAGGTTCCGACGATGTCGCCGACGTAGGTGAACGCCCGGATCTGCCCTCCGTCGCCGTACACGCTGATGGGCTCGCCGCGCATCACCTGGTTGAGGAAGATGGCGACCGCGTTGCGGTATGGGTCGCTCATGTTCTGCCATTCGCCGTAGACGTTGTGCATGCGCAGGGCGAAGTACGGGAGCCCTTGCAGGCGCATGGTGATGTCGAGTTCTCGCTCGACGGCGAGCTTGGCGTTGCCGTAACTGTCGACCGGGATCGGCTGGTCGCGCTCGCGCATCGGGGGCTCGGCCCGGCCGTAGACGGCCACGGACGAGGCGAAGCCGAAGAAGTCCAGTTTCGAGGCGAGCGCGGCGTTGATCAAGTTGACGCTGCCGAGCATGTTCGTCACGTAGTTGTGCCGCTTCACGGCGTGGCTGATGCCTTCCGCCGCGAATGCCGCGAGGTGGAACACGCCGTTGAATTGAAACGATGTGAACACCTCGGCCACCAGCCGTTCGTCGGCGACGGAGCCGACTATGAGCGTCGCGGTCCCGGCTACCCGGTCGCGGGTCCCGCCGCTGAGGTTGTCGAGAACGACCACATCGTGTCCGCGTTCGAGCAGTTTCTCGGTGAGGTGGGAGCCGATGAAGCCGGCTCCGCCGGTCACCAGGTACCTTGCCATTCGGGGGCTCCATTCCTTTGGTGGTCCGGTTGGACGGGAAGAGGACGGTCACGGAATCGCGGGTGCGCTTCCTGCCGGGCTCCGGCATGCGCCGACCCGGAGGACGGTGTCTTCGGGCCGGCGGTGCGACCGGGTGACACGGAGGGTTTCCGGTAGCCGCCCGACCGCCAGCATCATGATCACCACTTCCCAGTCCGGGATGTCGGTGACTGCCCGCAGGCGCCGGTCGGCAGCACTTTCGACTGACCAGTTCAAGCAGCACGTGCCGAGCCCGGCGGCGTGGAAGGCGTAGATCAGGGACATGGCGAACATGCCTCCGTCGATCCATGCCTGGTTGCGTTCGCCCAGGTAAACGAAGGCGCGCAGGTCGGCGCTGATCACTAGGACGTGGCTGGCGGTGTGCCCGAAGCCGCTGTTGCCGTTCTGGCAGGCCAGCACGGCCTCGGCTTGAGCCCCGCGGGGGAAGGCCTGGACACGCCAGCTCTGGCGGTTGCAGACCGATGGCGTCGTCTGGGCGGACCGCACCGCTGCCATCAGTTCCTGCCACGTCACGGGCTCGGCAGCGAAGTCGCGGATCGTATGGCGGGAGGTGAAGAAGTCGGGCGAGGCGAGCGCCCCGCCACGCTGGATGGCTTGCCTGGTCACCGTCGTGGTGCCGCCTGCCCCGTCGCCCTGGGTGAGGGCGGGCCGCAGCGCGGCGACTTGGGCCGCCAGCGCCGGCGCCCAGTCCGGTGGTGGCGGCTGGCTGGCGGTGTGCCTGTTCAGGTACTCGCGGAGGGCCTCCACGGCGGCGTGGATCGTCTCCCGGTCGCCGCTGAACCGCTGGTACAGGTCGATGTTGCGGGCAAGGCGCTCGGCTGTGGTCCGCCCGGACCAGGGCCGCGGCGCGGGCACCGATAGCCCTTTCTCGATGCGGTGCGCGTCCATCGTGACGAGAGCGCGCAAAGATGCCATCCGCCGGGGGACGATCGCGGCGGAGTGCCTGAGAAACCGCGACGCGTCGTAGCGGTACTCTCCTGCCGCCCGCGCGATCCGGGCAAACCGGTGATCGTGCCGCCCGTCGGTCGCGGGCCGCGCTGGCAACCTCGCGTGCTCGCGCGCCTCGGCCCTGGCCGTCATCGCGTCCCGCCCATCGCCTGCCATGCCAGGGCGAAGTTTTCCCTCGCGCGCCCCAGGACCAGCGGCAAGCGCTCGCGGAGGTGGCGGCGAAGATCCTCAATGTCGAGGTTGCCGAGGAGCCGCCTCGCGGCGGCCTCGTCGCTGACAAACGCCCGCACATCAATGTGGACATCCTCAGGCGAGATCGCGGGGCCGTAAGCACCGGCGAGAACACCAGCGAACTTGGGTGAGTAGCCGATGGCGACGGTGGGCACCGCCGAGGACAGCCCTGCGATGGCCGCGTGGAGACGCTCCGCGATCAGCAGGGCCGAGCGGCTCACGACGCCCTTATATTCAGCGGCGGTCAGCCCGCCGGACAGCGGGCGCAGCCCGCCGGCTGCCGCGGCGGCGAGTTCGGCGACAAGGCGGCGGTCGTCGTTGGCCGGGCGGGAGTCATGCACATGCGGTATCGCGACGATTGGGAGTCCCCATTTCCGTCTCAGCTCGCCGGTTAGGCGCAGCAGCGCGGCCAGGTGGCTGGCGTGGTCGAGCTGGCGGAACCCTGCGATGCCCCTGCTCGGGGCCAGGCACAGGTATGGCTGGTCTGGGCCGATTCCGCTGGAAGCCAGAATCTGGTCGACGCGTCCAGGTGGGGCCGCGGGCAGCAGGAAGGCCGGATCAGCGGTCAGCGACACCACGCTGCCCTCAAGCCCCAGCGAGGTTGTCGCGTAGTCAAGAGACGCCTGCTCGCGGACCGTCAGGATGGCGCTTCTGCGGGCGGCCGCGGTGAAGGCGCGGCGCTCGCCCGCGTCGGTGAACGGGCCGATGGAATGAGCGATCATGGCCACGGGAACGCCCTTGTCCAGGGCTGCTGAGGGAGCCGCCAGGTAGCTGGTCGAAACGCCGTAGGCGCTGGTGTGCAGATCGCCTCCTGTGGTCAGGACGAGGTCCGCCGAGGCGAGAAGCGCGTGCGCGCGCTCGGCGGCCTGAGAGGGCGGCTCGGCTGGCCGGGCATGGCTCCAGGATCGGGAGAGCACGAACGGGTCCGCGACCCACTCGATGCCGTCGCCGGGCGCCAGCGCCCGGTCATGGTCTGGCGTCTGAGTCAAGACGGTCATCCGGCACGCCCCGCCGCAGTCCCGCAGCCCGAAGGCGATGGAGGTCACGAGGGCCTCGACGCCCCGGTTCTCGCAGCTTGTGACTCCCGAGACGATCACTTTCGGCATAGGTGCCTCTTTCGCCGGTCTCATCCGATAATCCCCAGGAGGGTGGCTAGCAGCTTTGGATAGGCGAATTCGTGCTGGAGACGCGCCCGCAAGCGCACAAGCTGGCGGCGGTAGAGCCGGTGGTCGCGGAGCATCCGCGACAGCGTGTCGCCGGGGTCGTCGCCGAGGCGGAAGGCGTCGGCCTCCAGGTCGTAGAGTTGCCGCAGGCAGATGACGTCATCGGTGAACGCCGGAAGGCTTCCCGCGGCCACGGTCTCGAACATGCGGGGCGTCGCGAACCCGAGCGCGGCCAGGACGGGACGGACGAGGACCGGCGAAATGGCGGCGCGGGCCATCTCGCTGACGACCCGGCCGAAAGGCACCGGCGGCTCCAGGACCACGCCGTGCCGGCGCAGCCAGCCTGGCTCCGAGACGGTGGCCGTCTCGTGGCCTGGGCAGGTCTGGCCGTCCCACCACCGCCCGCACACCCGCATGCGGCGGATGGGCGGGCTGGCGCCGTGCGCGGCCTGCACCAGCGAGGTGAGCGCGTTCCAGCGCCACCAGTTGCTGCCGATGTACTGCACCTGGAAAGGCATGTCCCCAGCAGGCCGCGCCTCGCCGTCCCAGTGGGGGAGCGGCATTCCGAAGTAGCTGAACGCCTGCGCTCCCGCAGGCAGCTCACCCGCCAGCTTCGGCTGGAGCACCAAGTCTGAGAGGCTCGTGTACAGGTGGCGCCAGCTTTCGGCTGGGTAGGCGCCGGCTGAAGAATCCGCGCCCGCCTTGACCATGGCCCCCCAGTGGCCGTCGGCGTCGATGATCGCCCGGCGATGCCGGGGAATCCGCTCGCACAGCGAGAGCCGCTCTGCGGTCAGGAACTGGCGTCCTTCAAAGACCAGCACCAGGTGCGTCGCCCAGCCGAGGTCAGTGATGACAGGCAGGTAAGAGGCCACTTGGTCGTCGAACCGGGACAGTTGCGCGCTGACGCCAACCTCGCAGCCGGCGTCGGGCGCCGCCGCCGCGTATTGGGCCAGGATGTGGCTGGAGCCGGCGTTCCAGTGCAGGTTCGCGGCGAAAAGGATTCTTGGCCGTGTCATCGGGAGTCCGCTTCGCCGTGGCGTGCTGGGCTGGACTTGATGAGCCGGCGGTGGGAGTGGCGCCGGGCGATGATCTGAGGTGTGCGCGATCCCAGCCAGGCCATCGCGGCGAGTGTCTCGGCGGTTCCTAGCACCGGGCTGGTGCGCCCGCCGACGCTGCGGCCACGCAGGTCCCTGTCGAGCCACCGGGCGGCGAGGCGGGCGGCTCGCGGTCGTGGCCAGCCGATGTCGGTGAGCAGGTAGTAGTAGCGGTTCCGGCGCATGTGGACGCGCCGGTACCGGCCGTGCCCGGAGCCGCCGCCGCCTTTGTGCTGGATTCCGTGGTCGAGCAGCAACGCCACGCGGTATCCGGCCCATCTCGCGCGCCGGCATAGGTCGACCTCCTCGTAGTAGGTGTGGAAGACCTCGTCGAACAGGCCGATCTGGCGGAGGACCGAAGATCGCGCGAAGAGCGCTGATCCCTGGACGTAGGCGTGCTCCAGGGTGCGCGGTACGCGCCCGGCGGCGGGACCGGCGGGCGATGGGTGGTCGGGCCAGTCGGAGTAGAACGCGTGCCGTTCCCCGTTGACCAGCGACATACGGGACCAGTCGTTGTGCTCTGTTAAGCCCGTTGACATTGAGTCGTACTGGTACTGCATCGGGCCGACGATGCCGTACGCTGGCCAGGACGACATGAAGCGAACCAGGTTGGCCACGAGGTCCGGCGGGGTCTGGGTGTCGGGGTTGACCAGGAACACATAGTCGGAGCCTTCCGCGATCGCCGCGCGCATGCCCACGTTATTCGCCGCGGCGAACCCCAGGTTGCGGCGGTTGCGGGTGATGATCACCGTCGGGAACTGGGCGCGCACCAGCTCGGCGCTGCCGTCGTGGGAGTTGTTGTCGATGTAGCGGACGGTCAGGCTGATGCCGGGCCGGTCGCTCGCGAGCAGGGACCGCAGGCAGGGCCCGAGCCACCTCCGCTCGTTAGTGCCGACCGTGATCGTCGTGACTTTGACTTCGTGCTGTTTCACCTTTGCTCCTGGGCGTAGGTCCCCCGTGAGTGCGGGGTCTGGCCAGCCGGGATGTCTTCGCGCTATGTCAGCCATCCCGTGGAAGGGACAGGCCGGCCGGTGCGAACTCGATGACGATGCTGCGGCGGATGGTGGCGGTGCCGTTGGGCCGCGAGCCGTGGACGGCCCGCACGTCGTGCACCACGACGTCGCCAGCTTGCGCTGGCACGGCCGTCGCCGGACCGGCGCCGCTGACGGCTGCGACGTCGGCGCCGTCGGGCAGAAGGTGAGATCCGGCCACGAACTCCAGACAGCCGTTGTCGGCTGAGCGGTCGAGGAAGACGCTGAGATTGCAGACCGTGTGGGCCGGCACTGACGTGCGGTCGCGGTGCCATGGAACAGCAGCTGCGACGTATGGGAGTTTCACGATCATGGCGCACGCGGTGGACCGGACCGGGGCGCCGAGGATGTCAGCGGCAAGGCCGTGCAGCGGCCCGCCGGCGAACAGGCTGGCGATGACTGGGGAGCCTTGCCGCTCCAGGTTGTGGACGCGGTACAGGACAGGCGCGTCGCCGCTGGGCCGTTCGAAGAACCAGAAGTCCTCTGATCGGTATCCGCGCTCAGTGAACGACGTGATCAGGTCGTCGGCGGACGTCTGAAGCGCGCGCACCTGGCTGGCGGGGATGAAGGCGGGGATTTCGGTGAAGCCGTCACGCCGGAATTCGGTCAAGGCGCTGGTCATCATTTATTCACCGTCGCCCGACTGAGCCTGGTTGGGTGGCGGGTGGGCGATAGCACGCCGCGACAAGGTCGCAGACGGTGTCGGTCCGCCGTTCATCCAGGACGTCGATCCGGTTGAAGCCGGCTTCTCTTATCGCGCGGAACAGGGAGTCCCGGTCGAACCACCGGACCGTTTGGGCAAGCGCCCGGGTCCGCGGCTCTGGGTGGCTCTCGGTGACCATCTTGATCGCGAATCCACGATCTTGCACGGTTCCGTCTCCACCCCAATAGTGCGTGGACAGGAACAGGTGCTCTGTCATCGCAGCCAACGTGGTCAGCAGGCTCCACGGTTCTTGCAGGTGGTAAAGCAGACCGGCGCACAGGACAGCGTCGAAACAGCCCAGCGACGTGAGGTCAAAGGTTTCCACATCGGCGTGAACGAACCTGGCGTTCGCGAGATCGTGCAGGCCGGCGACGAACCGGGCGCGGGCGACATGCTCGGCGCGCCCCTCAACCGCGACGACGTCGGTGCCAGGGTGACGGGCAAGGCGAACAGTGTCGGCACCCTCCAGCGAGCCCAGCTCGAGGATGCGCCTGGCATCGGGAAAGGCTTCGAAGAACGCCTGGGCTCGGCCCCGCCGCGGCTGCAAGGGCGTCTCGCCGTCCAGCCCCTCGTCTTTCGGGAACAGGTTGCCCTGGTACTCGAAGGCGTTGACCCACGGGCCGAGTTCGCGGGCGCGTCGCTGAACCTCTGCAAGGTCTGCGGCAGGCATGTGTTCTCCTCCTCGGTGCTGTCAATGCCGGTCGGTGTGGCCGCCGGCGTCAGGGGCGGGTGGCCGCGCTTGCGGAGTGGGCAGGACCCGGCGGCGTGAGAGGGCCAGCGACGTTGCGGGAGCGTCCCGGGCGGAGCAACTCGACAGCGATTCCGGCAATGACGCTGGCTGTGTAAAGCGCGGCCAGCGCGATCCGCTGGACAGAAGGCGCGTCAGCGGCCGCGTTCCGTGCCCACTCTTTGCGAAGCCCGTGCAAGGCGTCGCCCCGCCGCGCTTCGCTGCGCCCCTGCCAGTACGAACGGCGAACCAGGTATGCCAGGCGGAGCCGGCCCGGGTCGACCAGATGCCGCACGGAGGCATCTGCCAGGGTCTCCTGGCGTGCGCCGCGCGCGACCATCGCCCGGACGAATGTGGTGTCCTCCGCGGAGCAGAGCGTCGCTCCCACTCGGCCAAGGGCCTCATCGAACTCAACGCCGAGCAGACGCGCCGTCTCGATGTCGACCGCCATGCACGCCCCCCAGATCGAGACGGCGCCTCGGGGCGGATGCGCGCCGAGATAGTGCAGCTGACCGCTCGTGACATGCCAAGGGCGTGCCCGGCCGCCGAGGTCCGCGATGACCCGGGCGCCCACAACGGCGGCGCCACGGGCAAGTGAGGCGCGGATCGCCTCGATCACCTCGCTGCCAATGACCACGTCGTCATCGACGAAGATCACGTGCCGGGTCTGGCATTCCTTCATCACCCGGTTCCGGCTGTAGGCCAGTCCCCTGTTCGTCTCGTTGCTCACCAGCCGTGCCCGGCCCGGCGAAGCGTGCTCAGTCAAGATCGCGTCGGCGTCACCGAGGAGTCCGTCGAACACGATCAGCAGGTGGTCGTCGCGCCGCGCGGCGGCTGCTAGCCGCGGAACTGCCATGCTGAGCCGCTCAGGCCGGTTGCTGCAGATCGCGATGGTGACTGCCGGCTCGATTCCCGCCATGAGGCGCTCCGTTCGTCAGGTCCCTTAGAGGTCTGCCGAGGCCGAACTGACTGCAGCAGTCGGTTGATCGCACATGTGCCAGAAGCCGGGCACGGGTGCGGTCTCCGAGCCGATGGTGTCAGTGCGGGACCTGCCGTCTCCATGTCGCCAGACCGTCATCGGCCTGACTTATAGCCGTCGGCCCCGCAGCCATTCCTCTGGCGCGCGCCGTGCGGAGTGGCTCGCGGCGCGTCGGCTACTGGCCGTGCCAGGGCGTGGCCCGGTCGCCTTTCATGAGAAGGGCGAGGCGATGAGCGAGCTCGTTTCCGAGCCTGGCGTTGCTGGGCGCGAGGCGGATGAGTGCTGTGAGGGTGCTCAACTCGCGCAGGTCGTAGAGAACCTCATACCCATCCCATGCGCGCAGCTCATGGCCGTAGGCGTGAGCGAAGACGTCCACCGTCGCCTGGTCGACTCCGAAGCGGGCTTCGGCGTAGGTGGGGATGAGGTCGATGACGCGGGGGCCGACGCAGACCGAGTCCCAATCGCCGAGCACGACGGGAGAGCACGCATCGCTTGTGTTCCACAGAAGGTTGCCGGTGTAGAGGTCGGCGTGGATCAGCCCGTGCCCGAGTGGGAAGTCAAGCTCTGCGAATCGCTGGCGCAGTTCGTCAATGCGGCTGGTCAGCCACGATCGCTGGTCCTCGCTGAGGGCAAGCAGCGCCGCCGGATCGCTGACGGCCGCATCCAGCGATCTCAGCGGCTGATAGTGGGGAAGGTCTATCGGCGGCGGCGGCAGGCTATGTAGCGACTTGGCGATAGAGGCGAGCGCGGCGGTGTCCGGCCAGGCGCCGCCCGGCGGCTGCGGATAGTGACGCCAGAAAGTGATGGACACGGGGCGGCTTATAGGCCCGAGGACCACGGGCTGGCCCGCGCCGCTAGGCAGCTGAGCGGGCGCCGTGGCGGGAAACCCGTGCTCGATGAGCCATCGGGTCACCGCGATTGCCGTGCTCGCCTTGGCGGCTACGCCTGTCCCGTACCCCACCCGGGCGACCACGGGCGCTTGTTCGAGGAGGTAGACGGCGTTGGCGAAGTGGCGGATCAGGCGGGCGCCAGGCGGGTAGCCGGCCAGGCGGCAGGCTTGCCTGAGCAGGTCCGGCAAATCGGCGGGCGGGTGATTCGGGGAGCCATCACCGATGCTCACGCGCTGATCTCGGGGGCGGGGGCGCGGCAGTCGCTCAGCAGGTCATCGATCATCCCGAGCATCTGGCTGGCCACGGTGGCGCGTTTGTGGTGGGGCATGCTCAGCTCGCTCCGCAACTCACACACCGGCTGGACAAGGGCGGGAATCCGCTTCGACGGGGGCAGGGAATGGACGACGGTGAGGGCGGCGGCGGCGCCGTCAAGGTCGTGGCCTGGCAGGTCGGCCCGGGCGATGGCGACATCGACCCAGGCAAGGGCCTCGTCGCCGTATGACCGCTGGTATGGTGGTCCGCTGGTGTAGGCGTCGATCGAGGCGAGCGCGGCGCGGTGGGCGGCAGGGGGGTCCCCGATGCGCAGGTAGGTGGAACCGCCGTAGAAGTGCTGCTTGGCGAGAGTGAACGTCAAGATCCCGCCCATCTCATCGAACTCGTCCCGTCCGTCAGAGTATCCACCTTCGACCAGATCCCGTGCGGCCTGGGCGCGGTCCATCGCCTCCCTCGCCGCCGGGCCGTTGCCCATCCGGGAGTGGGCACGGGCTTCGATGCTGGCCAAGCGGACAAGCACCGTCCCGGGCACCCGCGCCTCCCGCGCGTGCGCGGCGGCCTGCGCTGCCAGCCGCAAGCCCTCCCGCGGCCGGCCATACCATTCGCTGGTCATCGCCTGGTTGCCCAGGACCCAGGCTTTCAAGGTCGGATGGCTGGCTTTCTCGGCGCAGGCCAGCGCGGCTTGGGCCTGGATCATGGCCGCGTCTGGGAAGCCAAGGTCGCCCGAGGCGTAGGCGAGCATCGAGCAGGTGGTGCCCGCGAGGAAGTACGCCTCTGGCAGCCGAGCCGGGTCCGGCCGGCCCTTGATCATGGTGAAGAGGTCGTCGCGCAGGTCGACCAGTTCCTTGAAGACGGGAGTCAAGGGCGAGTGAACGTAAGCGTGGGAGAGAGACGTCAGCCGTGCGCGCAGCACCGTAAGAGACAGGTCGCCGATGCCGATGGAGTCGGCCCACACGGTGAGCTTGGCTGAGGCGCGGGCCGAATCGTCCACCAGACTTGGCGCCTGGACGTTCTGCCCTGGGTCAGTGTCCGGGTCTGGTGGAAGCTCGCCGTCGCCCGCCAGCAACTGCTCGATCGGATGGCCGAACTCGACCTCCACGACGCGGCAGGTGCTGGGACGCGGCTCCGTGCCCACCTCGCCGGCGAGCCACCTGTCGAGCTGCCGCAGGCTCAAGGTGAAGTCACGGACGCCAAGCGACTGAGCCCGCCTGCTGAGGACTTCTAAAGTCTGCTCACGGGTCAGGCGGCGCTGCCTCATCAGACGCTGGATCAGCGTGACACGCTGGCGGGCGACCACAGCAGCCTCCGTCGGTGACGATGATGCGATTGCCGGTGAGCACACCGTAGCTGGGGCTTGCGTTCGGGATCAACGCCTCGCTGCGTGGCCGAGTGTCCCGCCCAGCGGCCGTGGTCATGACGGCAGTCCAGCGGCAGCCAACAGGCATTGCGGCGTAATTCCCACGTCAGCGTCCAGCGAACAACCATCGGAACGGACGCGTATGCAAAGGCCGTTCCGGTTCCCGCGACAGCGACCTGGTCCGCGAGGTCTCCGACTCTCGCAAGCATCAGGGACACAGCGCGGTGTCACGGCTCCAAGCGGAGGAAAAGGTGACAGAGCGTGAACGCACGTAACGCGGCCGTCCCG
>Ga0307372_10010771_pt1 | contig 12321 bp, 9 predicted proteins | sample OX1MG_FD_202533 | JGI IMG/M metagenome (GOLD analysis project Ga0307372, IMG submission 202533) | Soil microbial communities from Risofladan, Vaasa, Finland - OX-1 | ecosystem: Environmental > Terrestrial > Soil > Coastal area > Acid sulfate soil | place: Finland: Risofladan, Vaasa | collected...
CAGCTTCGTCCACACAGCCTACGAGGTGCGCGAGAACGCGGATCTGATCTGGGTCTACATGGGACCAAAGGACAAGATCCCTCCGTTGCCCGAGTTCAACTGGATGACGATTCCAAAAGAGCGCCGCGCGGTCGGCAAGATGTGGGAAAAGTGCAATTTCATCCAGGGAATGGAGGGAATCTTCGACTCTTTCCACACGAACCTTTTGCACTCGGGGTTCGAGGTGATGCGCTGGTCGGCGGGGCAGATCGCCGATACCTGGAGGCGTCCATCTCGCGCGCTCTATGGAGTCATCCAGACCGAGCGCACCCCGTATGGCTATCACTACGGCGCGATCCGCAGGCCGACGCTTGATGCGGACCAATATGACTACATCCGCGTAACGGAGTTCATATCCCCGTTCTTTTGCATCAATCCTCCCGATCTTGGGATCAAGTCCGCGGGGTTCTTTTTCGTTCCGATCGACGATCACAACACGATGCTGTACCAGGTAAACGCCGCGGAATCTGATGAGCGCACGATCGACACCGGCGAGGGTCGTCGCAAGATGTCGATGCTCGTCGGTGAGGACCTCGATGAGGAATTTCGCCCATTGCGCAACGAGACGAACGACTATGGCCAGGATCGCGCCCTGATGAAAGCGGGTGTCACACCCACGAGCGACGCCGATCTCGGGGAACTGCGCAATGCATATACCGGCATCGACACCGGAGTGCAGACCCAGGACATGGCGATGGTCGAGACGATGGGGCCAATCTCTGATCGCGCGAAGGAGCACCTCGCGGCGTCGGACAACGGGATCATCCACTGGCGCGAGGCGCTCGTTGAATCTGTCAAGGAGTTCGTCGCGGGATCCGAGCCTCCAGGCATCGACCCTCCCGCGCCATATCACCGGATTGGATCGGTCGCCGCGATCGTCGAGAGGGGAACGCCGTGGACCTCGATCAGCTGGGAGCATCGCGACGAGATCCTGATCTCGGTGAGCGACGACTCCGCGGTGATACCGACCGGAGCGCGCGACAGCGAACCGTCATAGGTCCAGGCCGGGTGACGGAAAGGCGGTTGATTCGTGACGTTGCGAGGACGAGGAGGGTCGCCCGGAGCTAGTGGTGCACAGCAGCTTTCGCGGTCCAGGCGATCTCGGTCCAGTCTGAACCCTTTGGCACGAGGCCACTCACCGCGCGGACGTCTTTGTAGTCGACCGGAGCGTCAATCGCCATGAGTTCGCCGTGTTCGACGAAGTCGTGCACCGCCCTCACGAGCCGTTTGCGCCACGCGATGACCGCAAGGTCCGAAGATCCGAGGTGCTCTTTCGAGCGATCCTCAATCACGCCCATCGATTCGATCATCGCGAGGTCCTGGGTCTGAACACCACCGTCGATGCCCGAAAAGGCATTCAGCTCGTCGCGCCGATTCATAAGTTCGCGGTCTTGCCAGTAGTTGTTCGAGGCATTGCGTTTTGGCCTGTAGTCCTCGAAGAGGTCGGGACCGAGGCGCATGGTCGAACGGCGCAGGTGCTGTTCGTGGTCGATCGGCTGGTCTGGCGCGAAGTACTTGGTGCCGATGCGGAGCCCCTGCTCGATGCTCTCCTCGGCCGGGACGATCTCATAGAGCATGGTGTTCTCGTCGTCGATCGGCACGAAGATGAATGGCTTCGAGGAGGCTCCGAGGTCAGGGGGATTCATGCAGTAAAACGGGGCGACGTACTCGGTGATGCGAATGTGGTCGAGGGTGTCGGCATCCTTGACTGGCTCGCGAATCGCTCCGTAGTGAAATCCATAGGAGGTGTCCTCGCTACGGATCACTCCGTAGCTCACCCGCGAGGGCCGCTTCCAGACGGTCGCGATCTTCTCCTTTGACCAACCGAGGACCTCGAATCCCGAATGAAGCAGCTGCGAATGGTAGGTGTCCATGAGTCCCTCCATCGCCTGGATGAAGTTGCACGACTCCCAGAGCTTGCCGATGCTCCGGTGCGTCGAGGGGACAAGCTGCCAGTTGAACTCGGGCAACGGAGGGATCTTGTCCTTTGGTCCCATGTAGACCCAGATCAGATCCGCGTTCTCGCGCACCTCGTAGGCTGTGTGGACGAAGCTGTCTTTGAACCTGCTGTTCGGTGGCTCGCACGGGGTCTCGAGCACGTGGCCTTCAACGTCGATCTTCCAGCCGTGATAGAGACAGCGGATCCCACCCTCCTCGTTTCGCCCCAGCGCGAGCGAGGCGAGTCGGTGCGGGCAGTGCAGGTCCATGATGCCGACACGTCCCGAGGTGTCGCGGAACGCGACGAGGTCCTCACCGAGCAGTCGGATCCTTTTCGGTGCTCCATCGGGCTCGGGAAGCTCCTCAGCGAGCATCGCCGGGATCCAGTATCGACGCAGCATCTCGCCCATCGGGGTTCCCGCTCCAACGCGCGTGATCAGTTCAATATCCTCGTTCAACATTACATGCCTCTCTGCGTTCGATAGGGGAGACGACTGGCGAGGTGTGCCCCGATCGCGGTCACACCCGCGCTCGGTACGCGTGCCGGTATCGTCGACCAGCAGGGCTGCAAAACTTTGCCAAAGGCAGAAATGTCGGCAGAACCCTTCGTACCCCACAAAGTGTAATACCTCTCCGAAGGCACCAGCGTTGCAAATTCCCGGGCAAGTCGGTCTCAAGAGGGCGCGCCATTGGAGAATAAATCGAAGATCGTCCACTGCAACAACGACGAACTGGGGGTTCTTTGTCCATGCTTGAACTTCAACAACGTGTCGTCGGCGCAATTTTCTCAACGATGGAGGAATAACTTCCAGTCCATGTGGACAGTCATCCGTTGGGTTGTCATCGGCCCCAACCTCGCATCGTGCCTGTTTTCTTGGAACTCCCACCCGGCTCGTCACAGGGTGCAGTTGGAATGTTGCAGCAAGATATTGAGAATCTTGGGCTTAAACCTGCCAGGACGACGCGACGAGTGGGAGAGCGCGCGGATTTTAAACCTCTGCGTGCTGGAGCGATTGCAGTCTCTGACTGGGGCACCGGTCTTGATCCGTCTGATGTAGTAATCAACGGCGCTTGGCACAAGGCAACCAACGGACTGTTTGAACCTGGCAACACAGCCTGTTCATTGCTTAGCACGACCATCCAGTTGTCCAAGGATCCGCAGCTACTTCAATTTGCCATCCCTATTGCAAATCTGCGATTGCCCTTGCACTCGCGCTGATGCGCGCAGCCTCGCTCACATATTGGACCAAGAGGTGAAATGAATGATCTGCCTACCGGCGTTCACACGGAGTTCTGTCAGGAGCTGGTCGTGTCACGTCTCGAAAGTACTTAGGTGGAACAGCTCCGATGGATCGTAACTTCGCGAGATAAGTCCCTGGTCAAGTGACTGATCAATGAACCACCGGATATTTTCGAGATTCCTCTTTATTCCGTTTGGCCAAATGTCTAACGCAAGCAACTGTTGTTGATGTTCAAACCAATGACAGCTCCATGCGAGGAAAGACCAGTTGGGATCATTCCAATGGTTCCGAGCTATCTCGCCCGATCGTTCAAAAGCTGCGAACAGAGTAGATGCGAGTTCCGGCGACTTTTCGAGCACCTCCTCGTGAAAGGCCACGACGTGCATGATCGGGAAGTATCCATGTCTATTGAAATAATTCGATTCCTCCGCGACAGGATCATCGAGGAGTCTTCGGACCCGGCTATCTTCCAAGAAGAGTTGGGGTGGATGGGGAACCATCACACAATCTAGAAATCCAGAAAGCAGCCCGCCTGTCAAGTTTTCACCGTCAGGCAACCGATCGAGGTGCAACTTGGGATTTGGCTCGAATGACCTCGTCTCATCACGTGCCGTGAACCATTTGATTTCACGCCACGGTACCTGGTACGAGCGACCAAGATCTGCTTTGGCAAGTACCGACAATGTCGTTTGGAAGGAGTTCAGTCCTACCGATTTACCGATCAGATCGGCAGGAGTGTGGATCCTCGAATCCTTTCTTACCCACATCTGCGACATGCTGAACAGACGGCGTGGAAAGACGGGAATCGCGACAAACGGAGCTCCTCGATCTCTTGCCATGAGATAGGAGGAGAATGACACCTCGGCAACGTCAAACTCTTCGTCGTTTAACATCCGTGAGTGACGGTGACTGCCGTCGCGACATTCTTCGTTTTGGCCCACCACCAATACACGAAGCTCGCCCCCCGGAATTGATATTTCGCCTTCGATCAGGGGAAGGTGTCGGTCGTAATGTGCAACAGCCAACGTTAAAGGACCCTTCGGCCATTGGCCACGATGCGACTCTTGATTTGTACTCAAAGTAAATCCCCCTTGTTCGCCACTGCTGCCCACAACTTTTCTTCGGCCGTGGGTGACCGCCAAATCATCAGGATTGAGATCCAGATCCTGTGTGACCGATTCAGTCCCGGATGTCTTGGAGCAACCAATCCGTGGGAATCTCCCTCCCGATGCCCTCTGCCCGTGCTTTCTCGTAGATCAGACCGGCAACTGCATGGAACTGGGCACCTTGGGAGTTGCCCCGTTCCGAGAACGTAATGTCATTTTCCCCGTTTCGGACCGAGGCCTCTCCGTTTAATATCTGGCAAAGCGATATGACCCGTGATCCATCCGTTGGTGGACGCCAAGAGCGATTGCTGTGCCGGTGTTTTTGCCAGACCGGGTCATCGTCGTTTGCTATGTAGGAAATAGACTCGTCCCGGGTGGCAAGTGCAGGGTTGCTGTGCGGCATTGTCGCATCGCCAAGGCGTAACCATCGGTCAAAACGCGCGAACGCATCCGTATCAGGACGTCCACCGATGCACGTTACGTGAGTTCCTGGATTCAGATACAGTCCCTGGACCACCGGACCGACTGCATCAGTGCACCCCGAAATGATGTCGGCGCCCCGATATACGTCTTCTGGTTCGTTGACGGCGATCGCCTCCAAGCCAAACGTCTCGCTCATTTCATCCGCAAATCGCTCCCGATTTGCCTTCGTTGGACTATAGACCTGAACGCGTTTCACATCCCGTACCGTTAAAACCGCCTCAACGTGGCTGCGAGCCATACCGCCCGAGCCAATCATTCCAAGGACTGGTGCGAATTCGTTCGCCCCGTATCTGACACCAATCGCTGAATCAGCGGCAACACGCATATGTTGTAAAACGCCGTCATTGATAAGAGCAAGTGGTTCGCCATTCCGCACGGAGAAAAGGAGAACCAAACCGCAGAAGGTGCCAGGCTGAGTGCAGTACTTCTCCTGAGTACGATTACCGTCGCGCTCGATCTCCGTAAGAATGTCGGATTTCATACGAATCGCAAAGTAACCAGTGCGAGCCGAGCCCCCTTCCATGGTGCCCCATTGATAGACCGACTCACCATCGCCGGTCGGAATGCGCATATCAATTCTCGGCCTACATATGCCCGCACCTGCTGCGAGATCAACGTAAGACTCGTGGAGGACCTCTATCACGTCCTCCACTTTTAACAACTCGGCAACCTTGTCGTTGTCAATTACCAGCACATCTCACCTCACCGGTCGTCAAGTTGGTAACACGTCCACCTCTGTTTCACAGCCGCCGATAGCCTAATGTTTCACAGCCGTAACCAACTCAAATTCCACGACTGAACGGGACAACCTCCATGGCTGTGTTAACAACCTTGTCGGGCTTGCGAGTGGATCTCTTACCAAATGCGGCCCGCGTCATACGGTGACAATCACGTCTTCGCGTAAGTCCGGGGTGTCCGATACGTTCGATTTGTCAGAGGATCTACCGGTGAGAGCCTGAGCGAGTTATGCGGGAATCTTGTGTTTGATGCCCTGAAGTTTGGAGCCGACTGACTTCGTTGGTGGACTCGTGACATCGTGTGTCAATGTCAAAGATGATCGTAGTGCTCGGGTGCAACACGAGGACAACGAGTCGTTCGTGGACGCGACGATGCCAGCTTTGTCGTCCATTGCACCGTTGTCCTGCCCTTCGCCTCGACCGGGTGTGCTGGACCGAAGAACGCTTCGAGAAATCGCACCTGTCCCCGAAGGCAAGAAACGCCGTCCTCTCTCCGACGTTTTCCCACGGGTCAACAGCCATGTCGCCTGTTGACCTCACACGAGAATCTATTTTGTTAGTCTAAGTATTTAGTGCATCCACAACGTTTGCAAAGAAGGGATGGTTTGTCGCGCTGAGTCGTCAAAGACCGTTCATTCCTCGTCGCCCCTCCAGCAGGGACAGAGCCCCAGAAACACAAATGGTCGCGAATGATCCAATCGTCGATGAACGTGTGGACACGGGCGCACCAGAAATAACAGCACCTCGGGGAGGATCTCTCCGACGTCTTCGCGATACCACCTTCGAATCGCTGAAGGTGCGCGATTTCCGTGTTCTTTGGTTTGGTTTCATGGGATCGTGGTCCGGCATGCAATTCCAACAGGTGGCACGAGGCTACCTCGCCTACCGACTTACGGGAAGCGCATTTGCAATCGGGCTCGTCACGTTGGCGGCGGGTCTGCCACGCATTGTGCTCTCGCCGGTTGGCGGCTGGCTTGCGGATCGTTTTGACAAGCGAGGGGTCATCACACGGACAAGCTACGCGATGTCGCTTCTCAGCTTGTTGACCGGCGTGCTTTATATCACCGGCCAGCTGACAGTTATCCTGCTTGTTCTGCTTGGTCTCCTCCAGGGGGTCGCCTTCGCCCTGATGATGCCAGCCCGCCAGGCCTACACGCCGCAGATCGTCGGAACGAGCCACCTGCTTTCAAATGCCGTCGCGTTAAACAACGCAGGGATGAACATGACCCGGGTCGCGGGCCCGGCAATAGCAGGTCTACTGATCGCGACTCCACACTTTGGACTTGGCGGAACGTTCTTTTTCATCGCTGGATGCTGGGTTTGGGTGGCTTTCTCCACGCGGCGCGTCAAAGACCCGGGCGCGCCGACAAGCGCGCGTCAGACGATGTCTGCAAGCATTCGCGAAGGCTTTACATATGTGCGAAGGAGACCTGCGCTTCTCGCCCTGATAAGCCTCGGTTTCGTGCCTCTCGCGCTCGGGATGCCATACATCAACCTCATGCCAGCAGTCGCGGACGGTACCCTGCACGGCGGGTCGAAACTGCTCGGCTTGCTGTTGAGCATAGGAGGGGTTGGCTCGCTCGTCGGGACGCTCCTCGTCGCTTCGCTTGCGCGCTACGAGAAGAAGGCGACGATGCAACTTGTGCTTGGGGTCAGTTTCGGATTGGCCCTTGCTGGTTTCGCAGTCTTTGCCCAACGCGACGAACTCGCCTTCGCCATTCCTTTCCTTTTCATTGCGGGCCTGACAGGTGACGCATACCAGGCGCTCAACTCGAGCATGATCATGATGAATACTGAGCCTGGTCACTATGGACGGGTGATGGGCGTGTATATGATCGCCCAATCGATTCGGCCGATCTCGGTGATGCCGATGGGTGCGATCGGTGACGAGATCGGCGTGACAGTCACACTGCTTGGAGCCGGCGCGATCGTTGCCGCTTTCGTTGCCCTCGTCGCGGCCTGTTACCCCGGTTACCGGACAATCGGGCGTTATCCGGTCGGCACTTCACTCGAACAGATCGACAAGCTCGATACGGGAAAAAAGGACTTCGACCGTCAAATCTCCCGCTCTCAGCAACACCGTAATTAGCCGAGATCTCGCATTGGTTGAGATGTGTCGTCTTTCGCCCGGGTTCTTCTGTCACCGACCCGGATCGTTCAGCAACACCGTAACAATTTTGCGACGCCTTTGTCGCTGATGCCAAGACGAGGTCTCGCGCCGCGAACGTCATCTTGGTCCCGGGAGGTTTTACCTTGACGAAAGGTATTGTAGGACAAAGGGGGCATTCAGAATGAACACGGCCGCTTACGCGCGAAACCTGTTGCTCGAACTCAGAGTTGCGTCAAGAGACCATGCAGTAACACCTCTTCTATGACACAACCGGGCGGGCGCGGGAGTGAGCACTGGTCTGTGCCCTTGGCCGCAGAGGTCAATGCCACAATGGACCTCGTCCCTGGCACATGTGCAACTCAGCACCGTAACCAATGCGCACGGGGTCGAATTGCCAAAGGAAAGAGCGCGAGAATCCATGTCTCGAACGAATCGTCCTAACGCATATCGTTAATCGCCAGATGCGCCGGGGACGATCGTGTGACCGTACGCGCGTGTCCTCATCTGTTTCTTGGGCCCATCAGCGAAACGGGTCTGTTGTCTCCAGAGTCCGGTCACCAGTCGCAGCCCGATGGAAGGGCAGAGACTGGTGTTTGGCAATGGCACCTGTAACTGGCCGATCGCGAGCGATCAATGGCTTGGAGCTGAAACATCCGAGATGATTGTGACCTCGTCCAGTCGACCTGAGCGACAGCAGCCTCGAAGGAGTCGTTTAATCCCGAATGTCTTGTAAGAACCAATCGAGAGGGATTGAGGCGCCGAACCTCTTTTCGGTTGCCAGGCGATAGACGCTTCCAGCCACCGATGCGAACTGCAGTCCTTGGGTACCATTGTTGAAAAAGAGCGTCACCTGCTCCTCGGAGGTGCGCCCTCGCGTTCCTTCGGGATCGCCGTAGGGAAAGAGTACCGGGAAAGCGCTTCTATGCACTCGAGAGCTGCGCGGCACACGGGCTCGTTCGTCGGGTTGGCCGATCACGTAGGAGGCGATCGCACCGACGACCTCGTGAGTCATTCCGGGCTCGCTCTCCCCGACGAGAGTCGGATAACCCGACTCGATGATTACATCGGCTTTTTCGAGGACCTTCCCCCCGATCTCTTTGTTGCTGAGCGTCACGATGTGAGTGCCCGGTGCAAGCCATCCGCCCTCGAATGTGGGTACGATCGAGTCAGTGCAGGTCGCCACGATGTCCATGTCGCGAACAGCCTCCTCTGCGGTGTTGACGGCCTCAACGTTGATGGAATAGCGTGACGTGACCTCGCGTGCAAATGCTTCGCGATGAGCGGCCGTTGGACTGAAGACCGAGACCTGGTCGAGCTCGCGAACGTGGCGAATCGAATCGAGGTAGGTGCGTGCCATTCCTCCCGAACCGAGGATACCGAGACGGCGCGAGTCTCTCCGGGCGAGATGATCCGTGCCGATTCCAGCGGTTCCTCCGACTCGCATATGTTGGAGATAGCCGTCCTGCATGAGCGCGAGGGGCTCGCCGTTCTCGATCGAATAAGCAAGGATGATTCCTGAGTACAGGCCGGGCTCTACGCAGTACTTCTCCTGTGTCTGACCACTCGGCCATGACAGCACGCCCGACTTGATCCGCACCGCGACCACGCCGTTGCTTCTGCTGACACTGGTCATGCTACCCCACCGGTAGTATTCGTCGAGATTGGTGTTCGGGGCATAGATGTCGACCCTCGGGACATACGCTGCATCGCCCACCTAGAGATCGCGGTAGCCGAGTTGGAGTGCCTCGAGTGTCGTCTTCATGTCGAGCAGTTCCGCAATGTCCGCATTACTCAAAAAGATTACGGGCCCTCCAAGGGTCGGTCCTGTCGACCACGTTACTTATATTGGAAAATGTAATCAGGTGCGGGTTTACGATACCGCGCCGGAGGACTGTTTTGAACAGTGCGCAACCGATCAATCACGTGGTGACATATAAAAATCATGCTCTGTACCGCGAATATTCACTCAATCTGAAGAGCCCACAGTCTTCTCTTTCTCGGCACTGAGAGAAAGGTGCACGTTTTGTGCCTGCGAAGTTCCGTAACCCACGACTTCACCGAAACTGCCACCTCCAAAGGAGGGATTGCGGACGCGTGCATTTCAACGTTGACTGCACCGACCGCGGAGGCAAGATCTTCATGGTGATGAATCGAAATAATCCGCCGCAAAACAACTCCGCAGTACTACGTCGAGAGGTATTCACGACCCAACCGCAACAGGTGGGGCCGTCTCTCGGTGACAGCCGAAGAAGATTATCGATCCGGCGACGATAAACGATCCGGCCATCGTGAGGAACGTGGCCCGAAATCCGGAGGTGGTGACGAGCACTCCGAGAATCGTTATCCAGACCGCTCCGATCGACTGGGATATCGCGAAATAGGCGCCGAATGCTTGGCGTGGGGACACCCCCTGCATCGAGTCGGAAAAAAGGGCCTGCCGAAGAGGTTGCTCGGAGTATGAAAAGACTCCGACCGCAAGGCCGATGAAACCCAGGGCAAGCAAGTCATTGCCGACGAGTACAAATCCCACCAGGGCACAGGCACCAAGGCCATAGAGAATGTAGAGGACAAAAGAGCGCCCTAGTCGGTCGGAGATGTGGCCGCCAAGGACAGGACCAAAAACGGCTCCTGTCGCGACTACGGCCGTGATCGCTCCGACGGTCAACGCAGGCTGGTGGAGACCTATTCGCAGGTAGGCAGGAATGAACGTGGTGAGAACGCCAACGCCACGACCTGCACCAGAGACTGCACCTGCGATCAATACGGCAATCGCCTTGCGGCGGCGAAGTGCCTGACGCAGCGAAACCGGGGCGGCGACGGGGACCGGCTCCTCCGAATGCATCCCTGCGCGCGCATTGGCCGAATCTGGCAACGAATCTGGCAGAGTCCTTTCGGTATCCGGAGTTGCCGGCACAACCGGGGGAGCCTTCACGCGTGTCCAGGTCACAACTGAGCAAAGCGCCATGACGATTCCTGCACCGGCGAGTGCCCAGCGCCAGCTAAATGCAGTAATGACCGCGGCCGCCGCGAGGGGAGCGAGGAGGGTTCCGATGTTGCCGCCAGTGGTGTGCACTGCCAACGCAAAGCCTCGCCGGTTCGGCATTCTTTCGACCAGATGCGCGGCACCCACCGGGTGCTGGGGCCAGCTCACCAAATTTCCGAGGACGCGGACCGCCCCGAATACGGCGATGCCGGGAGAGATGGCTCCGAGCACACTCACCAGTGCCATGCCGAGGTTCTGCCCTCCGAGGAGGACTCGGGAAGAGATCCGCTTGACGAGAACCGCGGTGCCCTGGAGGAGTCCACCGAGCACACCGGCCACGCCGAGGATTCCACCAAGTACCGCGTATGACGAGTGAAAGCTGACCAGCGCGAAGGGGTAGACAATACCGAGCACTCCAATATATGAATGCTGGATGGCGTGCGAGAATGCCACCACAGCGAGCTGCTCGCGGTCCCCTTTCTGCCATTTGTTTTCTTGGCCCTTTGAGAGCGCCATCTCTCGCGTCGCCAAATGTCCTCCTACTGACCGATCTCCCACCGACCGCTCCCGTCGTTCGCAACGCTAAGTACTCATCGGGCGGACACTATCATCGGTTTGCGGGAGATTAGCGAAATAGGACAACAGGATGGCGCCCCGTGATATCGCGTCGCTCGCAACGAGCATCTGACACGATATGGATCATCGATTGCATTTGCGTCAGATGCGCCTCGACGGAGGGGCTGTGATCATGGCTGATCTGCGCGAAAAGAAGGTGCACGGCGAGTCGGATCTTTCAAAAGACGGTGGTGGCGCGTTGTCGACGGACTGGAGCGCCATCGCTCACCCAGCGCGTAAACCTGAGCGCTCTTGACGAGAGAAGCAACAGCACGATAGGAAACCCTGATGGCGAGCTTCGGTTGGGTTCTGGCGTCGACCGTCGGAGTCGGCGTGATTGTTTGGGGCGCCGAGGAGTTCGCCGAGCACTTGAGCAGAGCGGCCGTCGCACTTGGTGTCAGCGCATTCGCTCTCGCTCTCTTGCTCGCTGGAGCTGAACCGGAAGAACTTGCCACAGGCATGATCGCAAGCGCTCGACATGCGCCGGCGCTTGCATTCGGTGATGTCATTGGGGCAAACGCAGCGATGTGCCTCGTTGCGCTCGGGGTCGGCGCATGGATCTCGCCGCTTCCCTTTGGGGTACGTGTCCGTTGGTATGGGCTGTTCGGCCTTCCAGTTGGCGCGGTTTGCGTGGCTTACGTCTGGGGAGGACACGTCAGTCGCCTCGAAGGAGCGGTTCTGGTCGCGCTCTACTTTTGCTATATCGCGGTGATCTGGAGACTCGAGGGCGCGCCGCCCGCGATTGGAGAGGCCGAGGAGCTGGAGGCGGCGAAAGAGTTGCGCGGCACGGTAACGGATCGTCAAGTTGGAAGGGACATCAGTCTTGTTGTATTCGGAGTTTTGGCAATGGCAGGCGGCGGCCTTTTGCTCGTTGAGGGAATCCGCCATCTCGTTCAGGTTCAGGATGCTCAAACGCGGGTCGGACTGACGATCCTCGGTTTTGCGACAGCATTTGAGCTCGTTGTTCTGGCGTGGTCCACGTCACGCCGGGGAGCGAGCGAAGCCGCCGTTGCAGCAGTGGTTGGGTCGTTTGCGTACAACGCGACGATGACGCTTGGTGCGGCTGCGC
>Ga0307372_10010772_pt1 | contig 12320 bp, 7 predicted proteins | sample OX1MG_FD_202533 | JGI IMG/M metagenome (GOLD analysis project Ga0307372, IMG submission 202533) | Soil microbial communities from Risofladan, Vaasa, Finland - OX-1 | ecosystem: Environmental > Terrestrial > Soil > Coastal area > Acid sulfate soil | place: Finland: Risofladan, Vaasa | collected...
GCAGGCGGACTGTAACTGCGTCATGATGACCGCGCACGCCAGCGTGGAGACCGTGGCGCGATCCGTGAGCGAAGGGGCTGTCGAGTACTTGGGCAAGCCCCTGAAGATTGATGAATTGCTTTCCCTGATCAAACGTCTTGGCGGTTGCGACCTCATTGGAGCTTTAGAATCGCCACCTGTAGACCTTTTTTCCCCGCCCACCTCGATCGTTGGCCGGAGTCCCATAATGCTGGAGGTCTACCGTGTCATTGCCCGGGTTGCGTCCAGTGACGCGACCGTGCTCATTACCGGGGCCAGCGGAACAGGCAAAGAACTGGTGGCGCGGGCCATCCACCAGCATAGCCGGCGGGCCGACATGCCTTTTGTGCCGATCAACTGCGGAGCGGTTTCTGAGACGCTGCTGGAAAGCGAACTCTTCGGACATGAGAAAGGCGCCTTTACTGGAGCCGATCGGAGCCGGCACGGGTTGTTCAAGGTGGCCAGCGGCGGAACACTGTTTTTGGATGAGGTGACCGAAACCAGCAACATGATGCAGGTCAAACTGCTCCGAGTCCTTCAAGAAGGGCAAGTCCGGCCGGTGGGTTCGAATACGATCATTCCCGTGGATGCGCGCGTTTTGGCTGCCTCGAACCGGGACGTGGATGAACTTGTGCAGGCTGGACATTTCCGGGAGGATCTCTACTACAGGCTGGCGGTGGTCGTCATTCACCTTCCGTCTCTCGGCGAACGCCGCGAGGACATTCCCTTATTGGTTCGCCATTTTCTGGACGACTTCAATCAGCGCAATCAAAGGCGCGTGTCGATCCGGGACGAAGCGGTTTCCGTCCTTGCCAGTCTTCCCTGGCCCGGAAATGTGCGGGAGCTGGAGAATGCCGTCGAACGGCTGGCGATCTTCTCCTCTCTCGGAGAAATCACAGCGGCGGATGTAGAGCGGAGCAGCGCCCCCTTGACCACTTCTGGCGAGCCGGATGCCACGCCAGCGGGATCTTTGCGGGAAATGGAGCGCCAGCACATCCTGCGGGCCATGCGCGACGCGGACGGCAACCGGTCACTGGCTGCCAAGCGGCTCGGCATCGGGCGGAAGTCTCTTTACAATAAGGCCCGCCGCCTCGGCATTGATTTAGGCTCTGGAGACCCATGACCGCGGGAGTAACGGCAGGACCGGAACGGAAGCGGCCGTGGCGCCGCTGGATGCGCCTGAACCTTCTCCTGCTCATTCTGACGGGAGCGCTCAGCCTGACGTACCCCGTGCAGGAAATCAGCCGCCGGGCGGGCGATCTTTACTTCCGGCTGCGCCCTCCACTGCCAGTTTCGCACAACGTCGCCCTAGTGTTAATTGACGATTCCAGCCTGCAACGCTATGGTTCCTGGCCCTGGCCCCGCTCTCTGCTGGCCGCGCTCGTCCGCGCGGTCAATGCCCAGCACCCACGGGCCTTGGGACTTGACATCCTTCTCTCGGAACCCACCACCGCCCAGGATGATCGTGACTTGGCGGAAGCCATTAAGGCGGCGGGAAACGTGGTGTTGGCCTCCAAGATCGCGAGCGGCCTAGGCTCCCGCATGTGGCTCGATCCCTTACCCCTTTTCGCCCGCAACGCCGCAGCAGTGGGGCACGTGCAGGCGATGCTGGGCCCAGACGGTATTTGCCGCAGCGTTCCGCTGGCAGAAATGAGTACGGAAGGGCCTCGCCTGGCCTTCTCCGTGGACGTGGCACGCGTGGCGGAAGGAAATTTGTCCGGCACTCTGCCGGAAGCATTGCAAGCCAATGCCGCATCCCGCGAAAGAGCGGGAGTTGAGCGTCTTCCTCGCAGGTTTCTGCTGATTGATTTCCATGGCCAGATCAACCCCGAAGAGTCCCACCCCCCCTTCGACTGGGTGCCTGCGGCGGTCGTCCTCCAAGGCCAAGGGGGCAAACTCCTTCGTAACAAAGTTGTCCTCATCGGCTTTGCCACCACAGAGATCACCGATCGGTTTGCTGTCCCGGTCAGCACGCAACTGCTGATGCCGGGCGTGGAAATCCAGGCTAATCTGGTGGACGGACTGCTTGCGGGGCGATATTTGAGGCCATTGGGATTTGGGGTTGAATTGATCCTGCTCAGCATCCTCAGCCTGCTCCTGACCTGGTTGCTCCTGAGGCGCCCGGGATGGCAGGGGATGCTGGCCTCCGTAGCTCTGGTTTTTGGTGTGTATGGCCTGGGTTATGTCCTCCTGACCCATTATTACCGGCTGATCTCTTTCGGCCCATTTTTGTGCGTTGGCATTTTGGCACTCCCCATTGTCCAGGTGGAGAATCTGCTGGCAATGGACCGCAGCCTTACCCAGAGCCTACGGCGCTTACAGAGCGCCTTGCATGGAACCACGGCGGGCGGCGGTGCGGGCTTAAGGTCAGCACTGCGCGGGAGCGCTGTTGCCGCCTCCGGCGGTGACCTGCACTGGAAGGTCGCTGCTGTAGGCGAGCTGGAAGAAGAGCTGGGATCCCTGTACACCTTCAGCCAGACGCTGCTGGCCAACATCCAGGAGGGTTTGGCCGTCTTCGCCCCGGAGGGAAATTTGATCTTTCAGAACTCCGGCTGGCAGGAATTCTTGAGAAAGCTCGGCTGCCAGCCGCAGGCAAGGTTGAAGGAAATAATTGCCGTGTTACACCAGCCTCGCTTGCAGGAGTTAGAAACAGGGCTTTTCGAGCCAGGGGCGCGTTTAGAAACCGAATTGCTCAACGACAAAGGGCTGTGGCTTGTACAAGCTGTCCGGCTGCGCCCCGAGCCCCACGCCAAATCCGGGGGCTTGATGATGATTATTACTGACCTGAGCACCCGGTTGGAGCGAGACTTGGCGCGAGCTGAATCGCTGGGCTTCGTAACGCACGAGTTGCGAACTCCCCTGGTCTCTATTCAGGGCTACGCCGAGTTTCTGATGCGGTATCCGGAGGCGGAGGGATCCTGGGAAGCGGCTGAGACGATTTTCCGGGAATCCAACCGGCTCGTGGCCCTGATCAATGCTTACTTGGACGTGATGCGCCTGGAGTCGGGGGTGCGCTCGCTCCGCCGTGAAGCGGTGGACCTTAAAACGGCGTTTGCTCACTTGAGCGCGGTGATCAAGCCGCTGGCCGAGTCGGCGGAGGTCATGGTCAAGGTGGATGGGGCGGGACTGTGGCCGCAGTTCCTCGGAGATCCGGATTTGATCGCGGGAGCATTATTGAACCTGCTCAGCAACGCCATCAAATACAGCCCGCGCGGCGGCGAGGTGCAGATGCGCGTGTGGGAAGAGCCTGGCCAGGTAATCATCGAGGTCTCGAACGCCGGGCCTGTGATCCCGCCGCAAGAAATCCCGCGCTTGTTCGAACCTTACTTCCGCCGCGGCGAGCACGAACACGGAGTTCGCGGTTGGGGCCTGGGCCTGGCTTTTGTCAAACGTGTCGCAGAAGGGCATGGCGGGAGAGTGGAAGCGAGCAGTGACGCCGCCGTTGGCACACGCTTCCGGCTTGTATTCCCGAACGTTGAGCAATAGGATGACAGGGAGGAGAGGTATCGATGTCCCGCCTGCTTCTTAGGCGCCACTCAATCGCGCTGATTGCCTTGCTCCAGTGCGTATGGTGCGCAACGGCAGCCCAAAAGTCACAGCAGGCCGCCAAGCCTTCTGTCGCTCCTCTCGCCGGGGCTCTTGTTTCTGAATGGAAGGGCAATATCCAGCTTCAGCTGCCCGGACAAAAGGCCTCTTCGCCGGCGCGCGGGCTGGCGCTTCCAGCCGGAACCCTGTTGGACACTCACGATGGCCTGATGGTATTGACGCTTCAAGATGAGAGCCAGGTTTTGCTGCGCCCACACACGCGGTTAATCCTAAGCGCGCCAGGTCCGGGGAACTGGAATTACTTTCAGCTTCTCATTGGCCATATCCGGGCTTTCATCAGGAAACGCACGGGTGGCGAACCGCCGTTTCAACTAGGAACGCCGAGTGCAGTGATTGCAGTGCGCGGAACGCGCTTTGATGTGGAAGTCAATCGCCATGAAGTGACTGAAGTGGACGTTTTCGAGGGGTTGGTGGAGGTTAGCTCGAAAGGAGCACCTGGGTCTTCCGTGCTTGTCGGGCCGGGCTTCTCCACTCGTGTCGCCATCGGAGGCGTGCCGGAGGCGCCGGTTCAAACCGACGAGATCCGCCCCTTTGCTGCAGCGCCCTATCCGAGCATGGGCGAGGAATTCCAGCGGGAAGAGTCCATGGTCCCGGATGAACTCCCTGAGAATGAGATGGCCGAGCCTTCTGAAAATGAAACTGAGCCCCTTGAAGGCGATCACGCCCCGGAATCGTCTTCTCCAGCCTCCAACACTAATCCGGAGCCGCCCCACTAGTGCATCTTAGGAGAGCCCCCGGCTTTTTGCCTGGGGATGGCCACAGTGCTGCCCAGCGTATGGCCGGATGTGTGTAAAAAGAAGACCCGCCCTGAGTCCAATTGACACACCTTAGATTCCAGCAAAATGAGTAAATGCCTGTGCCTGCAACATGTTTGCGGTACCTGGGTATGGCAATTCAAGTGCCTCTAAGACAAACGAAGGGCCTGGCAGCGAAGGGCGGATCCAGTCTCAATCACGGGAGGCAGCACGATGAGAGCGTGCAGCGGTGAAAATCAGATTTGCCAATGATCTGGCGGAATTTACAGAAGTTATTACTTGAGATATTATACAGGTGGTAGATGGGGCGGGATTGGATCGGCACGTAGTTCCTCCAAGCAAAGGGCATATCCAGACTCAATAACGGAGGGCAGAAAATGAGAGTGTGCATCATCGGAACAGGCTATGTGGGTCTCAGCACAGGGGTATGCCTGGCATATCTTGGACACGAGGTTCAATGCCTGGATATCGACAAGCGGAAGATTGCGGCCTTGAGAAAAGGGGACCTTCCCATTTATGAGCCGGGTCTCGAAGAGCTTTTCCTGGAAAGGAAGAGTCTCAATTTCACGAGTGAACCTGCTGTAGCGATGCGCGACGCGGAGGTCATTTTCATTACCGTTGGCACGCCCAGCCTTCCTGATGGCCATCCGGACCTCCGGTACATCCATGCCGCAGCGGAGATGGCGGGCAGGCATCTGGGCGAAGGCTTTACGGTGGTAGTCAGCAAATCCACCGTTCCCATCGGCACGAGCCGACAGGTTGAGAAGATCGTGCGGGACGCCTTTCGGAAAAGCCACCCTGGCCAGCCGGAAGGAAGTTTTGCCGTGGTCTCTAACCCGGAATTCCTGCGGCAGGGGTCCGCAATTTATGACAGCTTGTACCCTGACCGCATTGTTATGGGGTCAGACAGCCAGGAAGCCCTGCAGAGGCTTGAAATGCTTTATAGCCCAATTATTCACCAGCAGTTTGAACCGCCCAGATTTCTTCCGCGCCCAGCAAGTTGCGGGAAAGTAGCTGTGGTCACTACTGACCTCGCGACGGCAGAGATTATCAAATACGCCGCCAACGCCTTTCTAGCGATGAAAATCAGCTTTGCCAATGAGCTGGCGGAATTTACGGAAGTTGTAAATGCAGATATTATACAAGTGATAGAGGGGGTGGGATTGGACCGGCGGATCGGTACGCAGTTCCTCCAGGCGGGGTTGGGCTGGGGCGGCTCTTGTTTCGGGAAGGATACGGCAGCCTTGGTTGCATCCTCCCGTGAGCAGGGTTTGGACATGAGCATCGTCGCCGCCGCCCGCCACGTCAACTATTCGCAACGGGAGCGGATGGTTGCCAAGCTGGTGCGGGAGTTGGGGACAGTGCGGGGCAAGACGGTCGGACTGCTTGGCCTGGCCTTTAAGCCTCACACCGATGACCTGCGGGATGCCCCCGCGCTCGATATTGCCCGACGCCTGCTGAACCGGGGCGTGTGCGTACGCGCTCATGACCCGGTGGCCATAGACCGGGCACGGCACGAAAGGCTCGCTTCCGGAATTCAGTTTTACAACTCGGTTGAGGATATGGCGAAAGGGGCGGACGCTCTGCTGCTGGTGACGGAGTGGCCCGAATACCGTTTGCTGCCTTGGGGAAAACTGGCCTCCAGCATGGGCAGTCCCCTGATCCTCGACGGGCGCAATTTCCTGGATCGTGTCCAAATCATGTCGGCCGGGTTCCGTTACCTCGGGGTGGGCCGGGCGGATATCTCTCCGCAGCGGCAACCCGTCGAGGCTCTGCTCAATCCTTCCGTGGAGGAAGCGATTTTGTCGCGGCAACTGGTTCCACTCCGTTGATCGGGCTTCAACTGGGCTTCACCCAGCCTTGTCGGACCCGCCTATGGATCGATGGCATCGTCTTAGCGAATACCCATGAAAGTACGATGGGTCCGGCTGGACCGAGCTTCCGTCGGATCACTCTCAAATTAATACAGCCTGGAAGCCTCACTTCGCTCATTTTGATAGATGCAGTGGACTCCAGCGCTCATAGACCGGATTCGGATTTGCGGATTGAACTATGAGATTGATGATCTATTCGCACGACACCTTTGGTCTTGGCAACATTCGCAGGATTCTGGCGCTGTGCAAGCATGTGCAGGAATCCTGCCCGGATATTTCTACCCTTATCGTTTCTGGCTCGCCCATGCTGCACAGTTTCCGTATTCCGGAGGAGATGGACTACATCAAACTACCCTGCCTGAAGCGGAGCGAAGGTGGAGACTTAGAGGTACGGACGCTCGATATGGAATTGACGGACGCGGTCAAGCTGCGGAGCGAGATTGTCCGCGCCACCGTGGAGAACTTCAAACCCGATGTTCTGCTGGTGGACAAGAAGCCTGCCGGGCTGGCAGGAGAACTGATCGCCGGCCTGCGCCACTTGAAGGTGTACTCGCCGGCGGCCCGCATTCTCCTGGTCCTGCGGGATATCCTGGACCGTCCCGAGACAACCATCAAGAACTGGAGGCGGCAGGCGTTTTACGAAACAATAGAACTCTACTATGACCGCGTCCTGATCTTTGGCGATCCCCGTGTTTTCGATGCGGTCAAGGAGTACCAGATTCCAGAAATCATCCAAAACCGGGTGAGTTTTTGCGGCTATATCGGAAGAACGTTCAGAGGCAGGAGCCGGGAGAACCTGCGGAAAGAATTAAACGTGAGCGAGCATGAGAAGCTGGTGCTGGTCACCACTGGAGGCGGCGAGGATGGATACCATCTGATCGAAACCTACCTCACGGCCGTCCAACGGGAGATGCAGATCACCCATACCCGGACCGTGGTGATAACGGGGCCGGAGTTGGGCGCTTCGCGCCGCGAGAAGTTGCAGAATCTTGCCCGCACCTCCCATAGCGTCCAAATCATCGAATTCACCAGCCACATGATGAGCTATCTGGCGGCCGCAGACATCGTCGTCTCCATGGCCGGCTACAACACGGTGTGCGAGCTTCTCTCGCTTGGCAAGAGGGCTGTCCTCGTCCCGCGGGTGTCTCCGGTAGAAGAGCAATTGATTCGGGCCAAACTCCTCGCGGACAGGTCTTTATTCCAAATGATTCATCCTGACCAGCTTAACCCGGGTCTTCTGATGCAGGCAGTGGAAGCCCAACTCCACTCCCTCAACACGCCCCTGAAGACTGAAGGGGTGATTGACCTGAACGGCTTGCAGTATTTCACCCGCATGGTCCAATCGTGGGCGGCCACAAACCATTCGGATAGCCCCGTCGAGATGAACAACACAACTTCGACACAACAAGCGTGAAACATGTCACAGACAAACGGACAACGTAAAGTCGCATATCTGGTAAAAACCTTTCCCAAGTTTTCGGAAACATTCATTCTGAATGAGATTCTCGAACTGGAGAGACAGGGAGTAAAGCTCCACATCTTCTCGCTGAAAACTCCGGCTGATGAGCACAACCACCAGGCGGTTGAAGAGGTTCAAGCCCAGGTCACATACATTCCGGTCATTCAGTCCGATAGCGATCTGGATGATCGATACCGGGTATTGTGGCAAAACATTCTGCTATTTTTCTCCAATCCTCGTCGCTATTTCGTGACCGTAATCACGTTGTTCCGGCGGTGGGAGAGTATCTGCCCGTCGCCAGGGAAGTTTTGGAGCTACGTCAAGACCGCAGTGGCATTCTTGCTGCGGCGGCACTATAGCTCGCCCTCCTCAAGGAAACTTCGCAAACTCCTGCAAGCCGGATTCATAGCAAGAATCGTCATGCGCGAAGAGATTCAGCATCTTCATGCGCACTTTGCCAATATTCCTACATCCGTTGCGGAACTGGTGTCCCTATTGACCGGGGTTCCCTACAGCTTTACTGCCCACGCCAAGGACATCTATCTAACCGAGACGAGGGAATTGAACCGGAAAATTGCAGGAGCTGAATTCGTCCTGACGTGTACCGGCTTTAACCGCAAATACCTTCAGAGCATTTCCACCAGCTCCAAGCCGATTATTCTGGCGCACCATGGGATTGATCTCGACTTTTTTGATTCGGGCTCCTGGAATGGCGGCAATTGCGGCGTCCCGCCCCTGATCCTCGGGGTAGGCAGGCTGTGCGAGAAGAAGGGCTTCCGCTATCTGATTCAAGCCTGCCAGATGCTCAAAGCGAAGGGTCGCGACTTCCACTGCGCCATTGTGGGTTACGGGCCCGGCAAGGACGATCTTAAACAGCAAATCGCCCAGCTCGGCCTCAGAACCCATGTCAGCCTTCTCGGCAAGATGACTCAGCATGAGTTGCTTCAGGTCTACCACCGGGCCAGTATCCTCGCTCTGCCTTGCCAGGTGACCGATGACGGCGACCGGGATGGAATTCCCAACGTGCTGATTGAAGCTATGGCGCTCCGGCTCCCGGTTGTGTCAACCGACATCTCCGGGATCAGTGAACTGGTGGACCACATGGAAAACGGCATTCTGGTGAAGCAGAAGGATCCCGACGAGCTAGCGCAAGCCATCGAGTTCCTACTCCAGCGCCCCGAACTCCGGTTGCAGTTCGGGATCAAGGGAAGAGAGAAGGTGCTGCGCCATTTTTCTCTGGAACGCAACGTTTGCATCGTTCGAGACAAGCTGATGGGCGTCGATCGGCACGAAGCGCCGCCAAAGGAAGGATCAACCAAGGGGCTGGAGGTCACGCCATGCGCGTGATGTTTTACTGCCAGCACGTGCTCGGCATCGGGCATTGGGTGAGAAGCGCCAGTATCGTGCGCGCCCTAGCCTCCCATGCCCAGGTTTTGCTGGTGAACGGCGGCGGCGAGGTTGCGGGATTCGCCTTCCCCTCCCAGGTGGAGCTAGCCAGCCTCCCGCCACTCCAGACCGACGCCGATTTTTCCGCCCTCGAGACCCCCAGTTCCACGGAGACCGTCGAGGAAATCCAGCAGCAGAGAAAGCGGATGCTGCTTGGGCTGTTTGAGAGATTCCAGCCTGACTTGTTGGTAATTGAGTTGTTCCCCTTCGGGCGCAAACGTTTTGCCTTTGAGCTTATTCCGCTGCTTGACCGGGCGCGCGCGGCTTCCAGCCGGCCCAAAATTGTCTGCAGCCTTCGCGACATCCTCGTCGCCAAGAAGGACCAGCAAGCCTACGAAGAGCGGGTTTGCCAAATTGTAAACAGTTATTTTGACTTAATCCTCGTACACGGCGACCCGTCCTTTGTACGGCTTCAAGAGACTTTTTCCCGCGCCGCTCAGCTTCGCTGCCTGGTTCACTACACGGGCTATGTCACACAGCCCACCACCCACAGCGGCGGGCAGGTTCCTGCGATGCCAGCGGACGAGGCGGTGGAATTGAATCCCGCGGCGCCGATTCTCGCGAGCATCGGCAGCGGGCGGTACCGCAATGGTCACCGCTTGTTGAAATCCGTCTTGCAAGCAGCCGCTGAGTTGCAAGGCCGGGTGCCCAACCCCTTTCACATTTATGCCGGGCCGTATATTCCTGAAGACGTCTTTGCGGACTTGCGGCAAGCCGCTGCCGGCCTGCAGAACGTCCGGCTGGCAAAATTCACGCCCAGTTTTCAAGCCTTCATGGAACGAGCGGCGCTTTCAATCAGCATGGGAGGCTATAACACGGTGATGAATGTGCTCCGTACCGGAGCTCGTGCTTTGATTTTTCCTTACGCATCGAATGATGACCAGGAACAAATGATCCGCGCCCGCAAGCTCGAAGAGCGGGGAGTGATTGGATTGATCCATCCCGCAGATCTTGAATCCGGCACGCTCTCTGGCCGCATTCTAGAAGCTTTGCATAGCCAACCCACCCCGATCCGCTTGAGGCTGGACGGGGCAGCAATCTCAGCCGCCATGCTCGACAGCTTTTACCACGCCCCTGCGCTGCAAGGCGCGTCGAAAACTGAGGGAGTGGTTTAATGAGGAAACCGAAGAAGGCGCGTGAAATCATTCCCACCATCGTAAAGCTCGTAAGAGCTTTCTGGCCGCAGATTGCAGAGCAGAAGCGGATCCTTTGGCTGCCCGTGATCACGCTGGGGATCTCGATCTTTCTGCACGTTCTCGAACCCTGGCCCTTGAAGTTTATCTACAACATTATCTTTCGAGCTGGAGCCCACCGCCGCCTGCACCACCTGCCGTTTTTGCACACACGCGATATGAGAACGCAGCTCATCATCCTGGCCCTGGCCTTGATTGTGATACCCGGGCTTGCCTCAGTTGACGACTATTTCAGCACCGTTTTCATGGCGGTGGCGGCCTCGGAAATTCTGGCGAGGGTTCGCAGCCGTATCTTTTTCCACTTGGAAAACCTCTCGCTGGGATTTCACTTCCGGAAAAGAACGGGGGATCTGATCACCCGTGTCACCACGGATTTAGACCGCATGCGCGACGTGCTGGTCACAGCCGCCCTTCCCTTGCTCACGAACGTTCTGACGGTGCTGGCCATGATCGGGGTCATGTTCTGGATGGATTGGCGGCTGGCCCTTCTGTCGGTGGCGGCTTTTCCCGTGTTCATCATCCTCATTTCGCGCGTGACTCGCAGCGTGAAAATCGCCGCCAAGACACAACGGCAACGGGAAGCTGCGGTGGCTTCCACAACCATGGAGACTCTTGGGTCCATCGCTGTCGTGCAGGCGCTCTCCCTTCAGGAATTCTTTTATCGTGTTTTCACAACCCACAATCAGCAAAGTTTCCAGGAAGCAGCTCGCGTCCAAAGGCTTTCGGCCGGCCTGAGCCGCGCTACTGAAATCCTGGGAACCATCGTGACCGCAGTGGTTCTTTGGATCGGCGCGCAGTGGGTGATCGCCGGTCAGATCAGCCCTGGCGAACTGATCGTTTTTGTGAGCTATCTGCGCAAGGCTTTCCGCCCCATGCGGCAGTTAGCCCGCAACTCGGGCCAAATCGCCAAAGCCCTGGCTTCCGGCGACCGGGTGCTCGATCTGCTCGAAACCAAGCCGGACATCACAGACAGTCCCCATGCGGTGGAAGCGAGCGGCATTCAGGGTAACGTCCGGTTTGAGAATGTCTCGTTTGGTTACCGGCCCGATTCCCCCGTTCTTCACAACATCAGCTTCGATTTCAAGGCCGGCCAGCATATCGGTCTTGTCGGGCCGTCCGGAAGCGGCAAATCCACTTTGGCCAGCTTACTCATGAGGTTCTATGACCCTTCCGAGGGCCGGATATTGCTCGACGGCCGTGATCTGCGGGACTACAAGGCGAATTCCTTGCGGTCCAACGTTGCCATCGTCTTCCAGGAAAGCGTTCTCTATTCGGCCAGCGTGCAGGAAAACATCGGATATGGATCACTGGGTGCCAGTATCGAGGAGATTAGGGAGGCGGCAAAAGTCGCCAACGCCGATGTGTTCATCACACAGTTGGCGCAAGGCTATGACACCATTCTGGGCGAACGCGGGGCGACCCTTTCGGGCGGCGAGCGCCAGCGCGTGGCCGTCGCCCGGGCCGCGCTCCGCAAGTCGCCTATTCTCATTCTTGACGAGCCTACGAGCAGCTTGGATAACCGAGGCGACCAGGCAGTCAGCCAGGCCCTTGAACGCCTCAGTAAGGCGCGCACGACCCTTTGGATCGCTCATGAGCTCGATATCATGCGGGAAATGGACCTCATCCTTTACCTCGAACAGGGCCGCATCATGGAGCGTGGAACTCACGATGATCTGATGGCTCAAGGCGGGCGGTACGCCGCCATGTATGAGGCGAAAACAACGAACCGGGATTCTCTCTATGCCCTTGAAAATTGAAATAGATCGCAACCGGACCTTTAGCCGGAAGACCCTCGCGCTGTTTCTTCTGCTCTTGACACCGGTGATCGCCTGCGCCCAGACTGCTGCGCCTGGAGCCATCGCTGGGCACGTCAGTGGTCCTCGCGGCATCGCCTTGCCCGGAGTGACGGTCCTCCTCGTAAATCACCAAACAAGCCGGGAACTGAAAACCTGGACTGACAGAGCCGGGA
>Ga0307372_10010775_pt1 | contig 12318 bp, 15 predicted proteins | sample OX1MG_FD_202533 | JGI IMG/M metagenome (GOLD analysis project Ga0307372, IMG submission 202533) | Soil microbial communities from Risofladan, Vaasa, Finland - OX-1 | ecosystem: Environmental > Terrestrial > Soil > Coastal area > Acid sulfate soil | place: Finland: Risofladan, Vaasa | collected...
TAAAAAATGAAGTTTTTCCTGTGCCTTGGTTCAGCAGTATTCAAAGAACATTGCAAACAGCTACACCCGCTGGTTGGGCTTCGTCGGAAAGGCGAAGAAGCTGGGAAGCGAGCACAAGCTCGCAACGACCCCACTGCCGGTCGACGCTGAACTTCCTAAATGGTACAATCCAAAGAAGGAGGCTATCAAGGCACCCGACGGGCAGGAGTATGTGATCTACTACGCGGATCAGACTGAAGATGAACATGCAAAGGAGGAAGATTCTAAACGAGAAAAGGTGTGGGACAAGGAATTCGAAGTAGCGCAACAATGGAAGAAGGTGCACAAAGACGGCAAGTTTGAATTCAATCTAACTGGAGAGAAGAACGGACTGAATACGATGCAGTTCCCGTTCCTTCTCGGAAGAGATAGCGACGGGAACAGGTGGTACATCAAGTATGGAGAAGCCGGAGGCGACTGGAGGAGTCGCGTCTACGGCCTCTATGTGGAGAAAATCGAAAAGCGCCGCAAATACGGAAGCGAGAAACCGCTTAACGAATTCGTTTCGAAGCCAGAGATAGGGCAAGTAGATGCACCTGCGAGTTTCGTTGAGGCGGCAAAGAAATATGTTCCGTGGAACTTCAGGACAGCGACAATCGATATCGGTTCTGAAAATTCTGCTATGGACCCCAAGGTCGGCCCGATCAAACGTTGGTCTTTCGAAGGCGAAGGTCGCGAGCCAGGCCTTGAGGAGAAATCAAAGAAGTATAAGGATCCTCTGATCATCGACTGGGACAATCCAGGACTCGAGAACATCAAAAAGATACTCAAGTCTCGGGGACTGGAAGGGAAAGTGGACGAGGTGAAGTTTGAAACGGGTGCCAGGTATTCACTTTTTGATTTGAAGAATAAGGACGACGATTAGTCTCTCTCCACTTCAAACTTATTCCAAATGTTTGGACCGCGAATGTTGCCTGACTGTTTCTCGAGCGAAGAGTGCATCATCTCAAACTTCTTCTTCGCCGGACCGTCTGTGTTCGTGCGCAGGTTAATCATCTCTTGGATCTTCCTTTCTGCAGTCACCTTGCCATACCTCTTGACGAGTCTTCTAACGTAAGCATCGATGTGCATGTCCGGCACATTCGTTGCAGAAGCGTAACCCATCTCTCGTGCAACAACATTCATGCTGTCCTTTTTCAAGTGTGTTTTAATTCCAGAGCTCCCCGGCAAACCACGGTCCTTCTCTCTGAATCTTTTCGCCTTGACCTTCGTTCCGAATTTGTTGGTGTAGCTTCTTCGGTTAAGGGTGATCGTCCTTCCGTATGATTTCCTGCCTGGCATGACAGAAAAAGCAGTTTTTCCTTTGTGAATTTCGAACAACTACTGCTATTCTCGATCATCGGGTATCTGATCGACATCGGCTTGAATCTTGTAATGGTCAAATTCATACTAAAGTCGGACGCATCAGTGGGGTCGATTGCATTTTTCGAATGGCTCCATGACTCCGTGACCTTCGCCAGCGGCTTCCTGCTGGGGCTGAGTATCATTTCAATCAGCATCCTCCACGTCGGCCTAGATTCGGACCCTTGGCCTGAGTGCTTGACGGAGAGATTCTTATTTGAGCCTCATGTCCATTGGGCAAAACGGAGCCTAAAATAAGCTTAGATGGCGCGGAAGGCTCTCGATAAGAAGTATTCGTGGCCCGCATTCAGCTGAGAACAACAAGTTCGGGCCTCGCCGCAAGTTTAGTTCTTGATTCACGTTCAGCCCCTTACATCGTGAACGTAGTCTCGTTTCACCACTTCTGCGAGGCTGGTAAGTGGAACTGAAGGGTAGCGTCTATGGGATTCTGTTGAATCGAAGGACATGTTTGTCGTGTCCATAATTACAGCCGCCTGAATCTGTCGTGCAAGACTGGGATTCACTGGGCGCATGAGCACTGACATCAGGCGCATCATTGGCAGGGGAATGTGGCTCGCCGTACCGACCTTGCGTGTCGCAACTTGGAACGTCTGCACGAACTGCTTCAGGGTTAGATTTTCAGGGCCGCCCACCTCCACTGTGGCGCCCCGCATTGCCGGGTCGGTGACAGCGAGCTCGACGAACCGAGCGACGTCTTGTCCAGAAACGAAGTTGATGGGATTCTCACCACTTCCGAAGATCCGCGTTCTTCCGGTCTTGAGAAGAGGTTCGCCTATCAGAGTTGCAAATGTCTCCATGGAGATGGTCGGTCTGATGATGGTCCAGGCAAGACGACTCGCTGTCAACTCCTGTTCGGCCAGGTACTTCATGCGGTAGAGCTCGACTGGATGGTCCCGGGCCGCGCCCAGTATGGAGACGAGGATGAAGTGTTCGACTCCCCCGGCCTGAGCTGCTCGAATCAGGTTGCTGTTGCCCTTCCAGTCCACCGTACGGGGATTGACTCCCCGCATTCCAAACCCCGAGATTGCCGATATGACGGTGCTAACGCCAGACATGCTCCGTTTGACATCGCCAATGTCCCGCACATCACCTCTTACAATCTCGACGCGTTCACTTCTTAGATGCTGAGCACGTTCTGGATTCCGTGTGATGATTCGTATCGCCTGTCCCCGAGAAATCAGCAGTCGTACTATGCGTGGTCCGAGGAAGCCAGTCCCACCAGCAATCAGTATCATTCTTTGAATCTCTCTGGTCAGAAGCTGCGTATCGGGGGCATCCTCGCCACCCGTTCGACTTCTCTCTGTGCGTCCTCAAGCACGGGGGAATCCTGATGTGTTAACATTAGCTTGTCAAAATGAATCTGAGCAATTCTCCTGACCGAGATTGCAGCGACCGCAGAATCTAGTGATACTTCAGGCGGAGGAACAAATAGGCCGTCGACTCCCATGATTGACTTGAAAAGACAATCGCCTCCAATAATCGCCCCGTCTTCTTCAGAGAAGAGCGAAATGTGACCAGGTGTGTGTCCGGGGGTGTGAATTACTGTCAGCAAAGTTCCTATCATGTCCCCATCCTTCAACTGCTCATCAACAATTACGGAGGGGGAACCTGTATTTCCGAATTTCCTTCCTACGTCTTCCATTCTTTTCCCTGATTTTGCAATCAGGTTCTGTATTGTCTGCGGATTCGGCGGGCCGTGATAGGGCGGGTCCTGCTTCAGGTAGGCCGCTTCAAGCCAATGAGAATGAACCTTAGCTCCTGAAATCCTCTTGATTTCGTTGGCAGATTGTATGTGGTCGCCGTGTACGTGCGTCAAGACTAATCGCTTGACGTCTCTAATATCATGACCTTGGTCTCTGATCTGTGCCTCAAGCTTGGGCAGTTCGGCGAGAAAGCAAGTATCGACGAGCGTGAGGTCGTGCGGTCCCTCTTCCACAAAGTAAACGAAGAAACCTCCGCCCATGGGATGCTCTAACCCCTCGATGGAATGAATGTTCCTGGTGATTTTCATGTTCGACTATGCACCGTTAGGATGCAAGAATAGCTGCTTGTTGATGGCCCTGCTTCGACGCTCTCCTCGACAATTTCGTTCGACCCGCCATTCTCCTTGGATTCCTCGTTGAGCAATCTTGAGTCGAGAAGACGAATGGTTGTAGGGCGTATTATTGGTTCCTTGATTTCGAATAAGCAAAACGGAACTCAAGAATAAATACGCGCAACCGAATCGAAGGAAAAAGAGCAAGATTGGAGACTCCCTGCGTTGGACGAGCTTGATGTGAGAATCTTCCGGGCGCTAATCACTGACAAGATGAGCGCTCCTTTTTCCACCCAGATCAAGACCTCTCTCAGGGAAATCGCGAGGAAACTAGAAGTCGATGACGTGACGGTCAGGAACCGCTTCAAGAGGTTCCAAGAGAAGGGTTTCCTATCTAGCTGGAGGGTCATTCCAAACCCAAGCCTCTTCGGTTACAGAATGATAATGCTAGTCGTGGACGCGGCACCAAAGTCCCCGAAAGACGATATGATCAGGAAACTGAAGCTTGTCCATGGAATCGTGACAATACTGAATTTCCACGGGGATTCTTTGGGTATCATTCTATTCTTCGGTAGCGACCAATCATTGATCCGAACCATCGAGTTGATTTCCCGGATCACAAACGCGGAAAACATCACTAAGGTCCGCGCGTTTTTCCCTCAATGCGAGACAAAACGCCTGACCGAGACGGATTGGGCGATCATCCGCAACATGGAAAAGGATGCACTGAAATCGCAGGTGAGGGTCGCACAAGAGCTCGGATTCACGACCAGGACTGTGAGGAACAGACTCAAGAAGCTAGAGAAAGAAAAGGCATTAATGATTCCACCAAAGATGAACATAGCTGCGACCGACGGAATGATTTCTCTGATCCTTTTCTATTCCTATACGAGCAGCGAGGCGAAGAGATCAGTCGATCAGGCAATGCTCTCGCATCTCGAAGGGAATTATCTGTGGTCTCGAATGACTGATCCTGAGGTTGCCTACTTGGTCTTGGTTGTTCCGAGGATGGTTCTAGTGAAGCAAATCCTAGACTGGGCGAAAGAACAGCCCGGCGTTGCAAGTGCCAGAGTAGAAATCACCATTGAGGCCATCGACCTTTGGGATAAGGCGAGCGAACTCTTCAACTCTCCTACCTCACTCCTTTCGCTCAGGGTTCCGAGCTAAGCAAGTCGGGTTGAAGAGTGGGAGGACAAGAAAAAGAACTACGTCGCGATGCTACATTTCGCAGGCGCATGGATAACCTGACGCGCAGCTCGAATCTTCAGGAGGTGACAATTTCCGGACTAGCTCTTAATTACAGAATCCACGCCTTGAACCGACGTTACGGAGTCGGCATGACGATGAACGAGCTTCCATTGTCCTTCTTCTCTTCGGAGGATGCTCGTGACACGTAAGACCACGGGGATAGTCTGTTCGCTATTGGCAAGTCGCGCTTCTTGATGCTCGATGTCTATGCTATACCCCAGTTCATCTGACGAAAAGCGGGCAATATTCTCAAACCGTATTTGGCCACCTTTGTAGCGCGCGGAGGCCCAATCGTATCTCTTTTCAACAGATTCCCATCCGCGCTCGTATGCTCCCCAGCCACCGAGAATCGTCACATCATCACGATGAGAGCACATGACTTTCCAGGGGCCCGTATCTCCATTGACAAATCGGATGGCCGCAAGATGTAGTTTTTCGAGCGCTAAATCAAAACCGTTTGGGTCCATTGCCTGCTTTTATGCCAATTTCTCGAAAGCGACTTATCTATTAGATAAAGATTGCAGTTGGAGCGAAAGTTGTGAATGTCTCTGGACTATTTTTCGGACTAGCTCTAAGAAGCAGTGGTCGAGGATACTTGGCGTCAACAAGGCGCGTGAGCATATAGCCGCGCCAGCCAATCTCTTCCCCTGCAGCCTTGAGGGCGGAGAGAATTGTGCCATAGGTCAGCAATGCGAAGATATAGCCGGCGAATCAAATCGCGGGCGGAGTGCTTCAGATGTCTACAGGAATGGCAAACGTCGTGAGTCCCAATGACCATGCGGGAATGTAGTATTGAGCTGTTCAAAAATGGGCCGGAAGGTGCCCAGCTTAGGCACATGCCGATAATTCAGATAGGAACCCCTGACACTGACAAGGGTTGGAATCGGCGAGGATCTGGGATTCACTGGGGTTTGGATCGTAATTTCGTATTTCCTTGCTCGGAAGATACTTGGCTTTGATTCTGTTGCAAAGACACTGGGGTTCCTGGGCTTTGACACTGTCCTGGACTATGGGTTAGGCGGATTGATCTCGGTTCCTGCTGGGCTGAGTTTGTTGTCGGTCGTTCCGGTCTCTTCGACCGCTGCCACGCACGCTGCTGCAACCGCCCCGTTGTCCCTGCGACCGCTGATCATCATCGTTGGGGCCGTCCTTGTTCTGGCAATTGTTGCCATCCGCAGGAGAGAAGGCGAAGACCCAGACCTCATCACGGAAGAGGATTAAACCATTCAAGTCAGCTCATACAGAATGCGATTGCCGAGTATAGTCAAGCCAATGATTATTCCAGTAACGAGGATTGAATCAACCAGTATTCGCCAGATTGGAGCGAGCGAAGGGAAGATGGGATACTCTTGGAAATAACTTATCAGAAACACCGTAAGGAAAACAAGCAAGATGACCGCTGCAGCTTGCTTCTGGTCGATATCCAATGCGCGTCACTTCTTGCTGGTTAGAGTTCTGGCACTGACTCCCTTTGCGGTCGGAGACACTTTCACAGCTGGTTTCGCATTAGATACTTTCATCGGTGTTTTGCCGGTGGCGGTAAGGGCAGGAGCTTTCTGGCTGATATTACCCGTGATCAACTGCGCGAGAGTTGGAGTTGGAGGCTGCGGCTTGGCGGCTTCTTTGGAAACAGTCTTGGACGTTGACGGCAGTGAGAGTTTAGGCGCAGATCGTTTGCTGCCGCCCATCTGTTTGCTGTAGCTACGCATAGAAGAAAAAGAAGAAAAGCCATCTTTTTACTCCTGAATTGACTCGCAGTTATTCTAAGCAGATATCTTCGCAGCGCCGCAAGGCGAACCCAAAGTTGGCATTGAAACCACAAGAGGCGAAACCAGTTGCTTCTTCCAGGAGGCAGGCTGTCGAGGTCTTTCGTGAACCGCCCGAAGGGAAGAAACTATTCCATGGATTTCTAGCCAAGATGATTTACAAGAGACAGGGCAACAAACAGGAGAATTCGCCTCCAATCAATATTGAGACTGACGTCAGATTCGCGAGTGCAAGTCTAAAAGACGAAATACCCGAAATAATCATGCGCGATCATCAGGGTAGGGAAGTTGTCAGAGTTCCAGACACCAAATATCACTACATCTACTGCGTCAAGGGGACTGAGCCGGGTAATCAAAACAATCTCCCGGTGGAGATCGTTCCTGAATCTGAGATTCAGCACTATCAAGTCGTCAACGACAAAGAAGTTGAGGTCGGAAAATTCGAGCGGACAAAGAACATCGTTGTCGATCGCTTCATGCCGAAGACCGAGCTAGATTTGTGGCAGGTAGACAGCACTTACGAGGTGTGGGCTGACCACACAAACGGGCTCTACGAGATTGCAAAGGATCTCGAAGCCAAAGATGAAGTGGGTATCTCGAAGATTTCATTCGGGGGATTCAAGGAATCATACGCGCTGATATCTTCGGTCCGGGAAGGCGACAAATTCGTAATCACGATGTCTCTTTCGCAGAAGAGAAAGAAGTACTATCACTCGATGCCCTTCGCGAATGCGTCAGAAAACGACTTCAAGCAAGAAGATAACAAAGTACAGGGATTGCTCGAAGAGATCTAGGTGATCTGGGATAGGTCCGACTGTTCGGCACCCTTGTCCCAACGCCTTCGGATTAACCGTGGTTCTCTAAGGTGAAGCGCGGGAGTGACCTTTGCGAATTTCACTGCGACGACAATTTGCGGTTTGTAGTATTCCACGTTTGACTCTATCTTTCCTTCGTATTCTACGGCTGCAGCGGCAGGAGTGATCGGCTTCAGTTCTGCGGCGATTTCTTTCCTCTCCTTGTTACTGAGTCCGGTCCCAACTTCGCCGATTATTCTGTACTTGTTGCCGTTGCGCATTCCAATGACAAACGAACGTGGAATCCCCTGCGATGTGAAATCCTTGGTCTTTTCAATTCCCAGTATCACTGCATCAACGTCGCCAGTTCTCTTTTCCTTGAGCTGCCATTTCGAGCTGTCATACCTGTGGGACAACTGTTTGATCATGCCTCCCTCATGTCCTTCCCTGATGTACCGCTTGGCGATGTCCTCTGCCTCCTGTCTGGTTTGAGCTGGATGGGTTTCATCAACTTCGACCCTATCGTTAGGCGTGAAATTGTCCAACAATTGCTTGCGGATGGCGAGTGATTCTTTCCGGACGTCCTTGCCATCGAACTCGAGCACGTCGAACAGGGAAATTTTCGTTTCAGTGGAATCGGGTTTGTGTCTCTGTTTCGCGAGAGTCTGCAAATCGTCGTCCTTGGTCATGTACTCCGTGTCGAATATTCCGTCATGTTCTCCCAGAACCTTCAGAATGTCCTGCTCGAGTGAGTTCGATAATGTAAGCACATTCTGCGTGTTGGCAAAATACTTTCGTAGTGCGGATCCCGGTGGGAGATAGACCGTTGAATACTTGTTGATCAGCGCGACGTTGTTTCCCTTCTTAAAAGTCCAATTCCTTTCGCCATCTCGCTTGACGTCGACGGTGTAAGGACCCGGATAGACGCGGAAGAAGAAATCCGCGTCCTTCTGCTCTAAGGCTTGGGCATGGTCTTTGATCACTTCTGCATTTGTAGGCACTTTGGAAAGCGAGAGTGATTGAAGCGGTGGAGTTTGAGCTACTACCCGTGGTGCGACTGGCACGGTCGGACCGATTGGAGGGAGGATTTGCGGAGTGGGTTTTCGGACAACAGGTTGTTGAGATGGTGGAGGTGCCTTGATTGGCTTCGGCTTGGGAGTTTTCCTTCGCTTAATTGATTTGAGAAAATACTTCAGCTGTGAGCCCTGAACAGACTTGCCATAACTGCGACGACTGCGCACAGTAGGAAAAAGACTACTTCACCGGCACTGACTTCGCCGTTCTTTCCATCTCGTCAAAGTCTTTGTTGCTCGTTAGGAACAGCTGACCGTCGTAACCGAGATCAGTCAGCAACAATGCTCCCAGTGGGATGGAGTATTGATCGACAGACCAATCTCCATCATCTCCTTCTCCTTCATTGTCGAGATAGTACTTTACGCCTTCCTTGGTGGCTAACCAGAGCACCTTTGCATCCTTCCCGAATCTCCGTTCAATTTCGTCCCAGATCTGTTTGAGACTCGCGTTTGCAGGAAGACGCAGACTCTTCGCAGCTTCCGATTTCTCTTGAGCGTTTCCGAGCTCCTTGATTTCGTGTTCTATGACTGCTTTGGCATCTCGATATCCTTCACCGTATGCGCTTTCAGTCCTGTAACCAACACCCGTCTTCAGAATCTCCTGGGCTTCTTTCGAGAGTACTGTCGTCGGTCTTGGACCTATCGCCCCGGTGGGAAAGGATCCTGTAGTGACACCCATTCTCGCATGTTTGATGCGTGGTTGCCGGGATTTGTTGCTACCGATGGATTTGTTGTAATTACGCCGACCGCGCATGTGAGAAAAAGGCTACTCGAATATAGCAGTCGATTATTTTGCCCTTAAGCGTCAAGCAAGTGTTCCTTGTTTAGCTACTGCCGATCGCGTGCGTCAAAACTTTCTTGGGATTTGGTTTAGTTGGCTTATTGAACGCCATCGGAGAACTTCACAGGTTCGAAGCAAATCCTCAACCAAGTTCCTATCTCAAGTCTTTGATTGTAGAAATTTGATTGCACTTGCTTGATTCATTTTGATGCTCTTAGAGCTACTGGAAAGGAGATTTCTTCCTCTTCTTTGTGGTGTTTCTTAAGTTCTAGTACAAAGTCTTTGATTTCCTGTTTTGCCTTGCTCGGCGGCAATTCTGAAAGGTGAGGAAGTTTTTCCTGTAAGAACTCTTCGATCCTTCTATGATGACGCATGACCTCAGCCGATCTTTCAAGATCGCTCTTTGACTTATCTGCAATCACCTGAATAATTCTGGCCTCTTCCTCAACGGCGTGTCGAAGGATTTCTTGTGAAATCGATATTAGAGTACTTTCAGCAACTCGCAAGTTTCCTGATTCTGATAGCTCCAAAATATGATCTAGTTTCGGGTCTAATTCACGATGCTCTCTTTCTAGTCTCTCGATCAATTTTGGAATAGGCTCATTGTGATCTATTTTGTAGCTCATTCGCGTTCTAGTTACTAGCCACAAACTTAAACACATATCGATAGCGCTTGGCTTTTCTAATAATATCTGCAGAAGAATTGTTTGAAGAGTACACGATCCCTAGATCGCTCAGTGTCCAAGCAGAACGAAATGCAGCCCCTAGTTCTCGATTCGAAAGAGTTGCTTCGCGCTGTTGTTCTGTTCCTTGGGCATTTTGGCTCAATCTTCTCCTCCATCCTTCGCAGATGCCGCTGCTTTTCACTCCAGGCCAAGTTAGTCGATTTGTCAACTCGAAGTAATTATCAATGTTTGAGTGGATCTTATTTCTTCTATCCTTCTCACTTTCCAAGTGATTGTGTCTTTGAGTTTCTGCGATGTTAGTGCTTTAACTTTTGAGTGATATCCATCCAATCCGTTTGATTCTCTTTCTCACGTTTTATTTTGGCATACCTCGGCTTTCATTTCATGACGCCTGAGGATCTGCAACACTTTCGTTTTTGAAATTGTCCAATTGCACAAGTATCAAGCGTGAGAATAAGCCATGGGAGTCCTAGTCCCTAAGATGTTCGGGATAATCGATATACTGTTTATGCGAGATTACGAACAGCTAGATTTATCGATGACAGGTCAACGAAAGACAAGAAAGTTTGCAATTAGTAACCTCGCAGGAACTTCCATGTTTGTAATCGCGCTTCTCATAGGTGGCGGAGCTACTGCCATTATCATCAATGCACAAAACAGCCAAAATCAGCCAGTATCGTCAACCACGGTACAGGGAACTTCAACGACTGTGACACAATCGGGTGTAAGTCAAGAGGGATACGCCACACCTGTGTGTAACGGCAATTCTGGAAGCACAAAGGTCACGCTTGTTGCCGAACAAGTGAAGGTAAAGATCGCAACGAACATAACTTATGATGGCTGGAGTTTCAATGGGACTGTTCCAGGTCCAACAATTTGGGTTAACATGTGCGAGAACGTTGAATTTACATTGATCAACAACGACACCATGGCTCATTCAATCGATTTCCATTCTGCACAAGTGAACTGGGCAACCGTTTATGCTCCTGTGGCTCCGGGTAAATCGCTTTCTTTCAACTTCACTTCATCGTATCCAGGTATATTCATGTATCATTGCGGTGTTCCGCCAGTCTTGGAACACATCGCGAATGGCATGTATGGAGTAATAATTGTGAACGGAACTGGCAGTTGGGCGCTTCCACCAGCACCTGGAGGAACCTACGTCCTAATTGAGAGCGAATTCTACCTCAATGACAAAGCGAACCCAGACGGCACGTATTCGGGAAACTATTCAAAGATGTTAGCTGCCACGCCTGATTATGTTGTCTTCAACGGGAAAGCATTCCAGTACCAAGTATCTCCACTGCAAGTAAAGCCCAACGAGCTTGTCCGTTTGTATGTCTTCAATGAGGGCCCGAATCTCTGGGAAGCTTTCCACGTAATCGGATCAATCATGGACACGGTCTATACAGACGGTGATCCGTTCAATGTCCAGCATGGGCTGCAAACTGTTAGCATTCCACCTTCGGGTGGAGCCATAGTGGACATGTACTTCCCCGACGCGGGCGGATTGAATCCGTTTGTGAACCACGCGTTTGCGTACGCTCAGGCTGGAGCGGTTGGAGTCTTTCATGTCTTGAATAGTTCTTCCGCTTCAGTTTCGACAACCACGACTTCGTCTTCGAGTATTTCAGGACCTCAGGTTAGCATTCAGCCAGGATCTGCTATCAACGCCACAAAGACGTACTATTCTCCTCCTACAATAACAGTTGTAATAGGAGTGAACAACACCGTCACATGGATCAACAACGACAATGCGCCTCACACCGTTACTGCAAGGGGCGGAAGCTTTGACTCAGGGAACTTGAACTCAGGCCAGAGCTGGACTCACACTTTCACAACGCCCGGGACATACACTTACCGTTGTACCTATCATCAATGGATGACGGGCATTATCATAGTAAAATCTGGGTAGGGCAGAAGGAGTGTAACTTCGCCCATGTCAAATATGCCATCAGGATCTGGGATGACGCGACGCGAAGCACTGAGGAAAATGTTGCTAATTTCTGTAGCCACATGTTTCACGTTGTTTGGCGCTTTCGAGATCATCAGTTCCATTTCGAAAGCCCAATCACATGATAGTCCAAAGGCAACACAGACGCGGACCACGGCTGTAGAGAGCCAAACAGTCAGCAGTTCGGGTACTATTAGTTCATCAACTGCGGCAATTACCAGTGACAGTCCAGCGCTTGTCGGTGCTCCCGCCGACTATGCGATCAAAGTGGTATATTTCGGAATGACAGTCCAAACCACAGGAACCAAGGAAGAGTATCTCACACTCCCTGCCCCAGTATTTCTCCAAGACGTCCTATCTCAGATCAGGGAAGAACACGTAGTTCTAGCTGCGATGCTTCCTACGATGGCGATCGTGATAAATGGGACACCCGCAGATGGCAATCCGCAGTTGGCAAATAATAGCGAGGTCGATTTTATTCCGACCTTTGCAGGAGGCTAAAGAAAGAAGAGCAAATGCATGTTCTTCGTGATAATCCAGCGTATTCTTCATTGTTTGAACATGTGAATGAATCGAATTG
>Ga0307372_10010776_pt1 | contig 12315 bp, 9 predicted proteins | sample OX1MG_FD_202533 | JGI IMG/M metagenome (GOLD analysis project Ga0307372, IMG submission 202533) | Soil microbial communities from Risofladan, Vaasa, Finland - OX-1 | ecosystem: Environmental > Terrestrial > Soil > Coastal area > Acid sulfate soil | place: Finland: Risofladan, Vaasa | collected...
AAACGGGGAGAGCACCGATGACGATCGCCACACCGCGCCAACTCCGTGTCGAGGACGAACCGCTCCTCAAAGGCAAGGGACGGTACACCGCCGACATACGGGAGCCGCGCCAGGCCGTCGCGGCCTTTTTGCGGTCGCCGATGGCATCGGCCGCGATTCGCCGCCTCGATACCACGGCGGCACAGCTGGCGCCGGGGGTCCTAGTGGTGCTGACGGCAGCCGACCTGGCGGGGATTGGCGGCCTCTCGCACCCCCTGCCGGTGCCCGGACGCAACGGCAGCAAGACGATTGCACCACGCTGGCCGGCGCTGGCCGAGCAGCGCGTGGTCCATGTCGGCCAGGCGGTGGCGGCAGTGATCGCCGAGACGCACGCCCAGGCGCAGGACGCGGTCGAACTGATCGACGTCGATTACGAGGACACGTCGGCGGTGGTCGATGCCCGCGAGGCGAACGAGCCCGAGGCGCCGCAGCTCTGGCCCGAAGCGCCGGGTAATGTCGCGCTCGACTTCACCTGGCCGATGGACAAGGACGGTGCCAACGCCCAGGAGGTCGCCAACGCGATCGCCGCGGCGCCCATCGTCGTCCGCCTGACCGAGCGCCAGCAGCGCATTGCCGGCGCGACGATGGAGCCGCGTGCGGCGACCGGCTCGTACGACGCCGCGACCGGCGAATACACGTTGCGCACGGTGACGCAGAGCGTGTGGCTCATGGCCCAGCACATGGCCGATATCATGGGCGTGAAACGCGAGCAGATGCGCGTCATCACCGATGACGTCGGCGGCGCTTTCGGCCTGCGCAGCGCCCCATATCCCGAGTACGTCGTGGTATTGGCGGCGGCCAAGCGTCTCGGCCGGCCGGTTCATTGGGCCGCGACGCGGAGCGAGGCCTTTCTCACCGATAACCAAGCGCGCGAGATCGTCATGGACGGCGAGCTGGCACTCGACCGTGATGGCAAGTTCCTCGCTTTGCGGGTCAAGGCGATCGCCAATATCGGCGCCTTCGTCTGTGACGCCGGAGCGTTGACGCCGACGATCAACCTCGTCCGCTGCTTTCCCTCCGTCTATCGCATTCCGCGCGTCGTCACGGACGTGCTCTGCGTCTTCACGAATACCGCGCAAGTCGGCCCGTATCGCGGCGCCGGCCGGCCGGAGGCGAATTACCTGATGGAACGGCTCGTCGAGGAGGCTGCGCGCGCCACGGGCATCGACGCGGTTTCACTGCGGCGGCGTAATCTCGTGACGCCGGCCGAGCTCCCCTATAAAGGCGCCATGGGCACCGTTTACGACAGCGGCGACTTTCCGGCAATTTTCGACAAGGCGCTCGATCTCGCCGATCTCAAGGGCTTTGCGTCGCGCAAGCAGCAGAGCGCGTCGCGCGGCCGCCTGCGTGGCATCGGCGTCTCGTGCTTCCTCGAGCATTCGGGCGCGATTCCGCCCGAAGGCGCGTCGCTCTCGTTCCCGGGCGACGGCACGGTCGTCGTCGGCCTGGGTGCGCAGGCAACGGGCCAGGGCCACTTGACCGTGTTCCGCCACGTCGCTTCGGAAAAACTGGGCGTCGATTCGGCGAAGATCGCCGTGCGCGAGGGCGATACGCGTCTTAACGTCGAAGGGCACGGTTCGTTCGCTTCGCGCTCCGCCGCGGCCGCGGGTAGCGCGATCTTCTTCACCGCGGAGACGGTGATCGAGAAGGGCAAAAAGATCGCGGCGCAGATGCTCGAGGCGGCCGAAGCCGACATCGTCTATCGCGCGGGCGCCTTCGAGATCACTGGCACCGACCGGCGGATCTCGCTGTTCGACGTCGCCAAGAAGGCACAGGAGCTCAAGGCCAAGGGCGAGATCGCGGAGTCGCTCGACACCAACAAGGTCTCGCAGACCCCGCAGCATTTCCCCAACGGCTGCCACGTCGCGGAGGTCGAGATCGATCCGGAGACCGGCGCGCTCGACATGGTGGCCTATAGCGGCGCCGATGATTCGGGCCGCATCCTCAACGCCATGATCGTCGAGGGTCAGGTTCACGGCGGCGTTGCGCAAGGCCTTGGTCAGGCGCTGCTGGAGAACGCACTCTACGATAAGTCCGGCCAGCTGCTGGCCGGATCATTCATGGATTACGCGTTGCCGCGCGCGACCGACATGCCGCCCAAGCTGAGCGACGCGCTGCTCGAATTCCCGTGCAAAACCAATCCGATCGGCGTCAAGGGTGCGGGCGAAGCCGGCACGACCGGCGCGCTCGCCGCGATCATGAACGCGATCGCGAATGCCATACCGGGCGAGGCCGGTCGCACGCTGCAGATGCCGGCGACGCCGCAGAAGCTCTGGCAGGCATGTCGCGCGGCACGGAGCGGTGGCCGCGCATGAATCTCGTTTACACGTGTGCCCCGGCGGCCGCCCGCGGGGCGGCCAGTGCACGCCGCAGCAAGGCCAAGCCGCGCGCCGCCGCCCGGCTGCGGCAGCCGACGGTCGACATCCATTGCCACGTCTTCACGCCCGAAGCGGCCGCGCTGGTCAAGGACGTCGTCCGACCGCAGAACGACTCATATTCCTTCTTTCAAAGTGCGGCCTCGAAGCAGACGGACCTCAAGCAGGCGGCGGCGATCGGTCCCAAGCTGACCTCGATCGAGGAGCGGCTCAAGACGATGGACGCCGAAGGCATCGACATCCAGGCAATCTCGACGGCGCCGATCCAATACTACTATTGGGCGGACGGCACGCTCGCGTTGCGGACGTCGCGTCTCATCAACGACAACATTGCGCACATTTGCGCCGCCAATCCCGAGCGCTTCGTCGGCCTGGCGACTGTGCCGATGCAGGTGCCCGAATACGCCGTGCGCGAGCTCACCCGTGCGGTGAAGGAGCTTGGCCTGAAGGGCGTCGAAATCTGTCCGCACGTCGAGCAAGAAGAGCTGTCGGCCGAGCGCTTCCGGCCGTTCTTCGCCAAGGCGGAAGAGCTTGGCGCCGTCATCTTCATGCACCCGCACGGCTTTCCCGATGGCCGCCGCCTGGCCGATCATTTCTTCCAGAACATCGTCGGCAATCCGCTCGACACCACGGTCGCGATCCATCACCTGATCTTCGGCGGCGTGCTGGAGGCCCATCCGAAGCTCAAGATCGTCTGCGCCCATGGCGGCGGCTATCTACCGGCCTATGCCGGACGCATCGATCATGCGCACGCGGCGCGGCCCGATGCGCGCACCAAGATCACCAAGGCGCCGTCGAGCTATCTGAAGAAGCTCTATTTCGACACCATCGTCTTCACGCACCACCAGCTAGCGTATCTGGTCGACCAATACGGCGCCGACCATATCCTGCTTGGCACCGATTATCCGTACGACATGGCGCTGCCCGACGCGGTGCAGTTCGTGCAGAAGGCGCCGGGCCTGTCGGAACGCGAACGCGGGTTGATTCTGGGTGGTAACGCGGCGCGGCTCCTCGGCATCGCGTTACCGCCGGCGGCGCCGGGACGACGCTAGAACGTCTTGAACACCTGGATCAACGCCGGGCCGATCAAGACGATGAACATGGACGGCAAGATGAAGATAATCATCGGGACTGTCATGATCGCCGGCAGCTTGGCTGCCTTCTCCTCGGCCTTGAGCATGCGCTCCTCGCGCAGCTCGGCAGCGAGAACCCGGAGCGCCTGAACCAGCGGCGTGCCATAGCGCTCGGTCTGCACGAGCGTGTTGACCAGGCTGCGCATCGCCGGGATGTTGACGCGCTTGATCAGATTGGTCAGAGCATCGCGCCGATTCGGCAGGAAACCGAGCTCGAGCGCGGTCATCTGCAATTCGTCGGCCATCTCGGGCATAAAGCGGCGGAACTCGCGCGCGACGCGCACCAGCGCTCCGTCGAGGCCGAGGCCGGATTCGGCGCAGATCATGAGCAGGTCGAGCGCGTCGGGCAGCGCCCTGTGGAACCGCTGATGCCGCTTCTTGATCATGTTCCGCAGCGCGACGGGCGGCGCATAGGTCGAGACGACGGCGACGATGGCGCCGACCAAGGCGACGTGGGCCGTGGTCAGGTTGAAAGGCGTGCTGAAAATCAGCACGAGGCTGGTCAGGCTGCACGGCAGCAGCAGGCGGATGCCGACATACAGCACCAGCGCCTCGCGGTTGCGGTATCCCGCCTGGACCAGAAGGTTGGTGGCTTTGTCGGCGTCGGCGCCGCGGGTCAGCTTGAGCTTCTCGACCAGCCGCTTCAGCAGATTGGTGCCATACGCGGGAGCCCGGCGTTGGCGCGCGCGCGGCGAACCCTCCGGGGGCGCAGCGCCGATACGGCGGGCAACCAGGGCGGCCAGCCGGCTGCGCAGTGGCGCGGCAGCGTCCCACGCGCCATATCCGGCCACCAGCACGCCGAAAATGCCGGCGGTCAGTGCAAGAGTGAAAGAGGCGTCGCCGAGCCCGTTCATATCCGGAACTTGCCCAGGCGGATCATCGCGAAGACGCCGATCGCCAGCGACGACATCGCCGCGGTCAGGTACATGTGACCCGACGCGCTGTTGAACAAAACCGCGATGTAATCGAAGTCGAGCGCCGCCAGTATCCCCATCACGACAAACGGCAGCGCGCCAATGATCGTCGCCGACGCCCGTGCTTCGGCCGAGAAGGTGCGGATCTTAAGGTGCAGCTGCCGGCGGCGGCGCAGGATCAGGTCGAGGTTTTCGAGCGTTTCGGCGAGGTTGCCGCCGGTCTCGCGCTGAATCGAGAACGCGATCGCCATGAAGGTGAACTCGGGAAGGTCGAGGCGGCCGGCCGATTCCCACAGCGCGTCCTCGAGCGGCTGGCCGAGTTGGATCTGGTCCGAGATGCGGCGGAATTCCGAGCCGACCGGCTCGCCGATCTCGTGCGTCACGCCGGCGATGGTCTCGGTCACCGGTAGGCCGGCGCGCAATCCGCGCACCATCAGACCGACTGCGTCAGGGAAAACGGCGATGAAGCGCGTGGCCCGGCGGGCGACGAGAAAATTGATGAGAAGCCGCGGGCCCAGCACGGTCGCCGCGATCGCCGATGGCCAGCCGACCAACGGCGCGATGCCGATCTCGGTCAGGCCGAAGCCGAGCACGAGCCCGAAGATGATGGCGCCGATCGCGACCTTGCCGAGGGTCAGGCTGGTTCCGGTGCGCGCGAGCTGCTTGCGCCAGTGATCGGGGTTCGGCAGAAAGCGGCCGGCGATGAGGTCGAGGCGGGATTTCTTCTCGTCGCGCTTCAGGGTCAAAGCGACGGAGTCGGGGTCCGGCTTGCCGACAAAGCGGTCGCGGACCTTGCCGAGACGCTCGACGACTTCGGCACGTTCCTTAGTATCGGTCGCGCCGGACCAGCCGGCAAGCGCCGCACCGAACAGCAGCAGGAACACGACGAGCAGGAAGATCGCGTCGATCATGGGGGCCTACCCGACAGCTTCGAGCAGCGCGCGATCGAGACCGAAATATTCCGCGCGCGTAATGAAATGTGGCCGCAGGCCGCTCGACACGAACGTGCCCTTGAGCGAGCCGTCGGGCATCTGCCCTTCGTACTGGTAGGTGAAGAGGTCCTGGGTCGTGATGACGTCGCCTTCCATGCCGACGATCTCGGTCACGGCGACGACGCGGCGAATGCCGTCGCGCATGCGGCTGATCTGGATGATCAGGTGGACGGCGGCGGCAATCTGTTGGCGGGTTGCGCGCGGCGACAGGTTGACGCCGCCCATGCCGACCATGTTCTCGAGGCGGGTGAGGGCCTCGCGCGGCCGGTTGGCGTGGATGGTCGAGAGCGAGCCGTCGTGGCCGGTGTTCATCGCCTGCAGCATGTCGAGCGCCTCGGCGCCGCGGATTTCGCCGAGGATGATGCGGTCGGGACGCATACGCAGGGCGTTCCTGACCAGATCGCGAATGGCGATCTCGCCCTTGCCTTCGAGGTTGGCGGGCCGCGTTTCCAGCCGGACGACGTGCGGCTGCTGCAGTTGCAGTTCGGCCGCGTCTTCGATGGTGACGATCCGCTCGCCCGGATCGATCATTTGCGACATGGCGTTCAGGAGCGTCGTCTTGCCCGAGCCGGTGCCGCCGGAAATCAGGATGTTGAGCCGCGAGCGCGCGGCGATCTTGAGCACCGTCGCCATCGCCGGCGAGATGTTCTTGGTCCGCGACATGACGTCGAGCGTGATTCCCTTCTTCGAAAACTTACGGATCGAGATGGTCGGTCCGTCGAGCGCCAGCGGCGGCGTGATGATGTTGACGCGGCTGCCGTCCTGCAGACGGGCGTCCACGAGCGGTGTCGATTCGTCGATGCGCCGGCCGACTTGGGTCACGATGCGGGTGGCGATCGACATCACGTGCGCGTTGTCGCGGAACGACACACCGGTGAGCTCGAGCTTGCCGCGGCGTTCGACGTAGACGTGCTTCGAGCCGTTGACCATGATGTCGGTCACGGTGTCGTCGGCCAGCAACGGCTCGAGCGGCCCGAGCCCCAGCATGTCGTCGAGGAGGACGGCGACGAGCTGGCGCTGCTCGGCCTGGTTGAGGTTGATGCGCTGCTCGATGACGATCTCGCTCACCATGTCCGCAAGCTGACGAGAAAGCTCGTCGCGCTGCAATTTGGCGGCGACTTCAGTGTCGATGCGCTGCAGCACCAGCGGATAGATGCGTGGCGCCGCCTCGTTGACGTTGGCGCTGCGCATCGCGACCGGGCGCGGCGGGGCGGAGAGTTCCGGGAAGGCGGCCGGTTCGGCGGTGCGCGGCTCTGGCGCATGTATCGCGCCTGCCTGCGACGCGGTCGCCGGCAGCGCAGCCGGGCGAGGCTGCATATCCGGGATGCGCGGACGCGGCTGGAGCCCGTCTGCGTTCACGCCGCGGCGCCCGAACATCAGGCGCTCCGCTTCAGGAAGCTCGGCAGGAACGCGCGCGGCGACAAGCCGGCCGGCAGCTTCATCTTCGGCAGCGGCAGCTTGGCGAGGACCGAGCCCGACTTGGTGGCGGTCGCCTCGATGCCGGCGATGCGCATCGCGATGGTGCGAATCGCGGCTGCCGCTGGCGCATGCTTGAGCGCCGCTGGCAACACGCTGCCGGTCGAAGCCGTGGCAAGCGCGGCGGTCGGCTCGAACGGCACGACGTGATCGAGCTTGACCGCGGTGACGCGCTCGAACTCGGCCTTGGCGATCTCGCCGCGGTGCTTGGCGCCGACATGGTTCGCCACGATTAGGTGCCGCCCGGCAGGCGTCATCGTCTTGGCGAAGTCCGATAGCCGCAGCAGGTCGCGTGCCGATGCCAGCGACAGGTCGGTCACCAGACCGATCGTCGCCGACAGCGTCAGGACGCGACGAATCTCGTCCGAAAGGACGCGCGGCATGTCGATGACGACGAAGTCGTAATCGTGGCGCAATACGTTGAGCATGGTGTCGATCGCGCCAGGCGCGACATGCATCTGGTCGACGAGCGGCTCTTCCGCGGCCAGCACCTTGAGGCGCGAGTTCTCTTCGAGCATGGCAGTGCCGAGCAGGCGGCTGTCGAGCCGCGACGGGAATTCGAGCGCCTCGCGCAATCCGGGTGCGGGCACCAAGTCGAGTGACAGCGCCAGATTGCCGAACTGCAGATCGAGATCGATCAGCGCGACGCGTTTTTGATAGATGTGCGCAAGGCACCATGCAGTGGAGCCGGCAATCGTGGTAGCGCCGGCGCCGCCGCGGACGCTGACGAAACTGACGACGTGGGCCTGGGTCTTGGCCGTGCCCTGGCCGAGCTGGCGCTTGTTGTCGCCGCGCAGCGAGCGCTCGAGCATCGCCAGCGTCACGGGCTTCAGCAAATAGTCGGTGACGCCGAGTTCGATCAGCTCGCGATAGAGGGTGAGCTCATTGCGTTTGCCGAGCGCAATGACGGTCATCTCGGGCGGGCAGAGATCGGCCAGATCGGCCAGCGCCTTCACCGGATCCTCGACGTCATCGACGTCGACGACCAACAGATTGGGCGGCGCATGCTTGGTGATATAATCGTGCGCAGCGGCGACGCCGCCTTCGATCGCGACCGGATTGCGCCAACCCTGGGCGGCCGCAAGGTCGCGCGCGACCTGCCGGTTTTCCGGCTCGGCGACGCAGGCGAGAAGCCGTGGGCCGGTGCCCTGGCCAAGCTCGGTGTCGGGCGTGAGGTCCGAATTACTGTCCATTGCTGCCACCGGTGGTACTGCCCGAACCGCCCGAGCCGCCGTCGGACGAGCCGAGACTCGGTGCTTGCGGGTTGGCTTTCTGGTCGCCGGTGCGATAGGCCTCGACCGCGCGCATGCTCGGCTCGGCGTCGGCCGGCGTCAGGGCGTGACCCGAGACCAGGTCGCGCGGATCGGCGACCATCAGATAGAGATTTGTGTGGGTTGCACAGCCTAGATTGGTCAGCGGGGCATTCGATGGATCGTAGGGGCCGACCACGGTCCAATTGGGGCAGGCGGGCGGGATCGCCGCCTCGCCGGTGACCGCCACCTGCACGGCGTCGGCCGTGAAGTTGGGATCGGCCGGAGCGACGCTGTACGACATGCCCAGTGCGTCGATCGCTTGGCTGACGCGTGCCCGGCGTGCGTCGGCGATCGGGCTTGCGCCGCTCGCCAGCGTAATGGCATTGACGCTGGCGACGCCGCCGTCACGCAGGAAATTGCGCAGGCTGTCCGCTTCGGACGGCGCCAGCACGGCGCTGCCTGGCGCGAAATGCACCGTATGCGTGAGCTGGACCGATTTGACGGTGATCGGATTGACCGCGATGTCGCTGGGTGCCGGCGTGCTGCAGCCGGGCAACATCAGCGGCATGATCACTGCGACGGCGAGGATCCAACGCTGGGGGTGGAGGCGGATGTTTTTCATGCGGGTTCTCAATCGAGCTCGAAGCCGACTTGGCCCATCGGCATCGCCGCTTTGCGGCCGTCAGGCAGCGTGGTGACCGCGGCGGCTGGTGCCGGCGCCGGCATGCCGGGGGCCTGCGCCTGCGGCCGGTTCATCTCGCCGTGGAAGATCATGTCGGCGTCGGTCGGCGTCTGCAGACCGTCGAGCGGCGTTGCCATCGGGCCGTTGATCGGCTTCACCAGATAAGGGGTAACCAGGATGACGAGCTCGCTCTCGTTGCGCTGGAACGCTTCGGAGCGGAAAAGCTGGCCGAGGATCGGCAGGTCGCCGAGCCACGGGAATTTGTTGAGCTGCTGCGTCATGTCGTTCTGGAGCAGACCGCCGATGGCAAAGGTCTGGCCGCTCGCGAGCTCGACCGTCGTCTCGGCGCGCCGCGTGGTGAGGCCGGGAACTGTGACACCGGCGACCTGGATCTCGGTCGACGTGTCGATCTGGCTGACCTCGGGCGCGACGTGGAGGCTGATACGGCCGTCGTTCATGATGGTGGCAAGGAAGGACAGGCTGACGCCGAACTTCTTGTAGTCGATGGTGACGACGGCGCTGCCGCCGGTGCCAGATTGCGGCACGGGAACCGGGAATTCGCCGCCGGCCAGGAAGCTCGCCTTCTGGCCGGACACCGCGGTGAGGTTCGGCTCGGCCAAGATGGTGATGAGGCCCTGATCCTCGAGCGCGGTGAGCGTGCCGTTGAAGCTGCCGTGGCCCTGGTTCGTGCCGAAATAGGTGTTGTTGGGCGCGCCGCCAATCAGCGGCGTGCCTTGCGTATTGAAGAATTGCGTGGCGGAGCCGGGCAGCAACGGCGCGATCTTGGTCACGGTGCTGCTGGCGGCGGTGATCGCCGTACCGCCCGTGACCAGGCCGAAAGCCGTCGTACCGTCATTGAAGGCATTGAACCAGTCGATGCCGAACTGCTTCTCGACGCTGCGCTTCACCTCGGCGACGCGCACGTGAAGGCTGACCTGGTTGGGCGCGGTCAGCTGCATATTGTTGACGAGCTGCTTCGGATCCGGAACGTAGCGCGCGGCGATCTTCTGGATGTCGTCGCCCTGGGCGGCTGACTTCACGTCGCCCTCGAGCACGATCGAGTTGTCGACCGGTCGGGCCTGGACCCGGTTACCGGGCACCAGTTGATTGAGGGCACGCTGCAAATCGGCCGCATCCGCATGCACCTCGATCGGGCTGTTGATCAGGACGTTGTCCTGCTTGTCGAGCGCGAACAGTGTCGTGGTGCCGGCCGCTTTGCCGACGAGATAGATGATGGTCGGGGACTTGACCTGAATGTCGGCGATTTGTGGATCGGCGACGAAGATGTTCCCCGCCGGCCGGTCGAGGCGAAGGATGACGCCCTTGCCGCTGGCGAGCGAGATCAGTTGTCCGTTCGGGGCGATGACCTGCGGACTGGCATCGGCGGATGCCGGCGCCAGCGCAAGACTGAGCGACACCACCAGCGCGAGCGCGCGGATGGCGCGCGCGACGAATCCGTTATGGCGCTGCGCAATCATCGTCCGATCGCCTTTCCGGCCGCGCCGAGGGCCTTGGCCGTGGCGGCGCCGGCCGCTGCGACGCCCGCGCTCGGAGGAGCGGATGGCGCGGCTGCGGTCTCGACCGCGTGTCCGCTGGTGAACTCGACCGACGATTTGTTCGTGCCGCGCACGATGTCGATCTGATCGCTGGCGGCCGTGCCAGCCGACCGATGGTGGAGGAACGGCATCTCGACCGCGTCGCTGTCCCAGGTGAGGGTCGGCTCGTGCGGTAACGCGTCGTTCTCGGCCGAGCCGACGCTACGCAGTGTCAGCGACAGCTTGCCCATCTCGGTCAGCAGCGTGACGACCTCAGCCTCCTTCGGTGTCACTTCGAGCGTCGCGGTGCGCGCGAGCGGCGCATCGTGCGCCTGATCGTCGAGTTTCTGATCGACCGCGAGCACGCGGATGTCCTGGAGCACGGTTTCCGACATCCGCCGCTGGCGTTCATTCTTGCTGGTGGGCGGCACGTCCATCATCAGGATCAGGTCGACCCGGTCGCCGGGAATCGCCAGACCGGAAAGCCCGGCGCCGGACTGCAGCGATACGGTGATCGCGCGATAGCCCGGCTTGACGATGGCGGCGAGAAAGCCGCGGTCGCCCTTCTTGACGATGCGCAGATCGGTAATCGGCTCGCCCGGCGCAATGCCGTTCTTCGCGACCGAGCCAACGATCGTGCCGAGACTGACGCTGCCCTTGACCATATAGGCCTTGGACAGATCGTTGTCGGGCCAGCTTTGCCAAGCAAGATCTTCGGTGTGGATGAAGTGGCCGGCGGGCAGCGCCTTTGCCGCCACCAGAATCATTTTTGGCGGCGGCGGTGCGGTCACATGGGCGACGGGCGCCGCGGCCTCGGTGCGCACGTGCTCGACCCAGGCGCGCACGACCAGCGCGGTCACCAGCGACAGCAGCATGGCGGTGGCCAGCAGCAGCAGCCGGCGGGGCGGAAGCGTGGCGAACATTGCGCGGTCGATCCTCTCAGCGTCCGCTCCGGACGGTGCCGCCCGGTCAATTCGGGCGATCGTCGTCGGCAAGCGCGTTAACGTGAATGGAGTGTGACGGACTCTGGTTAATACCCGATGAAAACCGCGCCAAATCCGCGTCTTAGACGCGGCGGCAGAGTTACTGGGCGACGACCTTGGCCGGCGCCTTGCTGGCCGCCGCCTGGTTGCTGCCCGTAGCCGCCGTCGGAGCGAAATGAATGCCCATGAGAGCCGTGCGATCGGCGGCCTGGCCGGGATTGTTGACGATGCCGCGATAGGCGGCGAGTTCCGCATCAAGCGCGCCGCGATCGGCATCGCTCGTGACAGTCTGCCGCGCCTTGTCCGTGTCGCCGTGCGCCGCCTCAATGAAGGCGAGGTTGCGGCGGTAACGCGGCTGCGAATTCGGCATGGCGACGAGCGCGGTCAGCGTCTGCACCGCGCCGTCGTAATCACCTGAGAGGAACTGAGCCATCCCAAGGTTGTTGAGCAGCCCCATGTGGTTCGGCACGACGGCGAGGCCGGCGCGGTAATTCTTGATGGCGAGGTCGTACTTGCCCATGCCGCTGTAGGCGACACCGATCGCGCTGAACAGGCTGGGGTCGTCCTTGCGCGTCTGCAGCGCGATGTTGAATTCGTCGATCGCCGCTTGCGGCGAGCCGCGCACCAGCATCAATTCGCCGAGGCGGAAGGCCGCTTCGGGGTCGGTCGGCTTTAGCACCTGGACGAGATGATAGGCTTCGTAGGCTTGGGTATACTGGCCGAGCGCGATCTCGTTCTCGCCGAGCCGCTGCAGCGGTACCGGTGAATTCGGGTCCTCGTCGTGCGCCCGGCGGTAGAAGTTGACTGCCGCCGCGCGATCGCCCCGCGCCGCGGCCTCGTCGCCGCGCTCGAGCAACGGCTTCGATGCCTCGGCCGCCTTATGCATCATCTCGGTCTCGGCGGCGGCGATCTTTTGCGCCGTCGTCTTCTCGC
>Ga0307372_10010777_pt1 | contig 12315 bp, 10 predicted proteins | sample OX1MG_FD_202533 | JGI IMG/M metagenome (GOLD analysis project Ga0307372, IMG submission 202533) | Soil microbial communities from Risofladan, Vaasa, Finland - OX-1 | ecosystem: Environmental > Terrestrial > Soil > Coastal area > Acid sulfate soil | place: Finland: Risofladan, Vaasa | collected...
GGTGGCGTCCGTGTCCTGCCCGGCGAAGACGGTGGTGAGAATTTCGGGACGCGGGCCATGCGACAGGGCAGCGGCAATGGCGGGGCGGGCGCGTCCGGCGGCGCATCCGCAGACGGAATTGACCACAACCAGCGTCGTGCGCTTCTCTTGCTTCAAAGCGGCGTCGACTTGCTCTGGCGTGCGCAATTCTTGAAAGCCGATGCGAGTGAGATCTTCGCGCATGTCACGAACCATTTCTTCGGGGAACATTTGTGGCTCCTTTGCCGATGCCGGTGTCACTACCATGATAGCACCGCCAGCCGCCGCGTGCCGAGCGGCGGTGTTGAGCGATCCGGCGGCCAAATGTCAAAAGCAGATTCCTCGTCGTTCGCTCGTCGCGAACTCCTCGGAACGACACGCGGATTTTCGACAAACGCGCACCGGGGTCATGAAACCGTGATGACGATTTTGCCGCGGGTGTGGTGCTGGGCGACGGCTTCGTGCGCGGCGGCGGCTTCGGGCAGTGGAAACACTTTTTCGATGTGCGGCTTCACTTTGCCGGAGTCGACCAGGCGCGCGATTTCGTTGAGCTCATCGACATTGGGCTGCACGAACACGTGCGCCGAGCGGACTCCATGGGCCGCGGCTTTCTCCTGGTTCGGCGGCTGCAGGATCGAGACGTAGATACCGCCTTTTTTAATGACCTGCCAGGAGCGGTCCTGCGTCTCGCCGGTGATGGTGTCGACGACGACATCCACGTCGTGCACCACGTCTTCGAATTTCGTGGTGTTGTAGTCGATCACTTCATCGGCGCCGAGCGAGCGCAGAAAATCATGATTGCGCTTGGACGCGGTGGCAATCACGCGCGCGCCTTTCACTTTGGCGAACTGCACGGCGAAATGGCCGACTCCTCCCGCAGCGCCGTGGATCAGCACGGTTTGCCCGGCCGCAAGATGGCCGGCATCGAATAGCGCCTGCCAGGCGGTGAGCCCAGGGAGGGGAATTGCGGCGGCGTGCGCGTGGTCGATCGATTTCGGCTTGAGCGCGACCTCGGATTCGCGCACGGCGACGTATTCGGCATACGCGCCATCGCGCGCCAGATCGGGACGCGAATAAACTTCATCGCCAGCTTTCAAGCGCGTGGCGCCCGCCGTTACGGACTCGACTACGCCGGAAACGTCCCAGCCGGGAATCATCGGGAGTTTGTATTTCATGCGCTCTTTGAAAAAACCGTTGCGAATGGCGATGTCGACGGGATTCACGCTGGTGGCGTGGACGCGGATCAGAACATCGCCTGCGGCTGGCGTGGGGCGCGGCGCGTCTTCGTATTTCAGAACTTCGGGACCGCCGTATTCGTGAACGCGAATGGCTTTCATTGTGTCCATGAGCTGCTCCTTGAGATTATTTCCAGCGTGAACAGGATCGGATGCAAGGCGCAGTGAATCGACGCGGCAATGTGCGACAGAAAATTCCTACCTTCGCAATCTGAGCGTGCGGCAGCGCGAGCCTGCTCGATTCAGTACTGACGGGTGATACGCGTCAGCGAGCCGCGGTTGCGGCGGCTCCGGGAGCAGGCGTCGAGTGCTTCGACGCAGAGAGCGCGTCGAGACTCCACGGGCCGGCGCCAAATTGCGAGATCAGGAATGCGCCGCCGAGCATCGAGAGGTTCTTCTCGAAATTCGTCAACTGCATCATGCGCATCGTGGCCGGAGCAGCCCAAAAATTGTGCATCATCAGTGTGACGGGAACCAAAAACAGCACGATGAGCCAGCCGCCAAGCTTCGCTTTGTAGCCGAAAAGAATCGAGAGCCCGCCGAGCACCGCAATGGCTCCTGCAAGCGGCACCATGATTTTCGCCAGCGGGATGCCGGCTTGAATGGCGTAGGGAAGATCCTGTCCGTTGAAATGGCCCGTGGTGCCGATAATGAAGACCAGCGCGAAGCAGATGCGCCCCAACAGTACGACTGGCCCCCAAAGCCCTTGGCCGCTCGATGCTCCGTTGCTCATTTGAAACCTCCTGCGCCGACGAACGCGCGCGATTGCGCCAACCACACCTGTGGGCGCAGTGGTATCATCGACGCGCGTGGTGCGTCAAGTAGCGAAGCGGCGCGAGATTTTTTCGTGATGCGCGATTAACGCGCGGCACAGAGTGCTCGATTTCGCGCTGTGGCCGCGATCTGCGTGAATGGCGCGGCTGCATTTTGGGCCGCGCTGCACTCCTAAATTTTCCATCTAAAGAGAGGAACTTGCGATGAATTACGGCTCACTGGGGCGCACGGGGCTGATGGTTTCGGAATTGTGTTTTGGCGCGATGACATTTGGCGGGCGGGGAATGTTCGCCGCGGTAGGGAAGCTGACGCAAAGCGAAGCCGACAAGCTGGTGACCAAGGCGCTGGACGCCGGCGTGAACTTTTTCGATACCGCGGACGTGTATTCGGAAGGCGACTCCGAAAAGTTTCTGGGCAAGGCGCTGGGCGCGCGGCGCAAAGACATCGTGCTGGCGACTAAAGTGCGCGGGCGCGTGGGGTCAGGGCCGAACGACATAGGACTATCGCGCAAGCACATCGTGGAAGCCATCGATGCGAGCCTGGCGCGGCTGGGAACAGATTACGTCGATCTCTATCAGATTCATGGTATCGACCCGGCGGTGCCGATCGATGAAACGTTGCGTGCGCTCGATTCCGTGGTGCGCGCCGGAAAAGCGCGCTACATCGGCTGTTCGAATCTGGCGGCGTGGCAGATCATGAAAGCGCTGGGAATTTCCGAGCGACAGGGCTGGGTGCGCTTCGAATCGCTGCAAGCTTATTACTCGGTTGCAGGCCGCGATCTGGAGCGCGACGTGGTGCCGATGCTGGCGGACCAAAACATGGGGCTGATGGTGTGGAGCCCATTGGCCGGGGGATTTCTGACCGATAAGTTCGCGAGCGGTAACGGGCCCGAAGATGCACGCCGCGCGAAATTCGATTTTCCGCCGATCGATAAGGAACGCGCGCTGAAATGCATCGCGGAGATGAAGGAAGTGGGCGGCGCTCACGGCGCGTCGGTAGCGCGAGTGGCGCTGGCGTGGCTGCTGCACCAGAAGGTGGTGACCAGCGTGATCATCGGCGCGAAGACGGAGCAGCAGCTTGACGACAATTTGAAGTCCGTCGATTTGAAGCTTTCGGCCGACGAACTGAAACGGCTCGACGAAGTGAGCGCCCTGTCGCCGGAATATCCCGGTTGGATGCTGCAACGCTTCAGCAGCCCGCGATAGTTGCCCGTCGAGAGCGCGCCGTGGGGCCGTGCTACACGCCGGGATGCCTCCCAAGGAATTTATTGAACAGACAAGCCCGACGTGCTACCGTCCCGGCCCAAGACAGGGGGAATGCGCTTCGCTGGGATTTGCGTGCTGCCGAAAGTGAGCGCCCCAACGTACTAGACTAGTGCGCCGGGGCCCAGGACTTGGCAGCGATCCCGTTCGCGGGTGCAGTCCAGCGAGCGACGGGAGGCACTACCATGTTTGAAACACCCCAGGAGCAGGTACCCGATAGCAAAGTTGGAATTTGGATTGGTGTGGCGATCGTGGCGATTATTGCGATCGCCTTTTTTGTTTACGTTAGCCGAAAGCCGACAAAAGGCGCACCGGACGGAGCAGTCTCGGCCGCTTCGATGGGGGGCGCTTCGTCGGTTGCAGGCGCCGATCCGAAGACCGATTTACACTTTGTCGACATGAAGATGCAGAAGGATTACACCGGCACCACGGCGCAATGGCTGGTCGATCTGAGAAACGATTCGCGGACTTACACGTACAGCAACATCGCGTACGAGACGATGTACATCGACGCGAACAATAACGTACTACTCGTGAATCACGGCAAATTAAATTTGACGCTTGCTCCGGGCGACGATCAGAGCACGCAGTTTCGCGACGCGCTCTATCCGCCGGGCACGTCCATCTACAAGATCAACATTACCGGAGCGACTTCGTCGAAGTAGCCGGCCGGCAGCGTGTGATTGCTTCCGCGGAGCGCGGACATGCGCCACGATAGGGCAGGGGGGCAAGTGCGCGGCGGCGCGAGCTTCCGGCAAAGTGCCAGGCAGGTTGACGCTGGCGCGCCGGGTTTATCGTAGTAGAATCCCGGCATTCGCGGGGTGTTCGCTCCCATTGGGGTCTTGCGTGTTCGATGGAATGGACGTCCTCTGGACGGGGCTGGGCATAGCTCTAATCGTGGTCTTTGTGTTTTTTGTGCTGGCCCAGCATTGGCGGCAGTTGCTGCGCCAGCAGTCGCGCGCTATTCGGCAGCTCGCCGAACGTATCCACGGTATCGAGGACATGGCCGATCCGCAGTTGCGGCGGCGGTTGGGCGACGCGGCTCCGGTTCCGCTCGAGCAGGTTTTCAACTTTTCGCTGCGGCTCAGCGAAGAATTTTGGCGCGAGACGGAGCGTGTTTCCGAAGTCGACCGCCGATTCATTCACGAATACGGCAGCTTTCTGGCATCGGTGAAGCTGGAGCGCTGGCGCAGCCACACCGTCGCGACTGTTTCTGAAATTCTTCCCGCGCGAAAATCCGCTAGCCTGCAAACGCGCACGCTGGATTTTTATCCGAACGCCGCGAATGGCCGCAGGGACCCCGGAGGCGGCCCTTCAGAAGATGTAGTTGACGAACTTCTGCTATGGGAACTCGCACTGGCGCGGCCCTCCGCGCCAGGACTGCGTCCGCCTGCGCTCGAATTGCTGTTGCGCGACAACGCCCTGGAACTTCGCGGGCCATTTTTTTTCGGCGTGGCGGAAGTTTCCGGCAACCGGCATTTCGGTTCATCGCAGCCCGACGGTGCCGAGACGCTGCTCCGCCTGCCGCTAGATGCAAAGGAATTAAGCGAATATCTTCGCGACGATCCAGGCTTGGCAGGCGACGCTGCATGCGCCGGCGGCAATCGGAGCGAGAAGGGCGCGGCGAATTCGCAGCGCACGAACAGCACCGCCTGCTGGCAGGCTTTTTATTCCGGTTGCGACGAAACACTGGGCATCGAGTGGGAACTTCGCGTGCGCGATCTGGGCAAGAAAGCGGAATGGGAACGCTGGCGCATCTGGGAATCGGGCGCCGTTCGGGCCGGTAACGATTGATCGAACGGAAAAAAATCAGCGGGCGCGGGGCCGGACTGGCAGTCCAGCCCATGCGTTCAGCAGGCCCAGGGTTTCGCGCGTAACTGAGAGCGCATCGTGCGTGTTGCGCCACCAATGACTCGCATCGAATCTGTCCTGGTAAGCCGCGCGCACAAGCGCGTGCAAATCTCGCGGCGCCAGGTCGCGCCATAGCACGTGCACGCGCCGCGTGTGCGGGGGCGAGGTGACGATGATGACGGTATTCAGGCGGTCCTGCCGCATGGCGCGCGCGACTTCATCGACTTCCTGCTCGGTGTCGATGATCGTGTCAGGCAGAATGCGAATGTCTGCGCCGGGCACGCCATCGTGGATCAATACTTCGCGGCTGTAATCGTCTTCGCCCATGAACTGAATGCCCATCGCTGCGAGTTCCCGCGCGGGGTTTACGGGGTGAGTGATCCAGACCTCGTGCGCGTAGCCCATGTGGAAAATTCGCGCGGCTTCTTCGGCGCGATAGGGCATACCACCGCTCAGCACGACGATTACGTCCGCCGGACGCAGCGCGTCTTCGCGGATGAGCCATCGTCCTGCGCGCCGAAAAGCAAAGACGCCGGCGACCACCAGGGCAAGCAGCACAACCAGAGCAGTGATTTCGAAAGTTTTTCGGCGGGCCATTTAGAAATCGGCGCGATTCGTTCGCACAAAGACGATCCGGGCTTACGGATACACCGCGAGCGGCAGCGCGTTAGGCTCGCGGCGCCAAGGAGCGCCTGCTCATCAGCAGCCCGCGCAGGCCCAGCAGCGCCAGCCGCGGCTGGCGCAGGAAGACGCGCCACATGAGCTTCCACGCTTCGTCGCGCGAATATTCCGCGAGCGATTGCCTGGCGCCATCATTCAGCAGATCGACGAGCTGGCTGTAATCCGCTTGCTCGAAGCGATGCAGGGAGCGGCGCAGCAGCAGATGCAAATCGAGTTCGCGGCGCAGCGTGTGTAGTTCGCGGCTTTCGCCGCCGTTGAGGATCGATTGCGCTACGCCGAGCGCGCCGCGAAAACCGGTGACCGTCCCGCCCACCGTGGATACTTTCACCTGAGCAGCCGCATCGCCAACCAAATAGACAGAGCCGTTGCCAACCTGGCGGCGCACCGGAATCCAGCTGGTGTACACCGGAACGCGGGCGCCCTGAAACGCAATGGGCTCGAACCCGCGCTTGTCCATGAATTGTTCCAGGCGGCGACGCGTTTCGGGTCCCGTTTCGCCGATTACGCCGAGCGCGCCACGTTCGCGCGATTCAGGAATCAGCCAATAAAAATAAGGCGTGTCCTGGGGAATGAACCAGACGCGCACCGTATCCGGCGCCATATCTTTGGGTAACGGCACGACGGCCTGCATCAGCGGCGCGGTTTCCAGCGGCGCCCAACCCGCGGCACGAGCTACGCGGCTCGTTGCGCCATCCCCGCCAATCACCGTCTCCGCGCGAACTTCCTCGCGCACGCCATCGGCGCTGCGCTCGACTTCCACCACCAGGCCGCGGCCGTTGGCATGCAGCGCTTGAAAACGCCGTCCCAGTTCGATTTGAGCGCCGGATTTCTGTGCGGCGGCTGCCAGATTTTGGATCAGCGCGCGGCGTTCGATGATCAGATCGGGATTCTTGAGTGCGACCGTGGCGCTGCGCCCGTCGGTGAAAAGCTCGAAGCGGCGAATTTCGTTGAGCACGCAGCCGTCGGTCGCGCCGCCCAGCATGTCGCGCAGGCGATGCGTGACGATCAGCGTTCGCTGCGCTGGTTCGAGAGCGCTCAGCCCCTCCAGCACCCGGACAGAAACGCCCCGCTGAGCCAATAGGTTTGCGGTATAAAGCCCGGCGGCCGAGCCGCCGACGATCGCCGTTTCGCGGGGAACAGCGCGGGGATTGTTGGCCGAATCGTCCCGCTCAACGCCTGCTTGTTGCACCATCTTGTTGGAGAGTCGTCCTTCATCGCGAATTTGCACTGCCGCCCGAGCGACACCTGCGCCGTGCGCTTCGGGAAAACACTTTTAATTAGGAAATCTTGCCGGGCTTGCGCCTCCGTACCCACGTGCCCCCGGAGACTTGCCGCCAGCCTAAAATTTCATTGCCGGCGCGCACTAGTTTCGCGAACCAGTATAGCTTACGCTCGCGTCCGCGCCAATCCCGTCCGGCGCACGGGTCGCCGAAGCCCAGATTGACCACGGTTGCTCCGCAGTATTAAATATGGCTGTTTTAGTTTCTGGAAGCGGGCAAAAGGAGGCGGACATGCCGAAGTTCGTTATAGCGCCGCACATGCGTCTTCATGAATGGGTTGCGGAGGAGAAGGGGTACTTCGCAACCGAAGGCCTGGATTACGAATTCCACGAGGCGCTGCCCTCGGCGGAGGGCAAGAACCATAACCTGGGAGATAAAGTTGGAGCGTACCAAACGTTCGAGAAAGGCCGCGGGTCGGATATCGGTTGCGCGTGCCACTGGACCGTGAATGTTTCGGCGTCAGCGGGGCACGGGAAACTTTACGCTGACGCATATTCGGTTTCGCCCGCGGGAATTTTCGTGCCGGCCGAATCGGAAATTCGCGTCCCGGAACAGCTCGCGGACGTGCCGATTTCCGTTGGCTATCAATCCGGAAGCCACTATTCGACGATCCAGGCGCTTGAGCCGTACATGAAGCGCGGCGACATCAAGCTCTCGTTTGCCGACGGCATGCTTTTCAGCCGCATGGAGCTGCTGATCGACCGTAAAGTGCCGGCCGCGTCACTATTCAGCGGGCCGTATTACTTCGCGGAGCAGCTGGGATTTCGCAAGGTGATCGACACGACGTTCATGATGGCCACATTGATCCAGCGCGATCCTGATATGGGAGACGTGAGGAAGTATTTTCGGGCGTTGCGCAACGCGCAGCGGGATATAGATCTGCGCCCCGACCTCTACACGCATTACTACAAGAAGGAATTTCCGGTGCGCTTCCACAACGCGATGGACACGCGACGATGGGGGCCGGGTGAGCGCATCGTCTTCGAGCCGTACACGAAGGACGCATTCGAGCAGTCGTTCGAGTGGATCGCGGAGCACGGAATTTTCCCGGAAGGAGCAATGGGAACCGGAAAATACGAAGACGCATGCGTTTCTCTGGCGCCGAATAAAATCGGGTGAACCGTCTTCGGTACGATTCTGCCGCCAGCAAGCGCCAACCCCTCAACGGTACCCAGGTATTTCCATGCCGGTCGGAAAGCGCCCCGCCCTGTTCCATTCGGGCGGAAGGTGCATCTAAGGCCGATGTGTGTTTCGGCGGGCAACGGTTTAGGGGACTTAGCCCATCGAACCGCTATCCGGGTGCTCTATTACTCTGCCGGCGAAATCATCCACATGCGAAAGGTCCAAAATGCCGCTCATCGTTCGAGCTGTAAGTGCTGTCCTAGCGCTGCTGCTGATTCCAGCGTATCTCTCGGCCCAGGGGCCGCTTGTGGCGAATACCGGTACGGCTCAACAATCGTCTTATTCTCAGCAGTTCCAGGACTCGACCAGCGCAGCGCCTGAGCCCGCCCCGGCGGCTGCCGTCAATTCGCAGGATTCCACAACTTCCGCGAAGTCGAAAAAAGACTCGGAGCAGCAGGAAACAAAGAAAAAACTGCCGCAGGCGCCGCAGTCCAGCAGTTCGTCCGCGAATCAACCTCAGCAGACCAAGCGCTTAATGTGGATCGTCCCGAACTTCGCGGCGGTGAGCCCCGGCGTGAAGTTCAAGCCCATGACCCCCAAGGAAAAATTTTGGGTGGCCACGGAGGACAGCTTCGATTATTCGTCCTTTGCTTGGACCGGCGTGCTGGCGGCGCAGAGTTATGGGCTCGATCAGTATCCTGAGCTGGGCACCGGGGGAGTGGCCTACGGCCGATACTACTGGCGCGGCATGTTGGACGGGATTTCCAATTCATATTTCAGCGAAGCCATCTTCCCGGTGCTCACTCACGAAGACCCGCGCTATTTCACCATGGGCCGCGGCGGATTTTTTCCCCGGCTTGGCTACGCCCTGTCGCGGGTGGTGATTACCTATTCGGATTCTGGGCGAGCGACGTTCAACTGCGGGGAAGTCTGCGGAGATTTCGCAGGGGCCGCGCTTTCCACGGCGTATTACCCGCCGCAGGAGCGTGGCATGGTGAAGATCAGCGAGGGTTTTGGAACGCAGCTTGAATCCGCCGCGCTCAACAACGTCGCCAAGGAATTCTGGCCGGATGTCCGCCAATTCCTTTTCCACAGGCACTGACCGCACCGCTGCGAGGCGCGAGCGGCGCCTGATGGCGGATTCGCCCGCGCGCCAGACGGCCGCAGACGCAGGTGCTGGCCGACCGCGTTATGCTACGCTTAGCAAGCGATGCCCGATAAACTGGAAATCGAACGCGAGCGGCTGGACGCCGATGTGCTGATCGTGGGCGCTGGCCCCGCGGGGCTTGCATGCGCGCTGCATCTGGCTAATCTAATCGAGCGGCACACCGAAGCGAAGAAATCTCCCGCCCTATCCAGCGAAAATATTTACGTGCTGGAAAAGGCGCGCGAGATAGGCGCACATCAGCTATCCGGCGCGATCATGGACCCGTGCGCGCTGCGCGAATTGGTCCCCGACTTCGAAAAATCCGCGCCGCTCGACACGCCAGTCACCGGCGACGCCGCTTACTACTTCACCGAAAATAGCTCATTTAAGCTGCCGATTACGCCGCCGCCGCTTCGCAATCATGGAAATTACATCGTCTCGCTCAACAAGCTGGTGAAATGGCTCGGCGGGCTGGTGGAACAGAAGGGCATCAACGTGTTCGCCGAGTTTGCCGGGCAGGAGCTGCTCTTTGACAAGAACGGTATCGCGGGAGTGCTCACCGGCGATAAAGGCATCGATAAGAACGGGCAGCCAAAATCGAATTTTACTCCGGGCTACGAGCTGCGCGCGAAAGTGACGGTGTTGGCCGAAGGACCGCGCGGCTCGCTCACCAAGCAACTCGTCGAGCAGTTGAATCTTGGCGGCTTGAATCCGCAGATCTACGGGCTTGGCATCAAGGAATTGTGGGAAGTTCCTCCGGGGCGCATCGACATTGGCTACGTGGCGCACACGCTCGGCTGGCCGCTCACGTCCGATCTTTACGGCGGCGGCTGGGTCTATGGCATGCGCGACAATCGCGTTTCGCTCGGGTTGGTGGTGGCGCTCGAATACCACAATTCGCTTTTCGATCCGCACGCGGCGTTTCAGAAATTCAAGACGCATCCGTTCGTGAAGCGAATACTGGAGGGCGGAAAGCTGGTGCGCTACGGCGCGAAAACCGTCCCGTACGGCGGCTGGTATTCCATGCCGCGCAATTTTGTCGATGGCGGATTGATCGTCGGCGATTCGGCGAGCTTCCTGAATTCGCAGCGGCTGAAAGGCATTCACACCGCAATCAAAAGCGGCATGCTTGCCGCCGAGACGATCTACGAAGCGCTATGCGCGGACGATGCATCAGCCGCGAAGCTTTCCGCATACGCGGAGAAAATCGATCAGAGCTGGCTCAAAAACGAGTTGTGGACGGTTCGCAATTTTCATCAAGGCTTTCACGGCGGCTTGTGGAAGGGCCTGATGCACGCGGGATTGCAATTCGTCACCGGCGGACGCGGGCTGATCGACCCGATGAAATCGGATCCGGGATACAAGGAATATCGCGAGCTGCACCGCGACCGCACGCTGGTGGATCAATCCACGCGCTTCAAAGGCGACGGAAAGCTCACCTTTGACCGGCTCACCGACGTCTACCATTCCGCTACGCGTCACGATGAAGACCAGCCCTGCCACCTCGTCGTGCTCGACCCGAATATTTGCGGAGATCGCTGCGTCCGCGAGTATGGCAATCCCTGCCAATATTTTTGCCCAGCGGCGGTCTACGAGATGGTGACCGAACAGGGTGCGCCGAAGCTCAAGATTAACGCCGCGAATTGCGTCCACTGCAAGACCTGCGACATTGCCGATCCGTACCAGATCATCAATTGGATTCCGCCCGAGGGCGGAGGCGGTCCGAACTACGAAGGAATGTGACAATACGTGGGGATTGTCATCCTGAGGGCGAAAGGCGCCCGAAGGCTCTCTCATCCCTTCGGCCCATTCTGAAGGTCACCGCAATCGATTAGTGGCTCGAAATTCCGCGGTGCGGATAACGCCCGTCAGTGAACTCCGGCCTCCGAGCTGTCGTCCGCTTCCACTTTCCCGAAGAAAAGGCCCTTCAGCGAAGCCCAAAATCCGTGCTTCTCTCTCTGTTGCTTCGCTTTTGGCTTCCCGGCCGCTGGACGCGCCGCCGCAGCCGGCGCTTCTCCCAGCGCATGCTGCATGGCCGCCGCGAACTCCGGCGCATCCACATGCCCGTCGAATTCCCAGTCCGGAGACTCGCGCGCTTCGGTAACCAGCAGCATCATTTCAGGTTCCGCTTCGGCCGGCGGCGGAGGCGCCGACGCCATGAAAGCCAGCGCGGGCGTAACATCTCCATGCAATGGCTCGCCGACGGACGGCGCTTCGCCCGGAGAGTCGTCGTGCGGCGCCGCGATGGGACGCGAATCGTTCGAGTACACGGGAATCACGAATACCGCGCCCGGTTGCACCGGCTCCTGAATCGCTGGGGAATCCGAGCGCGCCTCCGCGGCTCGCGTGCTCGTAGGGGGCACTTCCGACACAGTGGGATGCGCCCCGGCGGCACGCGCAAATTCCGGAATCCTGGCCGGAGCTTGTGGTGGCGCGTGCGTCTCCATCGGAGTGCATCCGCAGCTCCCCGGCTTACCAGCCACCGGCACCAGAGTTCCGCCGTTCAGATAAAATTCCCCTGCTTGCGGAACGATCAGCTTTTCTCCGGTGAACTGATGCTCGAGCTGAATCGCGCCGCTGGTTGCCAGCACGCATAGGGAATCGTTCATGTCGAGGCCGATGGTCACGTCGCGCGAGCCGCCGTTAATATCAATGGGAGTGGCGATGACCGTCGGCGAAAAAATGCGCAGCGACGCGTTCGCCGGAAGCTGCACGTGCAAGCGCCCGAAATTGAGCGCCAGCGTGATGTCGTTACCCGAGGTGAGCATCGTAAATTTCGCTGGGCCGCAGACGTCCACCTCGCCTCCGCGAAGCAATGTCAGGCGCGCCTTCCCGGAATGAACGGTCACCACACTGCCGTTAGAGATGTTGATGCTGGGAATTTCGTCCGCCGTGGCGACACTCGCGGCTGTGCCGCCGTCGACCGACACGTCCAAGCCCTGAAC
>Ga0307372_10010779_pt1 | contig 12314 bp, 13 predicted proteins | sample OX1MG_FD_202533 | JGI IMG/M metagenome (GOLD analysis project Ga0307372, IMG submission 202533) | Soil microbial communities from Risofladan, Vaasa, Finland - OX-1 | ecosystem: Environmental > Terrestrial > Soil > Coastal area > Acid sulfate soil | place: Finland: Risofladan, Vaasa | collected...
GGAAAACGTGGAGATCGCGAAGCACCTCGATCGCGAGGCGCTCGCGCGGCTGTGCGACCCGGCCAACTACCTCGGCCAGTCCGGCGTGATGGTCGACCGGGTGCTGGCGCTGCGCGCCGCGCACCCGAACATGCACCCAAGCGGCTAGATTCCCGAACCGTCGGGGTGCAGGCGCTGCAGCGTCACCGCAAGGAGCGATGCGGCCGTCATGAGCGCGTCTTTCTCCTCGTCGAGCTTCAGCCGCTCGCGGTTTTTCGGCACGAGGGCAAGGACCCCCAGCGCCTGCGCCCCGCCGCCGACGGGAACGAACGCCTGTGGTGCGTCCGCCTCGCCGAGGCTCGCCAAGTTGACCGGCTCGCCCAGCACAATCGCCGTCTGCGCGAGGGTGGCGAGCGCTGGGTGGGCGTGCAGCCCGGGCAGGCGGCCGTGCGCATCCGGCTGGAGCAGCTCTGCCCGGTAGCCCATCGGCTCGAGATACGCATCGAGCGCGCGGCGCAGCTCGTCGGTGGCCGCCGCGGCGGTCAACGCTCGCGCCAGCTCGTAGAGCCGATGGGTGCGCCACTGGCGCGCCATGGCGAGCGTGGCTTGGCGCTGGACGCGAGCAGCGAGCTGGGCCGTGATGAGGCCCACTACGAGCATCACCGTGAAGGTGATCAGATATCCGGAATCCTCGACGGCGAAGGCCAGGCGCGGCGGCACGAAGAAGAAGTCGAACAGCCCCACGGCGAGAAACGCCGCGAGCACCGCGGGCCCACGCCCGAGCCGCAGGGCCACCACGAAGACCGTCAGCAGATACAGCATCACGGTATTGGCGAGGTCGATCCGTTCCCGCAGTGGCGTCGCCACGAGCGTTGTCGCGATGCAGGCTGCGATAGCCAAGCCGTATGCGGCAGCAGGAGACAGCTGTCGTCGTGCCACGATGCGCTTCAGAACAGCCGCTCGGCGACCACGAGGCGGCCGTCATCGGCGATGTCGACGGCGTAGTAGTGCACGGGGGCCGGTTCGGTCGAAGGCTTAACCGCGAAATTCAGCATGATTCGACTCCTCCAGGTTTCGAGGCGCGAAGTCGCCACACCGCGCAATATAGGGTCCGAGGCGTCAAGAAGGCGCAAAAAGAGCGAGCCTGCGCATCAAGCCGGCGTTCACCCATCCCATTCGGGCAAGCCCCTTTACACGGTCTTTACGGCTCGCGCATCCGTCTTGATGCCGCGTTTGCGGCGCCGTCGTTACATTGCACGGCGTTCGGCGTGAGCGGTCGTTGAGGTATGGCATCACCTCGCGCGCGGCACTACTCGTGAGCCGGGGTCGGGCCTAGACCTGCGTCAACAGAGCACTTGCGGGCAGGTTTAAGGTCGCACCGCGTCGTCGCGAACTGGAGATCGAAATGGACTTCATTTATATCGGGCTCTCGGTGGCCCTGTTCGCCCTGAGCGTTGCACTCGTCTACGGGTTCGAAAAGTTGCGGGGACCAAAATGAGCTGGGTCTACGTGATGAGCGGGCTCGTCGCCGCCGCGGTCCTGGTGTACCTCTTCGCGGCGCTCCTCTGGCCGGAGAAATTCTGATGACCGCCAACGGGATCTTCCAGCTGGTCTTCTACGTGGTGGTGCTGGTCGCGCTGGCGAAGCCGCTCGGCGCGTACATGGCACGCGTGTACGAGGGCCGGCCGGTTCTCCTGGCGCGCGTCGCGGCGCCCTTCGAACGCCTGATCTACCGCGTCTGCGGGGTCGATCCGGCGAAGGAGATGCGCTGGACGCAATACGCGCTGGCCACGATGTGGTTCAGCGTGCTCGGCGTGCTCGCGGTCTACCTGCTGCAGCGCGTCCAGGCCTGGCTGCCGCTCAATCCGGCCAAGATGACCGCGGTCTCGCCAGATTCGTCGTTCAACACCGCGGTGAGCTTCGCCACCAATACCAACTGGCAGGGGTACGGCGGCGAGACGACGATGAGCTATCTCACCCAGATGCTCGCTCTGACCGTGCAGAACTTCGTCTCCGCGGCCGCCGGGATGGCGGTGCTGATCGCGCTGATCCGCGGCTTCGCGCGCCAGAGCGCGCAGACGCTGGGCAATTTCTGGGTGGACCTCACGCGCGGTACGCTCTACATCCTGCTGCCGCTCTCGTTCGTCTTCGCCCTGGTGCTGGTCTCGCAGGGCGTGGTGCAGACCTTCTCGAACTACCGCACTGTGCCGCTGCTCGAGGCGGTGCAGTACGACACGCCGAAGCTCGACGCCGCCGGCCAGCCGGTCAAGGATGCCAAGGGCAACCCGGTGATGGAGAAGACCGTGCAGAAGGAGCAGGTGCTCGCGGTCGGCCCGGCTGCGTCGCAGGTCGCGATCAAGCAGCTCGGCACGAACGGCGGCGGCTTCTTCAACGTCAACTCGGCGCACCCGTACGAGAATCCGACCCCGCTTTCGAACTTCCTCGAGATGCTGGCGATCCTGCTGATTCCGGCAGCGCTCTGCTACACCTTCGGCAAGATGGTGGGCGACACCCGCCAGGGTTGGGCGATCCTCGCAGCCATGACGATCCTATTCGTCGCCCTGCTCGCGGTGTGCGTCGTCTCGGAGCAGGCGGGCAATCCGCTGCTCGCGAAAGCAGGCGCGGACCAGACTGCCTCCGCGCTGCAGGCGGGCGGCAACATGGAAGGCAAGGAGGTGCGCTTCGGGATCGTCAACTCCGCGCTCTGGGCCACCGCGACCACCGCGGCTTCGAACGGCTCGGTCAACTCGATGCACGACTCCTTCACGCCGCTCGGCGGACTCGTTCCGATGTGGCTGATCCAGATCGGCGAGGTGATCTACGGCGGGGTCGGCTCGGGGCTGTACGGCATGCTGCTGCTCGTGATCGTGGGGGTGTTCGTGGCGGGCCTGATGATCGGCCGCACGCCCGAGTACCTCGGCAAGAAGATCGAGGCGTTCGACGTCAAGATGGCCTCGATCGGGGTGCTGGTGCCATTGTTCACCGCGCTCCTCGGGACCGCGATCGGCGTGCTGACCGACGCCGGCAAGGCGGGCGTCGCCAATCCGGGCGCGCACGGCTTCTCGGAGATCCTGTACGCCTTCTCTTCGGCGAGCGGCAATAACGGCAGCGCCTTCGCCGGGCTGTCCGCCAACACGCCGTTCTACAACACCGCGCTCGGCATCGTCATGTTCGTCGCGCGCTTCTGGATCATGATCCCCGTGCTCGGCCTGGCCGGCTCGCTCGTCGCGAAGAAGAAGGTTCCGGCGGGCGCGGGCACGCTGGAGACGCACACGCCGCTGTTCATCTTCTTCCTGCTCGGAGTGGTGGTCGTGATCGGCGCGCTCACGTTCTTCCCCGCGCTCGCGCTCGGCCCGATCGTCGAGCATCTCATCCTGTACGGCGCCCACTAGACCGGTCGCGAGACCGCGAACCACGGGATCGACACCCCATGTCCACGCAAGCCGTCTCCCCGAAATCCGCCCTGCCGCGCACGCTGGTCACGCCGGCGATCGTGCGCCAGGCGCTCGTCGAATCGTTCGTCAAGCTGCTGCCCCAGTATCAGTGGCGCAATCCGGTGATGTTCGTGGTCTATGTCGGCAGCCTCCTAACCACGATCCTGTGGGTCCAGGCGCTCGCCGGGCACGGCGAGGCGCCAGCCGGATTCATCCTCGCCGTGACGGTGTGGCTGTGGTTCACGGTGCTGTTCGCCAACTTCGCCGAGGCGCTGGCCGAGGGTCGCAGCAAGGCGCAGGCGGCCGCGCTGCGCAGCGCGAAGCGCGACACGATGGCGAAGAAGCTCGACAAGCCGGACAAGGGAGCGAACTGGTCCAGGGTCGCCTCGAGCGCGTTGCGCAGGGGCGACCTGTTCCTCGTGGAGGCGGGCGACTTCATCTCCGCGGACGGCGAGGTGCTCGATGGCGTCGCCTCCGTGGACGAATCGGCGATCACCGGCGAGTCGGCCCCGGTCATCCGCGAGTCGGGCGGCGATTTCTCCTCGGTGACCGGCGGCACCCGGGTGTTGTCGGACTGGCTGGTGGTCCGGGTCACGACCGACCCGGGCGAATCCTTCCTCGATCGCATGATCGCCATGGTGGAGACCGCGCGCCGGCAGAAGACGCCGAACGAGATCGCGCTCACGATCCTGCTCGTGAAGATGACCCTCATCTTCCTGCTCGCCACCGCGACGCTCCTTCCGTTCTCGATCTACGCGGTGGAGGTCACGAAGGGCGGCAACCCAGTGACGATCACCGTGCTGGTCGCGCTGCTCGTGTGCCTAATCCCGACGACGATCGGGGGGCTGCTTTCGGCGATCGGCCTCGCCGGGATCGGGCGCATGCTGCGCGCCAACGTGATCGCCACCTCGGGCCGCGCGGTCGAAGCGGCGGGCGACGTGGACGTGCTGCTGCTCGACAAGACCGGCACCATCACCCTCGGGAACCGCCAGGCTGCGGCGTTCCTGCAGGCGGGCGGCGCGACCGAGCAGGAGCTCGCCGACGCGGCGCAGCTCGCCTCGCTCGCCGACGAGACGCCCGAGGGCCGCAGCATCGTCGTGCTCGCCAAGCAGAAGTTCAACCTGCGCGAGCGCGACATCGCCGCGCTCGGCGCGACCTTCGTGCCGTTCTCGGCGCACACACGCATGAGCGGCGTGGACCTCGGGGAGCGCAGGATCCGAAAGGGCGCGGCGGACGCGATCCGCGCTTGGGTCGAGCAGCAGGGCGGCACCTTCCCCTCCGAGGTGCTGACCGGCGTCGAGAACGTGGCGCGCCGCGGCAGCACGCCGCTCGTCGTCGCCGATGGCCGGCGCGTGCTCGGGGTCATCGAGTTGAAGGACATCGTGAAGGGCGGCATCAAGGAGCGCTTCGCCGAGCTGCGGCGCATGGGCATCCGCACCGTGATGATCACCGGCGACAACCGCCTCACCGCCGCGGCGATCGCCGCCGAGGCGGGGGTGGACGACTTCCTGGCCGAGGCGACGCCGGAGGCGAAGCTGAAGCTCATCCGCGAGACGCAGGGCGAGGGGCGCCTCGTGGCGATGACCGGCGATGGCACCAACGACGCGCCGGCGCTCGCGCAGGCCGACGTCGCGGTGGCGATGAACACTGGCACGCAGGCGGCGAAGGAGGCCGGCAACATGGTAGACCTCGACTCGAACCCAACCAAGCTGATCGAGATCGTCGAGATCGGCAAGCAGCTCCTCATGACGCGCGGCTCGCTCACCACCTTCTCGATCGCCAACGACGTCGCCAAGTACTTCGCCATTATTCCGGCGGCGTTCGCGGCCACCTACCCGCAGCTCAACGCGCTCAACATCATGCACCTTGCGAACCCCGACAGCGCGATCCTGTCGGCGGTGATCTTCAACGCGTTGATTATCATCGCGCTCATCCCGCTCGCGCTCAAGGGCGTGCGCTACCGCCCGATCGGCGCGAACCGCCTTCTGCGCGAGAACGTGTGGATCTACGGCGTGGGCGGGCTGATCGTGCCGTTCATCGGCATCAAGCTGATCGACCTGATCCTGCACGGCATGGGCGTGGCATGAAGGAGACAGAGATGTTCACCGACCTCAGACCCGCCTTCGTCATCCTGGTCGTCATGAGTGTGCTCACCGGGATCGTCTATCCGCTCGTCGTGACCGGCGTCGCCGAGGTGACGATGCCCGCGCAGACGAACGGGAGCCTCATCATGCGCGACGGCAAGCCGGTCGGCTCGCGCCTCATCGGCCAGCCGTTCGACGACCCGAAGTACTTCTGGTCGCGGCCGTCGGCGACTTCGCCGTACCCCGACAACGCGGCGAACTCCTCGGGTTCGAACCTGGGCCCGCTCAACCCGGCGCTCGCGGATGCGGTCGCGGCGCGGATCAAGACGCTGCGCGAGGCCGACCCCGGCAATACCGCGCCGGTGCCGATCGATCTGGTCACGACTTCCGGCAGCGGCCTCGACCCGGACATCTCGCCCGCCGCGGCGCAGTACCAGGTCGCGCGCGTCGCGAAGGCGCGCAAGCTGCCCGAGGCCGAGGTGCGCGCACTGGTCGCGCGCTACACCCGCGGCCGGCAGCTCGGCTTTCTCGGGGAGCCGCGGGTGAACGTGCTCGAGCTCAACCTGGCTCTCGACGCGGCCTCGAAGTAATTGTGACGGCGGCGCTGAGCCGCGCACCGGAAGGATGGACATCATGCGCAAAAGCTTGCTTACCACCGCAGTGACCGCGGCGCTGGCGGCGCCCGGCCTCGCCGTCGCGGACGCCCCGCGGCCTCCGTACACGCTCACTGCAAACGTTTCGGTGGTCACGGACTACCGCTTCCGCGGCATCACGCAGACGTTCGGCGAGCCGGCCGTTCAAGGCGGCGTCGATTTTGCGCATTCCAGCGGATTCTACCTCGGCAACTGGGACTCCAATGTCTCGGAGACCGCGGGCTATCCCGGCGGAAATCTCGAGATGGACTTCTACGGCGGCTGGCGGCACAGCTGGGGCGATTGGGGAATGGACGCGGGGCTGTATTACTACTATTACCCGGGCAGCAACGCTGCGGGCGCGGGCGCCATGGGGGCTCCTGGTGAATCCGCACAGCGCAGCGACCAACAGCGGAACGGTGCACAACACCGAGGGCTATATCGCAGGCAGCTGGAAGTTCCTTTCGCTCAAGTATTCGCGTGCGTTCACGGACTACTTCCTGGTTCCCGATACCAAGGGAACCGGTTACCTCGACCTTTCGGCCAGTTATGACCTGGGAGGTGGCTGGGGCGTCAACGGGCACGTGGGCCACTTGACGGTTCACAACTTCAGCGAGGCGAGTTACACCGACTACCGCCTCGGCGTCACCAAGGACCTCGGCAGCGGCTGGACCGCAGCGGCCTCGCTGATCGATACCAATGCCAGGGACGACTGCGGCGCAGCGGACGTGATCACCGGGGGCGAGCCGTATTGCTTTTCCAAGCCCGACGGTGGCGGCGTGAAGACCTACAGGGGCGGCAATGGCGCAGTGGTACTGTCGATCGGCAAGACGTTCTGAACCGGATGCACCAGCCGGCATCCGTAGCCGGAACATGAAGCCCGGCCCCGAGGGCGGCTTGGCGACATCCACTCAGGCGACCAGCGCAGCTCCGAGGACGGTGCCGCTTATCCACCGCTGTCGGATCTGCGGCACGCTGCACGAGGCCAGCCCGGCGCGTGCCGAGATGGCGTACGGCCGGCAGCTCTGCTGCAGCCCGGATTGCGAAGCGGAGCGCCGCCGGCGGGCGCGGGCGCCGTACAGGCGGATCCCGGGACCCATCCCGGGCTGAGCTTGACGTCTTCTTGATGCGGCGGCGCGCCTCTTTGCGCCGCCTTTACGTCCGCGGCCCCATCATGCGGTGAGTGGACATCACTCACGAGCTCTCAATGAAGACCTTGGACTCATCGGATGAGCGCTATTACGGGGTTGAGATCAAGCCAGACGGCCGAATCGTGGTCGCGGAGCGCCTGCAGGGCAGGCCTCTCCCCGCCTGCGAGTTTCCCTCCGGCAACAGCGGCGCCCAGGCACTGCGGCGCCACATCGAGCGCGAGTGCGCGCATCCGCACGTGTGCACCAAGGCCTGCGGCGCGGTGGGCCTCGGGCTGACGCTCGCGCTCATCCCAATGCGGGGCGCCGAAGTGACGCTGGTGGCGGCACACGCCGTGCATGCTGCAAAGAGCACCGGTAGCCCGGATGAGACCGCAGCGTACCTTGCGAGGCTCGCCGAGCGCTTGTCCTAGGCGGCGGCCCGGCTCCCCGCGCCGGCGGCGAGCCCGCGGCGGTCGATCCCGCGGGTCCTGATCGGTTAGAGTATACGCGTGAGCGCGGACCGACCCAGCCCCGATGCGCTGCTCGCGCGCGTGCAGCGCGAGGAGGCCAAGTCCAGGCGCGGCAAGCTGAAAATCTTCTTCGGCGCCTGCGCGGGGGTCGGCAAGACCTGTGCGATGCTCTCGACCGCGCGGGAGGAGAGAGCGCGCGGCGCCGACGTGCTGCTCGGGCTGGTGGAGACGCACGGCCGCAGCGAAACCGAGGCGCTGGCCGAGGGCCTGGCGCGCCTCGCGCCGCGCGCGGTCAAACACAGGGGCGCGACGCTGCAGGAGTTCGATCTAGACGCCGCCCTCGCGCGCCGGCCGCAGCTGCTGCTGGTGGACGAGCTGGCGCACACCAACGCGCCGGGCTCGCGCCATCCCAAGCGCTGGCAGGACGTCGAGGAGCTGCTCGCCGCCGGCATCAACGTCTACACCACGCTCAACGTTCAGCACCTGGAGAGCCTGAACGACGTGGTCGGCCAGATCACCGGCATTCGGGTCTGGGAGACGCTGCCGGACAAGGTCTTCGACCAGGCCGACGAGGTCGAGCTGGTGGACCTGCCGCCCGACGACCTACTTGAGCGCGTGCACCGGGGCAAGGTGTACCTGCCCGAGCAGGTGCTGCACGCCGCGGACAACTTCTTCCGCAAGGGCAACCTGATCGCCCTGCGCGAGCTCGCGCTGCGCCGCACCGCCGACCGCGTGGACGCACAGATGCGGGACTATCGCAACGAGAAGGGCATCCGCGCCGCCTGGCCGGTGGTCGAGCGGGTGCTGGTGGCGGTCGGGCCGGACGAGGAGGGCGAGCACCTGGTGCGCGCGGCACGCCGCATGGCGGCGAACCTCGGCGCGGAGTGGACCGCGCTGTACGTCGAGACGCCGCCGCAGCTGCGCCTACCTGAGGGCGAGCGCGACCGCATTCTGCGCGCGCTGCGGCTCGCCGAGGCGCTCGGTGGCAGGAGCGTGGTGGTCGGCGGCGGGGACGTCGCGCAGGAGGTGCTCGGCTTCGCGCACGCGCAGAACTTCACCCGCGTGGTGATCGGCCGCCCGACGCGGCGCGGAATCCGGCGGCTGTACGGGCTTTCCACCGCGGAGCGCATCGTCGCCGGCGCGCACGACCTGGACATCGAGCTGGTCGGCGCGGAGGCGAAGCCCGCCACCCTGGCTGTCGGCGTACTGGCGCGCTCGCGCGAGGCGCTCGGCATCGAGCGTCCACGCAAGCGCCGCTGGCCGCATTACCTCGCCGGCGTCGCGGTGCCGGCGCTCGCCACGCTGATCGGCTCGGCGATGTTCGGGCACTTCGAGCTCACCAATATCGTGATGGTCTACCTGCTCGGCGTGGCGGTGGCGGCGATCTACTTCGGGCGCGGCCCGTCGACGCTCGCCTCGGTGCTGTCGGTGGCGGCGTTCGACTTCTTCTTCGTCGAACCGTACTGGACATTCGCGGTCTCCGACACGCAGTACCTGGTGACCTTTACGGTGATGCTGATCGTGAGCCTGATCATCAGCACGCTCGCAGCGCGCGTGCGTCTGCAGGCGCGCATCGCGGGCTATCGCGAGCAGCGCACCTCGGCCCTCTACGACATGAGCCGCGAGCTGGCCGCGACCGGGAAGCTCGAGGACATGGTGCGCATCGCGGTGAGCCACGTCGCGGTGGTGTTCGCCAGCCAGGCGGTGATCCTGCTGCCCGACGCAGGCGGCCGCGTACGCCATCCGCGCGGGGCGAGCATGGCCGGCTCGCTGCATGGCGCCGACCTGGGCATCGCCCAGTGGGTGTTCGACCACCGCGAGCCAGCGGGGCTGGGTACCGACACGCTTGCCGGCTCGGACATGAACTTCGTGCCGCTCGCGGTAGGCGCGAGGGCGATCGGGGTGCTCGCGCTGCTGCCGGCCAATCCGCGGCGGGTGTTCGTTCCCGAGCAGCGCCGGCTGCTCGAGACCTTCGCCGGCCAGATCGCGGTGGCCATTGAGCGCGCGCTGCTCGCCGAGGAAGCGCGCACGGCGCAGCTTGCGGCCGAGACCGAGGCGACCCGCAACGCGCTGCTGGCCGCGATCTCGCACGAGCTGCGCACGCCGCTGGCCGCTATCGTCGGCGCCTCGTCCAGCCTCGCCGCGCCCCCCGCGGGGATGCCCGAGAGCGCGCGCCGCGAGCTCGCGCAGACGGTGGCCGAAGAGGGGCGGCGCATGAGCGAAGTGGTGACCAAGGTGCTCGACTTGGCACGGCTGCAGGCTGGCGGCACGCGCATCCACCCGGACTGGCACGAGGTGGAGGAGGTCGTCGGCAGCGCACTCGCGCGCCTCGCCGGTCCGCTGGCGGGCCACCACGTGGCGACACGGCTGCCGCAGAGATCGACGCTCGCGTGCTTCGACGCGGTGCTGATCGAGCAGGTACTGGTCAACCTGATAGAGAACGCGGCCAAGTACACGCCGCCGAGAAGCCACGTCACGGTCGCCGTCGAGCAGCGCCCCGACGAGCTCGCGGTTAGCGTCGCCGATGACGGGCCCGGGCTGCCGCCGGGGCAGGAGCGCACGATCTTCGACAAGTTCCACCGCGGCGCTCCGGAATCGACGCCCGGCGGCGCAGGCCTTGGCCTGGCCATCTGCAAGGCGGTCATGGAGGCGCACGGCGGGCGCATCTGGGCGGAAAACAGCCCGGGCGGCGGAGCCGTGTTCCGCTTCACACTTCCGCAGGCCGGGGAGCCGCCCGCGGTGGAGGTCGAGCAGTGAGCGGCGAGCGGCTGGTGGTCCTCGTCATCGAGGACGAGCCGCAGATCCGGCGTTTCCTGCGCACCTCGCTCGACGCCGAGGGCTTCTCGGTCGAGGAAGCCGAGCGCGGCAAACAGGGGCTCACCCTGGCCGCCAGCCGCCGGCCCGCGGCGGTTATCCTCGACCTCGGCCTGCCGGACCTGGACGGGGTGGAAGTCATTCGGCGGTTGCGCGAATGGAGCACCGTTCCGGTGATCGTCCTTTCGGCAAGAGCGCAGGAAAGCGACAAGGTCGCCGCGCTCGACGCTGGCGCGGACGATTACGTGGTGAAGCCCTTTGGCGTGGGCGAGCTCGTCGCACGGTTGCGCGTCGCGCTGCGCCACGCGGCGCGATCGGACCAGCCCGAGGCCGGGGCGCTATTCGAGGCGGGCGACATCAAGGTCGACTTCGCAGCGCGCTGCGTGACACGCTCAGGGACCGAAGTCCATCTCACGCCGACCGAGTACCGGCTGCTCGCCGAGCTGGTGAAGCACGCCGGCAAGGTGCTCACGCAGCGGCACCTGCTCAAGGAGGTGTGGGGCGCGGCCTACCTCGAGCGCCCCCACTACCTGCGCGTGCACATGGCCAACCTGCGCCAGAAGCTGGAACACAACGCGGCGCAGCCCCGGCACCTACGCACCGAGATCGGCGTCGGCTATCGGTTCGTTGTGCAGTAGAGGATCGGGAACTCCACGCCCAGGCACGCGAACAATCGCGGCCCGTGGCATCTGCGCTCGGCAGGACGCTGTTTCGGATGCCGATGGCCCACACGGCAGGGCATGGTCGCGACTCGAAGCATGGAGCGGAGGATCGAGAAGCCAGTATGGCCCGCGTCGCGCCGTCGAGAGCACATGTGCGCCGCTACGGTGAGATGCCGCTTCGCCATGTGGATCAGGTCCGAAGCGTTCGGCAAGGCTATTGACGCTTTCGCTCGGTCGGAGGAACCTTTTTGCGTAGCGAGAACCGCTATTTATCGTTGGTTCCTGGAGGCACCATGGCGAGCAGCATTTCCGTGTGCTGTCATGCCGGCGAGACCGGCAAGGACTGCAGCCAAGCGGAAGCCGCGCTGAGGGCGCTCGGCGAGGCCAGGAGAATCTTTCCCTGCTACTGGTACCTGCAGTCGAACTTCAGCCCCTCGGAGGTTTCACCGCGGGCATCGGGAACGCTGGATCGGGAGGCGTCGCTCTTCATCATCGATGCGACGAACCACGAAGCGGCCTGGAAGAACATCGGCAGCGAGGCGGCGGAGTTCATCAAGACCAACTGGAGCCAGGACGGGGTGCCTTCTCTTCGCACTGGCGCCGTGGGCCCAAAGTCCAAAAGCGACCGGCGGCAAGCCTGAGGCCGACTGTCTTGCGGCTGTCGCCGTACGGCGATGACGGTTCGCGGGTGTGGTGGTCGCCGGAAGCGAAGTGGCCGCGCAACCGGCCCGAGGCGACTGACCCCAGGGTGGATTTGCCCTTTAGGGAATAGTTGCCGAAACCAGAGAGTTAGGCCGGGAGGCTGGACAAAGCCAAGGATTCCCGGTATACGTGCTGGATGGAGTCGGCGGAATTTACGAACAAATCGCTCTCGGAGATTGAAGTACGTCCGGTGGAGCGAAGCGAGGAAGGGCTCTATCAAGAGCAGATGGCGCGCCACCACTATCTGGGCGCGCTGCCCAAGATTGGTGAGACGGCGTGGTACGTCGCGACTTGGCGCGGCCACTGGGTAGAAGTGGCCCCGTTTGTTTGAACAACTTTCCCCGATTTATAAGTGGACTCCGGGCGGTTCGCGAACGGTGCAGAGTTGTCCACGGCGGCGGTCGGCG
>Ga0307372_10010780_pt1 | contig 12314 bp, 11 predicted proteins | sample OX1MG_FD_202533 | JGI IMG/M metagenome (GOLD analysis project Ga0307372, IMG submission 202533) | Soil microbial communities from Risofladan, Vaasa, Finland - OX-1 | ecosystem: Environmental > Terrestrial > Soil > Coastal area > Acid sulfate soil | place: Finland: Risofladan, Vaasa | collected...
CGAGTGCGAGCTTCAATTTTGCGGATTTCCAGGGGGAAATGTCGTCGCGCGTGCTCCTCGTGGGAGAGATTCCAATCTCTTACGACGCTTTAGCCGAAACGCGGGTCACCTCATAATGGCCCGCATCACCACAACCTCTTTGACCGTGAGCAACCAGTCACAGGTGGAAGCCTCCACACGGGTCCCCCTTAGACAGTGCCTCACACTATTGAAGGAACGAGCCCCGGCTGGTGTAGGCGCATCTCCACAAAGGACCGACGGTTTCGACGTACTTCGATACACGGAGTCGCGCACGCTGTTGCGCGCGGCTCACGTGTGTCATCTCTAGGCAACCTACCCCCGCTTAGAGGTGACACAGGTGAGCCGCGCAATCGGCGCGAGGCGCTCCAATGGTCGCGAGCCAGGCCGAACGGCAACCCGTCAGGCGTCCATAAAATGCCCTTGACCGGTTGAGGAGATCAGCTCGCCAGGGTTGTTACTTTCGTAACAACCCGGAACGGAGCAGGGACGTTGGCCGTCGAAAAACGAATTAGCAGAGCGCTCCACTGGGTGGGAGATCTCACCTCACGCGCGGGTGCGTCGGCAGTCGTCGCAGTGATTCTCGTCGTCTTCGTCGTCGTGCTCGCGATTGCGGGCTTTCCGGGGTACTGGATGTCAGCGTTCGCGACCGCGACCTCTTTCATCACGCTCGTGATGCTGTTCGTGATCCAACACACTCAAAGTCGCCAGCAGACGGCCCTTCAGTTGAAGCTGGACGAGCTTATTCGGACCTCCCCGCAGGCTGACGATCACCTCGTGCACATTGAACTCGCGCCAGACGCCGAACTAGACCGACGCGAGCAGGATCAGATTGCTCATCACGAGTGGCTGAGGGAGCCGCCGCAGGGTGTCGACCATCAACACGAACGTGACGCGCGCGGCGATCCGCCGCGGGACACAAACGTTGGGAACGCTGGGTCGTAAGCCTCGCAACACTCTCGCGATGGGGGGCAAACGTAGCGTCCGAATGGGGCCCGCCGATTACACCTGCGTCCAGACTCGACACCGGACAACGTCGGTGCGCTCAAGCTGAACCAGTCCGTCGTGACGCGTCTTCGAACTGTCGCGACGGGCCATTGACCTCAACTGGCGGTCTTTGAGGAACCAGGCTCGATCAGACTTCCTCACTCGCCACCCCCGAGATCGAGCGCTGGACGATGGGGACGAAGGTGCGGTGACTGAACACCTGGGCGGTATCGGTACTCGACAGAACTGGTGAGGAGCGAAGTCCACTGATCAGACCGTCGGGGAACGGTTGATCGACGCGCGTCGCAGTTGGATCGGGTCGGCGTCGAACGGGTATGACTCGACGTGTCATGACCTTCACGCCGTTGGCTGCGCCCTTCCACGACAACGACCACGGGCCTCCCGGAGCACCCTCGCGGGATTCAGGTCGAGTTCGCATCGGCCACCTGCTCTCCGAGCCGTTGAAGCGCGCTCTTCGTCTCGCCCCAGTGATTGGTATCCGTCGTGCCCATGATGGCCGTTCCGGGTATCGCCTCACCTGACGCAGGCGAGTTCTTACGCCGTCGACTCTTCACGCTGTCCTCCTCGCCACGGTCCACATGAACCGTGATCTACTCCGTGGTCCGGACCGTCACCCCGTGACGGATCCGTGAGACGTGCGCCGCGAGGCAATCGCCCACCGCGGGCCGCTCCGACCAGTCGCTAGTTACTTGACTTCTTGGTGAACCGAGCTCGTCCCACCCGCGGTGTCGGTGACCTGACGATCCATGGTGTGGTGGCTGCTGACCTCGCTGCGTGACATGGCGAAGATGATCGCCGACACCACGAAGCCCGCGGCACCCGCGATCATCAGAATGAGACCCACCGTCGAGAGCCTGAATCCATGACCCTGATACGTGACGGCCCAGTACATAATCGCGCCCGCCGCCGCAGCGATACCGCTCAAAACCATTCCAGGTAAACCCATTTCGCACTCTCTTCTTTTCAACCTGACCAATTGTCAGGCGAGAAGGATGCGGGGTCTCGACGTCCTACCCTCAATAGTACTGCCTGAGATGAACTTTCGAGCGGCAGGGCAGGCACTGATTTGGGCCCGCCACCACGGAGGCGTGTTACCGAGGGGGCTTCGCGGCGATCGGGGCGACCAAGTCCTCGATGGCGAGTTCGCGCTCCACGACGCGGCGCGCCACCTCCGTCAAGCCCAGGTTGTTGTTGCGCGCGTGAGCGCGCAGTTGTCCAAAGGCCTCGTCCATGCCACAGCCCACGGTCTGGCTGATCATGCCCTTGGCTTGCTCGATGATGATCCGGCTATTCAGGGCAATGCTGAGCTGACCGTTGAGTGTCTGGGCGTCGAGGTTTGTACGGTGCTGCAGGATCGCGATCGTCGCGACGTCGGCCAAGCCCTGGGCGACCACGATGTCCTCGTCGTCGAGGGGACCCTGGGTGGTCCGAAAGAGGTTGAGCGCCCCGATCGTTCGTCCCCGTAGTCGCATCGGCAGGCAATGAACTGAACGAAACCCCTGGGCCAAGGCCCGCGGCGTGAAGAGGGGCCAAAGTTCGTCGGCCTCGGTCAGTTCATAGTTGACGATCGCGCGCCCGTCGCGGAAACAGTCAATGCACGGGCCCTGGTCGGACTGGATCTGGAACAGCTCCAGCACCCTCATTGACTCGCTCGACGAGGCGAGAAAGGCCAACTCTCCGCCGGGTGAGGACAGCATGACGCCCGCCGCATCCACGTCAATGGCGTCCACGCACCGGTTACTGTGAACCGTCAAGACGTCGATGACGTCGAAGTTGTCCACGAGGTTGTCCGCGAGTTCGACGAGCGTCGCGATCAGTAGTGATTCCCGCGTCATGCGCCCCCCATTCTACATTAAGCGTGCGCCAGTTTTCCGCGGGCACTGGATGGCCCGCCGGTCACCGACGTCGCCAGATTCGTCATTCGCTTCTTCCCCACACGTTACGCCAAATGTCAATCTCCCGGTCGTACCAGAGCTCACGCGCGACGACGCGCGCCGCGGTGTCCGACAGCGCCGCGGTCAGGGCGTAGGCGTGGCTGCGCAGGGCGACTAGGGCGTCGCCGAGGGTCATCGACGCCTGCACCGCAATCATGCCGGCGGCTTGATGGACCTGGAAGTCGAAGGAGGCCTCGCGTTCGAGGTCCCAGGCGAGCGAGCCCTTCACGGCGCGCGCCTGCAGGGCCAGGACCGCGCGCGCGATGACCGCCGCCATGAGGTACGCGTCGGACTCCTGGGACTCGGTCATCGCACCCTCACGGTCGCGATAGAGGGCGAGCCCCCCCAGTTGAACGGCGCCGATCCGCACGGGAAACGCGAAGACGGCCCCCGCCCCGAGCGCCACGGCACGAGACCTGTAGGCCAACCACCGCGGATCCGACGTCTGGTCGAGGCGTCCTTCGCTGACCGCGAAGTCAGACCCGCAGGCGTCCACGCACGGACCGGACCCCACGGTCATCTCGAGGTCCATCAGGCTGGCGGCCACGGGGTTGCTGGTGCACATGCTCGTGAGCTGCTCGCCACGAGAGACGAGGGCGATGCCGGCGCCGCTCAGGCCTGTGATCTCGGCGGCCACCGAGCACAGCATGCCCGACGCGGGGCCGGTTCGCTCGTGCTGGGCTAGCAGTTCGAAGATCGCCACCAGGCGCTGCGTCGCCACGTTACGGGCCGCGCCACATCGCAAGTGAACGCGTGACACATTGGTTGAGCGGTTGCATCTGGTCCCCGGATAGAAGGTGGACGCTCAACGAGGTCTTGATTCAGCGCTGCAAGTCAGAAGCGAAGACTTTCCTCCACCATAGCGACGAACTGGAACGGCACTTCGCATCGGGTGCACCCACGTGAGTGGCTACTGGTTGTTCACGATGATCTGCTTCACCCGGGTGAACTCCTCCATGCCGGCCACACCGCCCTCCTTGCCGTAGCCGGACGAGCGGAACCCGCCCACCGGCATCTCGGGTCCCAGGATCAAGTGATCGTTGATCCACACAGTGCCGTAATGCAGGGTGTTGGCCATTCGGGTGGCGCGTCCCACGTCGCGCGTCCAGACCGACCCAGCCAGCCCGTACTCAACGTCGTTGGCCATGGCGAGGGCCCCGGCCTCGCTCGTGAACTTTTGTACCGTCACCACTGGTCCGAAGCACTCCTGCTGTACCAGGTCGGCACCCTGGTCAAGTCCGGTCACAATGGTGGGCTCGTAGAAGTAACCCGGACGGTCCGGGACGCGCCCGCCCACGACCACTGTGCCGCTCGCGCGCGCGCCGTCGACTAGGCCGGCGACGCGATCGCGCTGGACCTCGGAGATCAAGGGACCGAGCGTGGTGCGCCGGTCGTCGGTGTCACCCATCACCACACCGGCAAACTCAGACACCAATCCGTCAACGAACTGATCGAACAGGGAGTCGGCCACGATGACGCGCGTCGCGGCCATGCAGTCCTGACCGGCGTTGATAAGGGCCATCGCTCCCACCGCGGCCACGACGTGCTCAAGATTGGCGTCGTCGAAGACGATGACCGGAGCGTTTCCGCCGAGTTCCAGGACGACCGGTTTGGGCGTCTCCCCCGCCAGTTGAGCGATGCGTCGACCCGCCCTCGTCGAACCAGTGAAGGTGGCGATCGCCACGAGAGGGTGGCGCACCAAAGCCTCGCCCGCGACGGGTCCGCGCCCATGCACCACGTTGAGCACCCCCGGCGGCAACGCGGCGGCGACGAGACGCGCGAACGCCGTCGTGGAGAGCGGCGTGTTCTCCGAGGGCTTGATCACCATCGTGTTGCCGGAGGCCAGCGCCGGTCCGATCTTCCAGACCGCCTGCCACAGCGGATAGTTCCACGGCGTGATGGCGCCCACGACGCCCAAGGGCTCGCGGCGTAGGTAGAAGGAGTGTCCGGCAACGTAGTCGCCGCCGGCCTGGCCGGAGCTCATCTTCGCGCCGCCGGCAAAATGTCGGAGGGCGTCGACGATCGCGGGCAGCTCGACGTCGTGCGCCATGGTCCACGGCTTGCCGGCGTCCATCACTTCAAGTTCAGCGAAGCGTTCCACGTCGCGGTCGAACAGGTCGACCAACCGGTGGAGCTTCTGGGCCCGGTCGGCCGGGGTCATCTGGGACCAACCGGTGAAGGCTCGCGCGGCTGACCGGACGGCGTCATCGACGTCTTTCTCGTTCGACGCGCCCACGGTGGCGATCTGTTCGCCCGTCGACGGGTTCATCACGGGTATCAGGTCATCGGAACTGGCCGTTACCGAGTGCCCGTCAATGAAGTTCTCAACGTTCATGCCCGACTCTTCCTCGTGCGGCGTGACCCTCATAGTCATCGCCTAGGGGAACGGTATCGGGCGCGGCCGAGCCCACCGGGGCTCACACCCTCGACAAACTCCCGCCGTGGCCAGGGGGCCGGATATTCGGACCCCTGCCCTGGCCACGGCGGAAGACTTTGTCCGCCCTTGCTACTCGACCGGGATCTCCTTGTTGATGAGTCCCAAATCGATCCCCTGACTCTTTCGAATCAGTCGCGCCACGACGTACACGACGATCGCCAGCACGTAGAGCCCAGCCATGAACCACAGCGACTGGTGGTTGTTGACGCCGTAGGCGGGGTTCTTCAGCCACTCGTAGACGTTGTAGACGATGAGACCCAGGGTGGCCGCTCCCGCGAGCGGGACGATCGGCACCGGGCCGATTTTGAACCTGCTGGCCGCCGACGAGGCCCAGAGCTCGGGTTTGCGCCACGGCAGGATGATCACCGCAATCGCGCTGATCCCGTAGGTGACCGCAATCACGAGGGTGGCGTCGAGTGTATAGGTCACGAACTTCGCCGAATAGGCGTAGACCGCGCTGAGTCCGACCGCTGGCAGCAGCATCAGGATGAGCGAGGCCATGGGGACTTTGCGCTTCTCGCTCACGGTGGCCGCCACGTCGGGCAGCACTCGATCGAAGGCCGCGGCGAAGATGACGCGCGTCGACGAGAGGAACAGCGTGCCGACCCAGCCGAAGAACCACAGGCTCATTAGCAGGATGAGGACCACCTGGAACGCCTCGTTGTGTACGATCCAGCCGGCCAGCATCACCGGGTACGGCCAGATGGGGATCGAGCCCTTGCCATTCCAGAACGCCGCGTTCGCGTTGTTGTAGAAGCCCCAGCCCACCGTCTTGACCATCAGGAGCAGGAAGACGACCGACAGGGTGACCGTCAGCCACAGGCCCGAGAACATGCCGGTGAACACGCGCTTGAAGTCGCTGGCGCCGCGGACCTCGCCGTAGAGCGTCGAGCCCCAGTTCGGCCACAGTAGGTAGAACATGAGCAACGGGATCATGAGCATGCTCGCACCGAAGGCGTTCAGCCCGAAGGCGGGCGCCGCGTAGCCCAGGCCGTGAGCCGAGGCGTTCGTCGTACCGACCGCGTTAGTGATGTGGAAGTACTTGTGGGCCTCGAGGTTCACCGAATTGACGAAGCTCTGGTGCGACGTGAACAGCAGTAGTCCCACCACGATGAGGAATCCCAGCATGCCGCCCGCGAAGCACCACTTCTGGACCTTCGCGTAGCCGCCCATGCCGACCGACACCAGGATGCCGGCGAGCGCGATGGTGATCAGCGAGATCGTGAAGGAGCCGTTGTGCGTGCCGAAGTACGAGGCCGCGCCGCGCCAGCCGAGGGTATAGAAGAGCGGCTGGATGAACTCGACGTTGAGGACCGTTCCGTAGATCGGCGCCCACAGCCACAAGATGAACCACCACCCGGTGGCAGCGAAGACGAAGCCAATCGGACCGCCGAGTATTCGGCTCTGCCACACGTAGTCGCCGCCGGCTCGTGGGATCGTCACGATGAGGCCCGTATAGGCGATCACCAAGAACGACACCCACACCGCAGAGAGCAGGACCCCGGTGAGGAGCTGGCCCTTCGGGATAAACGAGTTGAAGGAGAACTCGTAGATCCCCAGCGTGATGATGTTCGTCGACAGGCAGGCGTAGATGATCGCGTCGCGAACGCTCCATCCACGTACCAGGCCGGTGGCTTTTCGTAGGAAGAGCGTCGGCGCTTCATCGCCGCCGGTCCTCCCCCCCATGCCGTCCGACGGTCCCCCCGTCTTCTCATCTATGGACATGAATCCCCCCTTGTTTGAAAGTGACTGTTCAGCCGTTGACGAGGATGTACCTCGTTACCTTCTTCTTCTTTTCGTTGAGGTCGATGACCGCGCCCTGTAAGACGCCGTCGGTGTAGACGCTGCCCGGGTTGATCGCCAGGGTCTTGCCGATCTTGGTCACGCCCTTGGACTCGTGGATGTGTCCGTGCACCCCGAGCATCGGCTGCAGGTTCGAAATGGCGTCGCGCACGGCGGTCGAGCCCACCGGCTTCATGACCGCGCCGCCGTGCATCGGCCGCATGTTCTCGTCCAGCGCCGGCGCCTCGTCGAGGCCGGAGTTGTACGGCGGCGCGTGGAAGTTGAAGATCGCCCGGTCCATGTCGGGAATCTGGTCCGTCACGTTCTTGATGCGAATTGCCAGGTCCTCTTCGGATCCTTCGCGGAAGGTGTCCCAGGGCGTGGGGTTGGTGTAGCCCATCGACGCCATGTAGAAGCCGTCGAGCTCAACGACCTTGCCCTCGGTGAAGGTCACGCACGGCGACGCCTCGATCACCGGGTCGATGTCGAAGGTGTCGTCGTTGCCGCCGTTGACGAAGCACGGGATCTCTCCGCCCATCAGCTTGCCGTCGGCCATGTCGAGCCATCGATCGAGCGTGTGGACCATCTCGACCGTGAAGCGCTTGTCGATCGCGCCGTCCTCTTCGTTGAGCACCGTCATCTCGTCGGGGCTGATGCGCGCGGGATAGAAGCCGCGATTGCGGATCTGGGCCTCGACCGCACGGATCTCCTCCTCGGTCTCGAGGCGCAGGCTCTGGCCCCCCCACGTCACCTCGGAGAACCCCGTGCGCGACACGATGGGCACCATGACCTTGCCGGTGACGTCACCGCCCAGGATGACGAGGTCCGCCTTGTAGAACGCCGCGGAGTTGAGGAACTTCTTCCAGCAGATCTCGGATCCGTGGATGTCGGTGGCAAAGAAGATGCGCACGCCGAGCCCTCACCTCCCCCAGACGACTATCGGATAGGGCACCCGTGCCTCCAGGTGTGGTACATCGCCCCGCCTCACCCCAAACAGCGTCGCCATACCTATCACAGGGACTCCGAGCGTGCAAGGAGCATCAGTGCGCGACCTCCTCGGGTAGTTCGTACCAGCGCATGCGCTCGCCGACCCGCGCACGCGTCTTCCACTTGAGCGACTTGGGCGTCGCGTCGGCGAGGTCGAGCAGGCGCTCGGCATTGCCCAGCGGATCGTGACGCGGCTGCGGTGGCACGAGGTCTGGGCGGTCGCCCACCAACAAGGCCAATTTCGACAGGTTGCCGGTGACTGTGCGCCACCACCCCCAGTCCGCGCTGAGCACGTCGCAGAATCGTTGGCGATCGATCTGCGGGCCTCCCTCGCCGGGGCTGTCGCCGGACACGGGAAACGCCGAGAGCAGGTGACAGATGTCGCGCGCGTCCTTCTCATTCAGTTCCACGATCTGCAACTTGGTGAGCAGGAGATCCACGACATCCAGCGTGTACGGCAGCACCCGGAAATTTGGGCGAAAGTCGAGCTCGTGGCACATGGTGAGGCGATCAACCATCACGTCGATGGGCCGCCCGGACGGGGCGGTGAAGTACATCTGTCGCTCACCGCTCAGCGAGTTGAACCGGCGATCGGGGTTGCAGCCAGCGCTCTCCAGAAACGCCATCACCTCACGGCGTCCCTTGGACAGACACCCGAAGTCGATGTCCTGGTCTCGACGCAGACGCGGTGGGAAGTCCGGGCACAGAACGCGAACGGCGAGCCCCCCGAGCAGCCGTAGCGGAATGCCCGCGGTGGACGCGGCCTCGGCGAGTTGGCGTGCTTCCACCAGCGGATCGTCGGCGGTGCCCACCAGCTCCGACACACCGTCACTCACGAAACTGCCCCCATTCGCCGTGTGGTCGTCACCCTACTTGCGTGATGTGAATCTGCGTGGACCCAACCGTTAACGCGCGCCGGCGCCAACCGCGCCGTGCGCCAGGAGCGCCTGGCGCCACTCCTCAGTCTCACGAACCTGGTTGAACGTGAAGAGGTGCACACCCTTCACCAGCGACGCCGGATCGCTGAGCACGGTCGCGACGCGTTCGAGGAGCCGCGCCGGGTTGTAGGCGCCGGGAGTACCGAGGCGCAGGATGCCCTTGCCGTGACCCGAGACGAATCGCGCCGACTCACCCACGCCGATCTTGGACGCGATCCGGACCAACTTGGCCTGCTCGACCGGGCCGGCCAGGCCGAAGTAGAGCGGCAACGTGACCCCGCGGGCGCGCACACGCCGGACCCACCGGCGCACGACGGCCGGATTGAAGCACAGGTTGCTCACCATGTAGGTGGCGTGGTGGCGCTTGTCCCACATTGACTGGATCGTTACGTCATCAGAGATGCTGCGGTGGCTTTCGGGATATCCGGTCACGCCGACGTTGGCGAAGGGGCGACCGAGTTCGTCGAGCGCGGTGAGCAGCGAGTAGGCGTTCTCAAAGTCACCGGCGGGCGACGCGGAGTCGCCCGCGGGCACGAAGAGGTCGCTCACGCCGACTGCGGTGAGTCGTCCCACCAGTTCGCCCAGATGGGCCTTGTCGACGACCTGGCGGGCGGCCACGTGGGGCACGACCGCGTAGCCCTGAGCGCTCAGACGTTCCGCGAGGGCAATGGTGGCCTCGAGTCCCTTGCTGGGAGACGAAGTAATGGTGACCGTCACGTCGCGCGGAACCCACGAAACCACCAACTCCTCCGAGGTCGGAGTCGGCAGGACTTCGTATCGCGGTTTCACCACCAGCCCTGCGGCGGCGGCCACCCTACGCACAGTCGTCGACCTCGGCGCCGGGGCGCGAACCCGGCGACGTGCGCGTTGCGGACGCGAGCAGGCGTTCGAGTTCACTCTCCAGTGAGCCGGTGCCGACGTCGATGATCTCCAGCGGCAGTCCGAACTGCTCGGCCAGGCGGCGCGCCGTGGCTTCCAGGTCCTCGGTACGGTCCTGAGCCAGCCACACCAGGCGGCGGTAGTGGCCGAAGTAGTCGCTCCACAGTTCGGGGTAGCGATTCAGTCCCAGCTCGCGCCAGACGGTGCGCCGGAAGGAACGCACCAGGAAGTCCGTCAGCAGGTACGTGCCGGGTTCGTTGAGGAAGAGCTCGCTCACCCGGTCGCGCCCGGCGAACAGGTCGTAGCACTGGGCGCCGTGGAGACGCTCGATCCCGAGGCGCTCGCAGACCCCGTCGAGGGCGCCGTAGGTGCCGCAGTCGGCGTAGGCCACGATCACCGGGTGACCCTGGCGCAGTAGTCGGCGCGCCAGGGCTTCCACGCGCGGAGCGATCTGTCGCGGCTGGTTGTGCAGCAACGCCGGCATCAGGTGGACCTCCACCTTCCAGTGGCGGCGCCCGACCACCTGGCGGATCTCGGTGGCCATGGCGCCGCACGCGATCACCGCCGGCCAGGCCGTCTTAGTCGGGGAAGGCGAGCTGATCGACGAAACGGTCGTTGAAGTCGCTTCTATCGGAAAGTTCGACATACTCCACCTCCTCCATTAAGGCCATGGCGCCCGCGCGCTCCCTCAAACTCAGTAGTGCCATCTTTGCCCCTTCACCGGCCACATTCCCGGCACTCAAGATGCGAAGTGTGGGAAGTTTTGGAACCAACCCGAGTCGAACCGCGCTGGCCGGTGACAGATAACTGCCGAAGGAACCGGCCAACAGAACCTGCTGGACCTCGTCGACCTTGACGCCAGCGTCCTCTAACAGGATGCTCCAGCCGGTGGCGATCGCGGCCTTGGCGAACTGCAACTCGCGCACATCGCGCTGGGAGAGGTAGATGGCGTCGGTCACGTCACCCTCGACACCACGCCAATGCACGACGAAGATCCGCTCCTTGCCGAGGTTGGTGAGTCGCGCGGCGAGACCGGGCGCCAGTGACGACGCTTCCTTGTCCGTCACGAATCGCCCCGACGGGTCGATGAGTTTCAGCGAGACCAGTTCGGCCACCACGTCTACCAGACCGGATCCGCACAGTCCCTGGGGCTCCTCGTCGCCGATCACGCCGAGCTCGAGACTCTCCGGGGTCAACCGCACGACCTCGATGGCTCCCGGTGCAGCGCGCATGCCGCAGCGGATCGCCGCTCCCTCGAACGCCGGGCCGGCGGGCGCCGCGGTCGCCATCAACCGCTCCGAGTTGCCCAACACGATCTCGCAGTTGGTGCCGATGTCGATGAACAGTCGCATCCGCGGATCGCGGTCCATTCCCGACGCCAGAAGTCCGGCCAGGATGTCCCCGCCGACGTAGGCGCCCAACGACGGGAAGACCACCGCCCGGGCCCGCGGGTGCACGCGCACGCCGACGTCGTTCGCCAGGACCTCGGGCCACAGCTTGGTGGCCATGATGAAGGGTGCGACACCGAGGGGTTCCGGGTCGAGGCCCAGCACGATGTGCGTCATCGTCGCGTTTCCCGCCACGGCGACCTCGTAGATCTCATCGCGCTGGACCCCGCCGGCGGCGCATACGTCGCTGACCAGTTCGTCGAGGGCCTCGTGGGCGAGACGCGTCAACTCGCCCAACGAGTCGGGTCTCATCATGATCGCGCTGATGCGCGTGATGACATCGGCCCCGAAGGGCTGTTGCTTGTTGAGCATCGACGCCACACCTACTGGAGTTCCAGTGGACAGGTCGAGCAAGGTGGCCACCACCGTGGTGGTCCCGAGGTCGAAGGCGACCCCGAAGAGACGCTCCGTGGTGTCACCGGCCTCCACATCGATCAACACGTCATCGACCACGACGGCCGTGACCTTGTAGTCGCTCTCGCGTAGCACGCGCCCCAGACGACGCAGCACGGCGAGTTCGGCTCGCAGCTCCAGGTCGTCCAGGCTGGCCAGCAGGCGCTCGAGGTCGGTCATCTGGTCCGAGAGCGACGGCTCGCTCAACTCGACGTAGCGCTTCTGGACGGCGGGACGAAGGATGACCTTGCGACCGACGCCCACGGTCGCGGCCTTGGGACGGGTCATCAGCGGCGGGACGTCAATGCGCAGGTCGGTGACGACCTCGACGCGACAGGCCAGTCGCCAACCGGCGCGCAGTTCGTCGGTGGAGAAGGCCCGGGTGTCCAGGGTGGTGATCGGTGCGGTGCCCTCGAGCACCTGCACCTTGCACTTGCGACAGGTGCCGTGGCCGCCACACGTCGAGTCGATGGCGATGCCGTTCCAACTC
>Ga0307372_10010781_pt1 | contig 12313 bp, 14 predicted proteins | sample OX1MG_FD_202533 | JGI IMG/M metagenome (GOLD analysis project Ga0307372, IMG submission 202533) | Soil microbial communities from Risofladan, Vaasa, Finland - OX-1 | ecosystem: Environmental > Terrestrial > Soil > Coastal area > Acid sulfate soil | place: Finland: Risofladan, Vaasa | collected...
TACCCTGTTCGGCATCCGGGCACAGGCGGTGGGCCGGGACGGGCGGCTCGTGGACGACTTCGTGATCTCCCAGACTCCGGGCGCCACGCACGTGCGGAACGCGCCGTCGCCTGCGGCCACGTCCTCGCTCGCGCTGGCGCGCGAGATCGTCGATCGCTACGAAGCCGCGACTCGCCGATGATGCGACTGCGGCCGACCCGAGCGAATCTGCCACGCTGACGCTTGAACTTCGGGCGGACCGGCTCCGTCATCACTGTAGCTGTGCTAAGACTGCGCAGTAACTATTAACCCGGATCGAGTAGCCGATGTCGTTAATCGCACTTATTACATGGATCATTACCGCAATGGCCGGGCTATACCTTCTCGCCATCTGGCTCATCGAGTATGATCCGGAATTTCAGAGCGCGGCGGCGACCCGGCTTCCGGTACCCGTCGTGGTGTGCCACGTGCTGCTCGCCGTCGGCGGCCTCGGGGTCTGGCTGGCCTACCTGGTCACCGATCGTGACCTGTTCGCCTGGGCGGCGCTGGCGGTACTGTCGGTCGTGGTGTCCTTCGGCCTCGCCATGGCGCTGCGCTGGATCGGGGTATACCGCGGCACAAGCGTCAGCGCCGCCACGACAGCCGCGGCCGGACGCTCGCGTGGCGAGCGGTTCCAGGCCCAGGTCGCCGTACCGCCCGAACGCCACTTTCCGGTATCCGTAGTGGTCGGGCACGGTTTCTTCGCGGTCATCACCGTCATTCTCGTGCTGCTGACCACCTTGGGCCTGGGCGGCAGCTAAGCCCATCAGCACGTGCCCATGTCACGTCTATTCCGCTTTGACAATCCCCTAATTCCCCGCATAGCGGATTGTCGCCAAGCGAGTTACGTTTACGGTACGAGACAACAACATTGACGTCGTCCGTGCATGCCGGGAGGACTCAGTGACCGCCATGCCGCCAGGCTGGTACCCGTGTCCCGCCGGGCCGGCCGACGTCGCGGCACCGCCACGCTGGGTACCGCCCCGCCTGCCGCGATCCGCGTGGACCGCGCCGGAGCCAGAAGGCAAGGACGGCCAGGACCCGGCAGCCGCCGACCAGAACCCGGTCTTCGGGCTGGCCGATACCGAGGCGCCGGAGGAACCCCCGGCTAGTTCCTTGCCGGCATCACGCGACGACTCCCCGCATGCCTCCTCGATGGAGCCAGCGTTCGCTGGCTCGGCCGACTACGACAACCGGCCGGTACTGCGACCGCCGTTGCCCGGCACCTAGCATCGAGCACTCCGCCAGGCCCGGCCTGGTTCGCCGGCCCGGAGGGAAGCGCGCGAACCAGGCCACTTCCGGGCCGGCTTACCGGCCGCCCTGCGAGAGCCTGGCAGCAGATCCAGGCGGTCAGCCCGCCGCGGCGCACCCGGCCGCCGGGTGACCTGGTCATTGACGAGGCAGGCCGGTACCTCGACGACTATGTCGCACGCGGCACCCAGCGCATCCGATCGAGAAATGCCGGGTTGATTCTCCTTACTCAGTCCTTGGGGGATTTTCCGATTGAGTTGCTGAGTACGGTATTCTCCGCCACCGGGTGCAAGGCCGTCTTCGCCGGGATCAATCCGCGGGACGCTGAGTACTTCGCCGACTATTACGGCAAGCAATGGGTCGAGGAACTGACGCTGAGCCGGGCAACGGGGAGCAGCGAGTCGCACAGTCGCACCGGACGCTCGAGTTCACGGAGCCCCGCCGGATACGCAAGCACCTGGCACGGGCACCAGCACAGTGACGGGACCAGCGAGCAGGCCGGTGCCGCGGTGCGGCAGGTGGAGCGGTACGTCTGGTCTCCATCGGAGATCATCAACGACATCCCCGCGGGCCACGCCCTGGTAAGCCTCGCCCGCCCGGACGGCGTCCGTGTCCCGGCGACCCTGGTCAACCTGCGCGCCTGATGCTGGCGGGACCAATCGGCAGAAAGGGACGACGGCTCGACCCTGGCCTCACACCGAGCCTTGCCGCCGTCCCCGCGCGCCCCTGCCGACGGGTTACCAGCTCGCCGCTTCGGGGAGAGGCTTACGCGCGAAACAGTCTAGCCAGCGTGAAATAACAATGCGAGACTGAAAAGACAACTCCATAGAACCGGGCCTTTCCCGGCTCACCGGAGCGTCCATTTATCCGATGGCGCAACGGCGAACCGGTCAACCGCAGGGAGACAACCACCCGCAGGGAATCACCGCCCGGCACGCCGCCGTCCGGAACTGTCAGGCAGGCTCCGCACCGTCATCGCCAATTCCGTAAAGCCTGCCGAGCGCCCGCTGCCCGGCCGGAGTCACGGCCACGGCCCGGCCGGTCCCGATCCGGCTGATCCAGCCCTGGTCGAAATACCGCCCGCACAGCGCGGCACCCACCGCACCGCCAAGGTGCGGCCGGCGCTGCGTCCAGTCCAGGCAGGAGCGGACCAGCGGCCGACGCGACCTGGCCATCGCGGCCACATCGACATCGTGGTTCTTGGCCAGCCAGTCCGCGCCAGCCTCCGTCACTGCCAGGCCACAGGCCTGGTCAAGCAGTCCGCCAGCGATCATCGAGTCGGTAATCGCGACTCCGAGCTGGCCTGCGAGATGGTCGTAGCAGGTCCTGGCCCGTGCCATGGCGCTCGCGGCAGTCACGGCTCGCAGGGACCGCTCGCGTGGCGCGGCCGGCAGGCCGCCCGCGCCCACCAGGTCCTCCACGACCTGAGCGATCCGCGGGTCGGCCAGCCTGATGTACCGGTGCCGGCCGTGCTGCTCGGAGACGAGAAAGCCGCCGGCGACCAGCCGGCTGACGTGCTCGCTGGCAGTCGACGGTGCCACGCCCACGTGCCTGGCCAGCTCGCCTAGCGTCCAGGACCTGCCGTCGAAGAGCGCCACGCAAATCTCGGCCCTGGTACGGTCAGCAAGTAGGCCTGCCACGGCGGCCAGTCGCGCTGCTGTCACCTCTTCATCATGGCCGAACGACTGTTCGGCATACACCGAAACGTCACTGCCTTACGGTTGCCAGCATGCCGACACAACTCGTCACCGGCGACGCAGCCGTGCGCGCCGTCCTTGCCGACCCCAGCTACCTGGTGCCTCCGGCACCGGCGGTGCCCGACAGCGAGACCGGCACGCTCGGCTGGCTGCGGGCGAGCGTGCCGCGGTTCTGCAACGGGCCCGCCCACGCGCGCCGACGGGCACAGGCCGAACGCGACATCGCCGGTCTCGACCCGGCACGGCTCGGGCAGGCCGCGTTCGCTGCGACTACAGCAGAACTAAGCTCAGCCGGAACGCGGCTGGCCGGATTCCGGGTTGGCCAAATACCGCAGGCCGGCCCAGAGCAATTCGACGCGATGGTACTCGCCCGCCGGATACCGGTCGCTGTCCTGGCTGCCGAACTGGGCTTCACCGCCACTGCGGAAGCCGCCCGGATCGTGACTGCCGTGATCGCCGTTGCCGCTGGTTACCCCAACCCGGACCTGGCCAGGGGGGATACCGACGCGTCGGTTGCCTTCCTGCTCCAGGCGCTCGGATCGGCCGATCCGCAGGAGTCGGCGAACAAGATCGGCTTGCTGGTGCAGACCTGTGACGCGACGGCGGGCCTGATCGGCAACGCCCTCGCCCGCGCGCTCGGAACCGGAGCCGAGGACCGCAACGCCGGCGACGCCGTCGAGCAGACGCTGCGAGCCGACCCGCCGGTACTTCGGACCCGACGCGTCAGCCCGGCGGGCGACGTGGTCGCGGTCGATATCTCCGAGTTCCCGTTCGGCACGGGCAGTCGGCCCTGTCCCGGGGCGGACCTGGCTCAGGCTCTCGCGGCCGGCGTGGTCGAGGCGATTTCGGCCCTATGCGACCTCGCCGACACCGAGATCGACTACCCGGGCTCGGAGAACCTGAGAGTCCCGGCACGGTTGCTAGTCGCGCGTCGCTGACGGCTCAGCGATAGCCGCCGCCCTTGACCGGCAGTCCGGTGGCCACCCAGGCGGACATGCCGCCGCGGAGGTTGTAGACCTCGTGCCCCTGCTTGGCGAGCAGGCCGGCCGCCCGGGCCGAGCGCATCCCGGACTGGCAGATCGTGATCACTGGCCGACCAGCCGGGATCTCGCCCATCCGGCCGGACAGCGAACCGAGCGGGATGTGCTTCGCCGCCGCGACGTGCCCGGTGTTCCACTCGTGCCGCTCCCGCACGTCGATCAGCACTGCCCTGCGCTCGACCAGGAGCGACTGTGCCTCGCTTGCGGGGATCGTCGAGTATGCCTTGCTGACCAGCTTCTTCAGGACTTGGGTGATGCTCATTCCGTCACTTTCATCGAGTGTGCTCAAGGCACCCGAAACCGCGGGCGGGCTGCCCGTGATCAGGACCAAAGTCCCGGGGGGACGGGACCGTCGTACCTGGCCACTATACCCCCGTGGGTATCTAGGCTAGTACTGGGCATCAACGGCGATGAGGAGCGAGGAGCAGCATGAGCACTGCCGGCAACCAGATGGAAGTTGCCTTCCGCACTGGGGAGTCTTACGAGATCAGCGTCCGCGGCCATCGCATCGTGGTCGACCAGCCGACCGAGGCTGGCGGCGAGGACACCGCTCCTACGCCGACCGAGCTGTTCGTGGCTTCGCTGGCAAGCTGCGTCGCGTTCTACGCAGGGCGGTACCTCACCCGGCACGGCTACACCCGGACCGGTTTGACGGTGTCGACCAGTTTCGAGATGTCCGCGGACCGGCCATCCAGGGTCAGCGATATCAGGATTAGCGTGAAGGTACCGACCGACCTGCCAGCGGCACGGTGGCCGGCCCTCAGTGCCGTGATGCGGCACTGTACGGTGCACAACAGCCTGCACCAGCCACCGCCGGTCAGCATCGAGCTCACGTAGCCAGCCGGCTTGACCCGCGCCGATCGGAGTGACTCGGTGACCACGCTGCTTGACCGCATCAGGAACGGCATTATCGGCGAGGGCGAGGTGCTCGACACCCCGTACGGGCCGCGCCGGATCACCTACGCCGACTACACGGCCTCCGGCCGCTCACTCGACTTCATCGAGGACATCATTCGCGAACAGGTCCTGCCGACCTACGCCAACACCCATACCGAGAGCTCGGGCACGGGCCTGGCGACCGGGCGGCTGCGCGAGGATGCCAGGGCGATCATCCGCGACGCGGTCCGCGGCACCGACGAGGACCTGGTGATCTTCTGCGGTTCCGGTGCGACCGCCGCCGTCAACAAGCTGGTCGGCATCCTCCAGATCCGGCTGCCTGACCGGCTGGACCGCGAGTACCGGCTGGCCGCGGCGATCCCGCCGGACGAACGGCCGGTCGTGTTCGTCGGCCCCTACGAGCACCATTCCAACGAGCTGCCGTGGCGGGAGTCGATCGCCGACGTGGTCGAGATCGGCGCCGACTCGGACGGACATATCGACCTCGCCGACCTGGAGGACCAGCTAGCCAAGCACGCCGACCGGCCGCTGCGGATCGGCAGCTTCTCCGCCGCGTCCAATGTCACCGGCATCCTGTCCGACACCGAGGCCATCGCCGCGTTGCTGCATGCTCACGGCGCGGTGTCGTTCTGGGACTACGCCGCGGCGGCGCCCTACGTGCCCATCAGGGTGCGCGAGTCGGCGCCGGGAGCGGGCGACTACAAGGACGCGGTGTTCATCTCCCCGCATAAGTTCGTCGGCGGGCCGCAGACCCCTGGCGTCCTGGTCATGCGCAAGGAACTCGTGCGCGGCCAGGTGCCGACGGCGCCCGGCGGCGGCACCGTCGCGTTCGTCGGCCCGACCGGGCACCGCTACCTCGACGACCCTGTCGCCAGGGAAGAGGGGGGCACGCCGGCCATCGTCGAGTCGATCAGGGCTGGCTTGGTCTTCGCGCTCAAGGAAGCCGTCGGCACGGACGTGATCAAGGAACGCGAGGAGCGGCTGTGGAAGCGCGCGCTCGCACGCTGGTCGAATCACCGGCAGATCGAGGTGCTCGGCAATCCCGATGCCAGGCGGCTGTCCATCGTCTCGCTGCGGATCCGCTGTCAAGACCGGTATCTGCACCACAACTATGTCGTCGCGCTCCTCAACGACCTGTTCGGGATCCAGGCCCGGGGCGGCTGCTCGTGCGCCGGCCCCTACGGGCACCGGCTGCTCGCGATCGACGCCGCCAGGTCGGTTGAATTCGACCATGAGATCCAGCGCGGCTGTGAAGGCATCAAACCCGGCTGGACCAGGATCAACTTCAACTACTTCATCTCCGATGCCGTCGCCGACTACCTGATCGGAGCGGTCGAGGCAATCGCCACGGACGGTTACCGGCTGCTGCCGGACTACCGCTTCGACCCGGCGACCGGCCTGTGGGTGCACCGGGCCGGCCGGCCGCGGCCACCGCTGCGCCTCTCCGACCTGCGTTACACCGCTGACGGCACGCTGACCGCACCGCCGCGGCCGGCCCGGGTCGGGGAAGACGCGCTAGCGGGTTACCTGCACGAGGCGCGGGACCTGTTCGCTTCCCGGTCCGAGCGCGTCGAAGACGGCCCGACCGGGCTGCCAGCGGACTTCGAGGCACTGCGCTGGTTCCTGCTGCCGCAAGCCTGCCTGACCGCCGCCGGCTAGCACGGCAGACCCGGACAGGCTGGTGCCCGGCCGCCTCCCTCCGAAACGGCCGGGCACCAGCGGATCAGCCGGTCAGATGAACAGCAACTGAGCGCCTTCGGTCTTGTCAATAAAGTCGCCGGCGCTGATGACTCCCTCGACTGGGTCGTAGAGATCATTCTCGTCTAGCTGCATCATGTCGGCTGACAGCCGGCAGGCCCACAGGTGGCCGCCAGAGTCAACGATCTGGTCCAGGAACTCCGGCACGTCGGGAACGCCGACGTCACGGATCTGCTTGCGCATCTGGTGAGTCGCCACCGCGGTCATGCCGGGCAAGCCGCCGAGGCCCTGCGGCATATGCGTCGCCGTGTTGCCCAGCATGGTGAACTTCAGGTCACGCATCCGGGATTTGGTGATCATGTCAAACCCCCAGAACGTGAAGAACAGGTGCACCTCCACACCCTCGCCCAGGGCCGCGTTGGCAAGGATCAGGCCGGGGTAGGCCATGTCCAGGTTGCCCTTGGAGCAGATGACCGCGAGCTTGCGACCCGCGGACGCGCCGTCGCCGAAATCCGGAATGATGGCCGTCCCGGCCTGCGTGCTAGTCACCTGATACCTCCCCTTCTGGCAGTGCGCTCGCTGCTACGGCTCGGGCCGGCCACGGATAAGACGCAGCCGACCGGCTTGGGCAGCCCGGCGACGTAAGCCATCTTCTTGGCTGGTTTACCGGGAAAGAGTGCGAACAATTCCTTCACCGGGATGCCCGCCTGAGTCGAGACGCGGCGCAGGGTAGCCGTCTCGCCCTGTTCGGCGTAGTCCTCGCGCAGGAACCGGATCACCCGCCAGTGCGCGTCGGTGAGCTCGATGCCGATCTGAGCGGCGAGCTGGCTGCCGAGATCTTCGTTCCATTCGCCGTATTCGGTCAGGAAACCCTCGGCATCGACGTGGACCTGAGCGGCTCCGATCGTGGTCACGGTCATGATTGCTCCTCGGTCGCCGCGGTTTCTTGCCCGCGCGGCTGGTGCTTGCCGAGCATCGACATGTGGGCCGGAAGCGGAATCGGGCGGCCGGGCAGCAGGACGTTCCAGTACATCCAGCGGAAGGCGAGCTTGCCCCAGTGGTTCCTGGCGTTCTCCTTCAGCAGCCCGAACGGGCCGAAGACCGGCACCGGGTAGCTGCCGGTCAGCGGCTCGGTGTCGTAGTTGAAGTCGATCAGCAGGCCCTTGCCGTCGCCGGATTCGATGAAGCAATTGGCGTGCCCGTCGAACCGGCCGGTCATCTCCTTGCCCTCGACGTACTGGCAGAAGTTGCCGACGAGCACGTCGACGCCGAAGTGCGCGACCGAACCCGCCTTGGAGGTCGGGATGTTGTTCGCGTCGCCGACGGCGAAGATGCCGGGGTGTGCCTTGGACAGCATGGTGTACTTGTCCACCGGCACGTAGTTGAGTTCGTCCCCGAGGCCGGACCGCGCGAGGTACTCGGCGCCCATGTTCAGCGGGATGGTCACCAGCAGGTCGAACGGGATTTCCCGCTCGTCGTAGGAGACCAGCGTCTTGCGCTCTTCGTCGATCCGCTCGACCATGAAGTCCGGCTCGACAGCGATCTTGCGCTCGTCCAGCATCGAGCCGAGCTGAGCCGAGGCGACCGGCTGGGTGAACGCGCCCGGCAGCGGCGTCGCGTAGGTGAGCTCGACCCGGTCCCGCATGCCGCGGTGCCGGAAGTAGGCCTCGGCCAGGAAGCTGAACTCCAGCGGCGCCACCGGGCACTTGATCGGCATGTCGACGGTGTGCACCACGACCCGGCCCGAGTCGAACTCGGCGAGCGCGGCGGCCAGGGCGGTCGCGCCGTCGAGGCTGAAGAAGTCGAAGATCGACTCGCGCCACTGCGATCCCAGCATGCCGGGCGTCTGGTCCGGCCGCGGCATCGTGCCGGTCGCGATGATCAGGTAGTCGTAGCCGAGCCGCCGCCCGTCGGCCAGCAGCACCTCGTTCGCGTCCGGATCGACCAGGTCGATCTCGCCGAACACGAGTTCCACCCCGTCCGGGATGAACCGGTGCCGCGACCGCACCACTTCGCTCGGCTGGTAGATGCCGAACGGGATGAACAAGTACCCCGGCTGGTACACGTGCGCGTCGTCCTGGTCAACGACGGTGATCTGCCATTGCGAGTCCAGCCGGCGGCGAAGTTTGTTCACCACCATCGTGCCGGCAGTGCCGCCGCCGAGTACGAGCAAGCGCTGCATGGCGGTTCTCCCTCGTCGGCCGGTGCGGTCAAAGCGCCTTATCATCCCGAGGGTAGGCGGAGGTGATTTAGGAAATCAGGGTCAGAGGTCCCGCCAGGACAGGACCAATCGGCCAAGTCGGCTGGTAAGCGGCCCGCGCTACAGCGTTTCCCTCCCGTGCGGGCGGTCCCAGTCGAGTTCCGGGCCGTCAGGCACAATCCGGCGAGGGTTGAGGTGCGGGTGCGTCATGAAGTAATGCCGCTTGATGTGGTCGAAGTTCGTCGTCTCCCGGAACGCCGGCCGGCGGTACAGGTCGCGCGCGTATCCCCACAGGTTCGGGTAGTCGGTCAGCCGCCTGATGCTGGTCTTGAAGTGCGAGTAGTAGACCGAGTCGAACCGGGCGAGAGTTACCCAGAGCCGGACGTCCGCCTCGGTCAGCGCTGGCCCAGTCAGGTACCTGCGCTCGGCCAGCCGCGCCTCGAGCTGATCGAGCACGCCGAACAGCTCGGTGACCGCCTCGTGGTAAGCCTCCTGGGACTGGGCGAACCCGGCCCGGTAGACCCCGTTGTTCACGCTGGCGTAGATGACCTCGTTCAGCGCGTCGATCTCCGGCCGCAGTTCGTCCGGGTACAGCCGCACCGCCGGGTCGGCCCACTGCCCGAACTGGGTATCCAGGTCAATCGTGATGTCAGGGAAGTTATTGCTCACGATCCGGCCACCCTGCTTGTCCCACAGCACGGGAACGGAGATGTGACCCTGGTAGCCAGGCTCGGTCGCCTCGTAGGCCTCGCGCAGGAACGCGAAGCCGTTCACCGGGTCCAGGCCGTGGGCGTCGCCCTCGCGGAAGGCCCAGCCGCGGCCGTCCCTGACCGGATCGACCGCACTGAGCGAGATCACATCCTCCAGGCCCAGCAGCCCGCGGACGATCGCGGATCGCTGTGCCCATGGGCACGCCCAGGAGATGTAGAGGTGGTACCTGCCGCGTTCGGCCCGGTAGCCACCCGGCCCGTCGGCCGTGACCCGGCCGCGGAACGGGTAAGGTGCCCGCACGAACGCGCCCCGCTGCTCGGCAGCCTGCGCACGGGCCCGCCGGTAATCGCCGTAGTCGCCGTAGGTCGCGAAGTCCACCGGACTCGCGCCCCGCGCCGCGTCCGCCCGCTCACTTGTCGTCGTCATCGCCCCTCCCGCGCACCCAGCCCTCCGCCCAGTTAATCCCCCGGCCCGGCGGCAGGCAATCCGTTTTCGGGTATCCTGATCTCGTGATATCCGATTTCGAAAAATCAACCGGCTCCGCGCCCGGGTCACCGGGCACCTTGATACTCGAACTGCAGCGAGCCACGCATGCCATGTTGCGGCTGCTCGCCGCCCGCCTAGCGCAGGAGAACCTGACTGGCGCGGAAATTAACGCCCTCGCGAACCTCGCCGATGGCGCGGCCTGCTCGGTCGGCGACCTCGCTGCCGCTACCGGGACCAGGCCCACGACGCTGACCAGCGTGCTCGACCGACTCGCCCGCCGCGGCTATCTGACCCGCGAACTCGATCCTGCCGACCGGCGCTCCTTCCTGCTGAACCTGACCGACGACGGAATCCTGGCCGCCCGCGCCGCCCGCACCGCGATGGCGACGATCGAACAGCAGGCACTCGGCCAGCTGCCAGCGGCCGATGTCGCCGGATTCCGCAATGTCGTGCGCGCCCTGGAGAAGGTCGCCAGATGAGCCGCCATGCACCCGGCCTGGACAGCGAACTCGCCGCGATCATGGCCGACGTGGCCGGCCCCGGCGGCCGGTTCGGCCACCGCGAGCACCTGCACCTGGCCTTCATCGCGGCGCGGCGCTACGGTCCCCAGGCGGCCCCCGGCCTGCTCTGCGACTGGATTAGGCAGGTAGCCGCGAGCCACGGCGCGCCGCAGAAATACCACGCGACGATGACGATCGCCTGGGCGTGCCTCGTCGCACACCATTCCCGGGAGCAGCCAGCGGTCGATTTCGACAGCTTCATCGCCCGCTATCCGGCTCTGACCGACAAAGACCTGCTCACCCGCCACTACACGGCGGAGGTGCTCGGATCCGCCGCAGCCCGGTCACGCTGGATCGCGCCTGACCGGGCGCCGCTGCCTGGGTCGCAGCCACCTCGTCCAGGAGACTCCGGGCCAGGCAACTCCGGGCCGGGAGACTCCCCAAGCTAGGACCAATGCCACTGACGGCAGCAACGCGGAGGAACTGTGATGGCGTAAGACTCTGTAAGGAAGTGCCGGAATGAATATTCCCAGGCCGCGTCGTCGCCGGGTGCGCACGCCAATACTGTCCCGTCGTCTTGCCTATGCCGCCATCCCGCTGCTCGCCATAATCGTCTCGGCCTGCGGATCCAACAGCCCGATGCCGGCGTCGGCCCTGCCTCACGCAGCCCAGGCCGCCGTAGCGACACCGCCGCTGCCTAGTGCGCTCGGCGGCACGGAGTGGACCGCGGTCAAGACCTCGAGCAAGGTCGTCGCGCTGACGTTCGACGCCGGCGCGAACGCGGACGGCGTGAGCAGCATCCTCAGCACGCTGTCGACCAGCAAGGTGCCTGCCACCTTCTTCCTGACCGGGAACTTCGTCCGCGACTTCCCCGCGCAGTCGCGCGCGATCGCCCGCGCGGGCGAGCGCATCGGCGATCACTCGATCAACCACCCCTACTTCACCAAGCTCACCGACGCCCAGATGAAGGACCAGGTGCTCAGCGCCCAGAAGCAGATCACCGCAGCCACCGGCGTCAACCCGTGGCCATGGTTCCGCTTCCCTTACGGTGACCGGAACGCGCACACCATCTCGGTCGTCAACTCCGTCGGCTTCGTGCCGATCGGCTGGACGGTGGACACTCTCGGCTGGGAAGGCGCCGACGCCGGGATCACCGTGGCCAGCGTGGTCAACCGCGTCGTGGCGAACCTGAAGCCGGGCGAGATCGTCCTCATGCACTGCGGCTCGGCGAACGACCACTCGACGCTCGACGCCGACGCCCTGCCGGCCATCATCAAGGAACTGCGATCGCGCGGCTATTCGTTCGTCAGCCTCGACGCGATGCTCGGCTACCGGATTCTCAGCTCCAACGGTGATGTCAGCGCCTACGGCTCGGCGTCGTTCGGATCGGCCCTCGGCAAGCTCGCCTCTGGCGTCACCACTGTGGGCATCGCCGCCGACCGCGGCACCGGCGGATACTGGATGGTCAAGTCCAACGGCGGCATCGGCGGCTACAACGCTCCGTGGATCGGATCGCTGGCCGGGAAGCTGCCCGCCGGGATTCGGGCGACCGGAATCGCGGCGGGATACAACAACGGCTACCTGATCCTCACCTCCGATGGCGGCGTGCATCCGTTCGCACGGCCCTGGTTCGGCTCAGACGCCGGCAAGCTCCCGACCGGAGTGACCGCGGTCGGGCTCGCGATCAATTCGGCGACCGGCGGCTACTGGATCGTCCGCTCGGACGGCAGGGTGGACGGCTTCAACGCCCCCTGGCTCGGCTCACTGGCCGGCCAAGTGCCGTCCGGTATCCGGGTGACCGGCATCGCTGCCGCT
>Ga0307372_10010782_pt1 | contig 12313 bp, 13 predicted proteins | sample OX1MG_FD_202533 | JGI IMG/M metagenome (GOLD analysis project Ga0307372, IMG submission 202533) | Soil microbial communities from Risofladan, Vaasa, Finland - OX-1 | ecosystem: Environmental > Terrestrial > Soil > Coastal area > Acid sulfate soil | place: Finland: Risofladan, Vaasa | collected...
CCGGTGCATTCGGCCGCCGTCAACGTCACGGCTCCCGCGGTGTTGGTGTTGGTGTTGTAGACCTGCTGCGGGACGGGCGAACCGACGCCAGCGGTCGCTGCTACTTCGACGAGGCCGGTCCCATACTCCGGGGTGAGTGCGATGCCGGCGCCGGCTGTCAGTTTTGAGACAAATAATGTCGTTCTGATCGGATTCTGTGGCATCGAATACGCTCCTAGGCGGCTGGATTCAGGCCGCGTAAGCGGTGGGTTGCGGCAGATAAGTCGGGATCGCCGAGGTGATCAGCTGGCGCGCTACATTGCGCGCCGTCGCCTGGTCGTAGCTCACCTCGAAGTCGATGGTTTTTTCCATCGCCAGGATGGAAAATTCGGCTTGCGGCCGCTTGGCGTCGCGCACCGCCGGGCCGTTCATCAAACCAAGATTGTCGGTCTCGGCCATGTAGCCGAGCGCGGCATCGAGAAAACCCAGCGCATCGGCATTGCGCAGGCCGTAGAGCGTGACCCGCACCTTATCTTGCATCAGCTGATGATGGCTCAAGGTGCGGCCGAGATAGGGCACCGGCTGCAAGGCCGCAGTCTGCTCGGGATCGATATGGACGACGCCATACGGCGCCGGCAAGTTGTCCGGCACGGCAAACGATGGATAAAGCTGTGTCGGCAACGACAATCCACCGCCGATCGGCTGATACGAATTAAGCGCGAGCCACAGCGGCAGCGAGTTCGATACGACCGGCTGGCGGCTATCGAATAGCGCCACGTCATCGACGATCTGCGATGCCAAGGCGGGATAGAGCGCAATACCGATATAGTGATAGAGCATCGCCTGACGGTAGAACGAGCGCCGCTGCGAAAACGCGTAGCGCACGCCTTCGGCACCCAAGGTCGCGATATATATCGTGTGCGGCCCGACGGCGTTGAGATCGGTGATCTCGACTTCCGAGGTGAACACGACCTGATTGACCGCGATGGTCTCGGTTTCGTCCTGGCGCTTGGTGTTCGCCCAATGCAGCGAGCCATTTGCGATCAAGGTCGGCGCCGCCGCGATCAAGGTCGGCGGTTGGCCATAAGCGACGGCGTTATAAAGCGCGGCGTTGTAGATCGCTGCGGCTGACAGCAGATCGGCACGCACCCAAAATACAAACTGATCCAAGGGAAGGATAACTTTCGTGTATTGAACGAACGTCACCTCTTGCAATAGAGAAAGTGTATCAACGCCGATCGCCAGATCGCCGGCCAATTCGGTGCGCGCGCCGGCGGCCTCACTGACTGAAGCCATCTTATTCGTCCAGCCAGATCTTGAAGTTGGCGCTATACGCGCCGGTATCGATGAACGATGGTCGCGGCGGTCCGCGCTTGCGCTTAAAGCGATGGCTGATGCCTAGCAGTGACGCCAGTGTCGGCACGCCCGGCACGCCCATGGCGTCCATTTCTTTGCTTTCGAGGAAGCGGTGGAAACGCTCTTCGATCTTGGCGGCCGCGCTCGCGTAAAGATCAATCGACGATGGACCGCCCATCAGCAGGGTTTCGAGCGAACCGGCCAGACTTTCTTCCAGCGCGCTGGCGATCTCGTCGCCGTGCGCATCGAAGAAGTGCTGCATCACCCCGTATTTTTTTTCGAGGATTTCGGCAACGTCGCCGGTAGTCTCGATGACGACCTTAGCTTTGCGTTTTTTGGCCGTCCCGCTGTCATCGACGTAAGGCAAGTCAATGACGCCGAGATGCAACTTCATGAATTAGTAATATGACACGTTAAGGATTGCACCGGCCGAGGCCGCGATGAACTTAATGGCGGCGAGATTGGCGGTGTAGACGAACGGCAGCAAGCCGGCTGATAACAGCATGCCGATGCTAGCGGTCGGTGCGGTGCCGTCGTCGCGCCAGCGCACCGCTTCGGTCTCGGCGACCAGCAACGCCAACACAGCGCCAGCCGGCACGGTCAAATTTTGCGCGGTTTCAAGCTGGATTGCTGTCAATTGCTGATAGCCGAGCGGCACAGCGCCGCCGCCGGTACACAAGTAGGATGGAATTGCACCGGCCGGCAGATTGCGATTGTTGGGCGACGCCATCAGCTCAATCCCCACAAGGTGCCGACGCTCTGTGCATAGCCGATGTAAGTGCGGCCGTAGGGCGTCTTGAGGTTGTTGAGGTTCGCCACGGTGAACATCTTGATCTGCTCCGGCACCACCATGGATTCCGACGTGCTTTCATCGCCGGACGACTGGATGACGCCGCCGACGAAGCCGAGGCAGTTGAACTTCGTCCGCAGGTTTTCGAAAAACGTCTGCGCTGGTTGATCCGGCGCAATATTGATCAGCGTATCGCCGGCCAGGTTGTAGACCATCTGCGCGTAGACGCTCGGACTCGTACTCGGCGACGGCACGCTTTGGAACTGCGGATTGACGATGGCGATAGCCACATCATAGGCGAACTGAATGACCGGGCTATCGATCGGCAGATAGTTCTCGCCGATCATCATGACTGTCTGGATGAACCAGACGAAACCAGCCAGCGTCGGATTCATGGATCACACCGAACGCCTTATGCGGCAATGGCGCGACGCGAGCGGCCCCGGCGCCGCGAACTGTCCGGCGGCGATGCCTGCGCGCCGAGATCAAGCTCGATCTTCTCGCCAACCGGTTGCGCGATGTCGGTGCGGTAGCCACCGATCGGCTCTTTCTCGACCACGGTAAGATCAAAACCTGCGACCCGCTCGACCCGGTTATTGCTGGCCAGATTATGATTGAGGTTTTCGTTGATGGCGATGGCGAGCCGCTTGCGCGTCTCGCGGCCGCGCACGATCAGCACGCCGTCATTGCGCGCCGACAACATGACCAGCACTTCGGTCTTGATCGGCCGGCCGATCGAATAGATGTAGTCGACCTTGCCCTTGGCGTCCTTCACCTGTTCGACCGACACCATGCCGTAGCGGCGGTGCTGCGCAATGATGGCGTCGATTTCCGCGTCTTTCAGATCGCGAAAACCGGTCTGCGTGCCGGTCTGGATATCCCGGCTGACGCGGCTTTTGTCCGGCAGCCGGAATTCGAATTGTAGGCGCTGCTTGGTGGCATTGCCGATATAAAGGTCCATGACGTCACGATCCTTGTTGGTGAGCGAGCGATTAGTTGTAGGCCATCGAGACGATCGTCAAACTTTCCGGCCGCCAGCCGATGCCCGAGGTGATGCGCCATTCCGAGGTGACGTCAATGGCGCCTTCCGGCAGCGGCACCGGGATTTCGCGCGGCGCCGCCATGTCGGAATACTGCATGATGCAGCCTTCCAGGCCGGGCTCGAGCGAAGCGAAGATGTTGGTATTGATCGGCGAGCCGGCCGGCTTCTTGACTTCCGGCATGGCGATGATCACCGCGTCGGCGCCGCCAGAGCCAGCGCCGATCAGCGTATCGTCGTAGCCGATCACAAAGGCGTCCTCGTTCATTTCGAGGATGCGCTTGATCACGCCGAGCGTCGAAGTGGTGCCGGCACCCGGTTCCTGGAATTGCACCAGCTGCACGATATCCTGGTAGGAGAACGTGCCCAAGACTCGCTGTGGACCGACCATGACAATACGCTGCGGCAGACCGAGCTGATTGGTGCGGGTCTTCAGCTGTTGAATCTGGCCGGCGAGGAAGAATGACATCTGGCCGGCGTCGTAGGTCTCGACCGTCTGGTTGCCGTTGCTATCGGGCGGCAGCGATACCAGCGTGGCGCCATTGGTATTGAGCAGGCCCTCGCCGTAGGACGGGTTGATGCCGGACAGCAGCGCCACGCGGGCGAACTGATTGTGCGCCTGCCGCATCGCCAGCCGCTGCGCGTCGACAATCGAGACGCCGTAACGGGCCATGCCGGCGGTATCGTGATGGTCGTATTCGGCGCGGCAGCGCATCAGATAGGTCGGCGTCTGCAGCTGCGACAGCATGATGTCGCAGGACGGCAGTTCGTTGAACGCCGATTGCCCGCCGAGCACTTTGGTGCGCACATCGATGCGGTTGATGTAGACGTAGAGGTCGCCTTCTGAGAGGCGTACCATCAGGTCGCCGCCAGCCAGCAATTCGAAGGCGCCCGAGGCCTGCGAATAGGGCAGCAGCAATTTCGGCTCGACGTAGGACGGATGCACCCGCGTCACTGCCGGGGCGATATTGGCCATGATCTAAGCTCCTGTGTGAAGGCCGCGGATGCGCGGATTTAGATTTGAATGATGGCGACCGATCCCGCCCGGTTCCACGTGTAGAACCCGGTGACGGCGCTGTATGCGACGGTCATAGAATTGCCGATCTGCACGTCGATGACCTGCACCGGCAGGATGGCGCCGCCGATCACGGCGGGGCCGAGCGCGCCACCGCCAGCATTGAGTTGGCCGAGCGTGGTTTCGGCGCCGGGATCGACTGCGGTGCCGAGCGACCACACCAGCGTGCTGCCGGTGGTGCCGGTGATCGCCGTCCAGGTGCCGTTGTAGGCGGCAGGCGCGCAACCGGAGACGGCGAAATCGTCACCGACCGCGATGCCGTGAGCGCTGGTCGTAGTCGCCGTCGCCACATAGACACCGCCGGTCAATGCGCGGGTTAGCGCGGTGAACACATTGGCCAGATAGGCCGGGACATAGGGGATGAGCCGCTGCCCGGTGAAATCCCACGATACTAGCGAGCGAGTAAGATAGCTCTCCAGATCCGCCAGCACCGGATCGATCGCCACCGGAATGCGCGCGTTTGAGCCGAGCGGGTAGTAATTGACCTGCATGCCCGAGGCGACCAACGGCACCGGCGATTGCGGCGTCATGATCGCCGCCAGATTCTGATCGAACACCGAGAAACCGGTGAGGATGCCGGCCGCCTGCTGGCCCGAAGTAGCCGCGCCGACGCTGGTGGCAAGCGTAATGCCGGGACCGAGCACGCTGTTCGGCGTACCGGTGCCGCCGGGGATGATTTCGGAGATGCCGCAGCCGCCCCATAGCGGGGTAGTGGCAGTCGACGACAGATAGCCGCCGCGCAGCCGGAACCGCGCCACCGGATCGTCGATGGCGCAGCCCTGGATAAAGCCGTCGCTCGACACATTGAACGAGCCCGGCGCGTTGACGGTCGGGAGCGGATTGAAGGGTACAAGCGAAGCCATGAGGATTGATCCTTTTGCTAGATCGTCGAATAAGCGCTGGCCGTTGCGATCAGCGCGCGGCGCCGCGCGGCGAAGCGTTCAGTCGCATGGCGCGCGCCGGCGGCTTCATGCCGCCGATGAAAGTGCCGCCGCCGGACCGGAATTCGTAAATCGGCAGCTTCGTCACTGGATGACGCAATTCGACCATCAGCAATTCGCCTTCGGCCAGGCCGGTCGGATGGTTGGCTGCGTCGATTGCGTCGGCATAAACCTGCGTCTCGATCTGTCCGAACGTGGTGGCATCGAGCGACAATTTGCCGAGATCGGCGGTCTTCCAGCGCTCGGAGAAACCCTGCAGACCGGTCAATAGTCGCCGCGCGTAAGCGAGCGAAGTCTCCAGATGCATCGGACCCGGCGCCATTTTGCCGTGCGCGCGATAAACGCTATCGGCGCGCTCCTGGATCTTCGCCATTTCGGCGTGATCGGCATCGGTGATCGCCTTCGGCAGCGCCGCCTCGACGCGGGCGAGCCGATCGGCCAGTTCCGGATTGGCCGAATCCTTGCGTGTGCTGTCAGCCATGGTGTTGGTCGCCGGCACCTTAGTTTCCGCAGCTACGCCGGGCGCAGTCGTGCCGGCGGCGTCCTTGCGGGCCTTGTCGGCCTTGTGCTCTTTGTCTTCCGTCTCTTCGGCGTCCTTGCGGGCTTTCTTCGCCTTGTCGGCGGCGGTTTCCTCCGCCTCGCCGGCTTCCTCGTACGCCTTTTTCAGGTTTTCCTCTTCGGCGTCGTGGCGCTTGGCGTATTTGTCGTCGTCATCGTCGTCCCTGCGCTTGGAGAATTTGTGCGCGTCGGCGCGCTTCTTGGCGTCGTACTTGCGCGCGTCGTCGTGGCGCTTTTTGTCGCGCCGCGCCTCGTCTTCCATCGCGTCCATGCGCTTGGCAACGCTGTCGAGCCCAGCCAGCACTTTGTCGAGCTTTTCGCCCGCAGCGGCATCGGCCTTCATCGCGTCGGCCTTCTTCTCGGCTTCGATTTCTTCTTTGGTCTTGTCGGGCATCGCAGTATCTCCTCTAGATTCGGCGCGTACGCCGTTCGGTTCTTGACCTTTGTCCCACACGCCGGCCTCGCAAACGGCGAGGTGATCAACGAGCGGGGATTTGCCTTCGATGAGCAGGTTGGTGGCTTCGCCGCCGATTTCGATGGAGCCCTTCAACGCAACGGATGCCTTGACGCCGGGCGAGGTCGACAACGGCTTGTCGCGCATCAGCGCTGCGGCGGGCTGGTCGTAAATCTTGGCGATGCCCCAGACCTCATTGCCTTTGATATAGGGCAGGAAGATCATGCCGATGGTGCGGGCGGTGAATTCCTGACTGTCGAGCATGTCCTTGGCGGGATGCTCCCAGATCACCGGCAGGCCGTTGCAGCGGGCGACAAACTCCTCGGTAAGAAATTCCTCCGGCTTGCGGATGACAAATTCGTCGTGTTTGGGCCGGAACGCCGCGCCGGTGCCGGTGATGCGCAGGTCGAACAGCCAGATATTCTCGTATTGCTGCGGCGAGACGAGATCGCCGGCCATCATCAGGCGGGCAATGGCGAGTTCGTCGGCGCCGAAGCGTGCCAAAGCGACGCGGCAGCCGGGATGCAACGGTTCTGGCGGTGCCGCGACCGGCGCCCAGGCATAGGCGCAATGCTCGGCGTCGAGCGTCGGCTCGAATGACGTGACGCCAGAAACCACGAACGTCGTGTAGTCGCACGGCTGCTCGACCGCGACCGCAGTCGGCACGCTGATCGGCGCCGGCGGTGGCATGATCGCAGGCGGGTCAGCCGCGATGCGGCGCGTCCATAATTGCAGATCGCCGTCGAGGGCTTTACCGGTTTCCTCGCGAAATTCGCGCTTGGCGGCATCAACGGCGCTCTCGCCGTCTTTGATCTTGCCGCCGGGAAAACACCACTCGCCGATGTGATCGCCGCTGGCGCGCTTGAGAAACAGCACTTTACCGCCAGCAATGTAAACAATCCCAACTGCACGGATCATGGCCTCTTGCACTCCGTGCCGCTTCGTCTCAAAACAGTCTCATGTTCGACCGGATCAAACGGTTATTTGGTGTCGGCAGTGGCGCGGATACAAAGCCATCGGCCGATTTGGCCTTGGCACCGCGGCGCGGCCGGCCACGGCTGGAGCGGCGCGCGCAGACCTTAGCCGCACAGAAGCCCTGGTTGGCGGCTGGCATGTCGCGGGCGACCTGGTATCGGCGGCGGGCGGAAATGACCAACGACGATGATGCGCTGGCGCTTGAGACAGTTTTCGAGGAAGGCGTGCAATCCTATCGCGGCGGGCTGGAAGAGAGCGCCTGCCCCTACCAGGATCGCTTGGCCGTGCAATGGCGCATGGGCTGGCGCGCGCAGCAGGAACGCGGTGACGCTTAAGCGTGGACCGCACTGTCGTGGCGAGCACCTGCTCCGCTAACGATGCGCGCCGCAGATAGTGCCTCGCGGCCCTTCTTGGTCCGCATGGCGTCGGGCAAGTCACGCAAGGCATACACAAACTGGTAAGAACAGCGGCAAAAAACCTCTTCCCCGGGTTTGGTAATCTCGTCCATGTATTGGGCGCCGGCGAGCTTCATCAAGCCGCGCTCCATCGCCCAATTGCCGCGCACGATGTAGAGGTTGCCGTCGCGCTCCTTGTGGTCTTCGCGATAATTGTAGCCGGCTTGCCTGAATCGTGAATGCCAGATGCCAGCGATGGCATTGCCGCCCAGCGCTAAGGTCTCACTCAGGGCCGCCGTGAATTTCTGGCCTTGGTCGATCAGGACGCGGCGTTCCTCGAATGGCAATTGCGACAGGCTCTTGCGGATCTCGGTTCTGGTCTCGCGCTTGTCGGCCGCTTTGCTGCCGCCGGTGGGTACGCTCGAGGCCCAGCCGGAAAACCGCTGCAAGGTCTGTTCGATCGCCCGGTCGCGGTTGAGTTTGATCAGATTGGCGCTCGCCATGACCCGGCGGTCGAGTTCGGCGCGCAGTTGTGGTGCCACCTTGTCGACGGTAAAGCGGCCGATACCAGGGTGCCGCTCGAGCAAGCCACCACTGTCGATATTGCGCCGGTAAAGCGAGCGCAGCATGTCGCTCAAGCGCGCATGCAGGATCGCTTCCGGGATCAGACTCGCGACGGCGGCCTGGCGCAGCCGCTTGATCCAGTAAGTGAGCCGCTCGGCGCTGTCGAAACCGTGCTGGGCGATATCGCTGACGGCTTGCGCCAATACCCGGTTGAATAGATCGGCCATGCCGCGTCAGCGCAACGCCGGCAATTTGCGGATGTTGTCGGCCGCATCGCCGCGGATGCGCGGCGGCGCCGGTTCCTGCAATTCGTCTCTATCGCCTTCACTGGGTTCGGGCTGATATTCGATCATCGCATCCTCGTCGAGATTGAGCGGCGCCGGGAACATGATCTTGTTCTCGTTGAGATTGTCGCACACCCAGGTCACCAGCCGGGCGCGGTTTTCCGGATCCTTGATCAACGGCGCCAAGGTCTCGACCGTGCCGATGATGGCGTCGTGCTTGGCTTTCTCCGCTACGGCTTTTTCCGAATCCGGCTCGGTCAGGAGATTGGGCCATTTCGCGGTGAACGAGTTTCTCGCCTCGTAGAAGAATTGCCGGTAATCTTTGCTGCCGAGATCGTCCGGGTATTTGGCCTTCAATGTCTCGTAATAATCGGGATTCCACGCCCGATGCATGACGATGTCATCCATGAACCGGTAATCCGGCTCGAGCTCCTCGCGCGTGCGGTCGATAAAGCGCGCCACATGCTTGGTGTCTTCGGTGCCTTCGCCGAAGCCTTCGGCAAAAGTCTCCTGCAACAGCAGTTTGGCCGGCATGTCGGCGGCGGTGGCGATATTCTCGATGATGTGCTTGCGCGCGGAATCGTGGACGCCGTCGAGGTTCTGCAGATTGAGCGAGGTGATCTCGTCGTCTTCGCCGATCTGCACCACATTGCCGGTGGTGGCGACCTTGACGAACATCCGCTTGACCGCGGCAATCGACGACATCACGTTATCGATCACCGAGCCGGGCTGCTTGATCTTGGCGATCAGCACGCCGGCTTTCAACGTCACCAGATCGTCGGTGATCATCGACTGAATGAACGATTTGAGCGGAAACAGCGCCCGCTGATAGACCGAGCGGCCGACATAGCCGAACGACGAGGCGGTATAGCCGAGATAGATCGGCTGCTCATTCATCATCACGCGCACGCGCGACTTGTGATAATTCTGCCCGGAGACCCGCACGCCGTCCGGCACTTTGAGAAAATCGATGGCATCCGGATTCTGATTGAGGATCAGGCTACCCGAGGTGTTGAGCGGGTCGAACACCGAAAACGCGATCTTGAGCTTGTGCAATTCGGAAAAGTCGATCAGCGCGTCGGGTTTCTTGCCGTCGACCACCAGCGCAATGCTGGCAATGCCGTAGATGCGCGCCAGCGTGGCGTGCTGAAAAATCACCTTGCTGGCGCCATCGGTGCGCCATTGCTCGATGAAAGTACGCTGCAGATCGTCTTTCGGGCCGGTGCCGACGCTGATCTGCCGTTGCTGGCTTTGCGCCATGCGGATCGGCGATTCCGCCATCTTCAGTCCGACCGGATGGAACAAGTATAGTCCCTTGCAAAGCTGATAGGACGGCACCGAGCCGGGCTCGATCTGGTCGACCATCAACAGCTGACTGAGCATCGAGCCGAAATTGCTGCTGCCGTCGGCGGTGAGATAGCTCATGCGCTAAAATCCCGCCGCGTTGCCGAGCCCGAGCGCCAGCCCATAGCTGAAACAGTCGAGCAAATCGTCGTCGACCGCTTCCTTGCTGCCAGGCCGAAATCCCAGCACCTGACCGAGCAGATGGTTGCGCGACACGCCCTTGTACGGCGTCACCTTGTCGTGCGCGTAAGCGGACAATTTGACCTTGCCGCCGAATACGTAACCGGAGACATCGATGGCGCGCTCCGATTTGCCGAGCGCGGTAAGCTTGGATTCGATCGGATGGGCCCGCCAGCCGCGCCGTTTGGCTTGCTGCAACAGCACCATGCCGCTCGATTTGTCCTCGATCCAGACGCCGAGCGAGCCGGCGCGGGCGCGGCAGGTCTTGGCGAAGCCTTCGAGCTTGGCGAACACGCTAGGCAACCAGGTCTCCAGCAACGAGCCTTCGATCTGCGCGATGTCATAATCGAGGATCGTCAGCGGTATCGGCGAGATCGCCTCCCGCGTGCGGGCGAAATATACCACCGCCGTGCCGTCGTTTTCCTTGCCGGTCTTGGTGGCGGAATCGATCACCGCGAATACCGCGTCGCAAGTCGCCGGATAGGGCAGCGGGTTGCCGTCGGCGCCTAATAGTTTGCCGAGATCGAAGAAGGCGTCGCCCGACCAATCGACGAACTTGGCTTCGTATTCCTGTTCATAAACGAGCGGATGCGTCTGCTTTTTCAGGTCGGTGAAGATGGCGGCACGGCGCGTTTGGTAGGCCGTCTCGTCTTCGTCGATTTGCCGCAGCGGCAACAGCGGATTATTGCGGGTCGGGGCGTGATATTCGGTAAAGCCATGTTCCGGCTGGTTGCAGATGCGCCAGAAGAAATTTTCCAGATCAACGCCGTTGGTATTCGACAACACATAGGCGCTGCCGCTGTAATCGAGCAATGTCGGCTTGATGGATTTTTCCCAGATATCCATCATCGTCTTGTTGTCGGTGAAGGCGCCTTCGTCGATAATGACCTTGTGATAAGCGCGGCTGCGGCCGGCATCTTCGTCTTGCAACGTCCAAAAATCGCACAGGCCGCCGGTTCGAAGGATGATCTCGCCGTCGGTCTTCGACTTGCTGTCGATCAGCGGCGCCAGTATTTGCTTGAGCGCGCGGTAGAGCGGCGAGGTACGGCGATAATCCGGACCGAACAAACCGATCTTCTGCCGCCTTATCGCGCCGTCGGCTGCCAGCACTTCGGCGAATGTCGATTTCCCCCAGCGGCGGCCGCAGCGGACCGCGTAGAACCGGCTGCGCTTCTCGAACGCCGCAACCTGATCGACATGCAACGTCGGCAACGTAATGCTGACCTGCGCCACATGGTCACGCGACGCTTTCGGGCAGGCCGCCTTGGATGATCACGTTCAGGATGCCGTCGTCGTCGCCGCTCAATTGCACCGGCAGAAGGCGCGGGTAAATCCGCGTCCAGAAGGCGCTTTCATTTTCGGGCTTTTCCTTGGCCCAGGCGGCAAGGCGTTTCGCGCCGCCAAGACTTTCGGCCGCATGTGCAATGGCTTCGCGCGCCAGCTTGGTCAGCTTGTTGGGTGTGCCCTTGCCGCGGCCACCAGTCTTTTTCTGCGTGGCCATCTATTTTTGCCTATTTTAGGGGATAGGGGAATTGCGGCGCGCCCTACCCGGTACATCTGCGGGTCTAAAGCGGCCGCTACGCCAGTTGAATCGGCGATCTACGCCCGCGCCAATACCTGCGCCGCGCATTGTTTCAATTCAGTTTTTTGGAGTTTGCGGGTCACGCTGGCGTCTTGCAGACGCACGTTGACCAGTACGCTCATGTACTCTCATCAACGGTCCCTTGTCAATCATCGGTAGTGTCTCAGTTTGAAATTTGACGGAGAATTGCCGCTGCAAGCGCGGCTTCCGAATACTTAGGTACGGTCATGGATTTAGCGATCTGACGGACGCGAAACAGCCACGCTAATTGTGCGGGGGGAATTTCCTTTTCTTCGTAGCTGGTCTTTTTCGCGGAGTGAGCAAGGTAAGGCACGGCGGCGGGATTGCTTACTTCAAAGCATGCTTATCGGGTTTTAACATGCGACCACTAATCCTTGACGATGCTCGGATGCTTCCACTCGCCGGAATAGAGGCCGTCGTAGGTCGGGCTTTCGCCGTTCGCGCCGATGCCGAGCAGCGAGCGGAAGGCGCGGAACGGCCAGAACCGGCGGTTAAAGCGGAACGTGAACTCATTCAGATAAGCTTGCAGGTGTTTCGGCTCGACCCGGCCGTGATGTGTGCCTTTGAGCCAAGCTTTCAGGTTGCTGAAAGCCAAATGGATGATTGGCAGATATTCTTCGGCGACCTCTGGATTGCCGCTCTCGACCACCGGCAAATGCGCGTAGCCGAGCTTATCCAGGCTGCCATAGCCGCCCCAAGCATCCGTGATAACGATCGCGCCCGGCTCTACTGCCGCCTCGATAAATCCCCGCAACGATTTAGCTGTGCGGTCGGGT